>Ga0247724_1000396_pt1 | contig 10322 bp, 7 predicted proteins | sample OKSTACKMC2E_FD_182776 | JGI IMG/M metagenome (GOLD analysis project Ga0247724, IMG submission 182776) | Subsurface sediment microbial communities from gas well in Oklahoma, United States - OK STACK MC-2-E | ecosystem: Environmental > Terrestrial > Deep subsurface > Rock core/Sediment | place... | reverse complement strand
ATTGTCTGACCGTGAAATGCAAATCATGTTGATGATCACGCAAGGTGAAAAGGTCAATGATATTGCTGACAAACTGAATGTCAGCGCAAAAACCGTCAATTCCTACCGTTATCGCATGTTTGAAAAGCTGGCGATCAGTGGTGATGTTGAATTAACTCATCTCGCTATTCGCCATGGCATGATCAATATTGCCTGATCCCCATTTCCCCAGGATTGCGAGACGCTGATGCCGCCGTTTGACAGCAGTGCTTTTTTAAAAACTGTGCCGGGTGCGCCCGGCGTGTACCGCATGTATGGTGACAAATCGCAGGTCATCTACGTCGGTAAAGCCAAAGATCTAAAAAAACGCCTGGCCAGTTATTTCCGCAGTAATGTCGACAGCATTAAAACCCGCGCGTTGGTGGCAAACATTGCTTTTGTCGAATTCACCGTCACCAACAGCGAAACCGAAGCTCTGATCCTGGAAAACAACCTGATCAAGCAATACATGCCCAAATACAACGTATTGCTGCGTGACGACAAATCATTTCCTTATATTCTGCTGACTGATCATAAACATCCGCGCATCACTGCGCACCGCGGGCCGAAAAAAGTGCCGGGCCAGTATTTTGGCCCTTATCCCAGTGCTGGCGCGGTCTGGGAGAGCCTGAAGCTGTTGCAGAAAGTGATACCAGTGCGCCAATGTGAGGATGGGTTTTATCGCTCCCGCACCCGGCCTTGTCTGCAATATCAGTTAAAGCTGTGCTCCGCACCTTGTGTTGGTAAAATCTCAGACGAGGCTTATGCCGCGCAGGTTCGTCTGACCCGGTTGTTTTTGCAGGGCAAAAATCAGCAGGTCATCGACGATTTGGTGCAGCAAATGGAAGCCGCTAGCAATCAGCTTGATTTTGAGCTGGCAGCGCAGCTGCGCGACCAGATCATCGCATTGCGTAAAGTGCAGGAACAGCAAGCGGTCAGCGGGGACCATGAAGAAATGGACATCCTCGGCTTTTGTTACCTGCATGGCGTGGCGGCTGTGCATGTTTTGTATGTGCGCGACCAAAAAATCCTCGGCACTAAAACCTATTTCCCGAAACTGCCGCAACAAACAGAAGCCGAAGAGATTTTCCCGGCGTTTTTACTGCAGTTTTATTTAAACAATATGGGTGGCCAGCAAATACCGCGTGAAATTGTCATTGGTGAAACGCTGGAAGATGCAGACAGCATTGCGGAAGCCATTAGTGCCGCAGCCGGGCGCAAAGTGATGTTAAACGCGGCAAAACGCGGTGAAAAAGCGCGTTATCTGGATTTAGCCAATAAAAATGCCCGTACCGCCTGTGATACCAAAGTCAGTCAGGCGGCGCATATGGCAGCGCGTTATCGTGCGCTGAAACAGGTACTGAAACTTGAGCTGTTACAGCGGATGGAATGCTTTGATATCAGCCATACCATGGGCAATCAGACCATGGCGTCCTGTGTGGTCTTCAACGACAAAGGGCCGGATAAAGCCGAATACCGGCGTTTTCACGTTGAAGGCGTCACGCCGGGCGATGATTATGCAGCGATGCGTTTTGCGTTGAAAAAACGCTACGGTAAGCTTAGTGATGAGGCGAGGGTGCCGGATATTGTCCTGATAGATGGTGGCGCCGGTCAGCTCAGTCAGGCGATTGAATTCTTCACTGACTGGCCCTTGGCGAAAAAGCCGCTGTTACTCGGCGTTGCCAAAGGCACCAGCCGCAAACCTGGTTTGGAAACGCTGTTGATCAACTCAATTCATCACGCGATTAATTTACCCGCAGATGACCCCGCGCTGCATCTTATCCAGCATATCCGTGATGAGGCGCATCGGTTTGCTATCACCGGACACCGCCAGCAACGCGGTAAAAAGTTCACTCAAAGTCCGCTGGAAAATATTGCCGGAATAGGTGAGAAACGGCGGCAAGCTTTGTTACAATACCTCGGTGGTTTGCAAGGCGTGCTGAAAGCATCAGTAGCTGAGCTGGCGACAGTGCCGGGGATTTCGAAAGCGCAGGCTGAATTGATCTACCAGGCTTGTCATAACAACTAAAAAAATGCCCAGAATCGAGATTTATTGATGTGGAACGTGCCTAACCTGTTAACTTTATTCAGGATTTTTCTAATTCCTGTTTTCGTTTTCTGCTTTTATTCAACTCACGAACATGCCCGTTTTCTCGCTGCTTTTGCGTTTTGGCTCGCAGCTATTACCGATGCTCTAGACGGTTATCTGGCGCGTAAGCTGCAACAATCAACTGCTTTTGGCGCTTTTCTCGATCCGGTGGCTGATAAAGCCATGGTCGCTGCGGCTTTGGTGCTGATCGCAGTCGACATGCAAACGCTGTGGGTGACGATTCCGGCATTTATTATGATCAGCCGGGAAATCATTATTTCCGGTCTGCGTGAATGGATGGCTGGTCTTGGCAAAAGCGCGCAGGTTAAAGTGTCTGAAATGGGCAAACTAAAAACCGCTGCCCAGATGCTGGCCCTGATTGGTTTAATTTGGCAGCCTGTGCAGTGGATCACGGATTTAGGCATGCTTTTATTGTTTATTGCCACTGTGCTGACCGTCTGGTCTATGGTGGTTTATTTGCAAGCGGCCTGGAAATATCTGCAACAAAATTAAGCGCTTCGCATACAAAAGCTGCAGGTTTGCTAAAAATTGAGCAAACAGTTCAGCAGTGCCAAGTTTTGAGTTGACGGATTTATTAAACCCAGTAGAATGCAGCTCGTGTTAAGGCAAACGCCTTTTCAGATGAAGCGGGCATAGCTCAGTTGGTAGAGCGCTACCTTGCCAAGGTCGAGGTCACGAGTTCGAGTCTCGTTGCCCGCTCCAAATTAATCTGAAAAGTTGTTGATGGCGGGTTGGCAGAGTGGCCATGCAGCGGATTGCAAATCCGTCCACCTCGGTTCGACTCCGGGACCCGCCTCCATTTAGCAAGTTAAAACACAAAACGTTGTCTGCCCGGGTGGTGAAATCGGTAGACACAAGGGATTTAAAATCCCTCGCTCGAAAGGGCGTGCCGGTTCAAGTCCGGCCCCGGGCACCACTTACTGTCAACACCATAGCAGTAAGAAACAAATATGCGGGCATAGCTCAGTTGGTAGAGCGCTACCTTGCCAAGGTCGAGGTCACGAGTTCGAGTCTCGTTGCCCGCTCCAAATTAAAGCAAAAAGGTCTTTGGAAACAAAGACCTTTTTGCTTTTGTGGGAAAGCTGTATTTGCTGATTAAAGCGCCAGCTGCTCCCGGCCAAGCTGTCTCACGGAAGCATCTTCAGATGCCAGAGAATCGTCCTCCCCATGGAAAGGGCCAGCCTGTTTTGGACGAACTTCAGCTTGTTTGTGGAAACCTCAATATGGATCTGCTTGCAGACATTATCGGTATGGCCGGCACCTCGCTGGTGGTCGGTGCCTTTTTTCTGTTACAACTCAACAAAGTGTCACCTAAAGGTTTGACTTATAACCTGATGAATCTGGTGGGTGCATTGTTTTTGTTGTTCAGCCTTTGTATTAACTTCAATCTTGCCAGCTTTGTCATTGAAGTATTCTGGATAGCGGCGTCAGTGATTGGTCTGGTGCAGTACCGCCGGAGCAGTAAGACGCAAACAGCCGCATAGATCGCAGAGTCAAAATACAAACCGGGCAGCAGGCCCGGTTTTTTTATGGTCTCGAACTAGCAGACTGGTTATAACCAAAACGGCAGAATCAACTGGCAGAACAGCGTGATCAGCAAAACACCGAAAATATTCAGCACCACGCCGGCACGGATCATATCGTGGATCTGCAACTGGCCGCTGGCAAATACTATGGCATTGGGTGGTGTGCCGACCGGCATCATAAAACCCAGACTGGCGGCCAGCGCCGCCGGTACTACTAAATACAGTGGCGACAAATCCAGACTAAGCGCTACCGGCCCCAGGATTGGCAAAAACGCGGCTGCGACAGCGGTATTACTGGTCAACTCGGTCAAAAATACGATAAGCAGCGCGACACCGGCAATGATAAACAGCGCCGGTACACCCTGTAACCCCTGAAACAACTGCGCCAGCGCATCAGAAACGCCATGTTGCTGTAATTGACCGGCGAGGCTCAGGCCGCCACCAAATAACAGCAGCACGCCCCAGGGTAACTTTTCGCTGTCTTGCCAATTCAGCACTGGCTGCGCTGCTGTCGGGCCTGGTGAAGCAGTAGTGTTGTGTGGCTGCGTCACTGGCAGTAAAAACAGCGCAAAAGCAGCGGTGAGCGCAATAATAGTGTCGCTCAAGCCAAGGCCACTCCATTTGCTGAGTAACGGCTGGAAAATCCAGCACAGCGCTGTCAGCAGAAAAACCACTGCTACCTGACGCTGCGACGCAGACAGTGGCATTAGTGTCTTTCCGGCCCGGTCGCAGGCCGCTGGCAGCAAATGCAGCCGGAAGTAGACGCGGCTCAGCCAAAACCAACACAGCACTAACATGGCCAGTGCCAGCGGCACGCCAAGCAGCATCCATTGACCAAAACCAAGTTTGATTTGATAAGTTTTTTCCAGAAAAGCCGCCAGTAGCGCATTTGGTGGCGTGCCAATCAAAGTTGCAATACCGCCGATACTGGCAGCATAAGCCACACCTAATAATAATGCCGGAGCCAATGCCGCTTGGTTGCTTTGCGGCGCTGCGGCGACAATCGACAAGGCAATCGGCAGCATCATCACGGCTGTGGCGGTATTGGACATCCACATCGATAAAAATGCAGTGATGGCCATCAGGGCCGCCAATTGCCGTGCAGGGGCACCGCCAACGTGGCGAAGTGCCCGTTCGGCAATTTGCTGGTGCAGGCCGGTTTTCTCTAATGCGATGGATAAACAAAAGCCGCCAAAAAACATAAATATCAGCGGATGTGCGTAGGGAGAGGTCGCGGCTTCCGCTGAGCTGATCCCCAAGAGCGGAAACAACAACATCGGCAACAACGACGTGACCGGAATGGGCGCTGCTTCGCTGATCCACCAAATCACCATCCACAAGGTTACACCACAAAGCACACTGGCCGTGCTGCTAAGGCCGGGCACAGTCCAGAGACTGAATAAAAGCAGTGCTGCCGGCCCTGCCAACAACCACCATATTTGACGACGAGGCATAAGGCTCCGGTATGTCAGAAAAGGGTATTGCATCAGACTCTAACGGCTTTTATCGCCAGGGTCATCCATTTGTTGCGTTGCTGGTAAGTGCACAGGCTTGGACACAGGGGCTGACTCAGTTAGACTCGATAGAATTTACAAAAAGGAGCAGTTAAATGCTGGCTTTACAACAATATTTTCCCGATGTGTCCCCGCTGGTGTTTGGCTGTATGGGGCTGGGAGGTGACTGGAATGCGTCACACACTACCGCAGAGCAACAGCAACAGGGTTTTGCTGCCATCGAAGCCGCGCTGGAGCTCGGCTTTAACTGTTTTGACCACGCCGATATTTACACCCGTGGTAAGGCCGAAGCGGTATTTGGTCAGTTTCTGGCGGCGCAGCCACAGCTGCGCGAATGTCTGGTATTACAAAGTAAGTGCGCTATCCGTTTCGCAGACGAACATCATGTCGGGCGTTATGATTTCAGTGCCGGTTACATCTCTGACAGTGTTGACCAAAGTTTGCGCCGGCTGCAAACCGATTATCTGGATATCCTGCTGTTGCACCGGCCAGACCCTTTGATGCAAATCGACGAAGTAGCAGAAGTGCTGCAGCGGCTGCAACAAAGTGGCAAGGTCCGCCAGTTTGGCGTGTCGAATTTTGGCGCGCCGCAACAACAGTTGCTGCAATCAGCCCTGCAGCAGCCGCTGGTGGTGAATCAGCTGCAAATGAGTCTGGCCAATCTGGACTGGCTGGAAGCGAATGTACTGACTGGCATGCCGCAGGGCGCTGGTCACTATTTCGGTTATGGCACTGTGGAATATTGTCAGCTAAATAAAGTACAAATTCAGGCCTGGGGCAGTCTGGCGCAGGGGCGTTTTAGTGGGGCCGGTAAGGACTTATCTGCCAATGAGCAGCGTACTGCCGATTTGGTCGCGCAGCTTGCCGCAGACTATCAGGTCAGTGCTGAAGCCATAGTACTTGGCTGGTTGATGCGCCATCCGGCTGGCATCCAGCCGGTGATTGGTACTGTGAACCCTGAACGCATTCGTGCCTGCAGCCAGGCGGTGGATGTTCAGCTCAGTCGCGAACACTGGTATGCCCTTTATGTGGCAAGCCGGGGGCAGCCGTTGCCTTAATGCCTGCAGCATTTACAAACACATATGTTCAGTTCAATCAAGGAAATCAGATGGTTACGCAAAGTTTTACTCTCACCAGCACCGGCAAAATTCAATTCGCGGCGGGGCAAAAGTCGATTTCGGTTAACAAAGGCGAAGCAGTACAGTTTGTGCTGAACAACGAAAGCGGTTTTACCTTGTTAGATTGGGGCCTGTATTTTAATAACCCTTTTGATGTAGCCAATGCTTTACGTTATTCCTTTGGTGCCACACCAACGCAAGGCAATGTTTATAGTGCTGAAAAAACCGTCAGTCAGGATACAGCGACGGCGAAAGTAGCGATGTACAATGCCTACGCGGTGTATGTCACAGTGCAAAACAGCAGTGGTACTCAGGTGATTTATCAGCGCGACCCGGAAATCATCGTCAATGGCGGTGATGTTGAAGATTAAAGTGTTTTAGCCGCAGGGCGCACCAGCACTTGCTGTTGCAATAGCTGTTTAAATTCGGGTTCTGTTTCCAGCGCGGCAAATTCATAGCCCAGCTGCAGCGCTTTTTGCAGCTGGCTGGTGGCGGCTTCGCGTTGCCCACTGATTTCGAGGATTTGGGCGGCATTGATCAATTGCTGTGGCTTGAGCAGTTCACCTGCCGCGGCCAGCTCCTGCAGTGCTTGCCGGTGCTGGCCGGATTTTGCCAGATACAGACCAAGCCGCAGTCTGGCATTTTGTAACTTTGGTGATTTTTCCAGTAACAGACTCACCAGTCGGATGGCTTGCTGATAACTGTGCTGGGCTTTGTCTGATCGTCCAGCCCAGCGATAGCTGTCGGCCAGATTGCCCCAAAGCTGGTAATTGTCTGGTTTTAACTCTACGGCCAGCGCAAAGTGTTGGCTGGCTTCCGGATACTGCTGCTGATAAAACAATAAAGTCCCGATATTGGAATGATTGACTGCATTGCCATCAATAGCAACCGCCTGCCGGAAAGTGACCAGCGCGGCCTTGAAATCGCCGCGGCTGAACTGGATAGCGCCAAGCGTCTGCAAAACGGTCGCGTTGTTGGGCGCCAATCCGGCGAGCTCGCGATAACTGGCTTCTGCTTTGTCCAGCTGCTGATGTTGATAGTAAAAAACCGCCAGCGCATTGATAAAATACCAGCTGCGGCTGATCTGTACAGCCTGCTGTAAATGTTGTTCGGCGGCAGCGGTTTGACCTGCCAGGTCATAGGTCCGCGCCAAACCAAAGTGCAGCATGGCGTTGTCTGGTTTCAGTTGCAGCGCTTGCGTATACAAAACGACAGCTTCGTTATAATCGCTGCGCATTTTCGCAATATCAGCCTGCAATGTTAGCAACCTGGTGTTTTTGGTCAGTTGTTGCGCTAACTCATTGGTCAGCTGTTCGGCCTGCGGTAACCAGTGGTGGATATCGCGAACTCTGGCCATCTGTAAAATGGCTTCAATCAGGGCAAAACGCGCTTCGGTAAAATTGGCATCTGCGTTTACAGCCAGTTGTAATTGCTGCAGTGATTTTTCCAGATTATTTTTGTAATCATGGCGGTAGAGGTAACTCATGCCAGTCAGATAAGCCTTATAAGCAATGTCGTTGATGGCACTGCCTTTTGATAAAGCCAGGTCACCCGGAACCTGCCAATCCAGCAGGCTCAGCAGGGCGGTTCTGACTTGCTGCTGGGCTAAATCCCAGTTGTCCAACGCCAAATCGATCTCGGTTGATCTCAAAATGCGCCCGTCAGCACCATGTTGCAGATTAAGCGCCAGTCGCCGCGTGTTCCCCAGATGCTGCAAACTGCCAGTGATCACTAATTCTGTCTGAAATTGCTGAAAGACAGTTTTGTCACTGACTTTTTCAAGTTGACCGAGCTCAGCCGGCGGCAAGACCCAAATGTTGCCATTATGCTGACCAATTTGTGCCAGATCCTGGCTCAGACTGAGCGACATGCCGGTCAGAAATTGCTGTACTGAAGGATCTGCACCGATATTTTGCAACGGCATCAGGGCCAGGGTTTTACCCTGACTGAGTAGTTTTTCCTTATCTACTGACTGTTGGCCAAGCCACAGGCTTACCAGCAAAATAACCGGCGCCAGACCTGCCCAGAATTGCCAGCGCACCAGAGGATACCAGCGACCGAAACGGACTCGCTGTAACAAATCCTGCTGCAATCTGGTGAGTGTTGCAGCCACGTGATGCAGGTCGGCAGGGCGTTGGGCCGGATGGCGTGAAAGACATTGTTCAATCAGCTTTTTCAAGGCTGTCGGCAGGTTCGGCTGTGTGTTTGGCACGCGCCGGTTTTGTTGCACAATAGCCTGCATCGTCTCTTCAGCAGTGTCGCGCAGAAACGGATGCACGCCATAACAAAGCTCATACATCACGACGCCAAAGGCGAACACATCGCTGTGGATAGTGGCGTCGTCGTCGCTTTGCAGGAGTTCCGGCGCCATATATGGCAAAGTGCCTTTGATTTGGTGTGCGGTCGTGTGTGCTGACCACTGGGTATCTAATTGGCTGGATAACACCGGCGGCAGGGCCGCGCCCTGAAGGTCGGCTTGCTGCTGTAAACGTCGTTGCCGGCTTGCCATGCCGAAATCGAGAATTTTGACTTGTTTTGCCGGCAGGCACACCATCAGATTGCTCGGTTTTAAGTCGCGATGTATCACACCGGCCTGATGGGCGCTTGCCAGACCGGCAGCAATCTGCGCCAGCAAATGCAATTTGTCCGGTAAACTCAACGAGCGTTTCTGGTATTGATCCAGCGTCTGACCTTCCAGCCATTCCGTCACGATGTAGCTCTGTTGTTCGCTACGGGAAATATCATAGACGGTGACGATATTTGGATGCTGTAATGATGATGCCAGGCGGGCTTCTTCCAGCAACTGCTGCCCGGCGGATTGCCCCTGGCGCTGCAACTGTAATACTTTGAGCGCCACCGGGCGTTGCAGCGTCACATCATAAGCCTGATAAACGACGCCCATACCACCTTGCCCGGCCTGACGCAGTAACTGGTAGTGCCCGAATCCGGCTGGCGCCGGCAGTGCAGCGGCAGAAACCCCGCTGTCGCCCGGCATTTGTGTCTCAAGCTGTGATGGCAGATCGGATTGGCAGAAGTCGCAATGGCCGGCTGTCATTGGGTTGGACATCTCACACTGCGGACAAATCACGCCTGCGAGCTCCGGTTGCCGGATTTGACTATTTCGCTGCCGGTATCGAGCAATTGTAATTTGGTCGGTTTGTGCGCACAAACCCGGTTCTTACCGCTGTGTTTGGCCTGATACATTGCCTGGTCGGCACAGTCGATAAAGCGGTACGCCAGATTATGCAGGGCGTGATGGAATCCGGCGACGCCGATACTGGCGGTGATATTCAGCGTCATACCTGCGACCTGCGGCTGCAACGCAGCAATGTCGGCGCGAATGCGCTCGGCGTAAATCAATGCGCTATCAGCTTCTGTATTATTGACTAACACCAGAAACTCTTCGCCACCCAGCCGGCCGACCCGATCGGCTTTACGCGCCAGCGTTTTTAGCAGGGCTGCGACTGCGCGCAGCACTTCATCACCGGCGAAATGGCCATATTGATCGTTGATCTGCTTAAAATTATCTAAATCGATAAAAATCAGGCTGCACGGTTGACCGTACCTTTTCGCCTGTTCCATCGATAAGGTGATCTGCTCTTCAATCATACTGCGGCTGCATAAACCGGTCAGGTCGTCACACAGTGCGCGGCTGATAGTGATGGCATTTTTCAGCGCGAGGCCGAGCTGTGCCTGCAGCGTTTTGCAGAAGGTTTCCTGTAGCTGGTTAAAACCTTCAGGCCTGGTGCTGTCCAGATAAAGCACTGCCAAAGTCTCGCCGTCTGCCTGCAGCGGCATCGCAAGTTCACCTGTGACTGCAGGTTCGGCGGGTGACTTGCCGAAATGGTCCGGCTGCGGCGTGGTGAGTAGCCTGAGTTCCTGGCGCTCGAAACAATCCTGCGCCAGTGTTTCTGCCGGCTCTGGCTGGCCGTCTGCGCGTGCTGGCGTATAGTTCCAGCAGGCGTGGCGTTGAAATTGTTGACGGCGTTTGTCTGGCATTAAGACAAAACCGCGCCGTGCACCCAACACTTCGGCA
>Ga0247724_1000394_pt1 | contig 10355 bp, 5 predicted proteins | sample OKSTACKMC2E_FD_182776 | JGI IMG/M metagenome (GOLD analysis project Ga0247724, IMG submission 182776) | Subsurface sediment microbial communities from gas well in Oklahoma, United States - OK STACK MC-2-E | ecosystem: Environmental > Terrestrial > Deep subsurface > Rock core/Sediment | place... | reverse complement strand
TTAGTGAAAGAATATTCTACTGCATAATTATATGCAGCCTGAGAGAGATAATTATACGCTGCTTGAAAGAAATCTGGCGCTGGAGCCCCAGGGTTTCCCGGACTTCCTGGGCTTCCAGGGTTTCCTGGACTTCCTGGATATCCAGGGTTTCCTGCCTCACCAGATTTACCATCCGCCCTTATAGTGCCAGAACCTATAATATTTCTAGCAGAAATGATAACTACTCCTCCGCCAGCGCCTCCTGCGCCGCCCTCGCCTCCTAAACCGCCTTCACCACCAACCCCAGGAGATCCTGGTGAACCAGGAGATCCTGAATAGCCCCTGCCTCCAGGAACTCCAACGGTGGATTCAAATCCTGGACGAGAACCTACAGATCCAAGAGATCCTGCCCCTCCTGGTGAGCCAGAAGTAAATGAACCACTTTGCCCTGTTTCCCCCACGCTTCCAGAAGACCCTCCGCTTCCACCCATAAGAAATCTTAAAGTGTTTGATATTGCATCAAATTTATATCCTGCAATAGCCTGTGAAAAATTATAAAACTCTGCCTCTCCAAAGAAGTTTTCACCGGGATTAAGCCCTCCGTTGCCACCAAGAGTATCGGAGGCCTTTATTCCAGATAAAGCCCCACCTAAAATACTACCCACAGACGTTGTATCTGCCAGCCTGCCAATAACAGCGCTGGAATCTGCCATGTTTAATGTATTTTTTACAAATACTCTGTATCCATTAGTATCAAGTTGCGCCCCACCCATTACTGTTAAATTATTGTAGTACATATCTCTGTTTAGAACAATTGTCCCTGTGATAATAACGTTTCCGTCTGTTCCTGGACCATAAACCGCTAGACCAGCCCTAGTATTAAAATTATTCGACGGAAATTCTTGTATCGGCATTAGGCTACCTCTACTCCAGAAATATGAATGTTTAACGATGCAGATGCACTAGCGAACCCGTGAATTGAAGATCCTGTTGGTAAGACGCTCTTAATTTCAATACTCAGGGTGTTGTTTGCACTAATCAATACCCCTGGAAACATTGCATTAGATGTATCGGGGGTATCTCCGCTCGGGACAAAATATAAAGTAGCCTCTAAATCTGTTGATGTTGTATTTGCTACTAAAATTTGCTTAACAATTGCTTCAGTCAGGGCGGGGACGGTGTAAAGGGCGCTTGCGGAGCCTGGAAGAGATCTCGCGGAAACTAATTCCTTAAGACTATAAGTTGACATTTAGGCCTCCTTTTTTATAAATTATATCATCCATGTTAGTAAATTCCCATATGAGTGGCTACCATAAGATTATTAAAATCTTGATTAGTAGCATATGTTGCAGATGCTGTTGCGGCAGAAAGAAAATATTCCGGTAAGTTCCCGCCCAAGGTTGTAGCATCAACATTATCCCAAGTGGCTACTAAACCATTGGTTGTAAGATATTTTCCAGAATTTCCATTTTGATCGGGCAAAACATCTAATGAATCTATAGTGTTTAATGCTGCCTGAACTGTTGTATCTGCTCCTGACAAAATACCATTAAACAAAGATGTATCTACTTGTATGCCGCTTGCATCTTTTACTGGAATAACTGAAACTGGTACAGGGAATACCGTCCTGACAGGATTATTTCCACCAAATTGAAAAAGGTAGGCACATTTATTTTCATCGGCCTGAACGGTGTCAGCGTAGTACTTTATGACAATTCTATCTGATATGGAAAAAGTAGTAGATTGAATTAATGCAGTATCGCTAAACTCCTCAAATTCATAGCCGCCTGAGGGCCTATCGTATGCCTGAATTGCTGATGTTTTATCGGCGGTGGCTATAAGTGTTTCTACGCCAGAAGAATTTCTTTTAAATACTTTAAAATAGAATGATGCATAATAATCTTTGCTACCGCCATCTACGTTAGTATCATTAGATCTACTTATTTTACCAATAGTGGTTATTCCAAAAATACCTGGATTGCCTTCAAGTAGTCCAGATGCACTTACCAGTTGTCCGACTAATTCAGTACTCGTTCCATCATCATTGGAGGATGAACTTAAACTTCCAGTACTAGGTACATTCACCGCCACAGATGCTGTGTTGAAACTTGGGTCTGTTAATGATGTTACCAATTTGTTATAATTTACAATATCGCTAGATGCTGTTGTCGCATAGAAAATAATGTTTGATGATAAAGCAGATATATCTGCTTTGCCTAAACTTAATTCATCAAGTGCCCCTTTTACGTTGGTGGCAGATATTTCAGCGTCCGAGTTGTCATAGGGTATTAGGTAGGCGGAGGGATATGTTCTTGGATTAACTAAAATAGATCCATTATAACTAGAACTCTCTACTACAATTCCTGCGACTACGGCTCTATCTGGAGAAAGAGGCTCCAATGATACCAACCCTCCATAATTATCTGGATCGGCGTACAAAGTTGTTCCTGGAGCGTATGAAGCAGTATTAAGACCTCTAACCATTCCTAAGGTAGTAACATATCCATGAGATCCGCTGACAATATCATGAGTGGCCACCCCAATTACTCTATCTGGATTAATTGAACCATCTGCAATAAATTGAGAGACTAGGGGGTGTGATTGATGCCCTGGAGTAGATTCTCCAGCCCCTACAACGTAAACCATCTGACCATTGAATATTGAAGACCCAGTTTCATTGGCAACTCTTGTATAAAATATTTGACCAACCTGTAAAACTACATCTTGCTGTAAACCTAAATTAAGCGTGCCCTCTGAGTCATTCCATTGAAGTTTTCCCAGGGTATCTTGTTCTGTAGTAGTTTGATCAAAATCAATACTAGTTATTGAAAATGATTTATCGGCATCCCTTTTAATAATAGTTTCAGAGGAGTTGGACTCTGTGGCATTGGTGGATATAGTTAATTGATCAACAGAGGCGGTGGCATTAAGAATAATTCCATTATTCGCCGCAAAAGTTAATTCATCAGTAATTAAATCTGCTATAACATCTTCGGTGGCAGGAATGGTTTTAATCGTGCCAAAGTTGCTTACACTTGATGATATTCTAAAGTATGCGGAAGCGGCTGCTTCTTCTGTTAAGAAATTTTCTGAGATTTCGCCACTATTTCCATCACCAACTAAAACCCATGTAGATGCTGATGACCATGCGTATAGGCTGCTTGCACTAATCCAAAGTTGACCAAGAAATGGATTTGAAGGAGAGGCTGATGAATAATTGACAAGATTAGTAGGGCCACCGACTTGTAGGCCATTCTTTACTTTAAAATCTTTATCTTGCGTAGCCAAGGTTCCCTATCCCCTCGTCTTTAAATTTATGCTTCTAGGCTTGTTCTGACAGCCTTAATGACTATATTAGTAGATGATGCGTCAGGTGACTCTGCAGTAAGTGAAAGTGTACCAGATGATTCACTTGCACTAAAGTCAACATTGGCTGCCCCCGCAGAACTATCTACAATAGCAAATTCTGATACATAGGCGTTGGTGCCGTCCCACATAACAAGAATCTTGGTAGAAGTCATCTTAGAGCCCTGAATGGCCTGAATGATATATTCAGCAGTTGTGAATGTTGAAACAGTAAATGAGTCGATAGTAGTCGGAGTGTCATTAGAACTTACTGTAGCGCTTGAACTTGTTACCGCAGCATTAGCAAGATTTACACCAGCAAAAGTTGGAGTTGATGATGTGCCAATACTTTGCGGGAGGCTCAGGGTAACTGAAGCAGATTCACCGCTGCCAGATACAATAATTTGATCAGCAGTTCCATAGATGCCAGCAACATAATCACCAGTTGTATCTGCGCCAAGAGCAACAGAATCTGCTGCAACGGTAAGTGAAATACTAGCGCTTCCAAGATTGCTAACAGTAGCAGATCCAGTTACGTCGCCAGTAAATACAAGGTTAAAGTCTTTTTCTACGGTTACCGTGATTGATGCAGAGCCAAGATCTGTAAGTGTACCTGAGCCTGAAACATCACCAATTAAGGTTACTGTGGGGTCTGGCTTACTAAGAACATCGTCCCATTCAATATTGGCATCAATAGTTCCCCTAGTGCCGCTGAAAACTTCTGAGGTATTTGTGGCGTCTGGAATAAAGGTAAATTTACCCGTGCTGTCATCATATCCAAAAAAGCCAACCTTTGCAGAGCCATCATAGTATCTGAATTCAATTCCACGATCTTTGTTATCGTCAACTGAAGGGGCCGTATCTCCACCCAATGTAAAGATTGGATCATCAATAGTTACGACGGTGCTATTTATACTAACAACTGAACCTGTTACAACAAGATTTTCTCCAATTGTAAGAGAGCCAGCGATAGATACATCATTTGGAAGACCAATTTGGACAGAACCAGTTGAGGCAGAAACCTCAATTTCGTTTGCTGTGCCAATAACCGATTGGACTCCGCCGCTAGATAGAACTTCTGCTAATGTATAGCCGCCTAGGTACTCAACATTCAGATTGTTTACTTGAACGGAAGAAGATACTGTAAACGGTGCGCTGGTAGTAGTAGAAGATGTAATTGTATTAAAAGATACATTTGATGATGTGTCAACATCTTGACCAATAGAAATTGTTGGGCTAGCAGACTCCCCTGATTGATGGCTAACTGTAACACCTGTGCCAGCCTTTACTGACTCAACGTAGTCACCGTAAGTTTCAACACCTAGGGTGACACCATCTAGTGCCACGCCAGCATCATTTAAAACAAGGGTCGCACTACCGAGATCGGTGAAAGTGACGGAGCCACTTCCAACTAATGCCCCACCTAACTCTAAGGCAAGAGTAAGATCCGGCTTATTTGAAGTATTATTCCAATCTAAAAGATAGGTAGAGTCTAGTCCATCAAGAAGATCAGCATTAAGATTGTCTACTTTTGCTGATGATGTAACCGTTAAGGGGGGCTGGGAAGAAGTAGTTGATACTAATTGAACACCCTGAACGTTATCACCAGCAATAACGCCATTCCTTACAACAAAGTCTTTGTTTACAGTAGCCATGGGCACCTCACGAAAAAATTTATATTTCTATTAGATTATATCATTATATGTTTATCATAACTTTGTAAATCTTAACAGTCAGGGGGCTAACATCTCCATCTGGCACTACTATTCTAAGTACAGCATTTGAGTCAATAATGTCGGCGGATAGGGTATAGTTTATACCTCCTCCTAAATCTATTTTTCCATACTCACATATACCTGCATCAGTTCCATTATGAACTACAACTGCTTTTACAGTAGTATATTTTGTTCCTTGGACTAATTGGATATTGTACTCAGCGCTCCTGTATGAAGATATGGCAAATGAATCTACAGTTGTTATAATATTGGTAGATATATTAATAGTTGAAGCCTGACTTTTTGCATCAGAATATATAAGGCCAGCCAGGACAGGGCTTTGACCGTCTGTGTTCTGATCTAAATATGAGTCATACGTTGTTAACGTTTCTGAAATATTATTATGATCTTGAAGATGACCTGATTGGCCATGAGATCTAATTGGAGGAATAGCCATATTTTATATTATACAGAAAATTTTAGATAATTAATATATAACGATATGACAAAATAAATTATAGATTGAAAGATTCTTCTAGCCAATTTTCTATCATTGACCTAGTTTCATAATTTTGTTCGCCTTCATATAAAAGAACTGCAGATACATCTCCGCTTAGATAAGTGGCGGCAGATCCTTCTATGCTACCACGACCAATTTGTATACTTGATACATCATTGTTTCCAACAACAATTTGCCCAAGATTATCTTTGTTTAGGTAGATGTTTGCGCTTCCTGAATCTACTACGATTGAATATATGTTAAATTCTTTATTTGAAGGGTTAAACTGAGAGGCAGAGCCAGAATTAAAATAATAATATCCATTTTTTGAATATAGGGATGCCGAGGATGAATAACTGATAAATACTGAATCATTAAATCCTCTGCCGACAAGATATAAAGTGTATGGCTGATTTACTGAGGCACTAGATTGTAGAAATGCTTGCCTTCCATCAAATTTTATAGTTGGACGATCATTGAGTGTAAGCGGTTGGACCCATTCATATTGAGTGCTAGATGCGGTGACTGGGTACAGCCCCATATTGTCCCAGTAAACAATGTCGTCAAAGTCATTGGAGCCATTGTAGAATAATATTCTTGCACCAGTTGTTGAGGCGGTGGTAGTAAAGGTGGCAGATAATGAGTAAAGGCCCGCAGAGTTCGTGGCGGCTATAGAAGAACCAGAAAGACTTTCTGTGACTCCATCTGTTGTATAAATTACTATTTTCCTGGCACTTTCACTTAAAGACGAAGCGGTCTGAGGCTTGAACATTTTTATAGTTCCGACAACATTATATTGTTGTGATGAAAATACCGTAATAGAAGCAGTATTGAAACTCATGTCAATATACGAATCTAGTGAACTGCCGCTTGGAATTATTTGTATACCTCTTGTTCCAGATATTGCACCCTGTATGTCGGATGAAATAGTAGAATCATTTGGAGTGATAAAGGATATATCGTCATTCTCTCCGCCATCTAATTGATTCATCCTGAAAATATTTAATGATTGAGTCCTAAATACTGGGGCTAGTGAAGCGGTAGTTTGAATGGCATTATTTTCATTGTTAGATAAATCTATCCATGAGGTTACCCTGGTATCATCTGGAGGATTACTTTTATTTAGCCCATTGATAAATCTTGAATCCAGCCAAAGTTTTAATCCATCTATTGTCAGCGGGTTCAGCGGCTTAGGTAGTATATTTTCTGTAAACTCTGCAGTTGTTTTGTACAACTTAATGCCAGAATTTTCAGTCATAAATATGGTTGGGGTATATCTAATTTCTGGTAAATATACAGATGAAGCGGATGGGTTAAGTTTATACGTTGGGCCAGCGTCATCTTTCATAATTGCCGAATTATTAGTAGATTTAAATGTTTGCATTTTAAAGTATTTTACAAGAGGTGGAAAATATATGGAGTCATCCGAGAATATTTCAAAGTCAATCTTTAAATACTGATCGGTAAGATTAACATTATTAAGAAAGTCTAGATAATTATTTTCTTCTAGCCTCACCTGTTCGTGAACTACGCTCCCACTATAAGATAATAGCGTTGCATAGAATTTAACAAAATCTGAAGTCCCTGTTTCTGGATATCCGATTCCTATATAGTTGGCCCCGACAGTTTGATTATCATCATCAATATATTCTGAGAAATTTATTGCATGAAAGTTAAAACTTCCTTTTCCATAAGTTTTTACTCTAAATCTTTGTAGGTTTGAGTCATAGACAAACTCATAACGAGATTGATCATAATTATCAATATACGAATAATCAGACGAGGCAGAGAAATTTGTTTGAGCAACAAGCAGTCTATCAAAAGATCCAAGATACTGGTCCACACCATACACATTGCTGTTAAAACTTGTTTCATCGTAATTCAGAGAACTACCTATTCTAAGAACAGAGTTATAGGAGAATGGTATATACCCTGTTAATGGGTCTAATCCTAAAGAACTTGCAGTAGCATATGAAAATGATGCGCTTTGTATGGAACCGCCGTCCTCTGCAAAATATAATGTTGTGGATGAATCAAATACCATGCCTACATAGAAACTTGGACTAGCGTTGACATTAGAAATATTAAAGGATACAGGGTTTGGGTACTCCACCGCCGAAATTCTTACCTGATACTGTCCGTTATTGTTATATAGATTAAATGAAATAATCTCTTCATTGGCTATTCTCCCAATAGATATTAATCTCTGAGATAGATAAGGTGCGGGAAGTTCTCCGTCTAAAGTAAATTTAACTAGTAATGGATATTGTCCATAATCTAATTTAGATATTAATTTATCTGTTTCTATATACGATGCCTTAGTGTTAGACACACTAGAACTAAATTTATACTTATCTGAAGAAGTATCTATATTGTTATCAAAAGAATATGTGTAGGGCTCAGTAAAATTAAGTGGACCTAGACCAAATTCATTATTATTCAGATCTTTTAGTTCTGAAAATTTCCATTCGTCTGGATAGTCCCAATTTATATCTGATAATCTTTCAGTATATATTGTGGTGAAGTTATACAAGTTCCCGCCGCGAGAATAAAATATACTATCTGAAACATTTCTTCCCAGTCCATATACATAGTGCCTTTTTGCAATATTTGAATTCAACGTATTGGGGTAGAATGCTGGAGTGTCTATGTTCCAACTCCCCTGAGGTGGTCCATAGAAATCTATATAGTTATTATCATCGTGCGATGGATCTAATTCTAATTTTACAACTGAGCCATCTTTGCTCATATACGATATTCCATCTAAAATCATCATCAGACCCGAGCCATTTCTTGAAGTTACAATATGATGAGGCTCTTCAACATTAATGAAATCTACCCTTAATTCATTGTAACTGGCGCTTGACCCACATCTAAATATTAAATAGTTTTTCTTAATAAATAATCCAATATTATCTTCACCGCGCTTTTTAAATATTGGATATTCTTCATTAGGGAGATAATTTGTCTGAAACCAAAAAGATAGGGTAGAGTCTTTATTGTCATAATATTCTGAAAATCTATTCATTGCTGGAATAGAAAGACCAACCGCCGAACTAGTGAATGATAGCAATGTGCCCCCACCGAAAACGATGGGGTTTCTCATTAAGTTAGTCGTATTAGTATTTATCGATGCACTATACGCATACTCATCATTTGTAAAAAAATTGATTGGCTTTGATATAGAAGATGATTCGGTTATATCATCCAGAGGCCAGACAATTTCGGCTGAGTCGCGCAAAATAAGTTGGCTATAGGACACCTATCCTCCATTATGCCGAAGTGATATCAACCGTTTCACAGTACCCTGCTGCACATGCGAGATCCTGGCTCCCCGTAGTACCATCTGAAGATTCATAATAGGTCAGCCAGGTCCAATCGATATCTTTCGGAGTTTTTTCTAATAATTCATTATACTCCGATTCGGTTATGTCCTGATAAGGTGCTTGCTGATATGTGTGATCTGAATATGGCAGAAAAGACACTCCAGAAAGTTCATCCATATGATCATATACCCAGGCCCCTACTGCCATCCATTCATTCTCCTTGACAGATACCGTGATGGAAGGCTTATGCTCTGACCAATGGCGTTGATATATAAGCCAAAGTTCTAAATGCTCAACGGCGGTGAGATCTTTTCTAGTGATAGCATCTTTTGGGGCTTTAATAGGAAAGGTGAAGACCGTTGTATCTGATGGCTTCATTACGTCTGGTTCTGACAAAATACCAAAATCTTTAAGCATAGTTGTAATTGGATCTTTGTTATCTCCACGAATTGTACGAGCGTAGAATTCATTATGCCAAGGATGCATACCAGATGATACACCGACCAACTGTGACACCGTTCCAGAAGGCTTTACACAGGTAATGGCGGCGGCTGGATTAATAGATAGGTCTCCTGCATACTTAGCATTTACTTCTACTGCCTTTTCTCTCATAGCATCTAGCCACTCAATTAGTTTATCGTGCCCCTTGCTTCCATTTAGCACATTATGTCCTAATTGTCCGGTTAATGAAACACCTAGAAGTCTTTCATCCTCACAGTTCTTTTGCCATTGCCTACGAAGATATTTGAATCTGGTAAATGTTGACTGAAATGTTCCAAGGATAGTGGCAATTTCTACTTTCTCTAGTAGATCATCTAAATTATCGCTCTCTCTTACTACCACTTCAGTAAGGTTGCAAAATTCAAATGGCTTAAGAATAATCTCGGAGCAGGGGTTCGTGCCAAATTCTGCTGTTGCATCTCTGCGACCATTCTTAGAAGCAACTTTACGAGCGGCGTCCCTAGAGAAGATCCCGCGCTCCCCACTCTTAGAGTCATACAACGACTTCCATTCAGCCATAAATACTTCCATGGTTGGCTTTGTTTCATAGACGGCAGAATTATTTGCGAGGGCTCTTTGACCATTGTATTCCCACCATGAACCAGACTTTGCAGCAGCCATATTACGATCTTCAAGATCTGATAATGAAATCATTGCTGAACGTCTAACTCCTCCGACCACAACAACTTCTGCAATCTTGCACATAATGTCGTGGGCCTCTAATGGAGTAAGTTTTCTACCAGCAGCAGATTTTACTGTCTCTACAGTAAATTTAAACAATCTTTCTAATGGCTCTGGCCCAGAGGCTCTACCACCAAAAGTCTTTAATCTCGCTCCTGCTGGTCGAACATTAGATACGTCCCATGATGGAATTTGCCCCTGATATAAAAGAGCGATAAGTTCTCTTAAAGCCTTGGCCCATCCAGCCTTAGAGTCATCGACAACAATTACAGTAGAAGAATTTTCAAAATGTTCGTTAACTACAGGAAG
>Ga0247724_1000393_pt1 | contig 10392 bp, 7 predicted proteins | sample OKSTACKMC2E_FD_182776 | JGI IMG/M metagenome (GOLD analysis project Ga0247724, IMG submission 182776) | Subsurface sediment microbial communities from gas well in Oklahoma, United States - OK STACK MC-2-E | ecosystem: Environmental > Terrestrial > Deep subsurface > Rock core/Sediment | place... | reverse complement strand
CAGAATTCCAAGATACGAAATCTCCAACCTGCTCACGACTTTCTTCTTCAATTTCATCATCTTCTACATCAGCATATGGATCCATGCTTTCTTCTTCCATTTCGCCATTTCCAAGCAACATAGACATAACTTCTACTGCTCTCATGATGTATTCATGGCCTTCTGATAAATCTCCAAATACCTGTTGTAGAACCAATAATGATTCTCCAGATATTTCTCTTCCTTCTTTAATTTCTGCTAATGCTCTCTTTAGGGCTTCCCTCGCCTCTACAGAGGTTGCTGGATATGCTGGATAGGTCACAATAGACACATCTCCATCAGCCAAAGATACCTCTGTAAGCATTCTTTCTGTACGATCATCGTTCCATTTCTGGCGAATTACTCTAAATGCAAAGGACATTTGATCCACATCACCACGAGCAACAAGAGTATGAAGATCTCTTGCTTCTTGGGTGTCTGCTAACTCTGCCTCAAAATAAAGACCTTTATTATCTTCGTATAATCTCATTGTACCATTTTTAGTTCTTGCTAAAGGCAATCCTTCATGGTTAATAAGTAGACGAACATCTGGTGTCTCTGTTAGAGTCTTTCTGAATGCACCTGGTGCAATCTTCTCTATAAATGGTAGTGGCAAGGATGGCTCATTGAATACCGCAGCATAGCCAGCCATACGCAGTGTACCGTCTTCTGCCCTTGTTTCTATGTTCCTTACTGTAAAGGTACGGCGTTCTGTCTTTTTCATTTTACTCCTTGCTTTATTTTCTTCATTGTTTAATGAATCAATTTGGCGTTGTGCCCAGTTTTGTGCTCTATCAGAGAAATTAGAATCTCCGCCCCATAGTAACCATGCTACTAATCCAGCACCAGGATATTCTGGATCTGATGGGTTGCTATTTTTAGGAGCATCTCCATCTGCTTTATGTCTGGCGAACCATGGAGCCATTTTGCGTACCTTATTTTCAGATATGCGTCCTGCTGCCATTTCTCTCGCTTCTCGCTTTGTAGCATCTGTCAGACCATCTCCGCCAAAACCTTCAGCCAAGTAGTCCAATCCTCTTTTTGCATTATCTCTTATAAATTGTGGAACTGTTCCCACTTCTCTTACTTCTCCAAGTGGATCAATTTCTTCTGATATTGATATTGCTACCATTTGATCAATTGCATCTTGTTTATTATCATGGCATTTAATAGTAGTATATGAGCCATCAGACTCTTCTTTAACTACCGCCCAATTTGCACAATCGCTTTGACTATCAGATATTCCGTAAGGCATTATTCCTTCACCTCATCGCTGTAAACAGCATCTGGATTTTCTGGATCAATTAAAGCGACCTGCTGTAACTGAGCAGAAGGTAATCCTGTGTGAGAGATTTCTTCAAGACCCATTAACTTAGAAACATCATCTGGGTTATATCCAGCCTGTACAAGGATAGACATAACTTCTGCCTTGAGTTTATCTCCTACAAGTGGTGCTTGTGCAGCATCAATATTTTGTAGAGGAAGTCTATATTGATCTCCAGCCTCTCCAAGAGGTGAAAGATCTTCAAATGAACGAACATCATTTAGGCTTAGGAAGCCTTCTCTTAGACCCTTTGTGTAGGCATCAAATCTTTCTAATGTCGTACCACGCAACAAGGCATCTAAATTAAATCTAATAAACCCATCTGGTTCTGGAAGCAATGGCGATAGGGCTTGTTCAATTCTCTCAAGCAATGGGCGTAGAGAATGTTGAACGAAGGAAAGGTTCTGGGCTTCAACAGAAGCATAAGACATAGCCCCTGAAACTGGATGACCTAATAGGCTTAGTGGGACTCTAAAAATTCTCGCAATGTCTTCCACATTGAATTTTCTGCTTTCTATTAATTGGGCGTCTGCAGCGTTTAATGATAAAGGCTTAAATGCTGCTCCACCAGATAGAACTGCAGTTGATCCAGACATGTATGGGCCACCATGATTTTGATTCCATTGGCGCTTAATATCTGCTGCTTGCTCATCTGTTAATTCTCCTGCTACTTCAATAACACCTGCAGGATTTGCAGCATTACCAAAATACGAAGAGGCATATGTGTCAGAAGCCATAGAAATACCTACAGACATACGGCAGGCACCAATAGGGCTAAGGCCATAGTGCGATCCAGGAACCTTCATCATAGGAATATGAACAATGTCATCTTTTGTCAAGACACGAGTAAAATTATTGAGTTCATCTCTAATCTTATATACTAATGGTTCTCCTGGGAATGGTCTTTCTATCTTTACATCATTGGGATTGAGAACATATACTTCTACTACCTCGCCCATGTCGTCTCTGACAGTTAGAACATAAGCATTTCCATGTAGGTGTAGAGATGTAATAATCTGCTCAATAAATTCAAGTCTTGTTGCTTCTGGATTTGGCTTATTTACCCATTCAGGAGTGCTTCCATAAACAGCAGCATAAGAAATACGATTACGGCCTCTGCGTACATAAGCACCCATTGGCAAAGACGAAACGGTATCTCCAAGAAGTCTTACACATGAATAAACAGTAGAAATTCGTAATGCAGAATCTGCATCTACATAAACACCTGCATTGGCAACACCATAAAGTGGGCGTGGTGGAATAAGAGGTTCAATGTACTGGTTATTACCAACTCTCTGTTCTCCAGAGGCTCTTAATCTTTTAGATAGACTCATTTAACCTATTCTCCTTACCATGTGGATATTCCTACTCGTTTCCATGTATTTGTGGCAACGCAAACATAGATGTAGTCGTTGTCCCATGCTATTTGTCCAGCAGTACCTGTGTCAGATGCGTTTGCAGGTGTATATGTACTAATCTCAAATCTTCCATTTATTCTAACTAATGGAGTAGCAAAATTACCAAATATTAGTGGTGATGATGTAGATGAGTTAGATATATAAAGTCTATTTGAGTTAGTTTCATTTAGACCCGCTTGATTTCCAATAAATACATTGCTTGATCCAGTTGAATTCTGACCTGCAGAAGATCCAATAAAAGTATTGTTAGATCCAGTATAGTTAAATCTACCAGCCTGTCTACCTAATGCAGTATTGTTATTTACTACATTTACAGATGCAACTGGAACGCTAAATCCTGAACCAGTCAATAGACCAGCAGGTGCTGATGGAGCATATATTCCAAGGATTGTAGTGCTTCTAACTCCAAGACCTGAAACAATTGCTAATGATACTACTGAACCACCAACAACATCTATATTTGCTGTAATACTACCAACAAGATAAAAATTATGATTAGTTGGTACTAAAACAACATTTGTATAAGTGCCATCTGTATATCCGCTACCGCCAGTAATTGCACCAATTGTAGCAATTGAGTCTGTGTTATATTGAAGCGCACCCTGACCAATTGCAACTTGGCCTTGTCCAGTTATATTTCCTTGTAACGAAACACCACCCATAGCAGTATTAAATGAACCAGATGTTGTACTAAGCATGGAGGCATTACCATTAGCGGTATTGCCAGTGCCAGTAGTTAATTCTCTACCTGCAAAATATCCGATAATATTGGCAGCGTTTGCAGTAGTTATATTTAAACCTGTGTCTGTTCCAATTGCCACATTTTGTGCACCTGTTGTAGCATTCTGAAGAGAATTAAAACCAATTGCTAAGTTATTAGTTGAGGCTGTAGAATTTCTAATTGCATTACCGCCAATAGCAATATTATTACTTCCAGTATTATTATTTTCTAATGTGTTATTACCAATAGCAAGATTAGATCCGCCTGTTGTATTATTATATAACGCAGCAATACCCATAGCAGTATTTGAACTACCAGTTGAGTTGAATTGCAAAGCACCATTACCAATAGCAGTATTGTATTGACCTGTAGAGGTAGTAGATAAAGCATTATCGCCTACACCAGTATTAAAACTTCCTGTTGCTTGTCTTAAAACATCACTACCTACTGCAACATTAGAAAATCCAGTAACATTGCCCTCTAATGCTCTATGTCCAAGTGCAGTATTTCTAAATCCTGTTGTATTTGATACCAATGCTCTAAATCCAAGAGCAACCACTTGGGTACCACTTGTATTATTTGCCAAAGCATCATTACCAATAGCAACTAATTGATCTGCTTGATTACCAACAAGTGCATTAGTACCTATAGCAACAACATTATTTACATTTGTACCATTTGCTAATGCACCATAACCAATAGCGACATTGTTAGATCCACTTACATTTTGTCTAAGTGAATTATGTCCAATTGCAGTATTTGTAACTCCATTAATAGTAAATTCTGCTGCGTTATGGCCAATAGACAAATTATTGCTTGCTAAATTTACTCTTAATGCAGAATTACCTATTGCAAGATTATTGTTGCCTGTTATAACTTGATCAAGTGTTCCATTACCAATTGCAATATTTGAATCGCCATTGCTATTATTTAATGCATTTTGACCCATAGCAAAGTTATTAGAACCTGTTGTGTTTTGACCAAGTGCTCCTGAACCTATAGCAGTATTCTGGCTACCGCTTGTATTTGCGTCTAATGCACCAGTACCAAGAGCGACATTGTTATTTCCATTAACATTAAAGGCTAATGCACTTCTACCAATAGCGGTGTTATTGTTACCTATTGTATTAGAAAATAATGCATTGGTACCAATAGCAACATTTTGGATTCCAGTTGTATTTGCATTTAATGCAAGTAAGCCTATAGCAACATTGTAATTTCCAGTAGAACTTGCTAATGTGCTTCTTCCAATACCAATATTTTCTGAAGCAGCAGCATTTCTTAATGCTTCAAGACCAATAGCAATATTATCAACACCAGTTGTATTGTTTTCTAATGCATAATTTCCTATTGCAAAATTGCTTGAACCAGTATTTGCCTGTAATGTCCTATAACCAATACCAACAATATCACTTTGAGTATTATTATTAAGTGATTGTGCACCTATTGCTATGGCTCTATCTATTGCTGTACCGCCAGATGGGAAGCCTGACATGGCTCCTGTACCAATTCCTGTATTAAAAGAACCAGTCTGATTAATACTTCCAGCAAATGTACCAACATACACATTTTCAGTACCAGTAGTATTATCTCTACCAGCCTCTGCACCAAAAGCCATATTATTGGTTCCAGTAGTTGTATATCTTAAAGCACGACTACCAATAGCGGTATTTTGATTACCTGTTGTAACACTTTGTAGTGTTTCATTTGTACCAATAGCCATATTTCCAAATAATCTATTTGGGCCTTTACTGATTTCTAATGGGCCAAATGATCCACCAGTATCAATTTGAAGTGCTGATAGTATGGCAGGAGTGCCATCATTTAATACAAATGTGCTTCCTGTTCCTGTCTGATTTGCAGGATTAATAGAAGATGTTCCTGATGTAGATAGAATTGGGCCAGCAACTAAATCGCTACCCGCAGGTCCTGTGGCACCAGTTGCGCCTGTGGCGCCTGTCGCTCCAGTTGCACCTGTAGGGCCTACCTGAGTATTCATAACCTGAGTTACAGATACTACAACAGATGGAGCAAGTGGAGTTGTGCTTATTGGCTCTGACTCTAAACTTAAATCAGTTGAAGTTCCTTCCCAATAAATTTGAATATAATCATTTGGAGCACTTGATGTACCAGTAAATGAAATTGTCATTTCTGTTTCAGAAGGAACACCAGTAGATTTTCTTGCTTTAATTGTCTGATGAATACCAGAATTTGGATAGTCTACTCCATTTAATTTAAGCCAGAATTTAACATCTTCAACACCACTTGAATTATTACTAATAGTAAATATTCCTGTAAATAAATATGTAGCAGGATTTGCAAGTGTTATTTGATTACCGCCAACAATGCTGACACCATTTGAACCAAATGAATTGTTTATTGAAACTACTTGTGGAGTATTAATTACTGCAATAGGTTGATCTGAATTATCAAAGAAAGATCCATAATATCCTAATGCACCGCCAGGTCCAGTTGGACCAGTAACTCCTGTTGCTCCAGTGGCTCCAATAGGGCCTGTGGCTCCAGTAGCACCAACATCACCAGAAGGTCCTGTCGCTCCAGTAGGGCCTGTCGCTCCAATGTCTCCTGTAGGTCCAGTCGCTCCTGTAGGACCTGTAACGCCTGTGGCGCCTGCTGGTCCTGTAGCACCTGTAGGGCCTACATCTCCAGTGACTCCTTGAGGTCCAGTAGCACCTGTAGCACCAATTGGCCCAGTTGCTCCTGTAGGACCTGTGTCTCCAGTAACGCCTTGCGGTCCAGTTGCGCCTGTGGCGCCTGTAGGACCTGCAATACCAACAGCACCAGAAAGATTTACTGACCAAGAAGCATATGTTCCTGTGCCTGTAAATGAAGTTACTGTAAAAGTTAAATCGCCTGTTAAAGAATTATAATTTGTAACATCACCAATCATCAAGTTGCTTGAATCATATGCAACTACAACTGTCTGACCAATAGAATAATCTACATCAATATCTACAAGGGTAAAAGTTTTGCTACCGCTTCCAATTGTCTCAGAAGTTAGAGATGTTGTGTGATACTTATCACCATCAGCACCTGAAACACCAGTTGCACCTGTTGCTCCAGTTGGGCCAGTGACTCCAATAGGGCCAGTAGCACCTACAGGACCAGTGGCACCAGTTGGGCCAACATCACCTGTAACACCAGTAGCACCAACAGGTCCAGTTGAGCCTGTGGGTCCAACATCACCTGTTACGCCTTGAGGTCCAGTAGCACCAGTGGCTCCTGTGGGACCAGTAGAACCAATAGGCCCAGTAGAACCAGTTGCGCCAACAGGACCAGTAGCGCCAGTAGAACCAGTGGGGCCAGTAGAGCCTGTAGCACCAGATGGTCCAGTAACTCCTGTTACACCAACAGGTCCAGTTACACCTATAGGACCAGTAGCCCCAGTAGGACCAGTAGCGCCAGTAGGACCAACGCTTCCAGCAGGACCAGGTGCAGTAACAGTAACAACATTGTTTACTTCATCAACTGTAACAACATTACTGATATCTGTGACATTAATATTAGGCATTCTTAGTTACCTCAGATCTTACGGTTGCTGAACCCATCATTAATCTTGTGACGACTCCGCCACTTGATATTTCTAAGTCATAAACATAAATTCCGCCTTCAATTGTAAGCATTTGTGCAGTTGTGGCAGTAAGTTCAAGAGTTCCAGTTAAAGGTGTGATTACAATTCCTGAAGAAGGACTTTCAAGAGTTAGCACAGAAGTCGCAGAATCAAACTTCTTACGCAATTGCATCTTGGCTGTATAGCCAGTTAGATCAATTGGATTTCCATTATTATCTTCATAGACAACAGTAAGCGTCCATTGGGCGCCTTGATCCATAGTGATATTATATGTACCTGCTGTAGCCATGTTACTCCTTTTCCACTAACCAGACCAAGAATACTCCCAGTCCAATAAATGCTGCTGCTTTATCAACTAAATAAATTCCATATGTAGCAAGACCTACACCAGTCATCTCTGTGATAACTGACCAATCTATCTTAGGCTTTTTCATATTTCTCCTTATACAAAGTGTATTCTTGCTGTTGGTTGTTTAGGTGGCTTTGGTGCTGTAGCCCTATCATAACCAAATATTGCTGCTACCGCAGCGTCAATCTTTCTTTTGTTTGTAGCCTTTGCTACCATAATACCACGACTGGATGTTTTAGTAACGGTATTTGCTATGTGTCTTGATAATCTTTCATCACCATCATGGGTAAATGATTGATTCATGACTGCCTCGTAAAATTTCTGCGTTGCAGGCACCATTCTCTCTGCAGAGTTTGGATATGAAATTACTGGCATTCCTTCTTCATCAAGCAGCATAAATGTTCTTGACCATCTTGCAGGATCAAAAACAACTTCTCTAACGCTTATATTTGGATCTCTATAAGTATCAACAAGTGTCTTTTCTACTTCTGCAATTGGCACTGACCATAATGGATCTGGGTCTATTTGTGGTAGTTCCCATAAGTCTACCACTTTTAAATGTGGCTTCTCTCCACCTAAGTACCAGGCAACAATTGCTGTTGAGTCATTAGAAAAAGCACCATCAAATGCCAGGATAACATCCTCCCCTGGAATGATTTCTCTATCTTTTTCAAACAGAGCATCCCAAGCATCTGACGGAATCCAAGATTGACCTGTAGAGGTCCATATATTTAAACGCTTAGTTTTAAATTCTGCTTCTGGTGTTAATAGCATTGCAGATTGCATATCCTCTTCAGAAACTATGTCTCCCATAGATGGATTTGCTAAATACCAGTTCTTTGGATCCTTATAATTAAGTTTTTCGCTACCTTGATACCAGGCAAAAAAGAAAGAAGGATCTTCAACTTCACCTTTTGCTATTTGAACTCCACGATTATACATAGAGTAGCAAAGTGAATCTTTACCAGCAGAATCATATTTAGTACCTGCTGTAGTAATTGCTACAAGCATTGGTTCTAAACGAGCACCCATAGATAGAGATAAAACATCATAAAGTTCTCTGTTTTGCTGTGCATGTAACTCATCAATTACAATAAAAGTAGAGTTAAGACCTTCTTTTGTAAATGATTCAGACGATAAAGCCCTATAGACAGATCCAGTAGTTGGATTGTAAATAGTATTCTGATAAACTTCTAACATCTCGCTTAATTCAGGTTCTAATTCAATCATCTTCTTTACCGTTTTAAAAATGATACGAGCCTGTTCTTTATCTGCTGCTGCAGAATATATTTGACCACCATTTACACCTAAAACAATTTGCTCTAAAACAAGAGAAGCAATTAAAGCACTCTTGCCGTTCTTGCGAGGGACGCCAATTAGAGCACGACGATGTTTTAGTAACCCATCTTCTCGTTCTGCATATAGATGTATGAGTAAGTCTTTTTGCCAGTCACGCAGAATAAAATTATCACCAGTCTTACCAGCAATAGAGTCTTCTGTTAAATGACAAAGAGTCTCAATAAAATCTATAACCTCATAACCACGAGAGTTGGCTAATTCAGTTTCTGAGATGGGAGATAAAAATGTTGGAGGCCAAGTCATATTAACCTCTAAATGCTAACGACAACCTGCTCTTTTCAAAGTCAATTTCAATAATTTCAACTTCTACTTCCTGAGCCAGTGTAAATGATTCAGGTGTGAGTTCACCCATTTGTGTTTTATGAATCAATCCTGCAAGCATTCCAATTTCAACAAATACGCCATAATCAGCAGTACCTGATACTTTACCCTTATGTATTTGGCCTACTGCTAATTTAGCAAATTCAATAATCTTGTCTTCTTTAATTGCCTGCTCTAAAAGTGCACGACGATTTAGAACGACACTTCCTTTAGCCCTATCAATTGAATTAATAATAAATTCGGATTCATGGCCTACATATGCTGCAAAATCTGTAACTCTATTTACATCAATTAATGATCCAGGCAAAAAGGCCTTAACACCAATATCAACTATAAGTCCGCCTTTGACAACTTTAATTACTTTGCCAATAACAGGAATGGATATTTCATATTTATTTTGAAGGTCATTCCAAATGGCTTCCATTTCACCTTCTTTAAGGGAAACGATATATTGATCTTCATCAGCATTTCTGCCAATTATCTTACCCTCAACATTTGCGCCAATAGAAATAATATCGTTGATACTGGCATCCTTACGAGCAGTTATTTCCGATTTCGGAATAAAAGCCTCTGTCTTATGCCCTATGTCAACGAGTGCTCCATAATTGTCCATTTGAACAATTGTGCCAGATACTATTTGACCTTTTGTAAAATATTTCATTGAAGCATCTATTGCCTCAAGAAACTCCTGTGTTGTCATTTCCTGTTGTGTCATTATTTGATTCTTCCCCTATTATAATTACCGCCTCAGATTCTGCAATCCGTTTGCGGTTTTCTCGTCTCTCCAATAATTTATCTATTGAAGTTGCTGCTCTAACTTCCGCCACACCAAGACGAGATCTACTTATGGGATCAAATCCCAAAGAAGTTAATGCGTCTGTGTAGGCTTTATTAATTGCAACAAATGCTCGTCCATCATTGGCTTCCAAAGTAGCCATATATTTATTTCTTGCTGCTTCAGATGCATCTGCCAAAGTGGCTGCATTGTAAATTGCATCAATATCACTAACAGGACTCAGCCAAGTTATGGCCATGCCCCACGCTCTGTTCCAAAGATTTTTTCCATGTTCCTGCAAAATTTCAGGAGCAGGTGGAATTTCTTTTGCCATGGGCAAATGCGTAATGTTATTTAAGTCTGGTAAATCTCTGTGACCTAAATTTCCTTGCAGCCTTTTTAATTCCGTTGGCTTTGGCGGCCTACCTGCTGTCATTTATTTTCCTTTTGTCCGTTTTGCGTAATTTGTACATTTTATCATAAATCTCATAATTTTGCGAGAATATACAGAAAGG
>Ga0247724_1000392_pt1 | contig 10427 bp, 8 predicted proteins | sample OKSTACKMC2E_FD_182776 | JGI IMG/M metagenome (GOLD analysis project Ga0247724, IMG submission 182776) | Subsurface sediment microbial communities from gas well in Oklahoma, United States - OK STACK MC-2-E | ecosystem: Environmental > Terrestrial > Deep subsurface > Rock core/Sediment | place... | reverse complement strand
ACCGCCGGGAGTGGTTTTTAACAACGCTTCGCGTTGGCCTGAAAGGTGAGCGCCATGGATGGCAGCGAATAAAAAACCGCCGGGAGTGGTTTTTAACAACGCCTCGCGTTGGCCTGAAAGGTGAGCACCATGGATGGCAGCGAATAAAAAACCGCCGGGAGTGGTTTTTAACAACGCTTCGCGTTGGCCTGAAAGGTGAGCGCCATGGATGGCAGCGAATAAAAAACCGCCCGAAGGCGGTTTTTTTAAATCATTGATAGGTTCAGGCTGCGCCAACGACCAACTTGATGATATAGAAGAAAATAATCGACAGCAGCGCGCCAATCGGCAGCGTCACTACCCAGGAAATGAAGATATTCCGGATCACATTCAGGTTTAACGCAGCAATACCACGAGCCATACCTACACCCAAAACTGCACCGACCAGGGTCTGTGTAGTTGAAATCGGCAAGCCCATACCGGACGCAATGACGACCGTACTGGCAGCGGCAATCTCCGCGGCAAACCCACGGCTTGGGGTTAAATGCGTGATATTTTCACCAATAGTTTGAATAACTTTGGCGCCTAAAGTTGCCAGGCCAATCACGATACCGATAGCGCCCAGTGGCAAAATCCACCAGTCCAGCGACACTTTGTCCAGGATTTGACCGCCGGACTGGATGATACCAACTACAGCAGCAAGTGGCCCAATCGCATTGGCTACATCGTTTGAACCGTGAGCAAATGCCATACAGCAAGCAGTGAAAATCATCAGAATACCGAAGATTTTTTCGACGTTGGTAAAATGCATTTCTTTATCTGCATTTGGGTCGATCTTTAACCGGCTAATTGCGAGCTTGCCAATCAGGCCTACAGTAACGGCGATAGCAACACATAACAGGAAACCTTCCGTCGGGCTTAAATGTAAGCCAACGTGCTTCAGACCTTTGGTAACAGTGACGAATGCCATGATGAAAGCAGCGAACACCATATAAAAGGGCACAAATTTTTTCGCAGCTTCGAGTGGCTGTTCTGTATCGAAGATCAACCGCTGAGCACTCATAAAAATCAGATAAGCCAGAATACCAGCTAGTACCGGTGTGACGACCCAGCTACCGACGATGCTGCCGACTTGGTCCCAGTGTACGAAATCCATACCTACGCCAACAGACGCGAAGCCAATAATGGCACCAACGATTGAATGGGTAGTTGATACCGGCCACCCATAATGTGAAGCAACCAGTAGCCAGGTTCCTGCAGCCAGCAACGCGGCAATCATGCCAAATACCAATAATTCAGGAACTGCTTTAAATGCTTCAGCATCGACAATACCACTGCGGATAGTTGAAGTGACTTCGCCACCAGCAAGCCAGGCACCTGATGCTTCGAACACCGCAGCAATAATTAATGCTTGTTTTAAGGTTAACGCCTTAGAGCCTACTGAGGTTCCCATCGCATTGGCAACGTCATTTGCGCCAACGCCATAAGCCATAAAAAAGCCAAAAAGTGCGGCGGCAAGCACCAGCACCTGGCCATATTGAGCCAGAATTTCCATGATTGATTACCCTTACGCTTAACGAGCCAGCATGATTTCAAGACGTGAACCTACCCGCAGGGCTGTGTCGGCCAAATCGCCAACCCATTCCAGCGTGCGGTACAGGAACATCACATCGACCGGGTTCAGCGTGTCTTCCGCTTTGCGGACATACTTACGCAGGCTAATTTGCATCTGGTCGGTATCGTGCTCAATTTCGTCGATTTTTTCGACCATCTTGACCACCAGATCGACTTCCCGACCGCGGAAACCGGTTTCCAGCAGCTCGTCCAGCTCGTTGATGGCTTCACATGCCAGAGCAACTGCATCGATACAACGTTGCAGATAGGCATTGAATTCTTGTTGGATAGGAGCCGGAATTTCAAGCTCGCGGCCTAATACACGGCCGGTGATGTCTTTTGCTTTGTTGGCAATTTTATCCTGCTGAGAAACCAGTTCCAGAATGTCGGTGCGATCAACCGGCAGGAACAATCCTCTTGGCAGGTGCACGCGAATGTCGCGTTTTAAATTGTCAGCTTCTTTTTCCAGGCTGACGATAACTTTTCTTACTTCCGCTGCAGTAGTCCAATCCTTGATATATACCGCCGCGAAAAACGGCAGTAACTGCTCGCTGGCCGCCAGGACCTTACGAATATGTTCTTCAATCGGCTTGATTGGAGATTTTGCGAAAACAGCCAAAAATGCACTTGGCATAGCTTTGCCTCTTGGTTTTGTAGTGGACGAAAGTCGGCGCGTATTTTACTGCAACACAACGGTAATAAAAACGCGATCATGCAGATAAAACGCCAAAGCCGGCAGTTATTTTACACCCTGCCGGCTTGACTTCTGCGAATATCAGCGCGTATTCAGCGAATATTCAGCTCCGGGCATTTTGCTCCAGACTGTCTTCATCACTGTGGCGCACATCCCGGCCTTTGACGAACGAAATCACATATTCAGAAATGTTTTTGCAACGATCGCCAATGCGTTCGAGTGCACGGGCCGACCACAGGACGTTCATGATTTTTGGGATAGATCGCGGGTCTTCCATCATGTAAGTCATCAGCTGGCGCGTAATGGCTTCGTACTCTCTGTCGACTTTTTTGTCTTCTTTATAAACAGCCAGCGCCGCTTCAACATCCATCCGGGCAAACGCGTCCAGCACATCGTGCAGCATCTGTGCGACGTGTCGGCCCATGTTTTCCAGATTGACCAGCAAATCCTGCTGTGCGCTGCTGAAAGATTCTAACGCTACTTTGGCGATCCGCTCGGCTTCATCACCAATGCGTTCTAAATCAGAAATTGCTTTGATGATGGTCAGGATCAACCGCAGGTCACTGGCCGCCGGCTGACGCTTAGCGATAATGCGCGTGCACTCGGCGTCAATTTTGATTTCCCAGTCGTTAACCAGTAAATCATTGGCGATCACCTGCTGTGCCAGTTCAGCATTACTACCGGCGATAGCGTTTAACGCATCAGACAGCTGCTGCTCAATCAGGCCACCCATCGCCATAATGTGGTTGCGGATCTGCTCAATTTCGTCATTGAACTGGCTGGAAATATGTTTGGTTAAATTCAGTTTATCCATAAAAACCTCTGCTTAAGTCGGGTGATTAACCAAAACGGCCAGTGATGTAGTCTTCAGTCTGCTGTTGCGACGGATTAGTGAACATCTTGTTGGTCGCATCATATTCCACCAGATTGCCCATATACATAAAGGCAGTATAGTCGGACACCCGTGCAGCCTGCTGCATGTTGTGGGTGACGATAACGATGGTGAAACGCTCTTTCAGCTCGTTGATTAACTCTTCAATTTTTAACGTAGAAATCGGGTCCAGCGCAGAGGCCGGTTCATCCAGTAACAACACTTCAGGCTCAATGGCGATGGCACGCGCGATCACCAGACGCTGCTGCTGACCACCGGACAAACCAAAGGCATTGTCATGCAAGCGGTCCTTCACTTCGTTCCACAGTGCCGCGCCTTTTAACGAAGTTTCGACCACTTCATCCAGTACCCGGCGGTCATTGACGCCCTGCAGACGCAGGCCATAAGCGACGTTTTCATAAATGGTTTTCGGGAATGGATTTGGTTTTTGAAATACCATACCGACCTGACGGCGCAGCTCGGCGACATCAACCGATTTGTCATAAATATTCTGGCCATCCAATAAAATCTGGCCTTCGATGCGACAGATATCAACCAGGTCATTCATCCGGTTAAAACAGCGCAACAACGTCGATTTACCACAACCAGAAGGGCCGATAAATGCTGTCACGCGTTTTTCCGGGATCTGCATATTGATGGTTTTCAGCGCCTGGGATTCGCCGTAATACAAACGCAAGTCATTGACTTCCAGTTTGATTTTCTCATCTGCCAGATTCAGCTCGCCGTAGCCGCTGTGAATTTGTTGTGTGGTCATACGTCAGTTCACTCTTAATATTCGTTTCAGGTTCTGAGCGGGACGCCTTACGCCCCGCCGGCGGAGGCCCTGCGGCCCCCCTTCGGATCTTTGGGTTCTAGTCAGATTCGCTGCGATACTTTTCGCGCAGCTTATTGCGCAAATGAATAGCCGCCATATTCAGCACCACAATTAACAAAACTAGCACCAGCGCAGTGGCGTACAGCAGCGGACGCGACGCTTCAACGTTCGGGCTCTGGAAACCGACATCGTATACATGGAAACCTAAGTGCATGATTTTTTGGTCTAAATGTACGAAAGGGAAAGTGCCGTCGACCGGTAAAGTCGGCGCCAGTTTCACCACACCGACCAGCATCAGCGGTGCAACTTCACCGGCGGCGCGGGCAATCGATAAAATCAGACCTGTCATCATCGCCGGCGTCGCAAGCGGCACGACCACTTTCCACAAGGTCTCAGATTTGGTGGCGCCAAGCGCCAGACTGCCCATCCGGATGGTACTTGGAATGCGCGACAAGCCTTCTTCAGTCGATACAATCACCACAGGCAGCGTCAACAGCGCCAGCGTCAGCGATGCCCAGAACAAACCCGGCGTACCAAAAGTCGGCGCCGGTAATTTTTCCGGGTAAAACAGCGCATCGATGTTGCCGCCCATGATGTAGACGAAGAAACCTAAACCAAACACGCCGTAAACAATCGACGGCACGCCGGCCAGGTTGTACACCGAAATACGGATGATCTTCAGCATAGTGCCTTGTTTGGCATACTCGCGCAGGTAAATCGCCGCCAGCACCCCAAAAGGCGTGACGATAATCGACATCAAAATCACCATCGTGATAGTGCCGAAAATGGCCGGGAAGATACCGCCTTCAGTGTTGGCTTCACGCGGGTCGTCACTGAGGAAGTTCCAAATCGACACCACGTAGTGCACGGATTTATCCAGTAACGACATCTGGTTCGGCATATGGGCATGCACGATGTTAGACAAGCTGATGGTCAGCTCTTTGCCTTCGGCAGTCACCACTTTCAGGCTGTCGCGTTTGGCCTGGGTGTACAACTCTTCCAGTTTTTGCTGCAGCTGCGCATATTGCGCATCCAAAGCGGCCTGCTCTTCTGCCGCCTGCTGGACGTACTGGCTGATTTCGGTTGCGCTCGTGCCCTGTAATTCCATGGTACGTTTACCAAGGCGCAAGGCTTCCAGTGCCTTGTTGATTTTGCCGATATCGCCTTTTTCAATGTCGGTGATGTCATCATGCAGCGCATTGGCGCGCGCCATCGCTTCTTGTAACGCCGGCCATAAGGCTTCGCCTTCTGCAATGACTTTATCCTGCTGCAACAACTGCAGCGGGAAGCCATAGAAATTGCCCCACTCGCGTCGTTCAATCACGATAGCGTTGGCAGGTTTTTCCCAGCCACTCAGGTCGTGGTCTAAAAACCAGGCGAAATCGCGGCCATACACATCGCGGTTACCCAGTTTCAGCAAGTGCCGGGCATAACTTTCAGCATTATCCGGCAGTGCGACGCCTGAATCTTTCAGCGTGATTGCACTGACCTGTTCGGTACGGACATGCTCTGCCAGCAGTGTTTTTTTGCTGCCATCGGCCTGCACCGCTTCCACGCGCTGCAAGTCCGCCGGCCAGAAATGGCTGCCGCCTTGCACCGCAATCAGCCCCAACACGCCAATCACCATCACCAGACACAAAGCGATTGCACCGGCGTTTAACCAAATCCACGGAGTTCCCGTTTTAAACCAAGCTCTCATGCCGTTCACTCCGATCACAGATTACTGAAGCGTTGACGTAACCGCTGACGAATCACTTCAGCCAACGTATTGAAAATAAAGGTAAAGACAAACAGTACCAGCGCCGCCAGGAACAACACACGGAAGTGAGTACTGCCCACTGCTGTTTCCGGTAACTCAACCGCGATATTGGCGGATAAGGTACGCATGCCTTCAAACAGGTTGAAATTGACCACCGGGCTGTTCCCTGTCGCCATCAAAACAATCATGGTTTCACCAACGGCACGGCCAAAACCTACCATCACTGCCGCGAAAATACCCGGGCTTGCAGTCGGTAACACCACACCGATCATGGTTTGCCAGGGGGTTGCACCTAAAGCTAACGAGCCCTGGGTTAAATGGCGTGGCACGTTAAATACCGCGTCTTCAGCAATGGAGAAGATATTCGGGATGACAGCAAAACCCATGGCAATACCAACCACTAAAGCGTTGCGCTGATCATAAGTAATACCGTTGTCGGTAAACCACTGCCGCAGGCTGCCGTTGAAAAACAGCTGATCAACGGCCGGGCTTAAACTGACGCACAACCAGATAAAGCCGATGATCATCGGGATCAGAATGACCACTTCCCAACCGAGGCCAAACCGCTCACGCCAGCTGCGCGGGAAAAAGCGCCACAGGTAAGCAGTCAGTAACATCATCAGTGGCAGCAGCAACAGGATGGCAAACACCGCACTTAAATATTTTTCAACAAAAGGTGCCAGCCATAAACCAGCGAGGAAACCCAGGATCACCGTCGGCAGCGCCGCCATGATTTCAATGGTCGGTTTGACTTTGCCGCGCAGCTTCGGCGTCATGAAGTAAGCGGTATAAAGCGCACTCATGATGGCCAGCGGTGTGGCGAACAACATGGCAAACAACGCCGCTTTTAATGTACCGAGCGCCAGCGGCACCAGGCTCATTTTGGCTTCGAACTCGTCAGAGCCGGAAGACGCCTGCCAGATGTAGTCTTTTTCGCCGCGGCCTTCATACCAGACTTCATTCCACATCGCTTTCCAGCTGACATCCGGGTGGGCATTTTCCAGAGCAAAGCGCTGAACTTTACCCTCTGCCGCAAACGCCAGTAGCGCCGTGTTAATCGGGCTGATAGCAATGCGTTCAAAGCTCGTACCTTCAGCCAGTGGTTCCAGCGACAAGGTGCGGGCGGAAGTGCCGTAGTGAATACCCAAATGGCCTGAGGTATCCAGTGCCAGAAAGCCTTTGCGCGAATATTCAGGTTCAATCTGGCGAATGGCCGCCGGGTGCTGTTCAAAATCGCGGATATGTTTTAAGTGGAAATTATTGTGCTCATCACGCACCAAAAACCACTGGCTGAGGCTACCATCTGAACCGCCGACAATCAGCGATACAGCGCCGACCAGAAACTCCACTGCAGTGACCTGCTGGCCTGCAGCCACCGCATTGACGGCTTCGACATAACGGGCCTGCGCCGGATCTGTGACGTCGTAGTAGTGAATTTTCTCGTTGCCTTCGGCGATGAACAGATTGTGCAAGGTCGTATCCAGCAAAATCCGGCTGACGTTTTTCGGTGCATCCGGCAGCGGATAATCGGTGCGCACCAACGTCGTTTCACCGGTCATAAACTCAGTCTGCGCTTCAAACACGTGGTAACTCAGCTTGCCGTCGGCGCTAAATGCCACCAACGCAGTGCCGGCACTGCCTTCCTGCACCGCCAGACTTTGTAGCGCCTGGCCAGGATTTAAATCCAGCGGCGATTCGCCGAGCGGATACGTCACTACCGGCACGACTTTGCGTTTGTCGTTCGGGTAACTCAGGTTGTACTCGTGTTTAATCACCAGCGCCTGACCATTCGACAAGCCAAGTGCTAATAAGCCGGAGCGTGGCTCCCCGCGGGCAAAAGCCGAAATCGTCGTGTCGGCAGGCAATGCCAGCTGAACTTTTTCACCGGCTGCGCCTGTCATCGCGTCAAAAAACTGCAGCTCGCCGCTGGCTGATACGTTCAGGCCAACTTCGCTGTAACGTTCCAGATTGGTATATAGCGGTTTATCGCTGTTGATCTGGTAACTCTGCTCCGGCTCGATGCTGGCCGACGAGAAAATCGGTCCAACTTCGGAGAACAGATAAATGAAAATAGTCGCAAAAGCTGCGACGACGCTGATACCGGCAAAGGCGATGCCGTATTTGGACATTTTGTCTTTAAAACTGCGCCAACGGCGCAGACGGGCCCGTTTCTCGCCACTTGGCAATAAAGACTGCCTTGCGGTGACCGGGGCTGACGTGGAGGTCTGTTGCATGTTTACACATCCAGGACTGACTTTTAGGATGCTGCAAAGCTTAGATGAGTTTTATGTCAGAAATATTACAGCGCGAAATTATGTCATAATTTGGCAATATTCAGTTTTTTGCTGCGGAGAAACTGCAGACGCAGGCCCGGCTCAAAGACAAAAGGCGCCCGCAGGCGCCTTAGCAAAAAACTGATATTTATTTGATACCAAGTTCAGCCAGTACTTTGGCCGCCACTTTGTTTGGCACCGGTACATAACCGTCACGTACCACAATTTCCTGACCACGTTTTGACAACACCAGCTTGATAAACTCGCGTTCCATTGGCGTCAGTTCTTTATTTGGATGTTTGTTCACGTAAACAAACAGGAAACGGGACAGTGGATATTTGCCATCTAAGGCATGATCAGCAGTTGGCTCCACAAATGGCTGGCCATCTTTTTTCGCCAGAGGCAATGCACGCACACCAGAAGTGACATATCCGATACCTGAGTAACCGATACCGTTGATGGATTCACTGACACCTTGTACTACTGATGCTGAACCCGGCTGTTCATTGATGCTGGATTTAAAATCGCCTTTACACAGCGCGTGTTCTTTGAAGTAACCGTAAGTACCTGACACTGCGTTACGGCTGTACATCGTGAAGTCACGGTTTGCCCAGGCGCCATCCAGACCTAACTGGCCCCAACGGGTCACGTCTTCTTTATAACCACATTTACGGGTCGCGGAGAACACTGCATCAACCTGCGCCATAGTCAGGCCTTTGATTGGGTTGTCTTTGTTGACATAGACGGCCAGTAAATCGACAGCAACCGGCACTGCAGTTGGCTTGTAGCCAAATTTGGCTTCAAATGCCTGAATTTCGCTTGGCTTCATGGCACGGCTCATCGGACCGAAGTTGGCGGTCCCTTCTGTCAGCGCTGTTGGCGCTGTGGAAGAACCTGCACCCTGGATTTGAATGTTCACATTTGGGTACAGTTTGCGGTAATCTTCAGCCCACAGCGTCATCAGGTTGTTCAGTGTGTCAGAACCGATGCTGGAGATGTTGCCTGAAACGCCAGAGGATTTCTGGTACTCAGGTAATGCCGGGTCGACTTTGGTCACCGCGGCGGCTTGAAAACTGAATGTTGCAGCTACCAATGCGGCAGTCGATAAAATTTTAAAAGTTTTCACCTTAAAGTCCTCTTGTTGGCTTTCGCAGGCCTGTGCCTGAAGTTCACGCTTCGCATCATATGGCGTAAATATGACACTATTATGACGGATAAATGTGCAGCGCAAATTCCTGGAAAATCGGTCAGTGGTATTGTGTTTTCAAGCCGGCTGGCTATAGTTTTGGCAGGCTGGGCGCCCGGACGGATTTAACTTCGTAGCAGGGTCAAGCCCGCTCCATAACAAAAATTATATTTTTTAATGATATATATTTCACGCTGAATCTCTTTTACAGCGAAGTACTAAAACAAGGAAATGCGCTATGAAGCAGTTGGTTTTAACGCTGATTGGTCAGGATAAAGCCGGCCTGGTCGAACAGCTTGCGACGTTAATTGCCGATTATCACGGCAATTGGACGGCGAGTAACCTCAGCCATCTGGCTGGTTACTTCGCCGGGATTTTACAGGTTGAAGTAGCAGAACAACATGTTGCGGCCCTGACCGCAGCATTGCAACAAATGCAGGATCTGGATATCCGCGTACAGCATGGGGTGGACTCCCGCGTTAATCAGCAAAAACTGCTGCGTTTTGTCATAACGGGCAACGACAGACCGGGCATAGTCCGTGAACTGTCATCGGTGATTAAACACAAAGGCACTAACATCATTCATTTTGAAAGTTCAAAACAAAGCGCGCCGAATTGGGGCGTCCCTCTGTTTAATGCCATTGCCACTGTCGAATTACCGGAAGGATTAAATAAAGATGAAGTGGTACGGGCGCTGGAAGATATAGCATCCGACGTTATGGTCGACGTAGAAAATCTGAACTGATCTGCTGTGTGCCCACGATAGCCCGTGCATCTTCAAACGCGACGGGCTATCTTATTCATAAATCTTTCATCAAACTGCCATAGATTAAGCGCAGGCCCTCCCCCGCTGTGATGGAATTGGTATGGAATTACAAAGCAATGCAGAACACCCGACTCATTTTTTCCCAAAGGAACTGAGCTGGCTCGCCTTTAACGAACGTGTACTACAGGAAGCCGCTGATGAGCGCAATCCGCTGATTGAACGGCTGCGTTTTCTTGGGATCTATTCCAACAATATGGATGAGTTTTACCGGGTGCGGGTGGCGGATGTGAAACGCCGCATTATGCTGCAGAAATACCATGATGAAGATGCCAGCCAGACCGAACATTTATTAAAACAAATTCAGCAGTTTGTCTTACGTTTAGGCGCGAAGTTTAATGCCATTCATATGGACCTGCAGCTGGGTTTGCGTAAGCACAATATCGAATTTAT
>Ga0247724_1000391_pt1 | contig 10438 bp, 4 predicted proteins | sample OKSTACKMC2E_FD_182776 | JGI IMG/M metagenome (GOLD analysis project Ga0247724, IMG submission 182776) | Subsurface sediment microbial communities from gas well in Oklahoma, United States - OK STACK MC-2-E | ecosystem: Environmental > Terrestrial > Deep subsurface > Rock core/Sediment | place... | reverse complement strand
AATCCGACGCTGACCATTTATGAAGCCACCCGCAATGCCGAAGCACAGCGCAATGCGCCCTGGCACGCCGATTACACCATGCCGGTCCTGACCGAATTTTTTAAACCCAACCGCTACGCGCATGGCTCGTTCTGGTTTAACTGGACCACAGAGCAGGAAATTGCCTGGCGAGAAAACTACCGGATTTGGATGCAGTTTTTAAACGACTATAAAAATCACGGTGGCCGCGTCACTGCTGGATCTGACGCCGGTTACATCTACAAAATTTATGGTTTTGCTTACATTCAGGAACTGGAATTACTGCGAGAAGCCGGTTTTAACCCGCTGGAAGTGATCCAGTCTGCAACGCTCAATGGCGCCATAGCATTGGGTCTTGATAAAGACATCGGTAGTCTGGTACCGGGCAAAAAAGCCGACATGGTCATCGTTGCGGAAAACCCGCTGGCAAACTTTAAAGTCTTATACGGCAACGGCCATTATCAATTAAACGATCAAAATCAGCCGGAACGAACCAAAGGTGTGCGTTATACCATCAAAGATGGTGTGGTCTACGATGCGCAGCAATTGCTCAGCGATGTCCGAACCATGGTCAGTAACGCCAAATCTGCTGCGGCGGTCCCCCGCTAGGCCGCGACGCCATGCGCGGCATCATGCTGCGCATGGTCGGCGATGGACTCAAGAAGCGTTCGCTAACAGTAAAGTTTTGCTAATTCCGCTGCAATCTGTATCGTTTCAGAAACAATTGCATACAAGAAAAAACTCCGTAACACACTGATTAATTAAAGAATTAAACCTATCTATGTGATTTCCCCCACCCAGGCTGGGTAAAGTATTGTACAAATTGAAACCTCCATCCGTTTTTGCGCTCAGAATTGACAGATTGTCCATTGAAGCAGACGCAGGAACCGCATGATGACCAAACCAAACTCCCCCTTAGCTCCATCACAAATCACAGAGTCACCAGCAGCACCAGCCCAAAGCCGCCGCAATTTTATTAAACACATGGGCTTTGCCCTGGCTGCAGCGCCGCTGGTGGGCATTGTCGCCTGTGGCGGTGGTAGCACTGAAACTTCGACCAGCTCCACAGATACCAGCACAGGTAGCACCGGCGGAAGCACCGGCGGAAGTACTGGTGGCAGTACTGGCAGTTCGGGGTCCTGGGCCACCGGCGGCACTGCCGCGCTGACCGCGAATTTCCCGGCCGATAGTTTGTTCGATTTGGGCACCAGCTGTAGCCTGGCTTTGACCAAAGCGCTGACCGAAGGGCCTTGTTACTTCACGGTGACCAATCGCGATGATATCTCCGAAAGTCAGGTCGGCTTGCCGATGCAGTTGTGTCTGCGGGTGGTCGACAGCAGCTGTAAACCATTGTCTGGCCTTGAAGTGGAAGTCTGGCACTGTGATGTCGCCGGTCTCTATTCCGGAGATACCAGTGGCAGCAGTGACAGTTCCGGGTTTAACTCGTCTTTCTGTACCAGTAACAACGCCAACGCACTGAAAGCAAAATGGTATCGTGGCACGCAAGTCACTGACAGCAATGGCCGGGTCAACTTTAAAACCTGTTTCCCGGGTTGGTATTCGGGACGCACTATTCATATCCATTTTCGCGTCCGCAATAACAACAATGACCAGGTCGTGTCGCAGTTTTGTTTTACCGATGCCCTGACGCAGGAAATTTGCACCACGCACGCAAATTACAGCAGCCGCGGTGTGCAGGACACCACGCTGGCCGCCGGTCGGGATACGGTATTTGGCAGCAACGCCACTGATTTTATTTTCAGCACGCAACAAAACAGCGACGGCTCGTTGTTAGCGTGGAAAACTATCCGGCTCAGTTAACTCTGTCGTTTTGGACGCACGGCGACGCTGCGCTTGCCGTGCCTACTACTTCATCACGCCGCACATTTTCGCTACTTTCACTACATTTGCGCGCCGGCCGTTCAACCGCTATGCTGCGCCGGTTTTTCGGTTTGTCAGGAATTCGGCATGCGTTTACTCTGGCTGGTGACAGCTATCTGGGCCTTTAGTTTTTCCTTGATCGGTGAGTTTCTCGCTGCAACGGTCGACCCTTATTTAGCCGTCAGTAGCCGGATGCTGCTGGCGCTGTTGTTATTCAGTCCGTTTTTACTGAAATACCGCACTGCACCAAAACTGGCGCTGCAACTTGCCGGCATTGGTGCAGTGCAGCTTGGCCTGATGTATTTGCTGCTATATCACAGTTTTTTGTATCTGTCCGTGGCCGAAGTGTTGCTGTTTACCATTCTGACGCCGGTATATATCTCAGTACTGGACTATTACTGGCGCTTCAAAAAGTTGCATTGGCGCTGGCTGGGTCCGGCGCTCTTGGCCGTCGCTGGCGCACTGGTGATGCGCTACCAGCAACTAAGCAGTGATTTCTGGCTTGGGCTGTTGCTCATACAAGGCGCGAATCTGTGTTTTGCCTTTGGTCAGGTCGCCTACCGCCGACTGGCTGTAGGCAATGTTGGTTCACAAAAACAACACTTCGGTTGGTTTTTTGTCGGGGCTACTATCGTCAGCCTGTTCGCCACAGCCCTATTCGCCAACTGGCAGCGCCAACCCGATACCCCGCTTGAATATGGCATTTTGCTGTGGCTTGGTCTCGTCGCTTCAGGCCTTGGTTACTGGCTATGGAATGCCGGCGCGCGGCAAGTCAGTGCCAATCAGCTGGCAGTGATGAACAATGTGTTGATCCCGGCCGGCCTGCTGGTGAACTTTGTGTTTTGGCAACATGCAGTGAATTGGTGGACTTTATGCGCAGGCTCGCTGCTGATTTTATCGAGTTTGGGCTGGGCACAACGCCAGCGTGACTGAACAACAGCTTGCCATGTAACTATCTTTATGGCTGAGTAGATAACAGCAAGCGCAGCGTCGCCGTACGGTGTTCAAGAAAAAATCGCTGCAACAACGACAAAACGCCGGCAGCTGCCGGCGTTTTGCGTTGATGAAAGAACAGGCTATTTCAGGTCATACCGATCAGCATTCATCACTTTGACCCAGGCTTTGACGAAGTCATGCACAAATTTGTGCTGACCATCGTCCTGCGCATACACTTCAGCATAAGCACGCAGTACTGAGTTGGATCCAAACACTAAATCAACCCGGGTAGCGGTCCATTGCACCTGACCATCTTTGCGGCGGATGATTTCGTATTTGTTTTTGCCAACAGGCTTCCAGCTAAAGGCCATATCGGTCAGCGCGACAAAGAAATCGTTGCTTAATACACCAACTCTGTTGGTGAACACACCGTGCGAGCTGCCGCCGAAGTTGGTGCCTAAGACCCGCATGCCACCGATTAACACCGTCATCTCGTTGGCAGTCAGCCCCATCAGCTGCGCCCGGTCCAGCATCATTTCTTCCGGCGCAACGCTGTAGTCTTTTTTCAGATAATTTCTGAACGCATCGTGCAATGGCTCAAGCACCGCAAAAGATTCGACATCGGTTTGCTCAGCTGATGCGTCACCGCGGCCCGGTGCAAAAGGCACAGTTACATCGACACCTGCTGCTTTGGCAGCCTGCTCAACCGCCGCACTGCCTGCCAGCACAATCAAATCGGCGATGCTGATTTTTTTGCTGAGGCTTTGCTGCATAGTTTCCAGCGCTGCCAGCACTTTGGCTAAGCGTGCCGGTTCATTGGCCTCCCAGTCTTTTTGCGGCGCTAACCGGATACGGGCACCGTTGGCGCCACCGCGATAATCTGAGCCGCGGAAAGTGCGGGCACTGTCCCAGGCGGTCGCAATCAAATCCTGCGCCGGAATGCCGAGCGCCAGCGTCTTCGCTTTTAATTCAGCAATTTCGGCGTCGGTCAGACAATAATCCACCGTCGGGATCGGGTCTTGCCAAATCAAATCTTCTGCCGGCACGTCAGGCCCTAAGTACCGGCTTTTTGGCCCTAAATCGCGGTGGGTTAATTTAAACCAGGCGCGGGCGAACACATCGGCAAAATAAGCCGGATCGGCATAAAATTTCTCGGAAATTTTGCGATAAGCCGGGTCCATTTTCAGCGCCATATCGGCGTCCGTCATGATCGGATTTTTGCGGATAGACGGGTCTTCGACATCGACCGGTTTGTCTTCCTCTTTGATATTCACCGGCTCCCACTGCCAGGCGCCGGCCGGGCTTTTGGTCAGTGCCCAGTCGTAACTGAACAACAGGCGGAAATAATCGTTGTCCCACTGCGTCGGGTTGGTGGTCCATGCGCCTTCAATGCCGCTGGTGACAGTATCGCGACCAATGCCACGGCTTTTGCCATTCAGCCAGCCAAAGCCCTGCGCATGAACATCTTCGCCTTCCGGTGCCGGCCCGAGGTGTTCAGCATTGCCGTTGCCGTGTGCTTTGCCAACAGTATGGCCACCGGCGGTCAGCGCGACCGTTTCTTTGTCATCCATCGCCATGCGGGCAAAAGTCACCCGCATGTCCTGCGCCGTTTTCAGCGGGTCCGGGTTGCCATCCACGCCTTCCGGATTGACATAAATCAGGCCCATCATCACAGCCGCCAGCGGATTGTCTAAATCGCGTTCACCGCTATAACGGCTACCCTCACCGCCGGATTTTTGCAGCCATTGTTTTTCCGAGCCCCAGTAAATGTCTTTTTCCGGATGCCAGATGTCTTCGCGGCCACCGGCAAAACCAAAGGTTTTCAGACCCATCGATTCATATGCCATATTACCGGCCAGGATCATTAAATCCGCCCAGGAAATTTTATTGCCGTATTTGCGTTTAATTGGCCACAGCAAACGCCGCGCTTTATCGAGGTTGCCGTTATCCGGCCAGCTGTTCAGTGGCGCAAACCGCTGACTGCCGGTGCCACCACCACCACGACCGTCGGCAATGCGGTAAGTGCCGGCGGAGTGCCAGGCCATGCGGATCATCAGGCCACCATAATGGCCCCAGTCGGCCGGCCACCAGTCTTGCGAGTCGGTCATTAAGGCTTTTAAATCGGTTTTAACAGCTGCCAAATCCAGCGTTTTGAAGGCTTCGGCGTAATTAAAGCCCGGGTCCATTGGATTGGTTTTGCTGTCATGCTGGTGCAGGATGTCGAGGTTCAGTGCGTTGGGCCACCAGTTCATAGTGGCATTGGATGCCGTGGTATTCGCGCCGTGCATCACCGGGCATTTGCCGCCTGTGGTTTTATTGCTATCCATCTGAATGTTCCTTCTTTTTGGGTTCAATTCGCGGGTTAAATGACGAAGCAGCAGGCTGCTCTTGTTCAGATGGAATAAAGGTAGTCGCGAATTGCTATTTAGGAAACTGACTTAAATTAGTCGACTTCATCATTTTTATTGATTAATCGCGAATGGCCGACCGCTATTTGCGATTTCAGGGTCAAGCCTGCCCGGCTCCTCATCAGAACTGACGCCGCAGTTTATTGATGCCCGATAACTCGAGCGCAATTCAAATAACCGGTCATAGCAAAATGTGTCACCATGTGTAGATTTTAGATAAGTAAAATTTACATAAATACAAAAAGCAAACAAACCAATTTACCCTAATAGTTTTTATAGGTACTATTTCGATGGATCCGACATTGGCCGGATTTTTTTATTGACTAAAAAAGGATGTCCCTCAGGATGAAATCATTCCCGCTCTCGTTGCTGGCACTGAGTCTAGTGTGCATAGAATCTCAGGCAGCACCACAAACTGAATTGCAAAATCAATTTAAAGATCCAATCCTCAGTCACGCTGAGAAGATCAACTATCCTGAGGACTATTTCACCGGAAAGGACATGTCAACAGGATTTGTGCCTTCAACTTCCCTCGTTACGGATCCTGAAAAACTATTCAGTCAGTCAGACCTCCAGGCTGCAGCTGAAAACAAACTGACCTCAGTGCTTGAACTTTTTGATTTGGGCAATGGTATTGGCATTAATGGGGCTTTTAGCGGTGACTACAACGACGATGGCATCACAGAACTGGTGCTGGCGGGCCCGACCAGTATCAGTGTCGTGGAGTTCCGGGATAAACAATTCACGCCAATCACACAACTAAATTTTCCTAATGGGATGCAAAGCCTGGTGCAATTCCATGACGCCGGTACGGACAACGACTATCTCTTTTTTATCACCGGCAACAACGTGTTTAAATTAAACCTTGTTACCCGGCAAATTGAAGCCATCGAAACTGTAGCAGGTGCAGACAGCCTGATACTGGCACAGTTTAACGGTCTGGACACGCCAGAACTGTTGGTGCATACCAATAGCGGCGCGGTAAAAGTATATGACCCTGTTGCGATGAAACAGCTGACGAGCTTGTCCGGAATAAACAGCAAATTTGTCGCCGCGGGTAGTTTCACCGCAAAAGGCAAATCTGAACTGGTATTACAGGATGGCAGTATTTACCGGCTTGAAGATAACACTGCGAAGTTAGAAAAAAAGCTCAGTACCGGTATGGGTTACCAGGCACAAAAATTTGATGTCAATACAGACGGGCTCGATGACCTGATCCTGTCTTATGGCTGGAACCGTATTGCTGCATTAGATCTGAGCAGCGATAGTGTGCTCTGGACTAAATCCACCAGTCACGATATTTCCACGCTAATCCTGGCAGATGCTGACCAGGACGGTAAGACAGACGTTGTGTATGGCGATGGTCAGTGGGGGGCGCTGCATGCGTTTAATATGCAAACCACTGAAACATTCTGGACCATCAGCAATCCAAATCATGGCGTGACCGGGATTGTCGTCGCCGACTTAGACAATGACAAATCGCTGGATATTGGTTGGGGCGGTGGCTATTCCTCCAGCGGTGGTGATTATTATTATATCCATGATGTGAAAACCCGGGCTGTTAAATGGACAAGCCCGTCTCTTGATTTCCCGGCGCAGGCTGTCCAGCTGGCAGACGTTGATAATGACGGCGATTTAGACGCATTGTATGCAACGGCTTCAAGCAGTAGCGGCTACGACGGTGCCCAAATGCTGGCTTATGATTTGACAAGCAAAAAAATGCTTTGGCAAATCAGCGCTGCGCCAAACAACTGGAGCCGGACCATCCAGTTCCGGACCGGCGATTTTGACAAAGACGGAAAAACAGATATTGCTGTTGGCGCATCGGAAATTTATACCGCGACCATGTGGCTGTATAACGGCAAAGATGGCAGCCTTAAAGCCAAGCAAACTTTAGGCGATGGTGACAAAATCAGCGGTATGACCTTCGCAGATGTTAACAGCGATGGTCTTGAAGAAATCATCTATAGTACCGGTGCGCAGCACACTGGCTCTGTCGGCACTGTTCTGACCGTGCATAGCCCTGTTGATGGCAAAAAGCTGAAAACCTCACCAGTGGTCGATTTTAGCTGGAATGGCATGCATTCATTGACGGCCTTTAGTTTTACCGGACGACAAGATGAAGTGTTCGGACTGCAAGATGGCGCACTCTATCAATACAGTTTCACAACTAATGCTATCAAGAAAGTAGGGGCGCAAACGAACCTGTCAGGGTTGACCGCCGCCACTATTCAGGGAGAGCCGGCTTTGTTTGCAATCGCAGACAACAACCAGCTGGTGCGGATTAATGACTCCGGCACCATCACAAGCATTGGCAAGTTATGTAATTCTTCAGTCCAGGGTCTCAACACTGCAGGGCCGGCGCGTTTGGTTTACGGCTGCTCAGGTGAAATTGTCGAATATAATCTGGACACAAAGGAAGAAATTTTCCGGCATTATGTCGGTGCTGACATCAGTGCCGCGCCAGTGGTCGTCAGACATCAGCAGAAAGATTTTTATATAGTCCCGGGCAATAAAGTGTCAGTTTTACAGTCTGGCGCGCAGCAGGTCTTACCGACACCGGCTCCGGTCGCATTAACAACACATGTACAGAAAAAAGTCACCGGGACTTTAAAAGTGGACGGTGATGCTGATTATTTTGTGTTAAAAGGCACACCACAGTTCGGCAAGTTTAATGTCGAGGACCGCAAGGCCGGTACTTTTAGTTATGTTCCGTCAGGGAATGTCGGCAAAGAAAGTATCAGCTTTTATGCAGTCAAAGGGACTGCATTTTCTGAAGCTGCCAGTCTGACCGTTGATGTAACGAATCAGGCACCTGTAGCGAGTAATCTGAATATCAGTACACACTGGAATAAGGCTGTAAGCTTTAAGTTGCCAGCGAAAGATGATGATGGTGAAACCCTGAAGTTCTATATTTTGAGCCAGCCGGAGCAAGGTACAGTGTTGATGGACGGTACGTCTGAGAACGTATCGTACACACCATCTGCCGCGACTCTCAGCCCGGTGAGTTTCAGTTTCCATGCGAAAGATACGCTGGCGACATCTGAAACCAAAAATGTGGTGATCTCGTTGACTAACACGACGCCCAAAGCGACGCAGATAAGTTATGTCACATCCTATGAAACGCCGGTGAATGGTGCGTTAAAGGGCGCGGATGATGATAGTGATGAACTGACATACAGTCTTGCCAGCCAACCTGCTGCGGGCACTGTGACTGTTGATGCTAAAACCGGCCTCTTTGTGTATACACCGTCCGGCGATACTGATCAGCAAATCAATTTCAGTTATCAGGTCAAAGATAAGTTTGCGACCTCAGAGAGCCAGACCGTCAGCATTCAGGTAAAAGGGAAACCAAAACCGGTTGAATCGAAATCAGGTGGCAATTTTGCATTTATTTTCAGTTCGATGTTGTTGGTTATGGCAATGGCTCGCCGGCGATCACTGTCGTAACGACATCTGCTAATCGTCATACTACTCAGGTCAAAATGCCCGCAGGATCAAGATACTGCGGGCTTTTTTTCAGGTAGCTCTCTATTTTTGTTCGCCACTATTGGCAGAAAACGCTCATAAACCAGCGACTTACACAGGTTTATATGTTGTAGCAGCGCTTACTGACTGACCAGCAGCAGACTCATTGCTGAACACAGCCGGAGCCCCATAAGAACCTTCCAGATCTCGTTGGCCCACAAACAGCATGGCCGGTACTGTCAGTTTGCGGCTAACCATCAAATGGTCAACCGTCTGCATTGACCAGAACTCGGTATAAACCGGGTTTGGCATTAGTTTCTGCACAAAGAGATATTGTACAAAACCCCGGAGTTTGGCGAATTCGACCGAGGAACCAAAGCCACACATGGGTAGAAGTTTTAGTTCATCATGCTGCAGACCCTGCTGTTGCTGGCTGCAGCTACTACTTTGACTAAACACAAAAAATCACTGTGGCCGATGTGTGCATCGGCAACGAGCCGGACTGAGACCACTGGTTATTTTTGCAGCCTGATTGGTGTGATCCTGTTTTTCCACGGCAAAATCCACTCATCAGGATTTTGTCTGATGCCGGAAACTGCCATCCCAATCAGGGGACAGAGTTTGTTTGACCAGCGCTTCGATTCGAAGCATATATAACAAAATCAAATGGTTGAGCACTTTATCTGCCGTCTCTTGCTGCAGCGCCCGCATGCGTTGTAGCGCCTCGGGGAAATCTCGGCAATAGTAGCGATCCAGTGCCTGACTAAATTGGACGAACCTGGCCATATCATCTGGCGCTAATGTGGGTGACAATGGAAAGTAGATCCGGACCGCCTGCTGTTTACCCTTTACCTGCACCTTATCCACCAGCAGATACTGCAACTGGTCTGCCAGCGCTTTAGTTGATTCACTAACCAGCATCGGCACACTGTAATAAGCCGTCAGAGCTTCCAGTCGCGCAGCTAAATTGACCGCATCACCAATCACCGTATAGCTGCGCCGGAAATCAGATCCCATATCGCCCACGTTCATCTCACCGCTGTTGATACCAATACCAGCTTGCACTAATGGCAGGCCCTCGCTGGCAAACTGTTGGTTCAAATCATCCAGCGCCAGCTGCATACCCAGCGCTGCCTTTACCGCCTTTTGGCCATGATCTGCATCAGGCAGCGGTGCGCCCCAAAATGCCATCACCATATCGCCGACATATTTATCGATGGTGCCATCGTATTTCTGGATCTCTGCGGTGAGTGCCGTCAGTACCCGATTCAGCCAGCGTTTTAATTGCTGCGGAGTCATCGTTTCAGAGATGGCGGTAAAACCCCGGATATCGCAAAACAACACGGTGAGCAGCTTGCGTTCACCGTCCAGACTGACCGAATCAGGGTCATGCAACAGGCGTTCGATATGCGCAGGAGGCAAATACTGATCAAATACTGCTTTCATCTGCGAGCGGCGACGGCTCTCCAGCCAGAAGCCGGCACTGAGATAATAGGCCGCCAGCACCAGCGACAGCAGACAAGGCATTAGCAGCGGTAAGTCGATGACCTTTGTCGTCCAGAACCAGAAATTAGCCGCCAATACACCTGCCAGCCCCGCTACACTGACCACAATACTGCCGACCGCTCCGAGCCTCGGCAACAAGCCAATGGCAAGGCCACCGAGCAGTAATAGTTGTAGGACCTGGGCGCCACGCCACCAGTCAGGCCGATATGGAATATAGGCCG
>Ga0247724_1000389_pt1 | contig 10469 bp, 9 predicted proteins | sample OKSTACKMC2E_FD_182776 | JGI IMG/M metagenome (GOLD analysis project Ga0247724, IMG submission 182776) | Subsurface sediment microbial communities from gas well in Oklahoma, United States - OK STACK MC-2-E | ecosystem: Environmental > Terrestrial > Deep subsurface > Rock core/Sediment | place... | reverse complement strand
TTGCCGTTACCGCGTTTTCAGCCGCTGTGTTCAGTCAAATCGGATCTCGCCAGCCTGCCGGCTTTGTTAGCGCCGGAATTAGAAACGCTCTGTGCAGAGCAGCGTTTATGGCTGGAGCTGGTGCTGACCGGCGACAGTGCGCTGTTATCCGATGTGCAAATCCAGCTCGAGCAGTTGCTGTCGCCATTACCGGTCGACTTACTCCGGCTGCGCCGCGAACGGCCTGCGGCTGCGGCCGGCATCACCGACAGTGGTCTGAGCTTGCAGGAACTGACGCCGGCCGATGTGTTTGCTGCCCGGCTGACGCAGGAAGAGATGACGCCAGAGTTGCAAACGCGCCTGCAGCAGCTGCATCAGGAAGCGCTGGCCTTGCTGCAACAGGCCGAACCTGAGGAGCAACCCTGATGCGGATCCTGTCAGTGCGCTTGCAAAACCTCAATTCATTGCGTGGTGAGTGGCGGGTGGATTTTCGCGACCCGGCTTTTGCCCAAAGTAATTTATTTGCTATCACAGGCCCGACCGGTGCCGGCAAAAGTACATTGTTAGATGCAATTTGTCTGGCGCTCTATCATCAAACGCCGCGCTTAAAAACGCTGAGTCAGACCAGCAATGAGCTGATGAGCCGCCATACCGCCGAATGTATGGCGGAAGTGGAATTCTCGGTGCGCGACCAACAGTACCGCGCCTTCTGGAGCCAGCGCCGCTCGCGCGGCGCTTTGGATGGCAATCTGCAGGCGGCGAAGGTTGAGCTGGCGGACGCGGATGGCGCGATCCTGACCGATAAATCCAATGAAAAACTCAAATTAACGGAACAGCTGACCGGCCTCGACTTTGCCCGGTTCACCCGCTCGATGTTGTTGTCGCAGGGCAATTTTGCTGCCTTTCTCAATGCCAGCGCCAATGAACGGGCCGAACTTCTGGAAGAGCTGACCGGTACGGAAATCTATGGTCAGTTGTCGGTACAGGTATTTGAACAATGCCGCACGCTGAAACAGCAGCAGGACCTGCTGCAGGCGCAGCTGCAGGGCATCACGTTATTATCTGCTGAGCAACTTGCACTGTTAGAACAGCAGCAACAACAGTTGCTGGCCGAGAATCAGCACAGCCAGCACAGGCTGGAGCAGTTGCGTCAGGCGCAGCAGTGGCAACAGCAGCTGATGCAAAGTCAGGAACAGCAGCAACAGGCCAGGGCGCAGCTTCGGGCGGCGGATACGCAGGCTGAAGCCGGTAAAGTGGGCCTGGCCAAGCTGGCGCTGCATCAACAGGTGCTGCAGTTGCGGCCAGTGTATCAACAGTTGCTGCAGCTACGGGACCAACGCGGTCAGGCTGAGCTGGAACTGCAGACTACAGAGCAACAACTCCAGCAGTTGTATCCGTTATTTGCCGCTGGCAGGGCTTTGGGGCTGGCGGACAGTCAGCAACAATATCAGGCGCTACAGCTGCAATTGCAGCAGTCAGAGCAGCAAAGTCAGCAAATTGCCCTGCAGCTGCGGCAACTGCCGGAGCCGGCGACCTTTGCCGCCCATCTGGCGCAGCAACAAGCCGGGTTTTTGCAACTGCAAAAGCAACAACAGGACTTGCAGCAGTTGCAGGCACAGCGCCCGGCTTTGGAGCAAGCACTGCAAGGCTGCATTGCGTTGGCTGAACAGCACAAAGCGGCATTACCTGCGGCTGAAACCCGGTTACAGCAGGCACAACAACAGGCGGAGCTGTTGGCGCAACAGTTACAACAATTAGCTCCAGGCCTCATGCAGCAGCAACTGAATCAGCTGCAGTTGCAATTACAGCAGCTACAAAGTGCAGCGCAACAAGCCAGCCATGGCTGGCAACAGCAACAGTTGCTGCAGACGTTGGCGCAAGAGTTACAGGGCTTGCAGCAAAGTCTCAGTCAGAAACGCCAGCAGTACAAAGAGTTGCAGGACAGCCTGCACGACAAAGAAACCATTCTGGCGCAGCAGCAGCTGATTAAAGAACTCAGTGCCTACCGGGACGCCCTGCAGGCCGGCAGCGCCTGTCCGCTGTGTGGCAGCACTGATCATCCGGCGGTCACGCATTATCAGCAGATAGAACCCTCAGCCCAGCAGCAACAGGTGCTGCTGCTACGCCAACAGCTCGAACAACTGGGTAACGAAGGTGCCGCGCTGGCAGCACAACAAGATGTGTTAAAGCGTCAGCAGCAGCAGGCGCAGCAGCAACTGGACCAGGCATTGCATCTGTTGACCGCTGAGCAGCAGCAGTGGTTTGCCGCAGGCCCAAGCGCCGTATTCACTGATCAGATCGCGACAGTTCAGCAGCAAATTGGCGGGATGCAGCAGCAACTGAGCCACGCACAGCAACTGCAGGCGGAACAGCTTGTTAAGCAAACGGAAGTGCAACAGGCACAGCAACAGTGGCAGGAGCTGCAGTCAGCACTTGAGCTGCAGCGGCAAGATTACAAACAGCGGCAACAGCAGCTGCAGCAGTTCCAACAACAAAGTAGCCAATTACAACAAGACAGCGGCACGCTACTGCAACAACTGGCTATAGCGCTGAACTGTGCGCCGGAGCCTCCTGCTTTGGCGCAGGCACTCAGTGCCGGGCAACAACAGTCAGCCCAAATCCGTCAGCTGCAGCAGCAACAGGAGCAGGCGCAGCAGCAGCTACAGCAATTGCAACAGCAGGTACTCCAGGCGGGGCATGAGGTTGGTCAGTGGCAGCAGTTGCAGCAAGTGCAATTACCGGAATTGCCGGCCAGCACAGAGCCGCCGCAGCGACAAAGCCTGGAGTGGTGTCAGCAACATGCACAGCAGCTGGAACGACTGCAGAGCAGCGCCACCCTGCAGCAGCAACAGCTTGGCAAATGGCAGCAACAAAGCGCAGTGTTGCAGCAGGAATGGCTGACACAGGCCCGGCAGGCCGGTTTCGCCAGCGAAACGGCCTATTTAATGGCCCAGCTGAGTGACGCACAAAAAGCCGAGTTGGAACTGCAGCAGCAACAAATACTGCAAGCGCGCACTGAAGCCAACGCTTTGTTGTTGCAGGCGCAGCAGCAAGAGCAACAGTTAAGGACACAACAACCGGCTGATGCTGAAGCCGCGGATCTGGCCGGGCGTATTGAACAGACACAACGGCAGCAGCAACAACAACAGCAGCAACTGGGCGAGCTGAATCAGCAGCTTAAGCAGCAACAACAGTTGGCGCAGCAACAGGCTGGTTTGTATCAGCAAATTCAGCAACAGCAGGCGCTGTATCAGGAGTGGCAACAGCTGAATAGTCTGATTGGCTCTGCTGACGGCGCCAAATACCGCCGCTTTGCTCAGGGCCTGACGCTGGCCCAGCTGGTGCAACTGGCTAACCGGCAGTTACAGCAACTCCATAGCCGCTATCAGCTGGCGCGTAAAGCGGACAGCGAACTGGAATTGCAGGTGCTGGATAGCTGGCAGGCTGACAGTGCGCGGGATACCAAAACCTTATCCGGTGGCGAGAGCTTTTTGGTCAGTCTGGCGCTGGCGCTGGCGTTGTCTGAGCTGGTCAGCCACAAAACCCGGTTAGAGTCGCTGTTCCTCGATGAAGGCTTTGGCACCTTGGACCCGGACACGCTGGAAAGCGCCTTAGCGGCGCTTGATCAGCTGCAATCCGGCGGCAAGATGATTGGCATTATCAGTCATGTTGAAGCGCTGAAAGAACGCATTCCGGTGCAGATTAAAGTGCATAAACAGGCGGGCGCCGGCTGGAGCACACTGGAATTGCCGCAGGTCTGGTAACTCAGGCCTGCGCGACCGGGCTTGAGGCAGATTATTCCTGAAAACGGTTCTGATAACGCAGCCGCCAGATCAGCAGGCCACAGAGACACAAAATAAAAGCCGACGGATACAGATATTCGTTGTCGAAGCGCAAAAACAGAAAACAGCCCACTCCGACATAAAGAAACGGCTGCAGTTCGTATAACCAGAATGGCATATGCCACAAGCCATCACCACCGGATTTCTGGTTGAGCCGGCGCCGTTCCGCCCGCATAATCCAAACCAGAGCACCGGCATTAAATAACAACACCCCGGCCCAGCCACCCAGCGGATGCGACAACAAGGCAAAGCAGGCGACGCCGGCAGCAAGGTACAGATAAGGTAATGATTCGTAGAGCTGCGACGGTAACATCCTAATACCCAAAGCGGCAGAACAAGGTACCGTGTTGTACTGCAAATAACAGAAAAAGTAAAATCTGTTAACAATTGTCCGGCGCAGTGCTGTTGTTTTTTGCCGGCAGCAGCCGCATATCCCGGTGAACTGCTGTTTTTATTCGCAATTTTTGTTACTGGGGGAATACCTGATGCTGCAACAACTCCTGGCCTCTGCTGGCATTGGCGCCTGCAAAATCGACACTCAACTTCAATCTAATCAGGCGGTTGCCGGTGGCAGCCTGAAAGGACATATTTTGATTAGGGGCGGTGCCGTGGCACAGCAAATCAATGGCTTTAGTCTGGCGCTGATGACACGGGTTAAGGTCAGTACCGACAATGGCGAGCACTATCAGAATTTTTGTCTGCAACGTTTTCGCCTCAGTGAGGCGATGCAGGTGGCTCCGGGCAGCCAGCAGCAGATCCCGTTTGAACTTCGCCTCGGCGCCGAATTGCCGGTCACGCATTTGCCACATCATACTATTGGCAAAGTCTGGCTGTGCACTGAAGCAGATATTGCTATGGCGCTGGACCCGTCTGATAACGACTTATTGCGTATTGACGCACCGCCGCTGGTGCTGAACTGCATCAGTGCCATGCTGGATCTCGGTTATCAGCTGCAAAAAGTCGATGTGGAAAAAGGTTATTTGCAGGTGCCGGGTAAACGCAGCCAAAGCGGCTGTTATCAGGAATTTGAATTCAGACCACGGCAGTGGTTATCTGGTGTCAAAGAAGTGGAGCTGTCGTTTATTCCCGATGGTGCGGACACGCTGATGCTGGTCGAAGTGGACCGGGCGTTTCGGGGCGACAGTTACCGTACAGTGCGCTTGTCGCCACAAGCCAGCAGTGCACAAATCCAGCAGGCACTGCGCGGGATCCTCGGCTAAGCGTCACAATTCGCAGCCAGGCTTCGCCACCGCACGCGGCGCTGTTTGCAGGCGCCGGGCTTGCACCTCAGCCTTTTCACCGGTACAACTAACAGCATGACCTGAATAAGTACCGGTGGGGAAACTGATGCGAGGCGCGTTGCTGTTGGTCCTGTTGTTGCCTGCTTTTTGCAGCGCCGCTGAGTTTGTGCTGACACCGTTGATTTGTGTGCAGCAAAAACACCACAACTGCGCCATCAACGTCAAAGTGCGCTGGCAACAAGCCACGCCGGCTTGTTTGTTTTTACCGCCACAACCTAAACCGCTGCTCTGTGGCCCGGCCGGGCTGCAGCAAGAGCTGGCGCTTGAGCTCAGCAAAGACAGCCGGTTTGAACTGCGTGCGGCCGACAGCCAGCAAATACTGGCCGAGCGCACCATCAAAGTGCTGACCATCGATTTTAATGCCGGCGACAAATTGCTCAAACGCAGCCGCTGGGGCACACAATGAGCCGGCAACATATCTTGCTGGTCGAAGACGATCAGGAACTGGCGAAGCTGGTGGCAGACTATCTGCAAAGCGAAGACTATACCGTCGTGGTTTGCAGCAATACGCTGAAAGCAAAAAAGCTGTTGGCCAGTCAGGGCTTTGATCTGATGATTTGCGATGTGATGTTGCCTGGCAGCAGTGGTTTTACGCTGGTGCAGCAAATCCGCAGCCAGTTTAAAGGGCCCATTCTGTTTATGACGGCGCAGACCACAGTGACAGCCCAGCTGCATGGCCTCGAACTTGGTGCGCAGGACTATCTGCTCAAACCAATAGATCCGCGTTTGTTATTAGCGAAGATCCGGGTGTTTTTACCGCTGCCGCAACAACAGCGGGTGGCCAATCCGGTGTTGCAACAGGACAACCTGCGGATTGACCGGTTGTCCGGTCAGGTCAGCCTTGCCGGTTTGCCGCTGAATCTGACCAACGCTGAGCTGCAATTACTCATCACCCTGCTGGAGCACTTTCCACTGGCAGTTTGTCGGGAACGGCTGTTCCGCGAGCAGCTCAATCGCGAATATGACGGTACCGACCGCACTATTGATGGCCGGGCCTCGCGCCTGCGCAAAAAACTGCAGGCGGTGGACCCACGCTGGAATATCCGTAATGTCTGGGGGCAGGGCTACAGTATCAGCGTCAATGCCGCCGGAGACGCCGGATGAGCGCCACCTTATTGCGTTTTTATCTGGCCGTGGTGCTGATGGTGCTGCTGCTGTTTTTCAGCCTGAACCAGCTGTATAGCTGGGTGTATCAGGGTGACCATATGACCGTCGCAGCCCGCACTATGCTGCACAATGTGTATCAGCACAGTCAGGCCGACCATCAGCTCAGTTGCCGCTTAAGTATCGACGACGATTGCGCCGGCAGCCTTTATGTGGTGATCCCAAAAGATTTATGGCAGCCGCAGCCCGGCGTCAGTTATGGCATTGAAGTGCTGCGGGACGGCGACGGCAATGCTTCGATGTGTGCCGAAATGGCCAACGGCGATCTGATGTGTTTAAGTGAACTCAATCTGCCACAAGGTGCTGATTTTACGATTGATTTGGTGCATGTGTTTCTGGTGTTGCTGTTGTTGGCGTTGTTCTGGTTCAGCCGCAATGTGTTTAAAGATGTGGAAACCCTGCGCGTCAGTGCACTGAAAGAAGTGCGGCAAGGCCGTTTGCCGGATTTTCGCCTGAGTAAACAATCCTATCTGCAACCGCTGGCCCGCTCCCTGACACGGATGAACCAGACCATCACCAATCTTAACCAGCTGCAGCGCGAAATGGCGGATACGGTCTGCCATGACATCAAAACTCCGCTGGCCCGGCTGCGGTTTATTTTGCACGGCATGGAAAGCCGGATGAGTGATGGTCAATATGCGCAGGTCCAGCGTAACCTGCAGGAAATTGAAGACAATGTGTACGATTACCTGCGGCTGGCGCAGCAGGATTTCCGCGCTGATCTGGAGTTGAGTCAGGTTCAGCTCAGTGCCATGGTACCGGAGTTACTGGATAAATTCCGTGCCAATACCGAACATCAGCTGAGCTGGCGCGGCGACAGCAGTCTGGTGATCCAGGCCGACGCGAAGTTATTAGCCCGGGCTTTGTCGAATCTGCTGAGTAACGCGCTGCGCCATTGTGCGCATCAGGTACACATTGAGCTGAGCCGGCATGGCAATGACTGCCGGATTGATGTCAGCGACGATGGCGCCGGCTGGCAGCAGGCGGTGCGACGGGATGATCAGGTGCCGCATCATGGTATTGGCCTGGCGATTGTGCGCCGGGTTGCACACCAGCATGGCGGTGAGCTGTTACAGCTGGAGCGGCCCGGTGGCGGTGCTATTGCCCGTTTGCAGCTGCCGGTGGGCAACGCTGACACTGGTGCTGTCGAAACCGCTGCGACATAATAAGACGGGTTGCATCAGTCTGGTCCCTATCGCAGGATATACCGGCAGGAGACTATGTTGTTCAGGATCTATCTGTACCGGTGGACAGTGCTGTGCCTGTTATTCGCGGGTGGTACGCCAGCTTTGCCGGCGAATACTTCACCGCCAGCTGTCACAGCACCAGGAATGACCCAGCCAGACCCGCGGCAAACCGTGTATTACGGCGGTTATCAGCGGCAGGATTATTACACTGAATTGCTGCAACTGGCGCTGAGTTATCAAAGGGGCAAGCACTACCAGCTGAAAGCTTCCGGACTGGATTTACCGAAACAACGTGCTTTTGACCTGATGAATGCCCGTGGTGGTATTGATGTGTTGTTCGGCAGTGTCAACGCCGACCGGCTGAAACGTTATCGCGGCGTGGCATTTCCGTTGCTGCGCGGCTACAACGGCTGGCGGGTGGCGCTGGTCAACCGCAACACTCCGCATGTGCTGCGCGGAATTCACAGCAAACAACATCTGCGCCGGTTAACCGCCGGTCAGTTCCTGACCTGGAGCGACACCCAAATCCTGCGCAGCAACGGTCTGACCGTGGCCACCAGTACCGACATCAATGGCCTGTATGGCATGTTGCAACGCGGCCGCATCGACTATTTTCCGCTTTCAGTGCTGGAAGTTGCCGGGGAGCTGGCCAAACATCCGCACCCGCAACTGATGATAGACCCGCATCTGCTGTTGATTTATCCCACCGCCACCTGGTTTTATGTCGCCAAAGATAATACTGAACTGGCCACAGCTTTACTGCAGGGCCTGCAACAGGCAGAACGCGACGGCAGTTTCGACCGGCTGTTCCAGCGTTATTTTGGTGCAGCCCTGCAACAGCTGAAACTGGACAGCCGCAGCCAGGTGCTGCTGGATAATCCCCAGCTGCCGGCCAATCTGAAATAAATCGCCTCGGTCCACCTGACAAATGTCATCTTGTTTTGCTGACACAGCAGACTATTCCCGGGGTTCTGGCTCAGTTAAGCTGTGAAATATCACAAATTCAGACCGAGGCCGGAGGCAACAATGACAGTGCAGTTAGATGGCAAATGGAGCTGGGTGTATCTGGTGAACCTGGTGTTTTATCTGGTGCCGTTGTTTTACCTGCCGTTGCTGCCATGGCAAATCGCTGTGGCGGTGGCAGTGCTGCTGGCTTTTGTCTGGTGTTATTTCTGGGCCTACCGGGTGCCGACGGCCGGCATGCACTGGCCTGTGCTTTGTATGCTGCTGCTTGCGGTTGGCGTGACGCCGCTGAATCCCGGCAGTATTTCGTTGTTTGCCTATATCGGGTTTTTTCTCGGTTTTGCCTGGCCACTGCGCCAGGCAATAGTCGCGGTTGTTGCAGTTTTGCTGATCATGGTGGCTCTGAACAGCTGGCAGGGTTTTAAAGGGCCGTATTTTCTGCTGTATGGTGGTTTATTACTGGTGGCAGTCGCCAGTTTTGGTCTGTTAGAACGGCAACGTCAGTTGCGGCTGCGTCAGCAGCAGCGCAGTCAGGAAGAAATTGCCCAGCTGGCGCAGATGGTCGAGCGCGAGCGTATTGCCCGGGATTTGCACGACATTATGGGCCACAGCCTGTCCAGTATTGTGTTAAAAGCCGACCTCGCCAAAGCGTTGCTGAAAGCGGGCAACAGCGAAGAGGCGGCTGTACATCTGACCGAACTGGCACAGGTGGCGCGCGATTCTTTGTCGCAGGTCCGGCAGACGGTGTCGGGCTATAAACACAAAGGGCTGCTGGCGGAAGTCAGTACCCTGGCCCAGCGTCTGCGTGAACATGGTTTTGCGGTGACACTGGAAGGCGAAGTGCCAAAGCTGGCGGCACGTGAAGAGTCGGCACTGATCCTGGTGCTGACTGAACTGGTCACCAATATTCTGCGCCACAGCAAAGGCGACAGTTGCCGCATCAGTTTCCGCGAACAGGACCAGGGTTTTGTGATGGAAGTCGCCGACAATGGTGAAGTGAAAAACTTCGGATTTGGCAACGGTCTGACCGGTGTCACCGAACGCCTGCACGCGCTGCAGGCTAAATTGGATTATCAACTGGATGCCGGCTGTCAGTTAAAAATCTGGCTGCCCAAAGGAGGTGCCGATGCGAATTTTACTGGCTGAAGATCAGGCCATGGTACGGGGTGCACTGGCTTCCTTGTTAAAACTGTCCAGCAATCACGAACTGGTCGAAGCCGCGGATGGCGACAGTGCGCTGAAGTTGCTCAAAGCCGAACATTTTGATGTGTTGCTCAGCGATATCGAAATGCCGGGGCGCAGTGGTTTGGAATTAGCAGCCTGGCTGCAACAACAGCACAGCAGCACCAAAGTGATCATTATTACCACCTTTGGCCGCAGCGGTTATGTCCGTCGCGCACTGGATTGCGGTGTCAGTGGTTTTTTACTCAAAGACGCACCGGTCGATGATTTACTGGCGGCAATTGATAAAGTGCTGGCCGGTAAAAGAGTGATCGACAGTGAACTGGCATTGCTGGCGCTTGGAGAGCAGGACCCGCTCAGCGACAAAGAACGTCGTGCGCTGCGGCTGGCCGGTGAAGGCAAATCGACTGCCGAAATAGCCGGCTTATTGTTTATTGCTGAAGGCACTGTGCGCAATTATCTGTCAGAGGCCATGGCCAAACTCAACGCAGTGAACCGGGTTGACGCCGCCCGGATCGCCCAGCAAAAAGGCTGGCTCTGAGTAGTCAATTGATGTTCCCTGTGTTAACTTGAAGTTAATTTAATGCAGGGAGTAGGCTATGTTCATTTCTTCACTGGCAGCAGTCTGGCTGAATACCGCTCTGGCTGCAGCGCCACATCAGTCCGCTGCACAGCTGCAGCAATTGCAGCAACTCAGCAGTAACAATGCCCGTATCGTGCGTTTCGCCAGCCCGGAACAAGCCCGGCTGGCGGCCATCAGTCTGCATGACGCGCTGCTTGGCGGCCGCTGGCAGGACAGCAGCCTGATCCTGCAACTGGATGCTGCGGCAGAAGCGCGGTTAGCACCTTAT
>Ga0247724_1000388_pt1 | contig 10473 bp, 16 predicted proteins | sample OKSTACKMC2E_FD_182776 | JGI IMG/M metagenome (GOLD analysis project Ga0247724, IMG submission 182776) | Subsurface sediment microbial communities from gas well in Oklahoma, United States - OK STACK MC-2-E | ecosystem: Environmental > Terrestrial > Deep subsurface > Rock core/Sediment | place... | reverse complement strand
AATGGTGAGTACCAGGTGGGTCTATAAGAATAATTCACATAACCCAGTGAGCCATCCGAAGCTGGCTTATAGAGTGAAAATGACACTGCTTTGCATCCCATCATCCAGCACATAAGCAGATGACTAAGTTCGTGCACCGGGACGCCGACAAGCCCGAGCACGAGTGTCATGCGTCTACCCAAAATTCGCATATACCAAACTGACGCTATCGATAGCGCAATAAGCGGCAATATCAGTGGAAAACAGATACTGGCAAAATAAAGGAGCGATTCAAAAATGTGGTTCACGCAAGGACCGATTGCCGCCATTGAACGGCAGTTACGCAGTCGGACATTATGCAAGTCTCACGATGACTGCGCCAGACGATAACAGCAATCCTACCCCAGACACTATGGAAGTGAACAAATCTGTTGGTTGGCCGCTGACCTTATAATCACCATAGAACCCTATTGCTTTAACCAAGAATGCGACTGCAAACAAAGAGAATCCCACAGTCAAAAAGTGATAAAGCATAGTGCTCTCCGTAATTTGGTTTTAGGTTGTGTTGAAATTCCGATTGATTTCAACCCATTCTAAGTCAGGTAAGATCCCAACTAATTACACGGACACCTGAAAATTGAACGCTCTGCCGAATTAGATGCATCTCAATGTCAATTATCCTAACTGCAACCGAACCGGTTACTAATTGACTGAGGGCTTAAAGGTGGAATTCCTGCGTGAAAATGTGATTCTAGTCACCGTAGCAGTGATGGTGTTTGTGTTCGTCCTAACCATCGCAGCCCATTCCAGCAAATGGCCTTATGTCCCTGTTGGTGCCCTGATGACGCCGGCTGAGCTGAATTTCTACCATCAGCTCGTGCGGGTGATACCGAATAACACCTTGATTTTTACTAAGGTGCGCATCGCGGATGTTGTCGATGTGAAAGGGTCGATCAAAGGCCCTCGTCGACTAAAGTATTTCAATCCCATCGCAGCAAAGCATCTCGACTTCGTGGTCGTTGATAGCAGAAAAATGACAGTGTTGGCAGCAATTGAGGTAAATGATTCATCCCACGACAGAGCCGATCGGCGAGAACGTGACCTATTAGTTCGAAAGGTTATGGAGGCAGCAAAGGTCCGACTTTTTGAGGTCAAAGCGACGAAGACTTATAACTTGCGAGAACTGTCCGAGTGGCTTCAGTTGGCCGCGGTTGGACACGTCGATGAGAAGCGCCAGGTCAACACAGAAACCTCACAGCAGCAACCAAAACACACGGAAGTTGGGCATGTTTAAGTATCGGTGGTTAGGTGCACTGGCTATCGTAGGCTTGGGTCTTATTGGGATCCGGCTATCTGCTTCGCCAGCAACAACGCCTGCAGTACAAAAGTACCATGACATTACCCTCAGTTCGATGGTTCCTATGCCGATCTATGGCAGTTCTAAGCATGTGAGCGTTGATAGGCCTGGAAGTTGGGGGATGGATGCCTATTGGAACCCATACAGCCTTTTGCTGACCGATAGCCAGCACGATCAATACTCCACATTTTTAGCGAATGGGCATGAGATCAGTAGTTGGGGCCCACAGATTGTGGTCGTACAGAACAATGATTTGACCACCTTTGCTTGTAAGGAACAGGCTTCGGCTGAGGATTTAACTCGATGCGTGAAAATATACAGACTCTCCACACACGGCTTATCGACGTCGACTTTGGTGGAGTTTTAGTAGGGGAGCCCACCATGATCTCTAAGCAGCTGGATGAGATGGTGAGTGAACCGTTGGATAGAGCCACACTTGCAAATCTAAGATTGAACTTGGCGGCTCAAAAACGACATTTCCAATATGGATTATGGAGCGCCGTAGCAATCTTAATTGGATATCACGCGGTCACTCATGCGATGGCCGGACCTGCTGGCGGTTTGATGGATCTATCTATTGTATTATCACTATTGTTGTTCGCTGGCTCTGTATTTGCCTGGCATAGCTTTGTGTGTTCAAAGTTTGCTGTCAGCGTCATGGTCGATAACGAAGAACAAATCTTTGCGAAAAACGGCGCTGATTTGGTCGAGCGACCTGATTTCTCTCCAACCAGCCTCTCTGCGCCTTCTGCAATTCAGTTCTATCGGGCCATTCGTTGTTCTGGACGGTACCCTACGAATTTTGAGATCCGGCTGTTTCGCGTAATAGAAGAAATTGAAAGTGTCGGCCGGCGAGGGGAGTAACATCGGTTCAGTTTAAATAAAGTAATTTTGTTGTTAAAATGTTTAGCCCAACTTAAACGGACTTAATCAACATGAAAAAGCTGCTCCTCGGTATCCTTACCCTCGTTTGCTTCCCTGTATTTGCAGCAAATAAGTGCGATCCTGATCGAGCAAAAAGCGTTCAGGTTATGCAGGATGGTCGAGCATTTTTAATGGATTCTGGTGGAACAAGACATTTTTTAGGTGATGTGAAAACACCTGCCACAATGGCACTTACCCAACTTGCTATGAGTGCCGTCGGTAAAGACGTCTATATAGGTGTTGCCTACCCAGATGGAGTATCTTGCGAGAAACCCAACAACACACAAGTTTTATGGCTGGATGTTCAATATGCCAAAACAGATGAGCAAAATTTCTGACAGGGCTGAGCAAATTTAACTCACATATATAGTATGCAACTCACAGAGACATAACCAAATTCGCCTCAAAATGAACGCACTGAAATAAGCACCAACTTGAACAATTGGATGGCCAAAGCTTAGTTGCGGAAAATCTTGCGGTTTCTAATTGAGCAAACTTGTATTATATTACCTCATAGGTAATATTTATAAGCAGTAATATCCAGAATGGTCATAAAGACAATCGCATCCTATAAGCTTCGTTCTGGCTGGGAGCGGGATGATTGGGAAGCATTCCCAACCATTTATAGGTTTAGAGTCAGGGATGTGCTTTATGACTTGGATGCAGCAACAGTCCCTGATGATCTGTTTGATTTGGGCGCTAAGCCGCATTCAGAAGTTGAAGATGCTTGGTATGTAACGGTCACCGTTAACAACGTTGAGCCATGCGGTGCATTAAGTTGCATATTTTACCAAGGTGATTGTTATGATCTCGATTTCAAGGAATATGAGCCATGATCCCATCATTTGTAAATAGCTCTCCTGCTACAAGTCGTCCTGAGCACCTTCCGCGACCACATCCTGGAAGTGTCTTCAAGCGAAGGGTTCTTGATAAAATTAATCTCAATCACGCAGTAGTCGCAGAAAAAATTGGTATTTCTACAAAACACCTTTCAAGATTTGTGAATGGTCATGTTTCCGTCACTATCGAGTTGGCTCGCAAGCTTGAAGCCGCCACTTCAATAAGCGCTGCTGCCTGGATGAATTACCAAGTGGCGTATGATCTATATCGCACCGCTAAAGTGCATGCTGACCAAGAAAAATCATCTCTGTTCGCATACTCAAGCTAATGTTTGATGACTGTTAACTAAGCCGCTAAAAGCGGCTTGGTAACTACTTTCACTTGCAGTTAATCGACCTACTCCCGTAGCCCGAATGTACCGCGCCGGCCACATACAGCATCTGGCTTCTTCTTAAAGACGTGAACCAGTGATACGAGTGAAATTTCGCCCTTAATCCACAAAGAAATTGCGGTCCAATAATATGAAAATTCCAATGCCATTCACTCATTGATTGGTTGTTGATAGGCCGTCTATCAAGCTTTTTTCAAATCTCAACATCGGGCGATTGAGCTGAGCGAGCTTAGTAATAAAATCGCTTTGCTGTGAACAGTTCTCATCCAGAATGGTCGGTTGAAGACTCAGGGGATCCTGAGGTGTTACGAATGGATATCCATCGATTACAATCCTGCAGGGATGCTTGGTGTCCAGTAATCGGAACAGAGCTGACTTAAAAAGAACATACAGGACAGCGACTATCCCACCTGCTATCAAAAGCTCAATCCAGCCAGACGTCAGAGCCAGATAAAAAAGCGGCATATTCACTAGCGATAAGAATCCAATCGACCAGTACCGCTCATCTCGGGCCCAGCGCATTTGAGAGCTTCGGAACTGCTCGATGTCTGATTTTGAAAGCGGTGAAGCCAGGTATTGATCAGTAGTTAATTCATGCATGGGAGCACTCCTGACGAATGGATTTACGGCGACCAGTAAAACGGGTCAGTGGAATATCTACATGCGCCAGACCTAATTGCAGGATCTGATGTTTGACGTCAATTAAGGTTCTTCCGGTTGCTTTGGCGATATAACTAACGCCCCGGCTCACCAAGGATTCCTGCAATAAAGCATGTTCGGCATCTGTCCAATCAGGACCAGACATCGATGTGAGTCGCAGTTCGAATAGCTGCTTGGAGACTGAAGACACACTTCGGCATAAATGACGCGCCAACACTCCAGTTGGATGCTTGCCGGCATATTTTTTCACGAAATCCAATTCATCGCTGCGCCAGCCGTCCCGCCGATGACTCAAGAGGACGTGGCTGTAGGGGCTGAAGGTAATTAAACCCAGCTGAAACGCTCTTTGCACGACTACGAAATTTTCTCTACCGAGCTTTAACGCCAATTGAGACCACACACCATCTCCATGTTCTGCATACATCTGTTGGATCAGTGCGTCGTCCTCATGACTAAATAATCGAAATAACTGCTCTGTCATGTCTGATCTCAAGCGGTTTGTCGCTTGGCCTCTCTTTAAACAACTTGGTTCTATCATAAATGACTTGCCAACCTGTCTCAGTCGGCAGACATGTCAGTTTCTTGGTCTCTGTGTGATCTCTTTGAAAATTAAACACAGAGCACTCAATCTGAGTGTTGCTGTCGAAATTGAGATGCAAAATGAGCGGTATGCTAATGGAGCGGTTTTGTGAGGTCTGGGCTGAAAAAGGATTAAATCATGAGTGACGTAAATTTGGCTTGCACATTCCTGCTGGCGGTATTGCTGGCAGGAGCATTACGGGCGTTTTTGGCAGCCAGAATCTCGATTTTTTATCTGTCCTTGTTTGCGGTGTCGGTCATGAGCGCCCCATTGGTGCTTGAGCAGATTGGTGTGCTTATCCCTGACGCTGTATTAGTTCTATTGGGGATGCTTTTGCTGATATCAGGCACATTGCTGCGAATTTCGGGGTCGTCCGGCCACTCATTTCGGTGTGAACCGGCCAGTCATTTCGGTATCGTCCGGCCACCTATTTCGGTGTGAACCGGTCAGTCGTTTCGGCGTCAATCGGTCACCTGTTTCGGTGTGATCCGGTCAGTCGTTTCGGTGTCATCCGGCCATCTTTTTCTTTCTTCGTTTCAGGTGCTGCGGCATAACTGGGGTTTCCCTGTTGGCCGGAGTTTGTATGACACGCAAAAAGAAAGTGATGAGAACCGATATGAGAACTTATCTGGATGTGTTCCGGCTGTGTTTTGACGATCAGCTTTCCCACCGCCAAATTGCCCTTGCCTTGGGCATTGGCCGTTCGACTGTGACTGATTTAATTGCCCGTTTTAATAACCTCAACATCGCATGGCCGCTGGCCCCCGACATCTGTTTAAACACTCTGGACCAAGCCCTGTTACCAGGACGCGATTACCAAACCAAACGGGTGTTGCCCGACTGGTTACGTATCGATGTGGAGCTAAAAGATCCGAAGCTGACCAAGCAGTTATTGTGGCAGGAGTACCAGGCTGAGCATGGTCACGCAGCGCTGGGGTACACCCAGTTCTGTGAACATTACCGCCGCTGGAAAGGCTCGCAGCGCCGTTCTATGCGTCAACAGCATTATGCAGGCGAGAAACTCTTTATCGACTTCTGTGGCCCGACCGTGCCTATCGTTGACCCGCGCACCGGCGAAATCCGCAAAGCCGCCATCTTCGTCGCCACCTTAGGTGCATCCAATTACACCTATATCGAAGCCTGTGCCGGACAGGATCAGCAATCCTGGCTGATGGCCAACAGCCGTTGCCTGAGCTTTTTAGGCGGCGTACCGACCTTATTGGTGCCGGACAATCTCAAGGCAGCTGTAGTCAAAGCCGATAAGTTTGAGCCGACCATCAACAGCGATTATCAGGCGCTGGCGCGGCATTACCGCTGCACCGTGATGCCTGCGCGGCCCTACAAACCGAAGGACAAAAGCAAGGTGGAAGGGGCTGTGTTGATTGTTGAGCGCTGGGTATTAGCGCGGCTTCGTCACCACACGTTTTACTCGCTGGAGGCACTGAATCAGGCCATTCGATTGTTGAATCACCAGTTGAACGAGCGGCCAATGAAAGCCTATAACGGCCTGAGCCGTAAAGACTTATTCCAACAAATCGACCAGCCTGCGCTCAAAGCACTGCCTGCATACCCGTATGAATACACCGAATACAAAGTGGGTAAAGTGGGATTGGATTACCACCTCCAGTTCGATAAACATTACTACTCGGTGCCGCATGCCTTGTGTGGTGAGCGGCTGGAAATACAGGCGACAAGCCACATGATCCGGGTGCATCACAAAGGCCAGTGTGTGGCCCAGCATGTGCGAAGCAGCAAAGCCTTCGCCCACACCTCAGAGTTATCGCATCTGCCACCGGCGCATGCCGCGCATCAGGAATGGGGGCCAGAGCGATTAAGGCAATGGGCAGAACAAATAGGGCCGGAGACGCTGGGTGTGGTGTTGGCAATAGAACGGCGTAAAGCCCATCCGATCTTAGCCCAGCGCGCCTGCCTGGCGCTGCTTGGCCTGCAAAAAAGCTATGGCAGCAAACGGCTGGAATGCGCCTGTGGTATGGCATTGCAGCAGCAGGCGACGTTCACAGGCTTTATTAAAAACCTGCTGAAAAACGGCTTAGATCAAACCCAGCCTGACGCCGAAAGCAGCGGCCCAGCGCTTCGCCACACCAACTTACGTGGCCCTCACCACTACCAATAAGGACAGAATAATGGATCTGATCATGACGCAATTACGCCAGCTGAAAATGGCAGCGATGGCCAAGGCGCTGGAACTGCAACGGCAAAACCCGCATAACTACAGCGGCTTAAGCTTCGAAGAACGGCTTGGCTTGTTGGTGGAACAAGAGCAGTTATCGCGCGACAACACCCGCCTGATGCGGCTGCGCAAAGAAGCAGGGCTGCGGCTTCGGGCCAGCCCGGAGGAACTGAAATACCCGGCACGGCGTGGCATACGGCCAGAGCAACTGACACCCTTGCTGCAAGGGCATCACCTGAACTATGGCCAAAACGTGCTGATCACCGGAGCCACAGGATGCGGCAAAACCTATCTGGCCTGCGCACTGGGAGAACAAGCGTGCCGACAGAACAAAAAGGTGAGGTACTACCGGCTGGGCCGACTGATGGAAGCGCTCAAACTGGGGCATGCAGATGGCAGTTATTTAAAGCAATTAAGCCAGCTGCAAAAGCTCGATCTGCTGATCCTGGACGATTGGGGATTGGAAGGATTTAAAGGAAAACAAATCAGCGATCTGCTGGATGTAATTGAAGACAGATACGAGCAACGCAGCACAGTGATCGTTAGCCAATTACCGGTCAGTGAATGGTATGGACTGATGGAAAATCCGACGGTAGCAGATGCGCTGTTAGACCGATTGATCCACAACGCCCATCGACTGGAATTAACAGGCGAATCGCAACGGAAAAAAAGTCTGGCTGAACCGGCGGAAGTAAGTTAAAAAGTGAGGAGTTACGAAGAGAAGATCAGATGGTCGGACGATACCGAAACAGCTGGCCGGACAAACCGAAATACGCACTTGTCGTTGATATTCAAAAATGACAAAACTACGTGCTTTAGAAAGATAGAAATCCAGAAAGGTTTTAGGCTTTTCTCTGACCATATACTGAGGGTCAATCCCATAAAAAACAGGAACCAGAACAAGAGATGAGGTTTTTCCTGCTCCGTTTGTCCCTGAGATGTTGCTATGACCCGTCAAGGATATTTCCGTCAATGAAGGAAACGCGCTCTGGTTGGTGATGATCCGCAGTAGTGCACTTTTCATAAAAATCGCCTGCAAAATATACATTAAATCAATATATATCAGATCAGTGCATATTGGTAGTGTCAAGGTTAAATAATAGGCAATTTTGTACTAGGTAGCGTTTTAATTTGATTATGGACTTTATGCTATACCGATAAATACACAGGAAATTTTTTTCACAAAAGTGTATGAATGTTGATAGAAGCAACAAGCTACCATCGAAGGGCGTTTCCAAAGATATTGGTATAACAGAGTATCGAACAGACTCAGTTGGAAAGGATCTCGCGTAGAAGCTCTATCATCTTCACGGATAACTCGCGTTTCCAACGATAAATTAGTTTGGGATTATGTAGGGTAACGTTGTTGTATCGTTATGTGATTTTACTCACTTAGCGCGGTGTACAGAACTACTGGATCAGATCAGTTTCAACTGACGTTCTGCCGTTGCACATTTTGCCCTGATGAGTTCGTTCATTGTTGTAAGACAGCCACTCATCCTGATCATTTTGCCGCGTCTCCAGCGTTTGATTAACTTGTTGCGAAAAGCCACCTGATAAAACTCGTTCAGGATCGCCTTATCAAACTGCTCGCAGATCCCATTCGTTTGCGGTGACATCGTTTTAGTTTTCGTGTGATCGATGCCACTACTAGAGTTGGTAATCATGACGCTCGAACTTGCAGAGTAGCACAGCCTATATCGATGTTAACTCTACACCTGACTCTGTCAATTTATGCGTATCAACATAGTGGCTGAAACGTGCTAATAAGAAGGTGAGTTTTGGATGAATGTACCTTTGACAAAATGGTCTGTTGGGTGCTGTATAAAAGTAGTCGATAAGCTCAGTTTTATTCGCTTTAAAATCCTTAAAAAAATAAACCTGAGTAATGACTGGCTGCTCAAAATCAGCTCTACAGGCATCTAATATGTTTACAGCCTGGTTATACTGAACCTCATCATAAGCGTATATCGCTGAACGATATTTACCACGCATTGAGTGGTTTGATGTGCTCGCGTGAGTATGTAAATGGATTTCGATCAAGGTTGATAAAGAAATAACAGTCGGATCAAAAACCACTTCAATGGCTTCGCTGAACTGAGCGTTGTCACCAATTGAGGCGATCCAACCTTGATTGACAGTAGCAATGCCAATAAGTGATGAAAATACGCCTTCGGTGCACCAGTGACAACCACCGCCTAAGCCGATTGTATTAAGGGTGGTTGTCGTATGCAAATTGCAAGTCTGTGTGGGCTGCTGCAAACTCATTGAGATGAGGGCAACTTCCAGTCTGGTCTGGGGAAGTGGCAGGTATAGCCATTTGGTCGGAGTTCCAAATAGTCCTGATGCATAGCCTCCGCTTCCCAAAAATCACTTGCAGGTTCGACTTCAGTCACTACTTTTCCAGGCCATAATCCCGAAGCATCCACGTCAGCAATGGTTTTTACTGCCTCAGCATGCTGTGCCTCAGAGGTATAATAAATGGCTGAGCGATAAGATGTGCCCTTGTCATTACCTTGTCTATTTACTGTACTAGGGTCATGAATCTGAAAGAAAAACTCTAAAATTTGTCGATAGCTGGTGATTTCATTATCGAACATTATTTCAATGCCTTCAGCATGGTTACCATGATTGCGGTAGGTAGCATTAGCCACTTCACCACCGGTATAACCTACTCGGGTTGAAGTGATACCGGGACGTTTGCGGATAAGATCCTGCATGCCCCAAAAGCAGCCACCGGCTAATACTGCGCGTTCAATTGCCATAATTAAATGTCCTCTACTTGGTCTAAATACTCTGCGTAACCTTTACTTGCCATTTCTTCCCTAGGAATAAAACGTAATGACGCTGAGTTAATACAATAACGTAGGCCACCCTGGTCTTTGGGACCGTCTGAAAATACATGGCCTAAGTGACTGTCGCCATGAGTTGAGCGCACTTCTGTGCGGGTCATGCCGTGCGACCTATCAGTGATTTCAATTACGTTGACAGAGTCTATCGCTTTGGTAAAGCTCGGCCAACCACACCCTGATTCATACTTGGCAGAAGACGCAAATAAAGGCTCACCTGACACGATATCCACGTAAATGCCGGGCTTGGTGTTCTTTAGCAATTCACCAGTCCCTGGACGCTCTGTACCATTTTCTTGCGTCACCCGATACTGCTCCTTAGTCAGAGCAGAAATCGCATTCATAGATTTTTGATAGGTATTCATAAATGTCCTCTTATAGAGTAGAGCCATGTGCCTTTCAGATTATAAGAGACCTTCTGTTTACAGAATTTATTTCACTTAGGCCGTTAACCCGAAAAAATGATCTGATCCAGTAGTTCTGTACACCGCGCTAAGTGAGTAAAATCACATAACGAGGTGCCTATGACAGCTAAAAAGAACTGCAAGACCTATACCGCAGAATTTAAGGCCCTCTAACTTATAGTTGTTTCGGATGCGGCTTATTTGTTTTTGTGCTCCAGTGCTGTAAGTGATGTGCCTACGATAAATATAGACACGACAAACAAGCCTAAATCTTTTAGCAAAAACTGGCCAGGAACCA
>Ga0247724_1000387_pt1 | contig 10481 bp, 6 predicted proteins | sample OKSTACKMC2E_FD_182776 | JGI IMG/M metagenome (GOLD analysis project Ga0247724, IMG submission 182776) | Subsurface sediment microbial communities from gas well in Oklahoma, United States - OK STACK MC-2-E | ecosystem: Environmental > Terrestrial > Deep subsurface > Rock core/Sediment | place... | reverse complement strand
AAGTATTCGCTGGTGACGGCGAAGAACTCGGCCGGGTTTTCCGCGGCATAGGGGTCGATGGCCGTCTCGGCGTCGGGGTTGGCGTCGAGCTGGCGGTTCAGGTCGTCGTAGGCCTGCTGCATGGCCTGGGCCCAGTCCTCCACGCGCATGCCGCTGTGCAAGGGCGGCAGGCCGTTGGCATCGCCGTTGAGCATGTCCAGCTTGTGCGCCAGCTCATGGATCACCAGGTTGTAGGCATCCCAGCCGCCACTGCTTTGCACGCCGGGCCAGGCGAGGATCACCGGGCCCTGGTGCCAGGCTTCGCCGCTGCGCTCGTCGTCCCACTCGTGCTCGACGCCGGCGGCATCGCGGTGACGCTGCGGGCTGACGAAGTCGTCCGGGTACAGGACGATCTCGTGGAAGCCCTGGTACCAGTCCAGGTCGGCCAGGTGCAGCAGCGGCAGCTCGGCCTGCGCGGCCAGGGTCAGACGGTCGGTGTCATCCAGCACGACGCCGGGCAGGGCGGTCAGGTGCTTGTGATGCAGGAACAGGACGGCACGCTGGAACAGCCGCTGCTCCTCGGCCTCGCTGAGGCCGTCGAGGATCGGCAGGCGTGCGCGCACGCTGTGCCAGTGCTGGGTGGTGTAGGGCGAGCGAGCGAGGATGCGCCGGCGACGCCAGGCGCGGTACGACCACATGCGAATGTCTCGGGAGGCGGCGGACGGCGTTCAGCCGGTCCGCCGGGGCCATCAGTCGCCCAGCTCGAGGGTGTAGTTCTTGAAGCGGGTGTCTTCGCGGAAGCCGATCGATTCGTAGGTCTTCTGCGCCACTTCGTTGCTCACGCTGGTGGCTACGCGCATGCGCACGGCGTTGGTGTCTTTGGCCATCTGCTTGGCGGTCTGCAGCAGACGGTCGGCAACCAGCATGCGGCGGGCATCCTCGGCGACGAAGATGTCGTTGAGAATCCACACGCGCTTGAGCGACAGCGAGGAGTAGCTGGGGAACAGCTGGCAGTAGCCGAGCAGCTTGTCCTCGTCGTCGGCCAGGGCCAGGTAGATCACCGACTCCTTGCGCTTGAGGCGGGTCTCAAGGAACTTGCGCGAGGAGTCCGGGAAGGGCAGCTCGCCATAGAATTCACGGTACTTGATGAACAGCGGGGTCAGCAGGTCCAGGTGCTCCAGGGTAGCTTGGACAATGCGCATGGCGGGCCTCGGCGTTGGTGGAGTGGTGAAATTGGCTCAGTGTCAATCTTCAGCCCGATGCTGCCTAAAGCGGATGGAAAGCGCAATCCAAGCAAGCGTTTGATTTTCGGCGTGGCAATGATCGCAAAACTGCCAGGGCGTCTGGACTGTTCTCCACCTCGGCGAGTGACCGCTGCGGATGGCGTGAAGCCTAGTCGTTTCTCGCCGCGCAGGGCTGGTGCTGGGCGTGGACAGGAGAAGACGCCGCCTGGGAGCGGCGTCTGCGTGCGGCTGACTCAGAAGAAGCCGAGCGGGTTGATGTCGTAGCTCACCAGCAGGTTCTTGGTCTGCTGATAGTGGTCGAGCATCATCTTGTGGGTTTCGCGGCCGACCCCCGACTTCTTGTAGCCGCCGAAAGCGGCATGCGCCGGGTACAGGTGGTAGCAGTTGGTCCACACCCGTCCGGCCTTGATGGCGCGGCCCATGCGGTAGGCGCGGTTGATGTCGCGGGTCCACAGGCCGGCGCCCAGGCCGAACTCGGTGTCGTTGGCGATCGCCAGGGCTTCGGCCTCGTCCTTGAAGGTGGTGACGCCCACCACCGGGCCGAAGATTTCCTCCTGGAACACGCGCATCTTGTTGTGGCCCTTGAGCAGGGTTGGCTGGATGTAATGGCCGCTGGCCAGATCGCCCGTCAGCTGTTCCACGCCGCCGCCGGTGAGTACCTCGGCGCCCTCCTGCTGGGCGATCTGCAGGTAGCTGAGGATCTTGTCGAACTGCTGCTCGGAGGCCTGGGCGCCGACCATGGTTTCGGTGTCCAGCGGGTTGCCGCGCTTGATCGCCGCGACCTTCTTCATCACCTCAGCCATGAACGCCGGGTAGATGGATTCCTGCACCAGTGCCCGCGACGGGCAGGTGCACACCTCGCCCTGGTTGAAGAAGGCCAGGACCAGGCCTTCCGCGGCTTTCTCGATGAAGGCCGGCTCGGCCTGCATGATGTCCTCGAAGTAGATGTTCGGGCTCTTGCCGCCCAGCTCCACGGTCGACGGGATGATGTTCTCGGCGGCGCACTTGAGGATGTGCGAGCCGACCGGGGTGGACCCGGTGAAGGCGATCTTGGCGATGCGCTTGCTGGTGGCCAGCGCCTCGCCGGCCTCCTTGCCGTAGCCGTGCACCACATTGAGCACGCCGGCGGGCAGCAGGTCGCCGATCAGTTCCATCAGCACGCTGATGCCCAGCGGCGTCTGCTCGGCCGGCTTGAGCACGATGCAGTTGCCGGCGGCCAGGGCCGGAGCGAGTTTCCAGGCGGCCATCAGCAGCGGGAAGTTCCACGGGATGATCTGCCCGACCACGCCCAGCGGCTCGTGGATGTGGTAGGCCACGGTATTGGCGTCGATCTCGGCGGCGCCGCCTTCCTGGGCGCGAATGCAGCCGGCGAAGTAGCGGAAGTGATCGGCCGCCAGCGGGATGTCGGCATTCAGCGTCTCGCGTACCGCCTTGCCGTTGTCCCAGGTCTCGGTGACCGCCAGCAGCTCCAGGTTGGCTTCGATGCGGTCGGCGATCTTCAGCAGGATGTGGGAGCGCTCCTGCACGCTGGTGCGGCCCCAGGCCTCGGCGGCGGCATGCGCGGCATCCAGCGCCTTGTCGATGTCGGCGGCGTCGGAGCGGGGGAATTCGGCGATGGGCTGGCCGTTGACCGGCGAGGTGTTGGTGAAATGGCGGCCGCCTGCCGGGGCGACGAACTCGCCGCCGATGAAGTTGCCGTAGCGCGCCTTGAAGGAAACGATGGCGCCGGGGGTGCCGGGTTGGGCGTAAATCATGGGGCAGTGCTCCTGGTTCTTGTGTTTGTTCGGGAGGACGTCGAGACGACCCTTTAGCCAGAGCAAGCGCCGGGCCAGACAACGCAAAGCCGCGCCGTGCGGGGCTTGTGCCGCATCGGTCCGAGCGCTGACAGGAGCAGCGTTGCACCTGCGTGACGGGGCGGTGTGACACTTTGTCCCGTCGGCGGGACAGTTGCGGACTCGCCGGTCACTTTGCCGTTGCATTGGCCATGGGCCTGGTGGATGCTGGCCCGAAGCGGGGTGATTCCCCGCGGCGGAGAACAACAACAATGCGCACTCAACAGAGCCGCCATGCCCAGCAGGTGCTGGACGTGGCACAGGGCGGGGCGGTACTGGCCGGCCCCGCGACAGATCCGGCGGTAGCTCGTTCCTGGCTGCGCTGCCTGCAGCAGCATCACCTGGACCCGGCGCAGAGCATGGCGCCGGTGGTGCTGGAGCACGCGCGCATGCTCGAGTGCCGCGAGCGCGCGCGTCAGGTGCTGGAGATCGCCAGCGGCGAGATGAACAGCCTGCACCGCCAGTTGGCCGCGTCCGGCAACGCCGTGCTGCTGACCGACGCGCGCGGCGTCATCCTCAACTGTGTGACCGGCCAGGCCGAGCAGTCGGCTTTCGAGCGCGCCGGCCTGTGGCTGGGGGCTGACTGGAGCGAAGCCTGCGAGGGCACCAACGGCATCGGTACCTGCCTGGTCGAGCGCCAGCCGCTGACGATTCATCAGGACGAGCATTTCCGCTCGCGCCACACCGGACTGACCTGTTCCGCCAGCCCGGTATTCGACCCCCATGGCCAGCTGCTGGCAGTGCTCGATGTATCGTCGGCGCAGCGCGAGGTGTCGCGGCAGAGCCAGTTTCACACCATGGCCCTGGTCAACCTGTCGGCCAAGGCCATCGAGGGCTGCTACTTCATGCGCAGTTACGAGCAGGAATGGCTGCTGCGCTTCCATGCCCAGGCCGAGTACATCGGCCTGTTCAGTGAGGGGCTGCTGGCCTTCGATGGCGATGGCCGGGTGCGCGCGGCCAACCAGAGCGCCCTGAATCTGCTCGGCATGGCTCGTATCGAACTGCTGGGGCGCTCGCTGGAGACGCTGTTCGACGTGCCGCTGGACGAGCTGTTCGCACGCGCCACCGCGCAGCCTGCCGCAGCCTGGCCGCTGCGTACCCACGAGGGGCAGCTGCTGCATGCCATGCTGCGCGGCAAGCGCCGCGAGCGTGCCGCGGCGCTGCCCGCACGCCCTGCGCCGGTCCAGGCTAAGGCGTCGGGGGCGTGCCTGCAGGACCCGCAGTTGGCCGAGCTGTTCCGCCGCGGCCTGAAGGTCTACGAGCGCGACGTGCCGCTGCTGCTCAGTGGCGAGACCGGCTCGGGCAAGGAAGTGCTGGCGCGTGCCCTGCACCAGGCCAGCTCGCGCGGGAGCAGGGCCTTTGTTGCGATCAACTGCGCGGCCATCCCCGAAGCTCTGATCGAGAGCGAGCTGTTCGGCTACCGCGGCGGCAGCTTTACCGGCGCGCGCAAGGAAGGCATGCGCGGCAAGCTGCAACAGGCAGATGGTGGCACCTTGTTCCTCGACGAGATCGGCGACATGCCGCTGCTGATGCAGACGCGCCTGCTGCGCGTGCTGGAGGAGCGTGCGGTGCTGCCCGTGGGGGCTGTGGAGGCGCAGCCGGTGGATATGCGCCTGATCAGTGCCAGCCACCGCGATTTCGGCGAGCTGGTGGCGGCCGGGCAGTTTCGCGAGGACCTGTACTACCGCCTCAATGGCCTGAAACTGCACCTGCCGGCTCTGCGCGAGCGCCAGGACCGTGCGGCGCTGCTCGACCAGCTGCTTGGCGAAGAGGCCCGGCGCGCGCCGGTAGCTCTGGCGCCGGCGGCCCGTCACGCCCTGCTGGATTACGCCTGGCCGGGCAACGTGCGGCAGATGCGCACCGTGCTGCGCACCCTGCTGGCGTTGTGCGAGGACGACTGGATCGACCTGGAGGATTTGCCCGACGAGGTGCGTGGCGCACCGCAGGTACTGGCATCGGTCGAGCGGGGCGATGACCCTCTGGCCCGGGCCGAGCGCGACACGCTGCTGCGCCTGCTGGAGGCGCAGTGCTGGCATGTCAGTCGGGTGGCGGCCGAGCTCGGCATCAGCCGCAACACCCTGTATCGCAAGCTGCAGCGCCACGGCATTCGTCGTACGCGGTTATCCCCGGCTGGGGTGGATGAAGCTGTGGATAAGCTGTCGGCAGCTGGCGCCAGCCCGGATCACCCCTGAGTCTCCGGTCTCTGGTTGAATTTCGAACTAATTCAGTGACTTGGCGATCAGGTTAAACACAGTTGCTGTGCATCAAGCTGTGGGTAAGTTGTGTGCACTCCCGGGTGCGCTAGCGCTGCCGCGGCTTGCCGCCGGTTGCCTGTTTTCCAGCCAGCGCGTGGCGCATCCGCGGCGCCCCGAGCTTGTCCACAGCAGCCTTGGGTAACGCTGTGGACAAGCTGTTCGGCCATCGCCCGGAGCAGCGTCGGGCCTGTGTTGTGGCGCGCGGGTGGTTTTTCGTCCAGCGCTCAGAGGCGCCCGTGCAGGGCATCGCTGAACAGCTGGCTGACGCTGGCCTCGCTCAACGGCAGCGGGTTGCCGCCGGCCGAGGGGTCGACCACGGCCATCTGGGCGATCAGCGCCGTCTTGCCATCATCCACACCCAGCTCGGCCAGGCTGTGCGGCACGCCGGTGTCGCTGCGCAGGCGCATGACCAGGTCGAGGAAACTGTCGAAGCCGGGATTGGCCAGGCCCAGGTAGGCGGCCAGGCGGGTGATGCGTTCCTCGATGGCGCTGCGGTTGAACTTCAGCACATAGGGCATCAGCGTGGCGTTGGTCATGCCGTGGTGGGTGTCGTACAGCGCGCCGATCGGGTGCGCCAGGGCGTGCATGCCGCCCAACCCCTTCTGGAAAGCGGTGGCGCCCATGGCGGCGGCGGCCAGCATGTCGGCGCGCGCGTCGAGATCATCGGGCTGACGCACGGCGCGGACCAGCGACTGCTGCACCAGGCGCATGCCTTCCACCGCGATGCCGTCGGCCAGCGGGTGGAAGCCCGGCGCGCAGTAGGCTTCCAGGCAGTGCGAGAAGGCGTCCATGCCGGTGCCGGCGGTGACCCAGGCGGGCATGCCGACGGTCAGCTCGGGATCGCTGATGACGATCTTCGGCATCATCTGCGGGTGGAAGATGATGCGCTTGGTATGGGTGCGCTCGTCGGTGAGGATGCCGGCGCGGCCGACTTCCGAGCCGGTACCGGCGGTGGTGGGCACGGCGATGATCGGGGCGATGCCCCTGGGATCGGCGCGGGTCCACCAGTCGCCGACGTCTTCATAGTCCCAGACCGGGCGCGCCTGGCCGCTCATGAAGGCGATCAGCTTGCCCATGTCCAGGCCGCTGCCGCCGCCGAAGGCGACCACCCCGTCGTGCTTGCCGGCATGGTAGGCAGCCAGACCGGCGTCCAGGTTGGCGCCCACCGGGTTGGGCTTGAGATCGCTGAAGATCGCCGCGCCAAGGCCGGCATCCTGCAGCAGGGCGAGGGTGGCGGTGGTAATCGGTGCCGTACCCAGGCCGCGATCGGTGACCAGCAGCGGGCGCTGCATGCCGAGGCTCTGGCACAGCGCCGGCAGCTCCTTGATACGCCCGGCGCCGAAGCGCACCGAGGTGGGGTAGTTCCAGTTGGCGGTCTTGCTCATGGCACGGGCCTCTTCGAGACGGTAATGGTGAGACGAACACTCCCTCTCCCGTTTACGGGAGAGGGCTGGGGAGAGGGTGCTGCCCGGCCCTCTCCCCCAACCCTTCTCCCACAAGTGGGAGAGGGGAGTTACAAGGCATGGCGCAGATGGAACGACTTGGGCCGGGTCAGGTGCTCGTAGCCCAGGCGCGACAGGGTGGCGCCGCGCCCGGTGTGCTTGACCCCGGTCCAGGCCAGGGCCGGGTCGAGGTAGTCGCAGCGGTTCATGAACACGGTGCCGGTTTCCAGCTGCTCGCCGAGGTGCTCGGCGGCGTCCAGATCACTGGTCCAGATCGCCGCGCTGAGGCCATAGGGGCTGTCGTTCATCAGGGCGATGGCTTCGGCGTCGCTGGCCACCGGCATGATGCCGACCACCGGGCCGAAGCTTTCCTCGCGCATCACTGCCATCTCGTGGTCGACCTGCACCAGCACCTGCGGTGCCAGGTAGGGTGTGCCGGGGGCGTCGGCGGCGAAGCGGCTGGCGTCGATCAGCGCCTTGGCGCCGCGGGAGGTAGCCTGGGCGATCTGCCCACGGACGAACTCGGCGGCCTGGGCGCGCACCAGCGGGCCGAGGGTGGTGGCCTGGTCCAGCGGGTTGCCCAGCACGTACTGGCGGGTCAGCTCGACGAAGCCTTCGACAAAGGCCGGATACAGCGTCTTGTCCACATAAATGCGCTCGATGCCGCAGCAGCTCTGCCCGGAATTGAAGAAGCTGCCGTCGACCAGATTCTCCACCGCGTGGGCCAGGTCGGCATCGGCGCGCACGTAGGCCGGGTCCTTGCCACCCAGCTCCAGGCCGACGCCGATGAAATGGCCGGCGGCGGCGCTTTCCATCATCCGTCCACCTTCCACCGAGCCGGTGAAGTTGACCTGCTGCACCTGCCCGGAGGCGATCAGTGCGCCAGTCTGGCCGTGGTCCAGCACCAGGTTGTGGAACAGTCCGTCCGGCAGGCCGGCGTGGGCGAAGGCCTGGGCGAAGCGCTCGCCGACCAGCAGGGTCTGGCTGGCGTGCTTGAGCAGCACGGCGTTGCCGGCCATCAGTGCCGGGATGATCGCGTTCACCGCCGTCAGGTAGGGATAGTTCCACGGCGCCACCACCAGCACGGTGCCCAGCGGCTCGCGGCGAATGAAGCGGCGGAAGCCTTCCCTCGGCTCGGGCACCACGTCGGCCAGGGCGCTGGCGGCGATGCCGATCATGTAGCGCGCGCGCTCCTCGAAGCCGCGCAGCTCGCCGGCACCGAAGCGCACCGGACGGCCCATCTGCCAGGCCAGTTCGGGGACTATCTCTTCCTTCATTGCCAGCATGGCGTCCACCGCCTTCAGGCAGTAGCCGGCGCGTTGTTCGAGGGTCAGTTGGCGCCAGGCGCGCTGGGCCTCGGCGGCGCGGCGCAGGACCTGCTCCAGCGCGTGGCTGCCGATGATGGCCCGTTCGGCGTAGAGGCTGCCGTCGACCGGCGAGATCAAGCGGATATGGTTCATGCTCGATAGAACTCCCTGTGATCATCCCCCTCTCCCGTTTGCGGGAGAGGGGTAGGAAAGGGCGTGGTCCGTCCCTCTCCCTCGGCCCCTCTCCCACGAGTGGGAGAGGGGAGTGAGGTCAATAGCGCTCGAAGCCGCGGCGCAGTTCCCAGTCAGTCACCCGGCGGTCGTACTCCAGTTGTTCCCAGCGCGCGGTGTGCAGGTAGTGTTCGACCACCTCATCGCCGAAGGCCGCACGCAACATGCGTGACTGCTCCAGGGCGCTGGTGGCGCCGCGCAGGGTCTTGGCCACCTCGGGCAGTTCGTCGTGCTCGTAGGCATCGCCGGAGAACGGCGCTGGCAGTTCCAGCTGTTCGTCGATGCCGGCCAGGCCGGCGGCGATCAGCGCGGCGAAGGCCAAGTAGGGGTTGAGGTCGGCACCGCCGATGCGGCATTCGATGCGGATGCCCTTGCCGCCCTCGCCGCACAGGCGAAAGCCCGCGGTGCGGTTGTCGTTGCTCCACACCGCGCGGGTGGGGGCGAAGGTGCCGGCCTGGAAGCGCTTGTAGGAGTTGATGTAGGGGGCGAGGAAGTAGGTGATGTCGCCGGCGTACTTGAGCTGGCCAGCGACCCACTGGCGCATCAGCTTGGACATGCCGAACTCGGCCTTGGCGTCGAAGAACAGCGGCTTGTTGCCCTTCAGGCTCCACAGCGAGTTGTGGATATGGCTGCTGGAGCCGGCCAGGTTGTAGTTCCACTTGGCCATGAAGGTGATGGCCTTGCCCTGCAGCAGGGCAATCTCCTTGCAGGCGTGCTTGATGATGCTGTGGCTGTCGGCCATGGTCAGCGCATCGGCGTAGCGCACGTTGATTTCTTCCTGGCCCGGGCCCCATTCGCCCTTGGAGTTTTCCACGGCGATGCCGGCCGCCTGCAGGTGCTTGCGGATGGCGCGCAGCACCGGCTCGTCGCGGATGGTCTGCAGGATGCCGTAGTCCTCGATGTGGTAATTGGCCGTGCGCGGCTCGCGGTAGTGCTGGGCGTGGATGCTCTCGTAGCTCTGGTCGAACAGGTAGAACTCCAGTTCGGAGGCGAACATGCCCTGGTAGCCGCGCTCGGTGAGGCGGGCGATCTGCCGCTTGAGGATGCCGCGCGGGCTGTGCGGCAGGTCCTGGTGGTGATGGTCTTGCACATCGCACAGCACCAGGGCGGTGCCTTCCAGCCAGGGCACCAAGCGCATGGTGGAGAGGTCGGGCTTGAACACGAAGTCGCCGTAGCCGCGCTTCCAGCTGGCGGCGGCGTAGCCGGGCACCGGCTCCATGTCGATGTCGTCGGCCAGCAGGTAGTCGCAGCCGTGGGTTTCCTCGTAGGCGCTGTCGAGGAAAAACTCGACCTGGAAGCGCTTGCCGATCAGGCGGCCCTGCATGTCGACCATGCAGGCCAGGACGGTGTCGACGCTGCCGGCTTCGGCCAGTTGGCGCAGCTGGGCAAGGGTGAGCGGGGCGGTCATCCGTAGTACTCCCTGGCGGGGCGTCTTGCCCCTTGGTTCTTGTTGTCGGGAAACGGGCCGGCCGGGCCGGCTGCCATTGACTCTAGACGAAAATTCGCCGGCGTCCGGAACCGCCGGGGCGGGGCCTCAGTCCGATTGCGCTGTGCTAACCTGCGGCCAATTTCGCCCCGGCCTGCGGGCCGGTATCCAGAGGTCATCCATGCATATCCACATCCTCGGCATCTGCGGCACCTTCATGGGGTCGCTGGCCGTGCTGGCCAAGGAGCTTGGCCACCGCGTCACCGGCTCCGATGCCAACGTCTACCCGCCCATGAGCACCCAGCTCGAAGCCCAGGGCATCGAACTGATGCAGGGCTACGACCCCGCACACCTGCAGCCGGCGCCGGACCTGGTGGTGGTCGGCAATGCCCTGAGCCGTGGCAACCCGGCGGTCGAGTACGTGCTGAATCAGGGCCTGCCCTATGTGTCCGGCCCGCAGTGGCTGGCCGACCATGTGCTGCAGGGGCGCTGGGTACTGGCCGCTGCCGGTACGCACGGCAAGACCACCACCAGCAGCATGCTGGCCTGGGTGCTGGAGCATGCCGGCATGAGCCCGGGCTTCCTCATCGGCGGCGTGCCGCAGAACTTCGGGGTGTCGGCGCGCCTGGGCGGCACGCCGTTCTTCGTGGTCGAGGCCGACGAATACGACAGCGCCTTCTTCGACAAGCGCAGCAAGTTCGTCCACTACCGCCCGCGCACGGCGATCCTCAACAACCTGGAGTTCGACCACGCGGACATCTTCCC
>Ga0247724_1000386_pt1 | contig 10527 bp, 8 predicted proteins | sample OKSTACKMC2E_FD_182776 | JGI IMG/M metagenome (GOLD analysis project Ga0247724, IMG submission 182776) | Subsurface sediment microbial communities from gas well in Oklahoma, United States - OK STACK MC-2-E | ecosystem: Environmental > Terrestrial > Deep subsurface > Rock core/Sediment | place... | reverse complement strand
CTGCTGCAGGTACCCCAGGCTGCCCTGCAGACCCTGCTCGCGCGCGAACCCGGCTACTGGCGTGACTTCGCCCTGCTGATGAGCCAGAAGCTGCGCCTGGCCTTCATCGCCCTGGAAGAGATGAGCCTGCTCCCGGCTGCGCCGCGTCTGGCGCGGCGCCTGCTGATGATGGCCGAGGGCTACGGCGAGACCGGCCCGCGCCGGGTGCTGCACCTGGCCCAGGAGCAGCTGGCGCTGATGCTCGGCCTGTCGCGACAGACCACCAACCAGATCCTCAAGGACCTGGAGGCGCGGGGTGCGCTACGTCTCACCTACGGCGAAATCGAGATCACCGATCTCGGGAGTTTGCGCCAGGCCGCAGGCGTGGCCTGAGGCTTGGGCTAAGCTAAAAGCAGGCGTTTTGCCAGCAATCCCTTCTCCGTTTTAAGGTTCCAGGTCGTCCCGATGCAGTCCGCTTTTTGCCGGCTTCTGTCCCTGCTGTGTCTGTGCCTGCTCAGCGGTGCCGTGCGGGCCGAGTTGCCGCTGCTCGATCTGCGCCGTGCCGATGTCGACACGGTACCGGCCGTGCGCCTGCTGGAGGATGCCTCGGGCCAGCTGTCGCTGTACCAGGCGCGTGGCCGCCTGCTGAGCGAGGGCACGGAGCTGCGCGGCGTGCCCTCGCTGGGCTGGAGCGAGAGTGCCTGGTGGCTGGGCTTGAAGCTGCAGGGGCGCGCCGGCGAGCGCTACTACCTGTGGCTGGATCACACCTTTCTGGACGACGTGCAGCTGTGGGTCTTCGTCGGCGACCAGCTGCAGCTCTACCGCCAGGTCGGCGACCGTCTGCCCTTTTCCCGGCGCGAAGAGCCGGTGCGGGCCTTCATGTTGCCGCTGCCGACGCTGGGCAGTGCACCGCAGGAGCTGTACCTGCGGGTGTCCAGCAGCTCGTCCATCGGCCTGCCGCTCAAGCTCATACCTGCCGAGCAGAAGGATCGTCTGCTGGCCAGCAGCTGGCTGAGCAACGGCCTGATCGTCGGTGCACTGCTGGTGATGGCGCTGTTCCACCTGCTCAAGTTCGCCACCTCGCCGGATCGCCGCCTCGGCTATTACTGCGCCACCATCTTCAGCGTCGCCTGGTACAACGCCTCGATCAACGACCTGACCAACCTCCTGCTGTGGCGCCACCTGCCCTGGGTCGCGCCGTTCGAGACCAACCTGTTCGGCGTGCTCACCCTGGTCTGCAGCACCCTGTTCATCAGTGCCTCGCTACGCCTGGACCAGGGCTTGCCGCGCCTGCTGCGCCACCTGCTGATCGCCGCGCATGCTGCCGCCCTGGTCTGGGTCGAGGTCAGCGGCGGGCGCCATGGCTCGGCCGAGGCGATCAACCTGATGATGCTGCTGACCGGCCTGTTCCAGCTCAGCCTGACCCTGTTCGCGCTGCACCTGCGACGGCCCTATGCCGGCTGGTTCGCGCTGTTCTGGAGCGCCGCCATCCTGCTCATGCTGATGCTCGCGTTGAGCCGCGCCGGGGTGATGCCACGCAATCTCTGGCTCGATCTGCTGCATGCCTGGCTGCCGGTGATCTCGGTGTTCCTCTTCGGCATGCTCAATGGCCGCCAGCTGGACGATGTGCGCCAGGCGCTGCTGGCCTCGCGCGAGCAGGCCATCGTCAATCTGGAGCAGTATCGCGGGCTGTTCCGCAACGCCGCCGAGGGCATCTTCCGCTGCAACCGCCAGGGCCTGTTGCTGGAGACCAACCCCAGTTTCCTGCGCCTGCTCGGCCGCCCCGAGTCCGCTGCCGAGCTGCTCCAGGCCCAGCCGATCCAGGGCCTGCTGGCGGCCGGTGACTGGCAGCGCCTGTGCGGCCAGTTGAGCGACGCGCAGCCTACCGCCAGTGGCGAGGTGCAGCTGCAGACCGCCGATGGCCAGAGCCGCTGGGTGCACCTGTCTCTGCACGAGCAGCGCAGCCAGCACTGTATCGAGGGCATAGTCGTCGACCTCAGCGAGCGGCGTGCCCTGGAGCAGCGCCTGGCACGCCAGGCGGCGCACGACTCGCTCACCGGGCTGGTCAACCGCCGCGAGCTGGAGCGCCTGTTGCAGGGTAGCCTGGAGGGCAGTGGCCGGCGTTTCAGCCACCTGCTGTTCCTCGATCTGGACCAGTTCAAGCAGGTCAACGATCTCTGCGGTCACTCGGCCGGCGACCAGCTGCTGCGCCAGCTGGCCAGCCACCTGCTCGGCAGCCTGCCGAGCCAGGCCGAACTGGCACGCATCGGCGGCGACGAGTTCGCCGTGCTGCCCGCCGGTTGTGAGCGCCACGAGGCGCTGGCGCAGGCTGAACGGCTGCGTCAGGCGGTCGAGGAATTCATCTTCAGTTACGGTGGGCGGCCATTCCGCCTGTGCGTCAGTATCGGTGTGCTGGAGCTGGAATCCGGCGTGCGTGACTGGGAGGAGGCGCTGAACTGGGCGGACAACGCCAGCAGCATGGCCAAGTCCCAGGGACGCAACCGCGTGCACCTGTTCAACCCGGCCGATGGCGCGCTGGTCGAGCACCAGCGCCAGCTGCAGTGGATCGCGCGTTTGCGCGAGGCCATCGAGCAGCAGCACTTCGAGCTGTTCTACCAGCCGGTTCAGCCGTTGCAGGGGAGCGAGGAGGGCCTCCACTACGAGGTCCTGCTGCGCTATCGCGATCCACAGTCCGGCGAGTGGGTGGCGCCCGGGCAGTTCTTCGCCGCCGCCGAACGCTACGGCTTCCTCGGCCAGATCGACCGCTGGGTGCTGCGCCGCTACTGCGAGTGGCTGGCCGCCAACCCGCGCCATCAGATGGAGCTGGGCCAGGTCAACATCAACCTCAGTGCCCCGTCGCTGCTCGATCCGGAGTTCCATGACCTGCTCGACGAGCTGCTGGACACCCATCGCCTGCCGGCTAACCGCCTGTGCCTGGAGATCACCGAGATGGTCGCCCTGGCCGAGCTGGGCAGCTCCGCCGGCTGGATCGAGCGCCTGCGCCGGTGTGGCCTGCGGGTGGCGCTGGATGACTTCGGCAGTGGTTTCGCCTCCTATGCCTACCTGCGCCACCTGCCGCTGGACCTGCTGAAGATCGACGGCACCTTCGTGCGCGGCATCGAGCACGATCCGATCAACCGCGCCATGGTCGGTTCCATGGTGCAGATCGCTCGCCAGCTGGGCCTGCGCACGGTCGCCGAGTTCGTCGAAAGCGCAGCGGCGCAGGACTGCCTGCGCGAGCTGGGGATCGACTACGCCCAGGGCTATTTCATCGGCCGTCCGCACCCGCTGGCGGAACTGGCCGATGCACTGGCCGCGGAGCCGTTGCTGCCGCGCTAGACGTCAACCATCGTGGCGGCCCAGCAGGTGTTCGGGAATCCGCCCGAGGAAGTCCTGGCGCAGGCCGAGCATGCGCGCCGGGCGGCTTTCCAGCAGGCTGTCCAGTGACTGGTTGCTTGGCAGTGCCAGCAGCTGGGCCACCAGGTTGAGCACCAGGGCCTCGCGGGAAAAGACCCCGCTGCCCAGGGCGTAGTACGCCGCGATCAGCTCGCGCAGGCCGAATGGCAGGCGCCAGCGGATGCGCAACGCCGAGCCGAAACCGGCCGCACGCCGACGCAGGGCCTGCTCGATGTCATCGTTGCCCAGCTCACCGCCGGCTTCCTGCCAGTCCTGCAGGCTGCGCAGCAGGGCCAGCTCGCCGATGTTGTGCAGCAGCCCCGCCGTGTAGCACAGCTCATGATCCAGGCGCAGTTGGGCGGCCAGCCAGTGGGCCAGCTCGGCGCTGCGCTGCGCCTGTTCGCCCACCTGGCTGGCCAGCTCGGCCAGGCGTGGGTCCTGCAGCCGTGCATTGCGCTGGACGGCCATGCCCAGCACCAGGTTGAGCGCGCGGGCCACGCCGATGCGCTGCAGGGCCTGGGTGAGCGTCTGGCAGATGCCGCCACGCTGCTCGGCGGCGCTGTTGGCGGCGGCAATCAGGCGCGCGGTGATCTGCGGGTCGCGGGCGAATTCGCGGGCCAGCTGGCCCAGGTCGGTGTCGTAGGCCTGCAGGCTGCTGCTTACGGCGCTGCGGATGTCGGCCAGCAGCGGCGCACCCTGGCCTTCTTCGCGCACATCGTCGAGGTACTGGCCGAGGTCACTCACCAGCAGCGCTGCCGGTGCGGCCAGGCTCTCGTTGCAGGCCGCCGGCAGCAGGCCGTCGAGGCGCTGGCGCAGCTGCTCGGCATTGAACGGCTTGGCCAGGTAGGCAGCAGGTGCCAGCGGCAGCACCGCGCGTACGCTGGCGGCATCCACCCGGCTGCTGATCAGCACGCAGGGCAGCGCCGGAATGCGCGGGTGGCGGCGCAGCTGACGGAGCAGCTCGATGCCGTCCAGCCCTGGCAGCTCGCCGTCGGCGATGACCAGGTCGGGCAGCTTGCGCCGGCAGCGGGCCAGGGCGGCCTCGCCATCCGTGAAGCGCTGGATATGCGCATTCGGGCGTGCCGCCAGTACCAGCTGTGCCAGGAGGTCGGCGGTCCAGGGGTCGGCCTCGGCAATCAGAACATCGGGTACGGCAGCCGCGGCAAACATGAGGAACTCGATAGTGGCAAAATAATGGCGTCAAAGCGCGGGGCGCGCATTTTACGTATTCGCCGAAGCCAAGCCAGCCATGTCCGACGAAATACCGCCGTCCATTGTCCGGCAGGCAGGGCCGGTCGCCGTCCGCTGATCAGCTGTCGCCGGCGAGCTGCCGATCCAGCAGGCGGCGGCTGGCGTTCAGTACCTCTTCCTGGCGCTGCGGCGTGGCCAGCATGCGCGCCACCAGCAGTGCGCCGACGCACTGGGCGAGGATCGCCCAGGCCAGCTGCGGGTCGCCGAGGACCTCGCCCCAGGCCTGCTGCAGGCGCACCAGCCAGTGCTCGGCGTTCTCGCGCACCGCGAGGTCGGCGCGGGCAATTTCCACGCCTAGCGTGGGCAATGCGCAGCCGCTGTCGGGCTGCTCGACGTGCTGCATGTTGAGGTAGATGTCCAGGCAACGCTGCAGCTTGTCGGCAGCGCAGCCGGCGCCGCCCAGCAGTGCGACGCTATGGTTCAGCTCGCGCTCGACGATGGCGGCGAACAGCGCGTCCTTGGAGGCGAAATGACCATAGAAGGCGCCGCCGGTAAGGCCGATGGCCTTCATCAGGCCATCCACCCCGGTTGCGGAAAAGCCGCCGCGCTTGGCCAGCGCAGCGCTGCTGGCGAGCAGCTTGTCGCGGGTCTGCGCCTTGTGTTCGGCGGAATAGCGCATGACGGAACTCCTGCTTGACGAATGCCGGAAGCGTAACATAACGTCCGTTAACTAAACGATCGTTTATCAAATGAGGTGAGCGGCATGAGCGACAAGAAAGTGGTGCTGGTGATCGGCGCCGGCGACGCCACCGGCGGGGCCATCGCCAAGCGCTTCGCCCGCGAGGGCTACGTGGCCTGCGTGACCCGGCGCAGCGCCGACAAGCTGCAGCCGCTGGTCGACGAGATCCGTGCCGGCGGAGGCGAGGCCCACGGCTTCGCCTCCGACGCGCGCAAGGAAGAGGAGGTCGCCGCGCTGGTCGAGGGCATCGAGCGCGACATCGGCCCGATCGAGGCCTTCGTCTTCAACATCGGCGCCAACGTGCCGTGCAGCATCCTCGAGGAAACCGCGCGCAAGTACTTCAAGATCTGGGAAATGGCCTGCTTCTCGGCCTTCCTCACCGCCCAGGCGGTGGCGCGCCGCATGGTGACCCGCGGCCGTGGCACCATCCTCTTCACCGGTGCTACCGCCGGCCTGCGCGGCGCCGCCCACTTCGCCGCCTTCGCTGGTGCCAAGCACGGCGTGCGCGCCCTGGCGCAGAGCATGGCGCGCGAGCTGGGGCCGCGGAACATCCATGTCGCCCACGTGGTAGTGGACGGCGCCATCGACACCGCCTTCATCCGCGACAGCTTCCCCGATATCTACGCACGCAAGGACCAGGACGGTATCCTCGATCCAGAGCACATCGCCGACAACTACTGGTTCCTGCACGCTCAGCCGCGCGATGCCTGGACCTTCGAGCTGGATCTGCGCCCCTGGATGGAAAAATGGTGATGTGCTCCGACCCGCTGCGCGACGCCCAGGCGTTGTTGGCGCAGCGGTGCGAAATGCTCATTGGCAGCACCAACTCCGCTTTCTCCCCGCTGCGCCGCCTAGCCTGAACGCCGCTCGCAGGGTCGCGAAGCCTGGCTAGAACAATCAAAAAGAGAGAAGTCATTCATGAGCAAGACCGTCGAGTTCTACTTCGATTTCGGCAGCCCCACCACCTACCTGGCCTGGACCCAGCTGCCCAGGCTGTGCGCCGAGGAAGGCGCGACCCTGGTGTACAAGCCGATGCTGCTCGGCGGGGTGTTCCAGGCCACCGGCAATGCCTCGCCGGTGACCATCCCGGCCAAGGGCCGCTTCATGCTCCAGGATCTGGCGCGCTATGCCCGGCGCTACCAGGTGCCGATGCAGTTCAACCCGCACTTCCCGATCAACACCCTGCCGCTGATGCGCGCTGCGGTGGCCGTGCAGCAGCGCCTGCCGGAGCGTTTCGAGGCTTTCCTCAAACTGATCTTTGAGGCCATGTGGGTGCAGGCGCGCAATCTCGGCGACCCGGCCGTGCTGGGTGAGGTGCTGGCTGCCGGCGGCTTCGATCCTCAGCAGCTGCTGGGGCTGATTGCCGAGCAGGCGATCAAGGACGCGCTCAAGGCCAACACCGACGAGGCGATCAAGCGCGGCGTGTTCGGTGCGCCGAGCATGTTCGTCGGCAATGAGCTGTTCTTCGGCCAGGACCGCCTGGACTTCGTACGCGAAGCGCTGCAGACGGGGTGAGATCTTTTCTCATCCCCGCCCCAACCTGCGAGGCGCTGCAGGCCTGAGCGCTGGTGTAGCCCGGATGCCATCCGGGTACGGTGTTGCCTGCTTCCCGGATGGCATCCGGGCTACAGCAAGCGGCAGACAAAAAAGACCCGCCGAAGGGCGGGTCATGAGGGAGACGCCTGGCCTGGTGAGCCACAGGCGAATCGGGCATCGCCCCGGCAGGGGCGACACGCAGGATCGAGGCTCCCGCTGTGCGGGAGCCATGACGCTTAGGCCAGTTCGTCGAAGCACTCGGCGACGATGGCGATGCCTTTTTCCAGCTGGGCATCCGGGATGGTGACCGGCATCAGGAAGCGGATGACGTTGTAGTAGGTGCCGCAGGACAGCAGGATCAGGCCCTTCTCGCGCGCACGGGCAACGATCTTGCCGACCAGCTCGGCGGCCGGCTTGTTGTGATCGCCGCCTTCGAACAGCTCGATGGCGACCATCGAACCCAGGCCGCGCACGTCACCGATCACCTTGTGCTTGGCGGCGATGGCATTCAGGCCAGCCTTGAGCTTCTCGCCAACGGCCTGCGAACGCTCCAGCAGCTTCTCCTCGTCGAATACCTTCATCACGGCCAGGGCCGCGGCGCAGGCGATCGGGCTACCGGCATAGGTGCCGCCCAGGCCGCCCGGAGCAATGCTGTCCATGATCTCGGCCTTGCCGCACACGCCGGAGATCGGGAAACCGCCGCCGACCGATTTGGCGAAGGTGGTCAGGTCCGGCACGATGCCCAGCTGCTCGGTGGCGAAGAAGGTGCCGGTACGGCCAGCGCCGGTCTGCACTTCGTCGGCGATCAGCAGGATGCCGTGCTGGTCGCACAGGGCGCGCAGGCGCTGCATGAACGGCTTGGAGTTGACGTAGAAGCCACCCTCGCCCTGCACCGGCTCGATGATGATGGCGGCGATGTCCTGCGGCTGTGCGTCGTTCTTGAAGATGCGCTCGATGCTGGCGATCGACTCGTCTTCGCTGATGCCATGCAGCGGGCACGGCGCCAGGGCGCGGAACACGCCGCCCGGCATCAGGCCCATGCCGGCGGAATAGGGAACCACTTTGCCGGTCAGGCTCAGGGTCATCATGGTGCGGCCGTGGTAGGCACCGGTGAAGGCGATCACGCCGGCGCGGCCGGTGGCGGCACGGGCGATCTTCACGGCGTTCTCGACGGCTTCGGAGCCGGAGGTGACCAGCAGGGTCTTCTTGGCGAAGTCGCCCGGTACGCGCTTGGCGATTTCTTCACACAGGGCGATGTAGGGCTCGTAGGCCAGCACCTGGAAGCAGGTGTGGGTCAGCTTGGTCAGCTGTTCCTGCACGGCGGCGATCACTTTCGGATGCAGGTGGCCGGTGTTCAGCACGGCGATACCGCCGGCGAAGTCGATGTACTCGCGGCCGTCGACGTCCCACACGGTGGCGTTCTCGGCGCGCTCGGCGACGATCGGGTGGATCTGGCTGACGCCACGGGCCACGGCGGCCTGGCGACGTTGCAGGAGGGATTCGTTCTTGCTCATTGTGGTCCTCATAAGCCGCTTCTGGCGGCTCGTTCCAAGGATGATGACGGGGCGGGCGACGCTGCAGCTAACGATGATCGAACTGCCGTCTACTCGCTGGCCGTCGGCTGGGTTAGCCGGTGCCACCACCGGAAACGCCGACGCCGGGTGACCACGACTCCTGCCTGTCACCCGACACCCACGGATTCGTTACCCGGGCGGCTTATACGCCGCCGAGGCACATGTATTTGATCTCGAGGTAGTCCTCGATGCCGTACTTGGAGCCTTCGCGACCCAGGCCGGAGGCCTTCACGCCGCCGAACGGCGCCACTTCGGTGGAGATCAGGCCGGTGTTGATGCCGACCATGCCGTACTCCAGGGCCTCGGCCACGCGGAACACGCGGCCCAGGTCGCGGGCGTAGAAGTAGGAAGCCAGGCCGAACTCGGTATCGTTGGCCAGGCGGATCACCTCGGCCTCGTCCTTGAAGCGGAACACCGGGGCCAGCGGGCCGAAGGTTTCTTCCTTGGCCACGGCGGCGTTGTTCGGCACGTCGATCAGGATGGTCGGCTCGAAGAAGCTTCCACCCAGGGCATGCGGCTTGCCGCCGAGGGCCAGCTTGGCGCCCTTGCTCACGGCGTCGGCAATGTGCTCCTCGACCTTGGCCACGGCCTTGGTGTCGATCAGCGGGCCGGTGGTGGTGCCTTCTTCCAGGCCGTTGCCGATCTTCAGCTTGGCCACGGCGGCCTTGAGCTTGTCGACGAAGGCGTCGTACACGCCGTCCTGCACGTACAGACGGTTGGCGCAGACGCAGGTCTGGCCGTTGTTGCGGTACTTGGAGATCAGCGCGCCTTCCACGGCGGCATCCAGGTCGGCGTCGTCGAAGACGATGAACGGCGCGTTGCCGCCCAGCTCCAGAGACACCTTCTTGATGTCGTGGGCGCATTCGGCCATCAGCTGGCGACCGATCTCGGTGGAGCCGGTGAAGGTCAGCTTGCGCACGATCGGGTTGCTGGTCAGCTCGCCGCCGACTTCGCCGGCGCTACCGGTGACCACGCTGAACACACCGGCGGGGATGCCGGCACGCTGCGCCAGTTCGGCCAGGGCCAGGGCGGAATACGGGGTCTGCGAGGCCGGCTTGAGCACCATGGTGCAGCCGGCCGCCAGGGCCGGGCCGGCCTTGCGGGTGATCATCGCCGCCGGGAAGTTCCACGGGGTGATGGCCGCGGTCACGCCGATCGGCTGCTTGATCACGATGATGCGCTTGTCCGGCTGGTGGCCGGGGATGGTGTCGCCATAGATGCGCTTGGCTTCCTCGGCGAACCACTCGATGAAGGAGGCGGCATAGGCGATTTCGCCCTTGGCTTCGGCCAGCGGCTTGCCCTGCTCCAGGGTCATCAGGCGGCCCAGGTCGTCCTGGTTGGCCATGATCAGCTCGAACCATTTGCGCAGCTTGCCTGCACGCTCCTTGGCGGTCAGCGCACGCCAGGCCGGCAGGGCGCGCTCGGCGGCTTCGATGGCGCGGCGGGTTTCGGCGCGGCCCATCTTCGGCACGCTGCCGAGGATCTCGCCCGTGGCCGGGTTGTTCACGGCGATGGTCTGGCCGCTGTCGGCGTCCAGCCACTGGCCGTCGATGAAGGCCTGTTGGCGGAACAGCTGGGCGTCTTTCAGTTGCATGGCGTTCTCCTGTACGCGCCACCACGGAGGCAAGGCAGTAAGGGCATAAAGGTAGCCCGCCAAGAGGCGGGCAGGCGTTTGAAATGTCAAACGAATGCTAGGGCCAGCGCCGACAAAGGGCAATAGCCTTGTTCGATAAAACCAACAAAATAACCAAAAAGTATGAGGCCCCGGCCGTGCCGTCCATTTTGTTCGACTGCATCGCGGCGGGCGAGGCAGGGCGCGGATTGCGGGCGCGAGAGGGATGCCGGGCACAGGTGTGGCGGGTGTTCGATATAAAGAACGCGCGTGCCAGTTCGCACTGTAGTGCCGTTCGCCACGCGCTACAGATCAGTCGCGTAGCGAATCCCGGTACTGGCTGGGACTCTGCCCGGTCCAGCGCTTAAAGGCGCGGCTGAAGCTGCTGCTGTCGGCGAAGCCGAGCAGGTAGGCCACTTCGCCGATGGCGCAGTCGGCCTCGGCCAGGTGCTGCAGGGCCAGGTCGCGGCGGGTGTCGGCCAGCACCTGCTCGTAGCTGC
>Ga0247724_1000383_pt1 | contig 10566 bp, 16 predicted proteins | sample OKSTACKMC2E_FD_182776 | JGI IMG/M metagenome (GOLD analysis project Ga0247724, IMG submission 182776) | Subsurface sediment microbial communities from gas well in Oklahoma, United States - OK STACK MC-2-E | ecosystem: Environmental > Terrestrial > Deep subsurface > Rock core/Sediment | place... | reverse complement strand
GTTGTTCTTGCTTTATTTGCTGAGGGACTTTTAAGACTTGTAGGTGTTATTCCTCCCATATTCCCATGGTTAGACATTACCCTGAAATAATCGGCATTGTCTTATTATTGGTATTTGCCTCCACAATGTTCTATCAAGGAACTTGTATTATGAGAAATCAGCGTGGTTATTCTTTGCGTGACTATATGAAACAAGACAGCACAAATATGCGTAAAAGAATAGAAGAACTTTTAAAGGACAAATGATTACAGAGGACGATTTAAAAGAACTACAAGAAAGAGTTTTACAACAAAAAATGGAAGAACTCTTTGAAGAACCATCTACTTACGAAGACGATGACTACGACGGACTGGTTGATATTCATTGAGTTTGTCTCACACATTTTGTATATGTTCGTATCCTTTATGTGTGGTCTCATTATTGGTTACATAGTCGGTTTTAGAAACGGAGGAATGTAATGAAAACTTCTGTATCTGCTATTTTACTTTTTTCGACAATTGCTTTACTCATTCAATGGGGACTCACTCACGCATATGGATAAAGAAAGATATAAATTTGCGATGACCTGTTTTGTAAGGTCATATGGTAGACGAGTTTTAAACAATGAACATATAAAACAGTTTTGTAAAGAATGGTCTGAATGGAATGTTGATGCACCATTAGACGACACAGTAGACCAATATTTTCATTATGAATATAAGAATTGGAGAGGAGTATGATTTTCCATATTGTAGAGACACTAGCAGCAAGTCCAATATGGTTGGGTCTTTGTGGGTTTGGTATAATTGTAGTCCCTATAATGGGAATTTCTTTTATACATAATATAGATAAAAAATAAAGAACAAAATATGGCGTCAGCAACAATAACACTAACACTTGCAACTCCTACTGAGGGAAGTGCTTGGGAAGTTCAATTTACCGCCGATGATGCAACAGCAATTAACACCATAACTGGATTTTCTATTAGTGCTACGACACCTAGTTTGCCCAGTTTATTTACAGTTTCATCAGTAAATGGATATGATGGAAGTGGTGTTCAATATGTTACTTGGAGATCTACAAGTCCAGCAGGGCAACACCCATCTTCTGGATTAAGTATGGATATTTGGAATCAAAAGTTTTATGAAAATATTATGGATTTCAATAGGACTTGGACTGATATGCTTACGAATGGGGATAGTGGAGCAACTTATAATTTAAACAGTGCAAAATATAGTTTAATTTATAATTATGATAATACTTATTCTCCGCTGTACTCAAAAGGAGGTACTCTAACTGTAGCAGTTACTTGACAAAGTGTGTAAAAAGTCTTATAATTAGTAAGACAGAGCACAAGTCCCTGTTATGCCCTTATGAGGTATATTACACTTGTGCCTTAGCGACAAAAAACACAATGTCGCAGATATGGTAAGAAAAAGTATGTGTCTTGAAAGTATAAAGAAAGAAGCAAATAAATGTGAAGTTCTTTGTTCTAATTGTCATCAAATAGAACACTTCGGGCATTAGCGCAGTTTGGTAGCGCGTTCCGTTTGGGGCGGAAAGGCCAGAGGTTCAAATCCTCTATGCCCGACTTGCCAGTTACTTCACTGGCACACTTGACTAAATTCAGTCAAACACTTATAATATCTGAGTAATTCAAACATAACAATGTCTCTGATCGAAAAATTCAAGAAAGATGTTAGCACTCTTCGTCTTGCTGCTAACGGGGAAATCTACCTTGATGTAAAGAATCCGAAACTTTATAAAAAGGTCTTTCGTTACTATCAAAACGAAGGTGTAGTATTTTCTGGAGAACCTCTTGATGATTATGAAATGTTAATGGAATATTTGGAAAGCGATCTTGAGTCTGTTGAAGTTGCATAGTCTCAGTAAGACTATAAATTAGCCCTGGTCGAGAGCAACCCCTTTATGAAAAAGTCTAATGTATTCAGATACATTGGTAACATTCTTCTCTTATCAGGATACTTTTTTCTGTTATGGGGGGATATGAAACTTGGATTATTTGTAAAATGTATTGGTAACATCTTTGTTGTTCCCTTTGCAATCAAATATAAGTTTTGGGATATTCTTTTTTTATGTGGTTTTTATGCTGCTATAGAAATTCCAAAACTAATCCAACTTTTCCTAGTTAAGCAAAACTAGGTGGTGGAGTCAATGACCCTTTATGTCCTCGTCGGATTGGACATTAAATATGCCGACTGGTGTGGATGGGGAAACCCCGCCTAGTTTCTTATTTCTAGATAAAAAATAAGTGGCGAGCCTGAGTTATTGAAGAGAGGTTGCATAAACCTCTTTTTTTTATTATAATGATAAAAAGTACTATACTCTATGAAAGTAGCATTAATTACAGGTATTACAGGGCAAGATGGATCTTATCTTGCCGAATTACTTTTGGAAAAAGGTTATGAAGTTCACGGTATTGTTAGGAGGAGTTCTCTTATTAATACTGATAGAATTGATCATATTTACAACAACATTAAATTGCATTATGGAGATCTTACCGATTCTACTAATCTTGTAAGAGTTATTCAACAAGTTCAACCTGATGAAATTTATAACTTAGGTGCTCAAAGTCATGTAAAAGTATCTTTTGAAATACCTGAGTATACTGGACAAACTGATGGATTAGGAACTCTTCGTATTCTTGAAGCAGTTCGTCTTTTGGGAATGGAAAAGAAAACTCGAATATATCAAGCATCTACTTCCGAACTTTATGGACTAGTTCAAGAAATTCCACAAAAAGAAACAACACCATTTTATCCTCGTTCACCATATGGAGTTGCAAAACTTTATGGATACTGGATTGTTAAAAACTACAGAGAGTCTTATGGATTACACGCAAGTTCTGGAATTCTTTTCAATCACGAATCCCCTAGAAGAGGAGAAACTTTTGTCACAAGAAAAATCACTAGAGGATTATCATCTATTTCAACTGGGCAACAAGATATATTATATCTCGGGAATTTGAATGCAAAACGTGATTGGGGACATGCCAAAGATTTTGTTGAAGCAATGTGGTTAATGCTTCAACAGGATGAACCAGATGATTATGTAATCGCCACAGGAGAGCAGTACTCAGTTCGTGAATTTGTTGAGGCAGCAGCACCTTATTTTGGTATGAATATTGTTTGGGAAGGTGAGGGATTAAATGAGGTTGGTGTTGATAAACTTACTAGAAGAGAGGTTGTAAGAGTGAGTCCTAAATATTTTCGACCTGCTGAAGTAGAGACCTTATTAGGTGATGCCACTAAGGCAAAACAAAAATTAGGTTGGGAACCTAAAATTTCATTTGAACAATTAGTTGAGGATATGTGCGTTTATGGACAGTGATTCTAAGATATTAGTTGCTGGTGCTAATGGAATGGTTGGTTCGGCAATTGTGAGGAACCTTGAAGATAAAGGATATACTAACATAATCAAAGGCACTCGTCAATTCGTAGATTTTACAGATCAAGAAGCAACTGATACCTTCTTTAAACTTAAAAAACCTGAGTATGTTTTTGTTGCTGCAGCCAAAGTTGGAGGTATTATGGCAAACAATAACTATAAAGCAGATTTTCTAACTGAAAATTTACGTATTCAAACTAATATTATTGATTCTGCATATCGTTGGGGCGTAGAAAAACTTTTATTTCTTGGATCCTCCTGCATTTATCCTAAGTTTGCAACTCAACCAATCACAGAAAATCAGTTAATGACTGGTACTTTAGAACCAACAAATGATGCGTATGCCTTGGCAAAAATTGTAGGAGTAAAAATGTGTCAAGCATATCATCAACAATATGGATTTAATGCCATATCATTAATGCCAACAAATCTTTATGGCCCTAATGATAATTTTAATCCAGAAACTTCACATGTATTGCCTGGATTTATATCAAAATTTCATAAGGCAAAAAAAATGAATCTTCCTTATGTTGAATGTTGGGGTGATGGAACCCCCATGAGGGAATTTTTACACGTTGATGATCTTGCTGAATCTTGCTATACCTGTATGAAAATGTATGATAGTCCAGATCATATTAATGTTGGAACCGGTGAAGATATAAGTATTAAAAAACTTGCAGAAATTATTTGTGATGTTGTTGGATATAATGGAGAAATTATTTGGAATACACTTAAACCAAATGGAACTCCTAAAAAATTATTAAATGTTGATAAAATTAAATTTTTAGGATGGAATCCTAAAATTTCTTTGTTTGAAGGTATTAAAACAACTTACGAATGGTATAAAAAAAATGAAATTTAAATGGCCTTTGATGAAAAATAATATCACTTTAAGTGATAGATTTAATCTTGCTAAATTTGTTTTAACTTCTGATCGTTTTACTAATGGTAAAAAAGTTAGAGAATTTGAATCTAAATGGAATGATTGGTTAGGTTCAAAGTATTCTTTATATGTTTCTTCTGGAAGCACGGCAAATTATTTACTTTTGGCATCAGTAAAAGAACTTTATGGATTGAATGATGGTGATAAAGTTTTAGTTCCTTCTTGTACTTGGGTAACTAATGTTGGACCAGTTATCCAATTAGGTTTTACTCCTATATTTTGTGACATTAATATAAAAAACTTTAGTTTTTGTGAAGAAGATCTTGAATATATTGCAGAAAAACATCCTGATATTAAATTGATATTTGTTACACATTTAATTGGATTTTCTGCTAACACTGAAAAATGTCGTACTCTTTTCCCCAATGCTTTAATTTTAGATGATATATGCGAATCTCATGGGTGCAAATCTCCAGATGGATCTAAAAGGGGATCTGATAGTTTAGGTGCTACTTTTAGTTTTTATTTTGGACATCATATGTCAACAATTGAAGGTGGAATGGTATCCACTAATAATTATGAATTGTATGACCTGATGCGCATGAAAAGGAGTCATGGATTAGCAAGAGAATCTACTAGATATAAAGAATATGTGGATCAGTATCCAGATATATCAAATGAATTTTTGTTTATAACAGATGGATATAACTTTAGAAATCATGAACTTTGTGCAGTAATTGGATTATCACAACTAAAAAGACTTGATAAGTATATAGAAATTAGAAATAAAAATTACCTAAATTTTATAGAATTGGTAAAAAAATATCCAGATAAATTTATTACACCAAAGTATTATCCAACTTGTAGTAATTTTTGCTTTCCTTTGTTATGTAAAACAAAAGAGATTGCAGATGATTTAAAACAAAAATTTGCAGAGATTGGTATTGAGTATAGACCAATTATTAGTGGTAATTTGCTAAAGCAACCTTTTCTAAAAGGTTATGATATAATAACTAATAAAGATACGTTAACTATTGAGTTTATTCATAATAATGGAATATATCTTGGAAATAATCACTTTGTTAATGAAAAAGAATTAAGGTTACTTGAGAGTGTTTTTTAAATGGAATTTTCTATAAATGAATTGGGTAATAATGGACATTTGGGAAACCAAATGTTTCAATATGCATTCATAAAGGCAGTTGCAAAAAAATATAATGCAACTTTTTGCATACCTCCAAAAGAAGTATTTGGCAAATTTTATTATCAAAGACTTTTTAGTAATATAGATGAATGTTTTGATATTGAATGTAATAGAGAAATGAAACAGTATCCGAACATTCATGAAAAATACTTTCATTATGATCAAGATTTAATTAATAATATTCAAGGGAATCATAATTTTGTAGGGTTTTTTCAATCTGAAAAATACTTTAAAGATATAGAGGAAGAATTGCGTTCTGTTGATTTTGTTTTTAAAAAAGATATACAAGAAGAATGTCGAGAAATAGTTCAGGAGTATAAAGGATCAATAGCACTTCACATTCGACGTAATGATTTTGTAACAAACCCCAATCATCCCGTACAAAGTAATCAATATTATATTGATGCTCTTGAGCAATTTCCTCAAGATCTACCTGTTCTTGTTTTTTCCGATGATATTGACTGGTGTAAAAAACAAGAAATGTTTTCGGACGACAGATTTTTAATATCAGAAACTGAAAATGCATATTTTGATTTATACATTATGAGTCAGTGTGATTATCATATTATTTGCAATAGTACTTTTAGTTGGTGGGGGGCATGGTTAGCGGATAGTAAAAATGTAACTGCTCCTAAAAAATGGTTTTCTGGAGATTGTATAAATTATAATACAAGTGATCTGTACCTGTTACACTGGAAAATAATATGAGGTAATTTATGCTATCAAATGATGATTTAGGAAATTTAGGAAGACTAGGAAATCAAATGTTTCAGTATGCCTCTTTAAGAGGTCTTGCTACAAAACATGGTTACGATTATTGTCTTCCACCAAGAGAAATTGTAGCAACCAGAGATGAACGTTGTAGAAATTCTGATACTACAATATTTGAAACATTTAAGTTATCTGATGCTCCAAGACATATTACAAATTTTCCAAAGTATATGGAGGCAAAAAATTTTTTTCTAGATGAAAATTTATGGAATAATTGTCCAGATAATATAAATTTATATGGATATTTTCAGACTGAAAAATATTTCAAACATATTGAAGAAGAGATTAGAAAGGCATTTACTTTCGTTGACGAGATTCAAGAACCAGTAAATGAATTTTTCAGTTCTACTTTTGGAGACGATCCTGTTATTTCATTACATATCCGCAGAACTGATTATCTTCTTTATAGTGAAACGCATAGACCTTATGGTGTTGAATATGCGAAAGATGCCCTACAAAATTTTGATGAGGATCTTCCAGTAATGCTAGTCTCTGATGATATTGAATGGTGTAAAGATCAGGAGTTTTTTAAACAAGAAAGATTCCATTATTCTGAAAATAATTCAACTTCTGTAGATCTTTGTCTACAATCTTTGTGTACTTATCATATAATATCTAATAGTTCTTTTAGTTGGTGGGGATCCTGGTTAGCAAATAGTAAGAAAACAATTGCTCCTTGGCCTTGGTATGAAAATATTAGTATGGAAGACCTATATAGATCAAATTGGAAAATTTTACGTTACGAACCTTTTTAATCACATGAAAAAATATTTAATGGTTATTGCTAGTTATCCAGATTGGAGACAAGAATTCTTTGAGACTTATATGTCTCCGAGAAATAAAGAGTACTGTCAAATTCATGGATTCGAATATGTTGAAATTACTGAAAAATTGGATCCTGTAAGAGGTAAAGTTGGGTGGATTAAACCGTTTAAAGTTCAGGAATTATTAAAATCAACACTTAAAGAAGGTGATATTCTAACTTGTTTAGATGCGGATATGGCCATTGTTAAAAGAGACATGTTATATGTTCCAGATGAGGGAAAATCTTTTGCTTATTCTATTGACTCTGGAAATACTCATTGTATGGGTTCATATTCTGTCCGCGTAAACGATTGGACTCGTAAATTGTTTGATCTAATTGTAGATGAAGAAAGATATAATAATCTTCATAATCAATTAACTATTCATGAAAGATTTGGAACTTATAGTAGTTTTTGGGAAGTTTTTTATGATCAAGCATCTTGGTATTCTCTTGCCGGTATTAAAAGACATTCTGATATTCCTTTTTGGGAACTTCCCAATTTTGGTTGGCACACCGATAAGAATAACTGGACGGTTTATTCTTTAGAAGAACTTTATCAAAATGTGCAACTTTTACCGACAGAATGGAATGTCACTGAACTTCCAGGTGAATCCGGATGTGATTTTTTGATTAATTATGTTAAACCAAATGATGTAATTATTCGTCATTTTGCCGGTGGTCAGAAATGGAGAAAAAGGTGGTTTGAAAAATGAAAAATATTTTTTTAGATTGTGGTACTAATTTGGGGCAAGGTTTAAATCAATTTATTTCGAGAGAATTGATAAATGATACTTTTGAAATTCATTGCTTTGAACCAAATCCACACGCTTTAGACTATTCAAAAAAACGATTTTCTGATGAGAAATTTAAAAATTATACTATTATTTTTCATGAAGTTGCATTGTGGGTTGAAGAATGTAAAAAAATACTTACTCTAGAGTCTTTTACTGGAGAATATATATGTATGCATACTGGAGAGCACCTTGGATATGATTTAAAGGCAGGGGGTGCTTCTAATATTATGGGCGATAAATGGAGAAGACCTCATTGGATTCAAGACAATTGGTTATCTAATGATATGGAAGTTGAGTGTATTGATTTTTCTGACTTTTTGACTAAAAATGTATCCAAAGAAGATTATGTAATTTGTAAAATGGATATTGAAGGTGCAGAGTTTGAAATTATTCCTAAATTGCTTAAAGAAAATACCATAAACTTAATTGATGAAATTTATATTGAATGGCATGATAATAATAATCTTTTGATTGGAGATTATGATCATAACATTCTCGTAGAACAATTGAGTAAAATACCTAATTTAAAAATTGGAAATTGGATGTAGATATTATGAAAACTTATGTATGTCATTGGTCTAAACTTGTAGAACGAAAAAATAATCTTCTTCCAGTGCTAGAAGCACAAGGATTTTCTGATGTTGAATGGGTTGAATCTTATGATGTGGAAACTTGGGACAGGGAAGAAATAGAAAAAGAGTATCCAAATGTATTTGGACTTACTCCAGGTAATCGTTGGAATCCTACGAGAAGGCATTTAAAACACTCTGAAATATCTTTACTTCTTAAACATTGTTACATTATCGAACAAATTGCAAAAAGTGATGATTTTTATGGACTTATTTTGGAAGATGATGTTGTCTTATGTGATAATTTTTTATCTCAACTTCAAGAATATATTGCTGAAATGCCCGAAGACTGGGATGTTGGTTGGGTGGGAGATTGTTGTAATTTAAGTTTGTATCATTATCATCGAGATCAGTATGTTGAAGGACAAAAAATATATTCTAAAGATTACTCTCGTTGCACTCACTGTTATATTTTAAGTAAGAAAGGAGCAAATATTATTTTACAAGATCTAAAAAATACTTCTGAGGCTTCTGACTTTTATTATAATTATGCTATAATTAAATACTCACTTAAAAATTATTGGTTTGAACCGCCACTAGCAACGCAAAATTCTATGTATAGAAGTACAATTCAAGGTTAAAATGAAAATAGCATTTATTGATTTTTGGGGAGCACCTAAGGCATTTAACCCATATAATAATTTTCTAATTCATTGCATTAAAAAAGCAAAGGAGAATGTTCAAGTTACCGGACCACATGAAGCAGATTTGATTATTTACGGTGAGTTTGGAGACTCTCATCGTCAATATAATTGTCGAAAGTTTTGTTTTATTGGGGAAAACAATCGTCCTACGGGTCGTTATGATCAGGCAGAATATAGTCTCTGTTCTGACTATGATGACTATAATGGACGCAACTTCAGAATACCTCTATGGTATTTTTATGTGGATTGGTTTAATGTAGGATCTTATGATAATCCAGACTGGTTAATTCCTTTGGATTATTTTGATCGGCCAAATCCTTATTCATCAAAACCAAAAAATAAGTTCTGTGCTATAATGTTTAATAGTCCATTTCAGAACAGATTGGATACAATTGCAAAATTGAGTCAATATAAAACAGTTGATACTTATGGGGCAAGTAACCGAATTCCTGATGGTGAGCATCATAAATTAGAAGTAATTTCTGATTATAAATTTTCTATTTGCTATGAGGGAACAATTCATCCGGGTTGGTACACTGAAAAACTTATGCACGCAAGAATTGCAGGTAATATTCCAATTTATCATTCTGATAATGAAGTTTGGGGATTAGAGTTTAATCCCGAATGTTGTATTAATTTGAAAGATTTCGAATCTATTGATACTTTGGTTGAAAGAGTGATTCAAGTTGATCAGGATGATATTCTTGCCCAAAAAATTTTGAATGCACCAACATTCAGTAAATCACCAAATATTGACCATGTTATTGAGTTCTTTGGAAAAGTTTTATGAAAAACGTTACTCTTGCAATTCCTTTTTATAATACATCTCAGTATTTTACTGATTGTATTAAATATGCCATTGATGATGATTTTGTTTCTGAAATTGTTGTTAATGATGACTGTTCGAATGAATATCATTTTCAAAAACTAATAGAAATTATTGACAATTTGAACTCGAATAAAATTAAATTGTTTAGAAATAAATTAAATCTTGGAGCATTTAGAAATAAGTATGTTACTGTTAAAAATTGTGCCAATGATTGGATTTATATGTTGGATAGTGATAATCACCCCTTTGAAGAAACATATCAGATTATTAGAACAATTTCAGATGATAACCCTTTAATTTGTTATTCTCCACGTCAATTGTTTTGTAAAACTGATAATAATGTTGACTATGAAACAATTTCCGATTATAGTTTTAAATATGAAACCATAGGAATCGAAGAATCAAAGGATGCTTTAATTAAAAAAACAAAATGGTTTGGATGGTTTTTGAATAGTGGTAATTATATTTTTAATCGTCAAACATATCTTGATTTCTTAGAAAAACCTTTTCAAGATACCTCTATTCCTTTGCTTCATGCAGATACTGCTGCCTGTTATTATTTTTGGTTAAAGAATGGTGGCGAATTCAAAGTGGTTGATAAACTTCGTCATAATCATAGA
>Ga0247724_1000382_pt1 | contig 10615 bp, 10 predicted proteins | sample OKSTACKMC2E_FD_182776 | JGI IMG/M metagenome (GOLD analysis project Ga0247724, IMG submission 182776) | Subsurface sediment microbial communities from gas well in Oklahoma, United States - OK STACK MC-2-E | ecosystem: Environmental > Terrestrial > Deep subsurface > Rock core/Sediment | place... | reverse complement strand
CACCTTCTCCAGACCGCTGATCAGCGAACCGGTGCCGTGGATAAACACTAAAGGTTCGGCGCCAAAAGAGCTGTCGAGTTCGTTGCCGTTGGCATCGCTGACGCTGTAGTGCATGGCGACGACTTTGTTGTGTTGAATAGTCATGAGGACCTCAGGGAGTGATGGAATAAGGTAAAGGTTGTAATTGTAAGCCGACATCCGGCTCTGTCGCCAGCCGGAAATGGTCGGTTGCACTGATATCGTTGGGTAATACGGCCAGCAATTGCAGCTGGCCCTGAATATTCACTGCATTGACCACCACGCCGCTGCGCCGCCAGTTCTGTTCCAGCTGCAGTTCGATATCGCTACCAGCGACCGGCGTATGCTCAGTATCAGCTTTCAGCAGGTACATGGCTCTTTTGTTTTTGCCCAGATACTTCATCCGCGCCACCATTTCCTGGCCCATATAACAGCCTTTGGTAAAGCTGATAGCGTCTAACGCTTGCAGATTCAGCTGCTGCGGCACATATTCACCAAGTAAGGGTTGTTCCAGATACGGCATGCCGTGCGCGATATGTTGCGCCAGCCAGCGGGTTGGGGCGGCCATCAGCGCCTGTTGTTGCTGCCACAGGGTCTTGGCTTGTTCGATGGCCAGAATCAACACAAAGTGATCGGCAGCGAGGCCCAGTAAGTATCCACCATCAACGGCTTGTTGCTGGCCGATGGCAGGTTGCGGGTAACCAAGCTGAGTCAGTAAAGCGGCGCTGTCTGCACCGCCAATACCGAACACCGCATATTGGTCCTGCACTTCAGTGAAACTTACTTTAGAAAAGACGCCGTATTTTTTCAGCTGAGCCAGCGAGGCCTGCAGTTCGTCACGAAACGCCAGCCAAAGCAGGTCGTCGCCAGCCTGCAACAAGTGGAAAGTGCCCCACATTTTGCCTTTAGCATCACAGTGGGCGCCACGCAGGAAATGTTCGCTGCTCACTTGGGTCACGTCACAGGTGACCTGACCTTGCAGAAACTTTTGTTGGTCAGCACCGCTGATTTTTAACAGCTGAAAGGCCGGCAAGGGACTGACAAAAGCGGAAGACAGATTATTTGACAGCTGAGCCAGTTGCTCAGCACTCATCCAGAAACTTTGCATAACAGCGGAGGGCTCCCGACTGAAACCATTTACAGTTGCTTGATCATTGGGTGTTGCCGGCAAAAGCACAACCCCTGACCGATTTTTTTGTTAGAATTTAGCCCTTATCTGCATCGGCGTTTCACGCTGTATTCACAGGAATATTATGACTGCCTTAATGACCAAACCGAAATTACGTTGGGCCTGCCGCCGCGGTATGCTGGAGCTGGACGTATTGCTGGCGCCTTTTGTTGAACATGGTTACGACGCGCTGACTGAGCCAGAAAAACATATCTTTGAACGCTTGCTGGCCTGTGACGATCCGGATTTATTCGCCTGGTTTATGGGCCATGCCCAGTCGCCGGACCCGCAACTGCAAGCGCTGGTTCAGGTCATTCTGAACCGGGTACGGGTTTAAAAAATGCAATGCCGGCTGCTCGGCGTCGGGCATTCAGCCTGGCCTGTCCGGCTGCACTGTGGTTTGATCCTGCTGGCGCTGCTCAGTGCAGGCAGTGTAGGGGCCATAGCGTCCTGGTGGCTGCAGTGTGGCTGGTTGCCGGTGTTTTATTATTGTTTTGCAGCCAGACAATTCGCACAACCGGGCTGGGTATTAAGCTTTGACTCCGGTTTGCAGATACGCAGCGATGCAGTAGATTCGGCAGATACTACGTCAGAGCACCAACTATCCATGCAACAAGGTGAGTTATTACCCGACAGCCAACAGTGCTGGCTGGGATTCTGGCTGCATTGGCGCAGCAGCGATGGTCAGATAAAGCGGCGTTGGTTGTTTCAGGATGCCTTATCAGCAGCTGATGTGCGGACGCTAGCGCGCCATATTCAACAGCTACGCTGGCAACGACCGGCAGCGCCGGTAGGTTTTATGCAGTGGTTCAGCTAACCCACAACCGCAACAGTCTTCCCCTATTTAAATACAGGACATTCTTATGAGTTTTGTTGAACTAGTCGGATACATCCCGGCGATTATTTTTCCGGTGGCTACTCTGATGCAGCTGGTGCATTTACTGCGCACCAAAGAATCTGCCGGGGTGCCGGCGCTAACCTGGGCTGCTTTTGCGCTGGGCAATATCAGTTTGTACATCTATGCGGAGAAGTACTTTGAACTGCAATCAATCTTGGGTCAGCTGGCGACCGCAGCGCTGCAGATTTATGTCGTGATGCTGATTATCAAATACCGCAAGAAACCGGAAACTACAGCATAGTCAGGGTGCTGACTGTACGTTGAGGGACAAAAAAGCCGGAAGTGATTTCCGGCTTTTTGCTGTTTGGCTTGCAACACAATAACTCAGTCACGCCCCGGTTGCAGCACAGTTGGCTTGCTGTGCGCCGCCTGCTCCGGATAATCCAGTGTGTAGTGCAGGCCGCGGCTTTCCTTGCGTTGCATGGCACTTTTGATGATGAGTTCTGCCACCATGGTCAGGTTACGTAGTTCCAGCAAATTATTGCTGACTCTGAAGTGGCGGTAATACTCCTGAATTTCACGCTGCAGCAGTTCTACCCGGTGTAATGCGCGTTCCAGCCGTTTGGTGGTGCGAACTATGCCAACAAAATCCCACATAAACATTCTGAGCTCGTGCCAGTTGTGGGTGATCACCACTTCTTCATCCGAATTACTGACCCGGCTCTCGTCCCAGTCTGGTAGCTCCGGGGTTGGTTTGGATGTCGGCCACTGTTGCAGAATATGCCGTGCCGCACTTTGGGCGAACACCACACATTCCAATAACGAGTTACTTGCCATTCGGTTGGCGCCATGTAAACCGGTATATGCGACTTCACCAATCGCATAGAGATTGGAGATGTCAGTCTGACCATTGAGGTTGGTCATGACGCCGCCGCAGGTGTAATGCGCAGCGGGCACCACCGGAATAGGCTGTTTAGTGATGTCGATACCAACACTTAAGCATTTGGCATAAATAGTCGGGAAATGCTCGAGGATAAAATCTTTCGGCTGATGACTGATGTCGAGATAGACACAGGCGACGCCTAAACGCTTCATTTCAAAGTCGATAGCGCGCGCGACAATATCACGCGGCGCCAGTTCGGCTCTTTCGTCAAAATCCGGCATAAAACGGGTGCCATCAGGGCGTTTCAGATAAGCGCCTTCACCACGCATTGCTTCAGTGATCAGATAGTTCTGCGCATCGGGATGATATAGGCTGGTCGGATGGAACTGATTAAATTCCATATTGGCGACGCGACAGCCAGCGCGCCAGGCCATCGCAATGCCATCACCTGAAGCAACATCAGGGTTAGAGGTGTACAGATATACTTTGCTGGCACCGCCGGTTGCGAGTGCAACAAAGCGGGCCGCGATGACTTCAACCTGCTCGTTGTCCCGGTTCCAGACGTAAGCGCCGTGACACTGATTGCCGTCGATGCCCAGTTTCTGATCGGTGATTAGGTCGATGGCGTTGTAGTTTTCCAGCAGACGGATATTTGGGTGGCGACGCACCTGATCTACCAGGGTGATTTGCACGGCGCGACCGGTAGCGTCTGCTGCATGCAAAATACGGCGGTGGCTGTGGCCGCCTTCACGGGTCAGGTGGTATTTCAACACACCGTCGTCATCGCGATACTGATCAAAAGGCACGCCTTGCGCAATCAGCCATTCCATCGCAGTTTTGGCGTTTTCGGCGGTAAATTGCACGGCGGCATCTTCGCAAAGGCCTGCACCGGCGATCAGTGTATCGTTGACATGGGATGCGATGCTGTCGTTTTCATCAAACACTGCCGCGATACCGCCTTGTGCATACAAAGTCGAGCCTTCGCGCAGCGGGCCTTTACTCAACACTATCACGTTCAGATCCTGTGCAAGCTGCAGCGCCAGACTTAATCCTGCTGCGCCACTGCCGACAATTAAAACGTCACAGCGATGTTCTTTTTGATGATGCATGCGATACACTTACCCGACAAAAAACAGGATCTTAACCAGATCTACCGGGTTGTCGTACCGTTCGCACGGCTCGCAACCTGCAAATGATCTGAATGAAAAACGCCTTTTTATGCCGAAAAACAGCATGGCGATCATTTTATTGTAACTTTTTTATCGGTGAAACCGAACTTTTTCCGCAGCCCTTCATCTGAGTGAATACGCTTGAGAAGAGCCAGTGACAAATTTAAGCAGTATTGAGACAGGGGAACGGCTCCCAGATGAGCGAGCAAGAATTGGATTGGCAGATTGTCCAACGGGTACAACAAGGGGATAAAGCTGCTTTTAACCTGCTGGTCAGAAAATATCAGCACAGGTTAGCGAACTTAATCTCAAGGTATGTCTCTAATCACGGCGATGTTGCAGATGTAGCGCAAGAAGCCTTCATCAAAGCTTACCGGGCTTTACCTGGTTTTCGTGGTGACAGTGCTTTTTATACCTGGTTGTACCGGATAGCTGTAAACAGCGCGAAGAATTACCTGGTTGCCAACGGTCGCAAGCCGCCGTCAACCGATGTGGATGCTGAGGAAGCAGATTCTTATGAAGGCAGCGATGCATTGAAAGTGCAGGACTCGCCGGAAAAGTTGCTGTTAACCGAAGAGATTCGCCAGGTCGTATTTGAAACGATAGAAAAATTACCGGAAGAATTGCGTACAGCTATCACGTTGCGCGAATTGGACGGTCTGAGTTATGAAGAAATTGCTGAAGTGATGGGTTGCCCAATCGGTACCGTCCGCAGCCGGATCTTCAGAGCCCGGGAAGCGATAGACACCCAGTTGAAGCCACTTGTTGGCTGATTTATTAACGAAGACAGGAATTAGTATGTCGTCTGAACATCAAGAATGGCTCTCCACGGCCAGTGATAATCAAAGCGTCAGTGCAGAGCAGCTCGATTCGTTATTGTCTGATCCACAGTTACAGGCCAGTTGGTTACGTTATCAGCTGGCGGGTTCAGTGATCCGGCAGGAACTGGCGCCGCAGCTTGACATCGATTTTGCTGACCGTTTCGCTGCTGTGCTGGAACAGGAAGACAGCCATCAATTAGTGGCTGAACCAGTGCCGGTGTTACAGCAGGTTACTGCAAGTCCTGTCAGCGGCAATCAACCAGCTGCGAATCAGGGCTGGTGGAAAATGCTGATGCAAGGTGCAATTGCTGCAGGCGTCGCCATAGTTGCTGTCGTTGGCGTGCAACAGACCCAGCAAAAGCCGGATGATGCGCTGACTACGCCGCTGCCGGTGCTGCAGACCAGTCCGATTGGTGGTGTCGCAGCGCCAGTGAGTCTGAGCCAGACTTCTGTCGAATCCCGCTTTACCCCGCAGCAGCAGCAACAGCAGCTGGAACAACAACGCCGGCTGCAGGAACTGATGCAGGCGCGTCAGCAACAAATCCGTCTGATGGAACAGGCTGCAGCTCAGCAAGCGAAAAAAGACACGACGGATGAGGGTAAAGGTCAACAGCAGTGAGCCTGACCTCATTCCGTTTCAGTGCCAGCTGGTTCTGCAGTCTGGCACTTGCCCTCTGCAGTCTTTCGGCGCTGGCCGACGACTGGCAGCAGTTTGAACGCACTCAGCAAGCAGTGCGAAAATTCAATTTTGACGTGTCTTTTGTACAGGTCAGACCCAATCAACTGATAACCTATCGTTGGTTACACGGCATTCACGAGCAATCTGGTTCTTTGTCAGTTCCGCTCGAGCTGGAGCGCTTGTTATTGCAGGATGGTGTCGGGACTGATACTTTCCGCCGTGGTGATAAGGTTTATTATGCCGCGCCGGATGCGCCGGTGATAGTCACTCAAAACGATTCAATTAAAGAACTTCCCGCCATTTTGTTCGAGCCGCTGCCGGTGATTCAGCAGCTGTATGACATAGTGCCGGGCAGCAGTGTGCCTTTGTCAGGCCGTACCGCCCAGCTGCTACGTCTGAGCGCTCGTGACGCCAGTCGCTACAGTTATTGGTTATGGCAGGACGCCGAGACCGGTTTTCCGCTGCGTGTCGATACTGTAGATGAGCAAAATGTCGTGCTGGACCGCTGGATGGTGGTGCATCTGCAGCTAAAACCGGGCTTGCCGGCTGAACTGCAAAGTCTGATTAGCGCGCAATTACCAGAGCAGCCCCATGCGCTGGCAAATAGTCAGGCGCCGCAAGATCAATTTACTCTGAGTTGGATCCCGCCGGGCTACCAGCTGCTGCCGCAGCAGGCACCGGTCAGTACCCGCAGTGTGCCGGTCTTAGCAAACTGGTTGCTGAGTGATGGTCTCCATCAAATTTCTGTCTTCGTCCAACCGACGGCTCGTTTGCCCGAACAACAGCTCAGAGATGGCGCCACGACAATTCTGGTGACGACCCGGCAGAATCTGGACGTGACCGTCATTGGGCCTCTACGTCCTGAACTGGCGGCTAAGCTGGCCGCAGCTGTGGAATAATGCTGTGCAAGGCGGCACTGAACTGTTCAGTTGCCGCATTGAGATCAAGCACCGGCTCCGTTAAAATCGTGCTCTGCCTCAACCCGAGATCTGCGCATGTCTACGCCTTCTGACCATAAATCCTGTCATACGCCACAGCAACAAGAGACAGCCGCTCTGCAAACTTTGCTGGTCACAGCGACTGTATTGCGGCAGGACGGAGATGGGGTCTGGCTCAGTACGCCGCTTTCCACCAGCTGCAGCGGCTGCAATCAACAAGATAGCTGTAGCAGCGGCTTGGTCGCCAAAGCGTTACCGGTGCGTCAGCAACAGTTGTTTTTGGCAGGTGCAGCGACATTATTACCAGGACAACAGGTTGAAATCAGTGTGTCGCCTGGTGCAATTCTTGGCTCAGCGTTACTGGTTTATTTATTACCGCTGGCCGTCTTTATCGCAACGCTGTTACTCGGTCAGTTGCTGCAATGGCACGAATTAGCAGCGCTTGCTGGTGCTATCATCGCCACTGCAGCAGTGTTTCGCAGCGTGCAGCGAATCGAACTGGGTCGGGCTGGTCAGTTACAAATTCAGTTAGTACGAGTGTTGCCAGACCTTGCTGTGACGCAGGTCTCTGCAGCTGGTCGCTCTGCTTGAAGAACACAGTGCAAGCAGCAGGGAATTAGAGTACAATTCGCGGCAATTTTAATCTGCCGCAAGGCGCAGCGGCATTGCCGCCTGCGAATCCACTTGCAGCTTCATAGCTCAGTTTTGATTGGAAAAAATGTCTAAAATATCCCATATCCGTAACTTCTCGGTTATCGCCCACATTGACCACGGTAAATCTACTTTATCGGATCGTCTGATCCAGTTCTGCGGCGGTCTGTCTGACCGGGAAATGCAGGAACAAGTACTGGATTCGATGGATCTGGAACGTGAACGTGGAATTACCATAAAAGCGCAGAGCGTCACGCTGAATTACAAAGCCAAAGACGGCGAAACCTACCAGCTGAATTTTATCGACACACCAGGCCACGTTGACTTCACATATGAAGTTTCCCGCTCGCTGGCCGCCTGTGAAGGGGCGCTGCTGGTGGTGGACGCCGGTCAGGGCGTAGAAGCGCAGACAGTTGCCAACTGTTACACCGCGCTGGAAATGAACCTCGAAGTATTACCGGTTCTGAACAAAATCGACTTACCGCAGGCTGAGCCTGACCGTGTTGCCGAAGAAATCGAAGACATTATCGGCATTGAAGCCATTGGCGCTGTGCAATGTTCCGCTAAAACCGGTGTCGGTATTGAAGATGTGCTGGAAACTATCGTTAAAGGCATTCCATGTCCGGAAGGTGATGTTGACGCACCAACTCAGGCTTTGATCATCGACTCCTGGTTCGACCCATACCAGGGCGTGGTTTCGCTGGTTCGTGTTAAACACGGCAAAATCCAGGCAAAAGACAAAATCAAAATCATGTCCAGCGGTGCCGTGTATGAAGTCGACAAAGTCGGTATCTTCACACCCAAAGCCACCAACACCGGCATTCTGAGCACTGGCGAAGTAGGTTTTGTCATCGCCGGTATCAAAGAAATCAAAGGCGCGCCGGTGGGCGATACGCTGACCTTAGCGAAAAACTCGGCGGCTGAACCATTACCAGGCTTTAAGCGCATCAAACCACAGGTTTATGCCGGTGTATTCCCGGTGTCTTCGGATGACTATGAAGATTTCCGTGACGCTTTAGAAAAACTGAGCTTAAACGATTCGTCGTTGTTTTATGAGCCAGAAAGCTCCAGCGCACTAGGTTTTGGTTTCCGTATTGGTTTCCTTGGCATGTTACACATGGAAATCATTCAGGAACGGCTGGAACGTGAGTACGATCTGGATCTCATCACCACAGCACCAACAGTAGTCTATGAAGTGCTGACCAAAGCCGGTGAAGTGGTGATGGTCGACAACCCAAGCGACCTGCCACCAGTGGGTAATATTGACGAAATCCGTGAACCTATCGTTGAAGCCCATATTCTGGTGCCGCAGGAATACTTAGGTAACGTTATTAACCTTTGTATCGAAAAACGCGGTGTGCAGATTAATATGAGTTACCACGGTCGTCAGGTTGCCGTCGTGTATGAGCTGCCAATGGCTGAAGTCGTGATGGACTTCTTTGACCGGCTGAAGTCAACCAGCCGTGGTTATGCGTCGCTGGATTATTCGTTCAAACGCTTCCAGGTGTCTGATATGTCGCGCGTAGACATTCTGATCAACGGTGAGCGTGTCGACGCGCTGGCCATTATCAGTCACCGCGACTTTGCCCAAAGCCGTGGCCGCGAACTGGCGGAAAAGTTAAAAGAACTGATCCCGCGTCAGATGTTTGATATCGCTATCCAGGCGGCGATTGGCGCGCATGTGATTGCCCGTACTACGGTCAAACAATTACGCAAAAACGTATTGGCCAAGTGTTACGGCGGTGACGTCAGCCGGAAGAAAAAGCTGTTGCAGAAACAGAAAGAAGGTAAAAAGCGGATGAAACAGGTCGGTAACGTGGAAGTGCCACAAGAGGCATTCCTGGCCATCCTGAAAGTCGGTAAATAAACCCGCTGTCTTGTCACACAAAGCACCGCTATGTTGGCCGGTGCTTTGTTTTTTCTGCAGAACGGACTTACAGCTGGTAACAATATAATCCGGCAGGGCGCTCGCCAGCGGCCTGCAATTTTCAGTAAGCTCAGAGCGTTATCTGAACGAGGAACGAGAATCTCATGGCTGGATATTTTGCAATTCTGTTAGTCGTCCTGACGCTGGTGTCAGGTCTGATTTGGCTTATCGATACTTTAGTGTTTAAACCAAAACGCGAAAAAGATGCGCCTTTGCCTTATGTCACTGAAACGGCTCGGGATATTTTCCCGCTGATCGCCATCATCACTATTTTCCGCTCGTTCATTTATGAGCCGTTCCAGATCCCGTCTGGTTCGATGATGCCGACCTTACTGGTGGGTGATTTTATTCTGGTGGAAAAGTTTTCTTATGATGTGAAAGACCCGGTCTGGAGAAGCACTTTAGTTGAAACCGGCAAACCTGAGCATGGCGATATCGCGGTGTTTAAATATCCGGAAGATCCGACGTCAGATTTTATCAAACGGGTGATTGGTCTGCCGGGTGATAAAATTATATACAAAAACAAGCAGTTATTTATTCAGCGCGCTTGTGACAAGGCCAGCAATCAGCCGTGCCCGACAGTAGAACCGCTGCGGCAGGAATTTAAAAACGAAGGCGAGTTTTTCTTAGGGCCATATCCGCTGAAACGCTTCACGGAGCAAAACCTGACTAAATCTTATGACATCCTGCAAAATGCCATGTTGCCGGAACCGATCCATAATTATTACCGTCAGCCGGGTGTGGCCACCAACGAATTTGTCGTACCTGAAGGCCATTATTTTGTCATGGGTGACAACCGTGACAACAGCCGTGACAGCCGTTATTGGGGCTTTGTTCCAGAGCAGAATCTGGTCGGTAAAGCGGTCTTTATCTGGATGAGTTTTGAATTCAGCGAAGATCCAAATCACTGGTTACCCAGCTGGGTTCCGGTTGGCGTGCGCTTTGAACGCCTTGGCACTATTGAATAAGGTCGGGAATGTTACCTCCTTTAAGTAAACTTGAAAAAAAGCTCGGATATCAGTTTAACAACAGCGCTTTGCTCGAGCAGGCGCTGACACACCGCAGTTGTAAAGGCCAGCACAACGAACGGCTGGAATTTCTCGGCGATGCCATTCTTGGTTTAGTCATCGCCGAAGCGCTGTATCAGAATTTCCCGAAAACCCGCGAAGGTGACCTGACCCGGATGCGCGCATCTTTGGTCAAAGGTGTGACATTAGCCGAGATCGCCCGCGAGCTGGACATTGCCCAGCATTTGCGTTTAGGTCCCGGTGAATTAAAAAGTGGCGGGTCACGCCGTGAATCGATCCAGGCCGATGCTGTTGAAGCGGTGCTGGGCGCGATTTATCTGGATTCTGGGGCAGAAGCCTGCAAAGAGCGGATTCTGCAGTGGTTCGGCAGCCGCTTGCACAGCATAGAACCTGGTGTACAAAAAGATTCAAAAACCTTGTTGCAGGAATATCTGCAAGGCCGTCGTCTGGCTCTGCCACACTATGAAGTGATCGCCATCGAAGGCGAAGCACATG
>Ga0247724_1000378_pt1 | contig 10685 bp, 6 predicted proteins | sample OKSTACKMC2E_FD_182776 | JGI IMG/M metagenome (GOLD analysis project Ga0247724, IMG submission 182776) | Subsurface sediment microbial communities from gas well in Oklahoma, United States - OK STACK MC-2-E | ecosystem: Environmental > Terrestrial > Deep subsurface > Rock core/Sediment | place... | reverse complement strand
AACGCTCCTGCGGAGTATTTACCTATGAGCGAGAACACCACTCCCGTCGAGCCCGTCGCCACGCCGGGCCCGCGCCGCTGGCGCCCGCTGCTGCTGGGCCTGGCCGTGGCCCTGCCGGTGACGGCCGCCGGCCTGTTCGCCTGGCTCGAGTACGAGCCGCAGGGCGAGCGCCAACTGGTCGAAGCCAACTACCTGGGCCTCGACCTGGCGCGCCCGGACGTGCTGATCGAGAGCGCCTCGCTGGGCCGCCTGCCCAAGGACGTGCTCAAGGTGCCGCTTCTGCGCGACACCCTCACCGAGGACCTGGTGTTCTACTACGAGAACAACGCCGACCGCCTCGGCCTGACCGGCAGCCTGCGCCGCATCATCTACGAGCATGACCTGCAGCTGCGCGACAACCTGCTCGACGAGCTGCTCGACCAGCCTGCCGAGGTGGCCCTGTGGCGCGACGCCGGTGGCCGTCTGCGGCATTTCGTGGTGCTGATCCAGCGCGGCGGCCTGGCCAAGGTACTGGAGCCGCTGGCCAAGGTGGCGCTGGACGACACCCAGCTGAGCCAGGCCGGCGCGTTCATGGTCGATGGCGCGGTGGTGCCTTTCTATCGCCTGCGCTACAACGGCGACCGCTCCATCCTGTTCGCCTCGCATGGCGACCAGCTGCTGCTGATGTCCAGCACCGACATGCTGTTCGGCCCGGCACCGCAACCGGAGGTCGATGAAGACGCCCCGGTGGCCGTGGATGAAAACAACCAGCCGATTCCGATCGAGCCGCCAGCGCCGGGCTTGGCCAAGGTCTCCGCGGAGGCCGCCGAAGCCCTGCTGGCCGGCCAGCATCCGTTCCCTGAGCGCTTCGGTCTGGGGGAGCGCGGCGCCCTGCAGCAGCGCGTGACCCTCGGCGCGGACTTCCTCGCCCTGGGTTACCGGCGCTTCCTGCCGGCCTTCGCCGGCCTGCGTTTCGAGCTTAACGACCAGGGCTGGGGCAGTTTCCTGGCCTTGGACGAGGTGGAGGGGCAGGGCGCCTTCGACTTCGCTCCGGTGTGGCGCGCCATGCCCATGGGCGCCAGCGCCTGCGTGGCGCTGCCGGTAGCGCCAGGCCTGCCCGAGCGCCTGCTGACCAAGGTTGGCGCCGAACCCAAGGCCGCCGCCGAGCTGGCCGCCCAGCTCAGTGGCAGTGCCGGCCTGTGCTGGTACCCGGACTCGCGCCTGCACTCGCCACTGCTGGTCGGCACCCTGAAGGGCAAGCCCGACACGCAGACCGACGCCGAGCTGGGCGCGCTGTTCGACCGCCTGATCGGCGCCTGGGAACCCTACGCCGAGGGCGGCAGCTTCCCGGTCGAGGAGACTGCCCAGGGCGAGCTGCACAAGTGGCAGCGCCAGGTGGGTTCCAATTTCGGCCAGTACCCGGCAGACCTGGCCGAGCAGCCGGACGCCCTGGCCTCGCGCGCCTTCTTCCGCGTTGGCCTGGCGCGCCACGGCTCGACCCTGCTGTTCTCGCTGGACGACCGTCTGCTCGACAAGGCCGCCCAGACCCTCGACAAGCGTTTCCCGCCGCTGGCCGAAGTGCTGCCGGAGAACGCCCTGGTGCCAGCCTACCTGGCCCCGGACAGCCTGGCCGCATTGCTCGAGCGCGAGACCCTGGACAGCCTGCCGGAAGATATCGAGCCGGTGTTCCGCAACGCCGCCCAGGCTAACCTGCTGCCCAAGCTGCGTTCGCTGTCCGGTCACGGCAAGTACGCGCTGAGCCTGCCGGCCGACGCGGCCGCTGACGAAGCCTGGCAATGGCTGCCGTTAGAATGGCGCGCACTTTGAAACACCTGCTGCTCGGTGCCCTGCTGCTCGCCCTTGGCGCGCCGGCATGGGCCAATGCGCCCGCGCTGGACGTGCAACAGTCCCAGGTGTTCCGCGCCTGGTTCGTGCGCATCGCTCAGGAGCAGCTGCGCCAGGGCCCCAGCCCGCGCTGGCACCAGCAGGACTGTGCCGGCCTGGTGCGCTTCGCCGCCAACGAGGCGCTCAAGGTCCATGACGCCAAGTGGCTGCGCGCCAACGGCCTGAGCAATCGCTACCTGCCGCCGGAGCTGGAACTGAGCGAGGCCCAGCGCGGCCTGGCCCAGCAGTGGCAGCAGGGCGGCGGCCAGCTCGGCCCCTACGTCAACGCGATCAAGCTGATCCAGTTCAACAGCACCCTGGTGGGCCGCGACCTCAACCAGGCGCGCCCCGGCGACCTGATCTTCTTCGATCAGGGCGACGACCAGCACCTGATGATCTGGATGGGCCGCAACATCGTCTACCACACCGGCACCACCACCCCGACCGACAACGGCATGCGCTCCGTGAGCCTGCAGCAACTGATGACATGGAAGGACACCCGATGGATTCCCGACGCATCCAACCCCAACTTCATTGGCGTCTACCGGCTGCACTTTCTCAGCCGATGAGCGCGCCCATGAACCTGCTGCGTCTCGCCGCCACGGCCCTGCTGGCTGCTGTGCTGCCGCTGGCCGCCCAGGCCGACGACAGCGTCGAGCCCAGCGGCTACTCGCCGGTGGCGGGGCAGTCGTTTTTCCTGCTGGCCGACAGCAGCTTCGCCAGCGACGAGGTGGCCAAGGTGCGCCTGGAGGCGCCGGGTCGCGACTACCGTCGCTACATGATGGAGCCCTACGGCGGCGTGGACGTGCGTGTGTACCGCATCGAACAGCCACTGGAGTTCCTCAAGCGGCAGAAGAACCTGCACCGGGTGGTGGCCGAAGGGCAGTACAAGGGTGAGGGCCTGTCCAACACCCTGGCCTACCTGTGGGACAACTGGTACCGCAAGTCGCGTCGGGTGATGCAGCGGGCCTTCTCCTACGAGTCGCGGGTGCAGGTGACCGAGGAAGCGCCGGAACTGAAGATGGGCGACGCGATCAAGGCGCCGACCCCCTTCGAGGCGCAACCGCAGTACGCGCCAATGAAGGGCGTGCCGCTGGTGACGCAGTTCCGCTACCCGCTGTGGGATGCCAAGGCCATCCAGCCGCCCAAGGGCGTCGAGCTGGCCGGCTCGTCCAGCTCCTTCGTCACCGTCAACCCGGGCAACGTCTATATCCCGCTGGGCAAGCTCAAGCCGGGTCTGTACCTGGTCGAGGCGCTGGTCGGCAAGTACCGCGCCACCACCGTGCTGTTCGTCTCCAACACCGTGGCGGTGAGCAAGATCGCCGGCAAGGAGCTGCTGGTGTGGACCGCGCGCAAACATGAAGGCAGCGCCGTGGCCGGCGCCAAGGTGCTGTGGACCGACGGCCTGGGCGTGATGCGCAGCGGCAGCACCGACGCCCAGGGCCTGCTGCGCCTGCAGCACGCCAGCCCCGAGCGCTCCTACCTGCTCGGCGAGGATGCCGAGGGTGGCGTGTTCGTCTCGGAAAACTTCTATTACGACAGCGAGATCTACGACACCAAGCTCTACGCCTTCACCGATCGCCCGCTGTACCGTCCGGGCGACTGGGTCGAGGTGAAGATCGTCGGCCGCGAGTTCACCAGCGCGCGTGACTCCAAGGCCGCCGAGACCGCGCCGATCAAGCTGGCGGTGCTCGACGCCAACGGCACCACCCTGCAGACGCTGGACCTCAACCTGGATGCCAAGGCGGGCACCCAGGGCCGCTTCCAGCTGCCAGTCAATGCCGTGGCCGGGGGTTACGAGCTGCGCTTCCTGTACCGCGACCAGCTGTACAGCAGCGCCTTCCGTGTTGCCGACTACATCAAACCGCACTTCGAGATCGCCCTCGACCTGGCCAAGCCGGACTTCCGCACCGGCGAGCCGGTCAACGGCAACCTGGTGCTGCTCTACCCGGACGGCAAACCGGTGCGCAATGCTCGTGTGCAGCTGAGCCTGCGTGCCCAGCAGCTGTCGATGATCGACAACGAACTGCAGTACCTCGGCCAGTTCCCGGTAGAGCTCAGCAGCAGCGAGTTGGTCACCGACGACAAGGGGCGCGCGGCCTTCGAGCTGCCAGCCGCCGACAAGCCGAGTCGTTATCTGCTGACCCTGTTCGCCAGCGACGGTGCGGCCTACCGGGTCAAGAGCAGCAAGGAGATCCTCATCGAACGTGGCGCTGCCCGCTACCGCCTGGAGGCGCCGCAGCGCTTCAGTGCGGCCGGCGAGGCCGTGCAGTTCAGCTACCGCAGCGAGCAGCCGACCGAACTCAAGCCGGCCAGCTACGAGTGGGTGCGTCTGGAGGATCAGAGCAAACACAGCGCCAGCCTGGGTGAGGACGACCAGGGCTTCAGCCTGAGCTTCGAGCACCCCGGCACCTACAACATCACCCTCAAGGACGAACACGGTCTGATCCTCGGCGCCACCGGCCACTCGGTCAGCGGTAGTGGGCTCAAGGCGGTGGCCGGCACCGTCGAGGTGGTGTTCGACCGCGACCAGTACCAGCCAAGCGACGAGGCTCTGGCGCTGATCACCTTCCCCGAGCCGGTGGGCGACGCGCTGCTGACCCTGGAGCGCGACAAGGTCGAGGCCACCGCGCTGCTGTCGGCCGGTGGCGACTGGCTCAAGCTCGAGAAGCTCAACGACACCCAGTACCGCGCGCGCATCCCGGTGGACGACCACTTCGCGCCCAACCTGACCTTCTCGGTGCTCTACACCAAGGGCGGCGACTACAGCTTCCAGAACGCCGGGATCAAGGTGGCCAAGGCGCAGATCGAGATTGCGGTGAGCACCGACAAGGAGCTCTACGCGCCGGGCGAGACGGTCACCGTCGACCTCGCCACCCAGTTCAAGGGCCAGCCGGCCGCCAGCCGCCTGACCGTGAGCGTGGTGGACGAGATGATCTACGCCTTGCAGCCGGAGATCGCTCCGGGCATCGACCAGTTCTTCTATCACCCGCGACGCAACAACGTGCGCACCAGTGCCAGCCTGTCGTTCATCAGCTACGACGTGGCCCTGCCGGGCGACGCCACCGCCCCGGGCCGTGCCAACCGCAGCGAGCGCGGGGTCAAGGTGCTGGAGCGACCGCGCCGCGAGGAAGTCGACACCGCCGCCTGGCAGCCTGACTTGGTCACCGATGCCCAGGGCAAGGCGCAGTTCAGCTTCCGCATGCCCGACTCGCTGACGCGTTGGCGCATCACCGTGCGCGCGGTCGACGAGGGCGGCGAAGTGGGGCAGAAGAAACAGTTCATCCGCTCCGAGAAGCCGCTGTACCTGAAGTGGAGCGGCCCGACCCTGTTCCGCGATGGCGACAAGCCGCAGCTGGGCCTGTTCGCCTTCAACCAGGGCGAGGAGGAGACCGAGGCCGAGCTCGTCACCCGCTTCGCCGGCCAGGAGCAGCGGCAGAAGGTGGAGCTGGCCCGTGGCGCCAACTACCTGTCCCTGCCACCGACTGCCCTGGCCGCCGGCGAGCTGACTGCCGAACTGGTGCAGGACGGCAAGCCGATCGACGCCCTGGCCGTTGGCTTGCGCGTCGCCGGCGCAGGCTGGCAGCGCCTGCATGTGCAGAACATGGCGCTCAACCCGGGCAACAACCCGCTGAGCCTGCCGGCGGACGCCAGTAACATCCGTCTGCGCCTCGGTGACAGCAGCCAGATGCTGTTCCGCTCGGCCCTCGACGACCTGCTGGAATACCCCTACGGCTGCGTCGAGCAGACCGCCAGCCGCCTGTTGCCGCTGAGCCTGGCCTACCCGACGCTGGCCAAGGGTGAGGCGCGCATCGGCGATCGCCTGCGCCTAATCATGCAGAACAGCCGCCTGCGCCTGGTGCAGATGGCCGGTCCGGAGGCGACCTTCACCTGGTGGGGCGAGGGCGAGAATGCCGATGCCTTCCTCACCGCCTACGCCTATTACGCCGACTGGCACGCCAGCCGCGCCCTGGCCGTGCAGCTGCCGCCGGAGCACTGGCAGCGCGTGCTGGATATTTACGCCGCGCAGGCGCCCGCCGTGCCGCTGCTGCAGCGCGCGCTGATCCTCGGCTTTGCTCGCGAGATGCAGCTGCCCACCGAGACCCTGCTCAAGGGCCTGCTCGACGACCTGGCCGACGCTGCCGAGGGCGAGGAGGTGGCACTGGACGACAGCGGCGAGACCAGCCTAGTGATGGCCTACCCGGACTCGCGCCTGGGCCTGGACCTGGCCCGCGTACTGGCCGCCGATATGGCCGCCGGCTCGGACGGCAGAAAGATCGGTCTGCCGCCACGCTTTGCCGTCGGCCTGGCTGCTGCCCGTGAGCGTGTGGCGGCCAGCACCCAGCCGTTCGCCGAGGCGGTGCGCCTGTCCCGTGGTCCGGTCGATCCGCTGCAGATCAATGCCCTGCTGCAGCGCCTGACGCCGGCCCAGGCCACCCTGGAGCGCGCCCTGGCCCTGACCTGGCTGCAGCGTCGCCTGGGCGATGCCCCGCTGGTTGCCGTGCCGCAGCCGGGCACCGGCTGGCAGGCCCGTGAGGGTGCCAGCGGCGAGACCCTGTGGCAGTGGCATGGCAACCAGCCGCCGAGCGCGCTGGAGCTGCCGGCCGAGCTGGGCAGCCCGCTGGTTGCAGCGCTCAGCTACGACAGCGCCGCCACCCCGCCGAGCGGTCCGCTGGAAGTGAAGGTCACCCGCCGCCTGCTGCGCCTGGTGCCGGGAGAAGCGGCATTCAGCTTCAGCGCCGAGGAAGTGGGCGATGGCCCGATCTCCGGCGACCAGCTGTATCTCGACGAGATCACCCTGCAGAGCGAGGCCGAGACGCCGCGCCGCTACGGCCTGCTGGAAGTGCCGCTGCCGCCGGGCGCGGACGTCGAGCGCACCACCTGGGGCCTGCAGGTCAGCGGCCTGGATTCGGAAGAGGCGGCGCCGCTGGAGAAGGCCCGTCACGAGCCGGGCCAGTTGCTCTACGCGGTGCCGGTGGACAGCCTGCAGGGCAAGCTGGTGCTGCGTCACCTGGTGCGTTTCTCGCAGAAGGGCGAGTTCCACCTGCCGCCGGCGCGTTACTCGCGCATGTATGACCCGCAGGCTCAGGCCTTCGAGCAGAAGCCGGTACTGGCCGAGCTGAAGGTCGAGTAAGGATGCGCGCGCTCGCCTGGCTGGCGCTGCTGCCGCCGCTGCTGGTCTCCGCCGGGCCGGCGCCGCTGCAGCTGGCCTGGCACACGCCACAGGGCGCCGAGCTGCTGCGCCTGGACGGGCAGCAGCTCTCCCGCGAGCCGCTGCCAGCGAATCTGGAGGCGCCGCTGGGTAGCCTGTGGAAGCTGTTCGTCTACGCCTACCAGGTCGACCGCGGCCTGCCCGATCCGGGCTACGCCTGCACCGGCCAGGATCGCGAGGAGGTGTACTGTTGCAAGGCCGGCGAGCGCATCGACCGTGACCAGGCGCTGGTGCGTTCCTGTGGCCTGTACTTCGCGCCGCAACGCCTCGGTCTGCAGACCGGCGAATGGCGCGACTACTGGCAGGCGCGCCGTGCGCCGCAGTGGCTGCTCGACCTCGACGGTCTGCAGCCGCAACGCCGGGTGGCGATCGGCGAGCTGCTCGACAGCCTGGCCACGCTGCCGGCCCAGGCCGAGGTGCGTCGCGTACTGCTCGACGTGCCGGTGAGCGCTGCCGACGGCGCTCTGCTTGGCCCGCTCGGCAGCCGCCTGCGGGTGAAGACCTGGAGCTGGCTGGCCGATGGCGACGCCCAGGCGCGCCAGGGCGGCTTCGCCGGCTGGCTGGCTGACGGCACGCCGCTCTGGGCTGGTGGTTCCGGTACCAGCCAGGGCGTGCTCAAGCGCCATGCCGAGGCTATCGGCAAGGTGCTGCCGGCGCCCTGGCCGGCGGAGCCGGGCGGCTGTGTCGAGGTGGCGCTGTTCGACCGTTATCCGCTGCGCGGCCTCAGTCGCGCGGACGGCGGCACGGTGAACCAGTCCGGCGCGCTGCGCGGGCACTACCGGGTGGCCTTTGCCAACGGCAACGCACTGGAGATCGAGAGCCGGGGCGAGCTGTTCCTGCTCGCCGGCGAACAGCCGCGACTGGTAGCGCGCCTGAGCCGTGAGGAATACGTGGCGCGGGTGCTGGATCGCGAGGCGACGGCGCAGCCGGCCGAGGCGGCCAAGGCCCTGGCGGTTAGCATTCGCAGCTATCTGCTGCAGAACGGCGAACGGCGTGGCGAGTGCCTGGCGATCCGCGACAGCAGCGCCCAGCAGCGCGTGGCGCCGCGTCCGGCCAGCGCCGCTGCGCGCGAGATCGCTGCCTGGACCGCCGATCTGGTACTGGCCGGCAGCCCCGTCACCTATCACGCCGACCAGCCTGGCGCGGATCGCCTGGCCTGGAGTCAGGCCGTCGAGCAGGCCCAGGCCGGTCTGCGCTACGACGCCATCCTCGCCCGCGCCTTTCCGCGTGCCAGCCTGAGCCGTTGGGATCGGCCGGTGGCCGCCTGCCAGCCGCTGCCGGCGGCCGAGGACTGGCTGCACAAACAGCGCCGCAGCTGGCGCGAGCTGCTGGATCGCGAACCGGGCTATGCCGAAACCGCTGAGTTCGCAGTGTGCCGCCTGTACAGCGGCAACCCGCACGTCGATCGCGAGCGCCGGCGCATCTACGTGCGTGGCCTGCTGTCGCTGCAGGATCGCCTCGATCTGACTCACGAATACCTGCACCTGGCCTTCGACGCTCATCCGAACGGCCAGGATGAAACCTATATCGAGGGCCTCGCCCGCCATCTGCTGCTGGAAGCTCAGCCATGACTCATCGTTTCTACTCGGTCGCCTTCCTGGCCTGCGCCATGCCGCTCGGCGCGTTCGCCGGCATCACCCTGGACACCCCGCGCGCCGGCTGGCGCACCGGCTCCGACGAGGGCGCGCACTTCATGCAGGAGGTCAACTACCCGGCCTCGGCGGTCAACAGTGCGCCGGATCAAGGCGACAGCGCGCGCATCCGCGGCCAGATCAGCGCCACCGACAAGGCGCCCAGCGGTGCGCCTGCGCGCCTGGTGGTCAACGGCCTGAGCATGCCGCTGAAGGTGCAGGAGGGTGGCGGCTTCGACCGACCCTTCGTGTTCCCGGCCGGCAGCAACAACGTCGAGGTGCGCAGCCCGGATGGCCAGCAGGTGCGCCGCGTGCAGTTCTACAACAACGGCAGCGGCGAGACGCCGGCCAAGCTGCGCGTGGTGCTGTCCTGGGATAGCGACAACACCGACCTCGACCTGCACCTGGTGACGCCCGATGGCGGCCATGTCTGGTATGGCGAGCGCGCCCTGGCCAACGGTGCGGCGCTGGACGTGGATGTGACCGGCGGTTTCGGCCCCGAAATGATCGCTTCGCCGACCCCGCTCAAGGGCGAGTACCTGGTCTACGTCAATTACTACGGTGGAGGGCAGAGCTCCGAGGGCAACATGGCGCAGGACCTGACCACGGCCCAGGTGACGCTGATCAGCGGCGAGGGCAGCTCCAACGAGAAGCAGGAGTCCTTCCTCATCCCCATGCGCGCGCCGGGTGAGCTGACCCTGGTAAAGCGTTTCAGTTATCCCTGAACGATGTAGGGCGGGTGCAACCCGCGTTACCCAGGGTGCATTGCACGCGGGTTACACCCGCCCTACGAATCAGGCCTTAGGCGTCTGCCAGGCATCGATCACTTCCTGTGCCGCGCGGAAGGCGTCGATAGCTGCAGGCACACCGGCATAGACCGCGCAGTGCAGCAGCGCCTCGCGGATTTCCTCCACCGTGCAGCCATTGTTCAGCGCGCCGCGTACGTGGCCTTTGAGTTCCTGCGGGCACTTCAGCGCGGTGAGGGCGGCCAGGGTGATCAGGCTGCGGGTCTTGCGCTCCAGTACGCCGCGGGTCCAGACCCCGCCCCAGGCGTGCTCGTTGACGAAGTCCTGCAGCGGCTGGGTGAAGTCGGTGGCATTGTTCAGCGCGCGGTCGACGAAGGCGTCGCCCATCACTTCGCGGCGCACCTGTTCGCCCTGTTGGCGGTTGTCACTCATCGCAGTACTCCGGAGATCAGCGCTGGCGGTGCCAGGCGCGGGCGCCGATCACCGCCAGGGTCACGGCGGTCAGCGGCAGGACGAAGGTCAGCATGGCGTGCTGGAAGGCTCCGAGCCAGGGCGCGCCGCTGCTGTTGAAGATCAGGTAGGTGGTGTAGAGCGCGTAATAGGCGACGAACAGCGCGCCTTCCCAACGGTTGATCGAGTAACCGTTGAAGAAGATCGGCAGGCAGGCGATGGCCACGGCAATCATCACCGGGAAGTCGAAGGCCAGGGCATTGGCTGCTACCGGGATGGCATTGGGCGATACCAGCGAAGCCAGGCCCAGCACGCAGAGCAGGTTGAAGATATTGCTGCCGACGATGTTGCCCACGGCGATATCGCGCTCGCCCTTGATGGCGGCCATCACCGAGGTGGCCAGTTCCGGCAGCGAGGTGCCGATCGCGACCACGGTCAGGCCGATCACCAGCTCCGACATGCCCAGGGCGCGGGCCAGTTGCACGGCGCCTTCGACCAGGAAGTTGGCGCCGCCGACCAGCAAAACCAGACCGACAATGACCAGGCCGGCGTTGATGGCCCAGGCGTAGGGTTTGGGTGCCTCGTGCAGACCGTACTCATCCTCGAACTCGTCACCGGCCTCATTCTTCTTCTCGCGGCGGCTGCTGATGATCAGGAATGCCGTGTAGGTGAGCACGCCGGCAAACAGCAGGGCGCCGTCCAGGCGGCTCAGGCTGCCGTCCCAGGCCAGGGCCCAGGTCACCAGGCTGGCGCCGATCATGATCGGCACGTCGAGGCGGATCA
>Ga0247724_1000377_pt1 | contig 10687 bp, 6 predicted proteins | sample OKSTACKMC2E_FD_182776 | JGI IMG/M metagenome (GOLD analysis project Ga0247724, IMG submission 182776) | Subsurface sediment microbial communities from gas well in Oklahoma, United States - OK STACK MC-2-E | ecosystem: Environmental > Terrestrial > Deep subsurface > Rock core/Sediment | place... | reverse complement strand
GCCCTAGCGAATTTTTTCTGATTGGGTTAAGTTTAACTGGTCGTAGCTGTTACCAGTCTACACAAAGGAATTTTAATCTGCAGCCTAGCTAAGCTGCGGAAATATAATAAAAAATCAGGACACGGGGAGAACGTATGAAGAAGCTTCTGATTAGCCTGGCGGTGACCAGCGCGCTTGGGCTGACCGGCTGTGGTGGTGACTCACTGAATGATATCAAACAAGATACGGCAAATAATAACCAGGTTCTGGTTCCTGCCAGTCGCGTCGTGTTTGACCCTACTGCCAGTAAAGTATCTGTGCCGAATGACTTGTTGTTTCAGGGTACCACAGACGGCACTTTAGTGATGCCGGGTGAAGCGGCTGCCACACCGAACTATACAGATCCACAAACTGCATTGGGCGCGCTTGATGGCTGGTCAACTCAAAACCCTTTCAGTATTGAGCTGGCCTTTGCAGGTGGTGTCAGTCTGGACGCAGCCAGTGCGGCACGCCCAGATTCTGTTCGTCTCGTCGAAGTGTTAATGGGGGACCCGGCTTCAACTGATGCTTCTTGCCGCACAGTACCACGCGGCGTGGCTTGTAAAGCTGTTGGTCAGCTGACTTATGGTCAGGATTTTGTGACTAAGGCCGTTGGCAATAATGTCGCAGTGATCCCGTTAAAACCACTAAAACCAGCAACCACATATATTCTGGTGCTGACAAATAACCTGAAAGATTCTGAAGGCCGCAGTGTGTTGCCATCTACCACTTACGAGCTGGTGAAACAGGATCTGGCGACAATGCCGCTTGGCTCTGAAGCACAACGTGCATTGCAAGGCGTAATCAACAGCTTTGAAAATGCAGTGTCGACACAGTCTATTGCGAAAGACTCTATTATTTATACCGCAGCCATTACGACACAATCGACGGCAAACGTGCTGGCCACAGTGAAACAACTGATGCTGCCAAGTGCACTCAATGGCAATACACCGCCAAAAGTTGTAGTGCAGAATACCGGTAAACTGGTGTCTGATATTTTATTCCCGGGCGCGACTATTCCGGACAATCCGGCTGATCCGCGGTTTGCCTTTAAACTGGCACAATATTATGCCGGTACTATCAGTCTGCCATATTATCTGGGCGTTTCTTCAGCTGCAGCACCAACTGCGGCGCTGAACACACGTTGGACTGGACGCTGCGATAGTGGCGCGATGATCGCGGCATTAACAGATGCACAAAAAACTGCACTGGAAGCGGGTATTACCACGCCGGCACAGCTGCAGAACGATGCCGTGTGTAAAGGCGCCAGTGGTGGTGCTTTACGTGATTTTGGCATCGATAAACAACGCCATCTGACTAAATTTAACGTCGTGCCGAAAGTCAATTCAGTGCAGACTCTGCAGGTGCAGATGACAGTCCCGGTCGAAGCATTTGGTCTGAAAAAGCCGGAAGCTGGCTGGCCTGTGGTGATTTTGCAGCATGGTATTACCGGCTGTAAAGAAAGCATGCTGGCCATCACTGGGGCGTTGTCGTCACAAGGCTTTGCCACTGTGGCGATCGACCATCCATTACACGGCAGTCGCGGTTTTGACGTGAACGGTGATGGCAAAAAAGATATCACTGCATCCGGAGCTTATTGCCAGGAATCTGGCAACGCCACTGTCTATATGAATTTAGCGGATATGCTGGTCACCCGGGACAATCTGCGTCAGAGTATTGCTGATATGCTGGGGCTGCGTTTGGGCCTGAACTTCAATAACACAGCAGGCCTGATCAATACTCAGGACGTGCAGTTTATTGGTCACTCGCTGGGTGCTATCACCGGTGCCAGCATGGTGGCTTTAGCAAATGCGTCAACCGGCATTCCGACTGCAGATGCTTTATACAAAATTAAAGCCAGCACGCTGGCGATGCCAGGCGGGGCTGTTGCCAATTTCCTGCTGGAATCACCAGAGTTTGGTAACACTATTAAATCAGCGGTAATGCTGGGTTCTGCCACCTTATCACCAGGCTTTAAAGCTTATGTCGATGCACAGAAAGTCTGTGTAGATGCAGCGACTTATGCTGGTTGTGCGGCCCGCTTTGTTGATGGTTATCTGGCTGACCTGACTGCCAAAGGTCAGGTTGCAGCACTGACAGCCATCAGTGCAACTCTGAGCCAGTTTGTGTTTGCTGCGCAGACTATTACCGATGCCGGCGACCCGAACAACTACGCAGCGATGCATGTGGCTGGTAAAACACCAGTGCATATCCTGGAAGTGGTTGGCAATGGCGGTACTAATAAGTCTGACCAAGTGATCCCGAACCAGGCGGTTAACATGCCGTTAGGCGGTACTGAGCCACTGGCACGACTGTTAGGCGCAGCCAGTCTGCCTGCCAAGGCTGGTGGTTATGTGCTGGACCGTCCGTCGATAGCCCGCTTCACTGAAGGTGACCACGCCTCCATTTTAAGCCCAACAGCAAGTGCCGCAGCGACCGCAGAAATGCAGCGTCAAACGGTATCGTTCTTTGTTAATCGTGGCGCAGGTATACAGGTGACGAATGCTGCAGTGTTAAAAGCGCAGTAATCATCACTCTGATGGAAAACCCGGCAACGCCGGGTTTTTTTTCGCCTGCTGAAAACTATGGTACCTGCAGGTCAGCATGAGTCTGCTTCACTGTGTGGCACGCATTCAATCTGTGACTATGCGGCTTATGCACTGACGCGCTAGAATGCATGCAATTCAATCATTTGAGGATCTTCTGTGGATTTTTTACTGGAATACGGCATGTTTTTGGCCAAAACCCTGACCCTGGTGCTGGCAATAGGCGCGGTGATCGTGATGATTGTTGTCGCCTCGGTGAAACCAAAAGCGCGCAAAGGTGAGCTGTGTTTTGATGATTTGTCGGAAGAGTATCAGCATTTACAGGCCGATTTGCAGCAACAGCTGCTGGATAAAAAAGCCTATAAACAGTGGCAAAAACATGCAGATAAGACAGAAAAACCGCAGCACCGGCTGTTTGTTATCGACTTTAACGGCAGTATGGATGCACATGAAGTGGATGCACTACGCGAGGAGGTGACCGCGGTGCTGGCCATCGCCAATAAAGACGATGCTGTGTTGGTCCGGCTGGAGTCAGGTGGTGGGGTGGTGCATGGTTATGGTCTGGGCGCATCGCAGTTAGAGCGGGTGCGGCAGAAAAATATCCCACTGACCGTTGCGGTCGACAAGGTTGCCGCCAGTGGTGGTTATATGATGGCTTGTATTGCCGACAAAATCATCGCGGCGCCATTTGCCATTCTCGGCTCTATCGGTGTGATCGCGCAGTTGCCGAACTTCAATAAACTACTGAAAAAGAATCACATCGAATTTGAACAATTCACCGCTGGTGAATTTAAGCGCACTGTCACAGTGTTTGGGGAAAATACCGAAAAAGGCCGGCAAAAATTCCAGCGTGAACTGGAAGAAACCCATGTGCTGTTTAAACATTTTGTGCAGCGTCATCGTCAGCAACTGGATATCGACGAAGTAGCCACCGGCGAGCATTGGTTTGGATATCAGGCTCTGGAACTGAAACTGGTTGATGCACTTTGTACCAGTGACGATTATCTAATCTCTCAATTGGCAGAGCGTCAGGTGTATAAAGTGCAGTATCGCGTGCGTAAGTCGCTGGCGGAAAAAGCCGGTCTGACCGCAGCAAGCATCGTTAAAAGCAGTCTGCAGCAACTGCAGCAACTGACGTTCTGGCGCTAAGATGCAGCAAGATTTCTGGCTGCAATGCTGGCAGCAGAATCAGCTGGGCTGGCAACAGGACGACGCGCATCCGTTGCTGCGCTCGGCCCCGTCAGATTGGCTCAATGCCAGTCCGGTGTTTGTACCGTTATGTGGTAAATCTCCAGACTTGGTGTTCTTGGCTCTGCAGGCATCTGTTGTAGGAGCTGAATTGTCAGAGATCGCCTGCCGGGACTTTTTTGCGGAAAATCAACTGCAGGCCACACGCAAGCAATCAGACGAATTTGTTTGTTACAAAACAGATGCTATCCGGCTCTGGCAAGGTGACTTTTTTGCGTTGAGACCTGAGCAGGTTGCCGAATGCCGTAGGATATACGACAGAGCTGCACTGATCGCATTACCGGCGCCGATGCGCCGGGACTATGTCCGGCAGCTGCGGGCATTAATGCCATCTGCTGATATGTTGCTGTTAAGTCTGGAGTATCCGGTAGCAGAAAAAAATGGCCCGCCTTTTAGCGTGCCAGCTGAAGAAATCTCTGATCTGTTTAGCTTTGCACAAGTGACTTTGTTGCAACAACGTGACCTGACCGGTCAGGGCTTTGCCAGACGCCGTTTCGAGACCTCGTCTCTCGTTGAGACCTGTTGGCGGATCCTGTGGTCATCTGAGCAACAATGATGTCAGGCAAGGCAGATATTTGAGACAAAAAAGCCGGCGAGCGCCGGCTTTTTTGTGATTATGAGTGTCAGCTCAACTGACCGGCTTTGGGGTCGTTAAAAACCGCTTCGTCAAAGCAGTGTTCACTTTTACCGACCAGGCAAGACACCATGGCATCGCCGGTGATATTAACGGCGGTGCGCGTCATATCCAGTAAGCGATCGACACCAATAATCAGAGCAATCCCATCAACCGGCAGGTTGACCTGTTGCAGCACCATTGCCAGCATCACCAAACCGACGCCAGGTACACCGGCAGTACCAATAGACGCCAGCGTTGCGGTCAGTACTACCAACAGATAATCGCTGAAAGTCAGGTCAATCCCATAAACCTGAGCGATAAATGCGGTGGCGACACCCTGCATGATAGCAGTACCGTCCATATTAATAGTGGCACCCAGCGGAATAGTGAAAGAAGCGACTTTATTGTCCACACCCAGTTTTTGTGTAGCTGTGGTCATGTTACTGGCGATAGTCGCATTACTGCTGGATGTACTGAAGGCAAACAGGGCAGTCTCTTTCATTTTGCGGAAAAACGTCAGCGGATTGAGGCGAGCAACCAACATGATGAATGCGCCATAAACGACAATACCGTGGAACACCAGGACAAAAAGAACCAGACCAAAATACCAGGCCAAATTCTCCATATCTCCAAGATCAAGAATAGTGAACTGCTTGGCCATCAGGAAGAACACGCCGTATGGCGAAAAATGCATCACGATACCGACTAATTTCATCATTGCGGTATTGATATCTTCAAACATCAGCCGCAGACGTTCACCCGCTTCTCCTGAAAGCGCTAAGGCCACACCAAACAACACCGCAAACACAATGATCTGCAGCATTTCGCCTTTGGCCATGGCATCAATCGGATTACTTGGAAACATATTGATGAATACTTGCGCCAGACCTGGCGCCTGACCCGGATTAAAATCGCTGGCAGGTGTCATGTTGACACCCTCGCCAGGCTTGACCAGTGTAGCAAAGAACACAGCCAGCGCTATCGCCAGCGCTGTCGTCAGAATATAAAGGCTCATCGACTTGCTGCCGATCCGCCCCAAAGTCCTGATGTCTTTCAGTGAGCTGGTGCCGCAAATCAGAGACACCAATACTAAAGGCACGACCAGCATTTTTAAGCTGGCGATAAAAATCTGACCGCCGACATGAAAAAAACCATCGATAAATAACGCTTTGATCCCAAAGCTGAAAACGCCAACATCAACTACGCGCTCGGCCTGGCCATCCAACAGAAATTTAAACAGAGTACCGACAAGAATGCCGATGGCCATCGCGAGCAGAATTCGCGTGGTCAGATTGTATTTTGTGTTTGTAGTCATCTGGGCACATGGGTTATAACAGAGTTAAGGACGGCGTAATCTAGCAGTTTCTGAACTAAAAGAAAAATTTGTGCTTTAGCCCGAGTAAATTCTCGCAGCCGCGCGGGTTAATCGGCTAAGCTAGGAAAAGTCATAAATTCTAATGAAAATAGCCAGCTAGGGAGAGTTTTCATGCGAAACATCCGGCAACTTCTCGTTGCGTTTCTGATGAGTGTTGTAGTCGCTTGTGGTGGGGGGGGAACTCTGGGAACAAGCGGTACACCTGAGACGCCAAAGTACGCTGCAACTCTGAAATTAATCACTGCTGCCGGAGTTGAAAGTAATCAACTGACCGCGCAATCCCCGTTAACACTGGAAGTTGTCTTAACTTCAACCAACGGCGGCGCTATCAATGGCAAGCTCATCAGCTTTGAATTGAGTAACGCTACGGTGGCCACTTTCAGTAACGGTACGGCATCGGCCGTCACTGATGCGAATGGTGTCGCCCGCATTACATTGTTAGTTGGCCAAAGCTCTGGCGCAGCTCAAATCACAGCGACGTTGCCGGATAGCAGTAAAGCTACCATTGCCTTCCAGTCGGCTGGGGTCGTGCCAGTTTCATACAGCGGCACTATTAAACTGCTCAACGCAAATGGTGCTGAAACAGGCACTTTATCCCAGGCGGTACCTTTGACTGCGGAGCTGACGCTGACCTCCAGCAGCGGTGGCAGCCTGAGTGGTCAAATCATCAAGTTTGCATTATCAGACAGTGCTGTTGCGCAGTTTGATAATGCCACTGCGTCAGCGGTGACCGATGCCCGCGGCGTCGCGAAAATCGGCCTGACAGTTGGCACCAAATCCGGTGCCGCAGAACTTACCGCGACCTTACCTGATAATTCCGTATCGAAAAAAGCTTTTATGTCCGCCGGCGATAATCCGTCAGCAGACCAACTGACTCTGACGTTGAGTATGCTGAGTGCAGACGGCGCCGAAGTCACATCTGTCAGTAATGCCAACCCGGTCAAAGTCAGAGCCCAGCTGAAATCAAAACTCGGGCTCAGCGTTGCGAATAAACAAGTGAATTTTGCCATCAATCTGGCTGATTTAGCGCGCTTCAGTAATTCAGCGGCAACGGCACAAACCAGCAGTAGCGGTATCGCAGAAATTGGTCTGACAGTTGGTACTGCCAGCGGGACAGGCACTCTGACTGCGGAGCTTGACAGTAATAAAACGGTCAACGCCGCCAAGTCGTTTGACTCTGCCGGTGATGGCGGTTCTGTCACGACAGATCCAGTAAGTTCGGTGTTGCTGCAATCCGACAAGTTGCAGATTGGCAGCGGGAATGCAGATAAAGTCGAATTAACCGCGATTGTGCGTGATCGCCAGCAAAACCTGTTGAAAGATGTTGCAGTTAAATTCGGTATAGAAACCGGTTTTGAAGGTGAAATTGAAGTGCAGTCGGCTACAACCGACAATACCGGCACAGCGCGGGCTGTGCTGACCACCAAAACCAATCCGGCTTTGCGGGATATTCTGGTCAGTGCGACTGCAGGCAGCGGCGCGGCAAAATCTTATCTCACACTGAAAGTTGTCGGGACTGACATTGAAATTGCTGCGGCGCCTGCCGTTGTGCTTGGCAGCAGTATGGATATGACCTTTACCGTATTGGATTCATCAGCGAAGCCTATCCGGGATACCATACTGTCATTGTCATCGGAGCTGAAAAACAGTTTTAGCAATACATCGCCAAGAACTGATGCGGCAACCGGGCGGGCGACAGTGCGTTATACGGCAGTAAACGCTGGTAATGATACCGTCACAGTGTCGGCACTCGGAGTGATAAAAACCGTATTAATTGAAGTAAATGCCGATGCATTTGCGTATGTCAAACCGGCGAATGAAGCAGAGATCCCTGAAATCGCGTTAAACACGCCAGCTAATGCGACTGTCAAGTGGACTCGCAGTGGCTCGCCGGTCGTTGCTCAGGATGTCGGCTTTACCACGACAAGAGGTGTGATAGCCGCTGATGAACCAGGGCTGGCAGATAACAAAGTTGTGTCGACGATTCAGACCAATGCTGCAGGTGAAGCACAAATCTTTATGCGTTCAGCTTTCGCCGGTCTTGCCAGTATCTCAGCAAATACCCGTGGCACCGGAGCAACCTTACAAACGCAAAAAGTGGTTGAGTTTATTGCCACAGTGCCTGATCCGAACCGCCCACTGGAAGTGCAGGCCATTCCGGCGCAGTTAGCTCCGGGTGAAAAAGCCATCGTTCAGGCGATTGTGCGGGATGCCAACAATAACCCTGTGAAAAACAAAGAGATCGCCTTTAGCCTGGTGGATTCATTTGGTGGACAGTTAAGCCCGGCCACAGCCAGAACAAACTCGCAGGGGATTGCCACCACAGAATTTACGGCGGATGTCACAACACCTGGCAGCGGCAACCCGCAAGATCCGAAAGGGCTGAAGATTAAAGCGACTATTGCCGACAATGATGCTATCAGTGGCACCACTGGGATCTCGGTCGGTAACCGCACGCTGTTCTTCCGTTTTGCTACCGGTAATGGTATTGAAGAGTCAGACGACAAAGTACTGTATAAAAAGAAATATGCAGTGATGGTGACAGATTCTACCGGCAATCCGGTGCCAAATCAGGTGCTGACGGTGTCGGCGCTGCCAACCCGGTATAACAAAGGTCATTGGTTTAAGCGCCCGGTCAATCAGTCGTTTAAGTATTGGGAGGCTGTATATTCTAATACCGGCGACGATCTGACCTGTTTGTCAGAAGATAAAAACCGTAACGGTATTTTGGACGCTGGCGAAGACGAAAATGGTGACAAACAACTGACACCTGGCAATATTGCAACTGTCGAGAAAAATATCACAGCGGGTACTGACGGTATTGCGTACTTCACCCTGACTTATCCGAAGACCATGGCGCCTTTCGTCGATGTGGAAGTTGTTGTATCTGGATTTGCTGCCGGTACAGAAAACGTCACAGCCCGCACCGTCTCGTTGGGATTTAGCTCAGAAGATACCACCGACGAATCAGCCAGACCTTGGGCCAGTCCGTTTGGAGTTGATGCAAACTCAAATGAAGAAGGATTTACCACCAAATCTATCTGCGCTATCAACGGCCAGACCTTCCCGCTCTGATGAGTCGCAGGGGCACAACAGCCCCTTGCGTCGCTGTTCAACAAAAACCGGTCTTTCACAGACCGGTTTTTTTTTGTACTCCTGGTGTCCACTAAGGCAGCATGCGGCCTAACTGAAGATTCAATTAGATTGAATAAAAAAACACAGTGCCAGGCCCACTTCAAGTTTGTTGCGTTGACACAAAAAAACAGCCTGATATACCTGGATCAACTGCCACACCTTTACATTTTTTTGCGCAAGCTGATGTTATCTAAATGCTTGATTTAAATTGGTATAATTTATTTTGTGGCTGTGTTGTGACCAGTAGGCACAACCAAACGTAACGCTGAGTGCAAACCGAATTGCCAGGCTTTATAAATATTTCAGACTGCATAAACATTCGATAGTTGATCTGAATTCATCACCGGGAGCTGATATGACAACGTCCGTAGATTTATTTCTTCAAACCGCCAGCCAATGCCTGTGCCCACCGGGGGATGGCGTGTTTACCGTCAATACCGCAAAAGAACGTAAAGCGCTATTACGGGCTGAGCTATTTGGCCAGGATGCTGATGTGCGGGCTGAGTGGCTGGCTGGGCTTCAACGATTTGCCGGGTCAGCCGAGTCTGCAGCAATCCTTGGCATCAGTTCAGATTGTGGTGGCGGTATTTTGCGAGGTGCTAATTGGGGGCCGTTATTTTTGCGTCTGGCGCTGTTGCAGCAGCAACGGCAAAGCTACCCGGCGGACCTGGGAGATATCCGGGTGATCCCCCATCTGCTGCATGATAAATATCTGAATGCAGAAACTATCACTAACTGTCGTCAGGCGCTGTACCAAAATGCCCTGGCAGATTTACCGGTGAGCCCGCTGTCGCTGACTGAGCAACTGGCCGATTTGTTTTATCAGGCTTTTCCGGGCAAAGGCATTTTTGGCATCGGTGGTGACCATTCGGTAAGTTATCCACTAACCAAAGCCTATTTAAAAGCGCGCCGCACCGCCGGTATTCGCACTGCCATCATTCATTTTGACGCCCATACCGACCTGCTGACAGAGCGGCTTGGCATTGACCTGTGTTTTGGTTCCTGGTGTACCCATATCCTTGAATTTTTGCCGGCACCATCGCATTTGATCCAACTGGGGATTCGCTCCAGCGGGAAGCCAAAATCACACTGGGAAAGCACTTTTGGTGTGCGCCAGTTCTGGGCTGATGAAATCCGCTCACTGGGTGCTGTGGCAGTGGCTGAGGCTATCGTGACGCAGCTAAAAGCGGCGGTGGTCGATGAGCTCTATGTCAGTTTCGATATCGATGCACTGGATGCAGAATATGCCGCAGCGACAGGCACGCCGGAAACCGGAGGCATGACACCGGATGAAGCACTGCAGATCCTTGCTATTCTGCAGCAGCATTTCCGGGTTGGCGCTGCCGACATGATGGAGATTGCACCATTTACCGACAGTACCGGACAGGGTGCTGCAAGTTCAGCGCAAACGCTCAAAGTAGGGGCAGAACTTTCTGCCGTTTTACTCGACGCTATCAGTCGGGATCCAGCCCGTTAAACACCTTTTTGGCGCAGTTTATTGTGCTTCATCCAAAAAAATCCGCGCCCGACCTTATCGGGCCGGATTTAGCCTGTTTTGCCGGAGCTGCTGGATAAAGCAGCAATCAAGCCTCGAAAAACCAGCTGTCGGAGACAATTGTGCAACTGGCTACTTGTCACAACCTCCGTTTACGGATATACGTTAAAAAGCAAAAAAGACTACTGAATTTTTTAATAGGGACTCCTGCACTCCAATGGCGAAATCTCTGGTCATCGTCGAATCCCCGGCAA
>Ga0247724_1000375_pt1 | contig 10711 bp, 10 predicted proteins | sample OKSTACKMC2E_FD_182776 | JGI IMG/M metagenome (GOLD analysis project Ga0247724, IMG submission 182776) | Subsurface sediment microbial communities from gas well in Oklahoma, United States - OK STACK MC-2-E | ecosystem: Environmental > Terrestrial > Deep subsurface > Rock core/Sediment | place... | reverse complement strand
AAGCGGTTCAAACACCGGTTCAATAAAATGACCAATCTGGCCGAGGTAAGAATGCTCCAGGCCACCGGCATCATGCGGGAAATAACCGAATAACCAAATCAGCACAGTCACGGCAAAAATCACCGGGCCTGAGCGATAGACAAAGCTTTTTGCTGCACTCATCACGCGCACAATCAACGGCTTCCAGTGCGGTAGCCGGTAGTTCGGCAGTTCCAGAATAAACGGCATATCGGATTTTTCGTCACGGCTTACCACAAAACGCGACAGCATCAGACTGACCAGCAGCGCCACGATAATGCCCATCAGATACAGGCCAAAAAACGCCACGCCCTGTAAATTCACCAGGCCACCCAGATAAGCGCGCTCAGGAATAAGTACTGAAATTAACAGCGCATAAACCGGCAGCCGGGCTGAGCAGGCCATCAACGGAATCGTCATCATGGTGATTAAGCGTTTACGCGGCGATTCAATAGTGCGCGCCGCCATAATGGCCGGAATGGCGCAGGCGTGGCCGGACAGATACGGGATAAAACTGCGGCCGGACAAACCAAAATAACTCAAAGGCCGGTGGCAAATCAGCGCCGCGCGAGCCAGATAACCACTGTCTTCCAGCAGGCCGATGATCAGCGTCAGCATCATAATTTGCGGCACGAACACCAGGAATGAACCAACACCGCCAAAAATGGCATCGTTAAGGAAATCGCTGGTTGTGCCTTCGCCGATAAAACCGGTGACCCAATGTGCGACGGCACCAATACCGGCTTCCACGGCATCCATCAAAGGTGCAGCGAGGGTGAAAATGCTCTGGAATAACAGGAACATCACCAGCAAAAAGGCAAGGCCGCCACTTAAGTTATTCAACATAAAGCGGTCGATGCGATTTTGGTTTTTCAGCACCACACTGGACGCCAGACCATAAGTACGGGCCAGGCTGCGGCTGAACTGACGCAGCGCCTGTTCATCGCCGTGCTCCAGCGCCGGCACTGCCGGTTCGGCCGCATTGGCAAGTGCCAGCAAGCCCTGACGAAACTCATGAATACCCAATAAGGTTTTGGCAGAAATGGCAAATACCGGGCTACCAAGTGCGGCGCTTAATGCGGCGGTGTCGAGCTGATGGCCAAAGCGTTGCAGTTCGTCAGCCATATTTAAGGCAAATACCAGCGCTTTTTGATGAGCACGCGCTAACGCCTGCACCTGCAAGCCAAACATCAGGCTGCTTTCCAGCCGGGTTGCATCGAGGTTACAAATCACCAGCGCGGTATTAGGGTCTTGCAGCGCTTCATTGAGTTTATTCACGGCAATTTCTTCGTCGCGCGACAAACTACTCAGTGAATAAGCGCCCGGATAATCAATCAGTTCAAACTGTTCAAAGCGGCCGCTTTTCAGCTCAACGGTGACTCCGGGATAATTAGCGACTTTCTGCCGTAAACCGGTCAGCTGGTTGAATAACAGGCTTTTACCGGAATTGGGTTTACCTACCAAAACGATTTTTTTCATCAGAAGCCTTTTCTGCAAGCTGGCGCTGGGGGTTCGCCCAGCGCCCGGAGAATATCAAGGGCGGTGATACCGCTGTTAAAGCTGCGGTTCGATCAGAATATGCTGAGCGACCTGTTGCTCCAGCGTGTAAACGCAATCCTGGATCTGCACAACAACAGGGCCATTAAAGGGGCCTCGGCCCAAACAGATCAGCGGCTGGCCGGGTTCCAGCCCCATTTCTCGCAAGCGGTTCAGCACCAGTGGGTTCAGGCAGGCAGCTAGTTCTACCACAGATACAGCAGCTTTTTTCGGCGCGTCCCACAAAGTGTGACGTGCAGAAACAGCACCCGCAGGGTTTAATACAGTCATCAGGCCACAACTCCCGGCAAGCTAAATGATAATAATTGTCATTGTCGCTAAATTAGCTGCCGAATTCAAACGCAATTTGCTGAAAGTCACACACTAACGGCTGTCATGGGCAGCCAGACTCGACGGTCTCAGCAAGATGCACCGTCAATGGCTCCGATGACGGTACAGCTTTTGCTAACTCCGCTTCAGGCACTTTTACCTGAGGCGGATCTTCATGTCACTGCAACTCCAGGCCGCAGCTACGCTGTGGCCAGCCAACACCACCGGGGTTTCCGGCAATCTCAGTGCACTGCAACAATCTGCCGGCGACAAGGCAGAAAATGGCAACGAGCTTGCCAGTGAATTTGCCGCCGCGATGCAACAGTCACAGGTTTTACAGCAGCAGCTGCGCAGTGCTCCGGCCGAAGCAGAGCAGGCCGAAGCCGGCGCTATCACTTCAAGCCAGAACGGCCAGAGCGTGAGCGGCAGTAGCCAGACCCGCGGGTCCTCCGGCAACAACACAGGCGATGAGTCAAACAGCGAACCCAACAGTGAACAAGCGCAAAAATTCCTCGATGGCCTGATGGAGCAGTTGCTGGCGAACCGGCTTGGGATTAATAAAAAAGAAATGGACCGGCTGAAAGAGAAAATTGCTGAGTTGGAGTTAAAACGTAAAGAGCTGGCAGATCAGATGAATAAAGGTGGTAATGATCAAAATCTGGGGAATTCTATCCGGCAGATTGACCAGCAAATCACCGCGCTGGAAAAACAACTGCAGCAGCTGGTGCGTGAAAACGAGCTGAGTAAAAACAACCCGGACGATGATAAGCGTCGGGAGTGGTCGGCACAGAGTTTGGGCCAGTCGGCATAAAGCCTGGGCTAGTTGGTAAACAGCGCTCGGTGTAGCAGTGTATTGCTGATTGAGAGGCAGACTGCAACAGTCTCCGGCCCGTTGCAGTCTGTCGTCAGCTTATTGCTTTATAGCAGCGCGACGCTGCCGCACCAGCAATAACAAAGCACCACACATCAGCAACAACGGCGCCGGTGCCGGCACTGTGGTGGTATCAGTGACACTGAATCTGCTGCCAATCCAGTCAGCGCCTTCCAGCTCGCCACCGGCGGTCAGGAACCCCAGATACGCCGGGTCCAGATTCAGGTTGAATAAACCAGTGCCGCTGGCTTTAAACTGGATAGTCGCCAAAATAAAACTGCCGTTTTGCTTGGCGGCTAAAGTCGCCAGTGCAGCAGCCCAGTCAGCATATTCTTCCAGCGCCAGCCGGCCTGAGCTGTGGTCTGAGAACTGGTAAGAGCCAAAACCATCATCAAAGCCGCCGCCAAAGCTGAAGTTTTGCAGCGACAACTGCCCCGGCTGATACTGCAGCGCCAGGAAAAAGCCGGTCAGCACGTCGCTGAACGCGCTAGCTTTGAGTGTGGCAGTGATGAGCTCACCGCTTTGATAACTGCTTTTGTTGGTCTCAATCTGAATCACACCGGCTTGCGCCGTGCTGCCCAGGCTACAGGCGCTGGCAGCCAGCAATAAACTACTTAATAATTTTCTGATTTTATTCATGATATGACTTCTCTTTAATTATTTGTTTTAGCCGGCAATTGCACAGCGGGCGCGGTCACAGAGTTTGCTCATGGCGCTAACATCACGCTGGTCGACTTTTTTGTCGCCGTTAAAATCTAAATCCATGGTTAAGTTGGTTTTTGTCCGCAGGCGCTGGTTAAACAGGTTGATGTCGCGGCTGTCGATGGCGCCGTTTTGGTCTAAATCAGCCGGGCGGTACTTACTGCAGCTGCCGTTGCCTGCCACCAGACAATCCAGCCATTGGTGGAAGCTCACATCAAAGCTGGTGCCCCAGCGGGTCAGAATGTCCTGATACGGTGTGTGTGGCGGTAATTGTGGTTCAGCAGTTTTTTGCTGGCCACAGGTCCAGACCCAATAACCCGAGCCCCAGGCGCTGTCGTCATAGAGCCAGCTCCAGTTGTTGGCTATCGCCACTGGTTTTTCCTGCCAGCCCCAGGCAAAGCTGCAAGGAGCTGAAGAAATCACATATTTGGCGGCGCGTAATGACGGCAACAACGGGTCGTTGATTTCAGCGCGCTGGCGTTCAAACATGTAACGTACGGCGAGGTAACCCCAGTGATAAGTGCGGCTGGTGTTGCTGTTGGCGTAGGTGGTCTGGAACAGCTGGCTGAGCTGGTAAGTTTTTTGTGGTGCTGCGGCCAGCGCATTGGCGTTGGTTGGTGGCTGCGACAGATATTCGGCCAGGCCTTCACCCCACCAGACGGAGTTTTCCGGCTGGTCATTAAAGCTGCCCCACTGGTTATAACGGCCATCCAGATAATGGATATATTCGTGCTCTAAGTTCCATACGACAAAAGCCGGCTGCAGCCAGGTGGCCTGATAGGCGATAAAACGCGCCTGATTGTCCGGGTCAGACGGCGTGCCTTCGAGATACATACCGCCATTATTGGTATTGATATCAAAGAATTGACCGGCGTAGTTCTGATAGTCGGTGGAGGATTTAAAGATCACCATTTCCAGATCTTCGTTCTGGTCATTGGCCACCGGCTGGTCGCTTTGGGTGCCAAAAGTCTGATGAAACAACTGTTCTTCGGCGCCCAGTTTGCTACAGATCTGGCTTAAGTTGGCGGCGCTGATACTACCCTGATAACGCAGTTTTAACGTGTCGCTGCACTGATGTTTGCCGGAAAGCACAGTATCTTCCAGATTAAAAGCACAGGCGTTGCCGTATAAAGCGCAGTTGGCGCTGTCGTAGGCTTTGACCATGCCCTGCGCATTGACCCAGGCCTGCGAGCCGGTGCCGCCATAGCTGTATGTGCTCAGGATGTGCTGCAGCGCCGGGCGCACCGTGTCGGCTACAGTGCCACCGAGTTTCAGCAGCCGGCCGAGTTCAGACACTGCATCATTCAGCTGATATTCGCGGGTATGACCGAGCAGCCACTGGCCGTCCGTCAGCACAAAATCACGTAACCGGGTGACGATTTGCGGCTGTTGCGCCAGCAAGGTTTGCAGCTCAGTGCTGCCTTGATTGACCGCATTAAAATAATGCGTCAGCAGCTGGGTCATGCCGTTTTCTTCATAGGCGATACCCCAGTTATTGGCGCGGTTGACACTGCTGGCATAACCGCTGATGGCTTCGCTGATGCGCGGTAAAAACTGCAGCGACTCTGTGCCTGAGCTGTTGATTAAAATCAGCATTTCATAGCGCAGCATAAAATTACGCGACACATCACCGTCAAAGCGGACAAAATGCGCACCGTTCACATATTGGCGCAGCGCCTGTTCTAACTGCGTTTTATAAGCGCTCTGGAACACCCGGCCGTTGCCAGACTCCGCCCAGTGCATCGCCCGCAAATATGTCACCAGTTTTTCCAGCCCGGCCGCGCCGGTGGCGTCCGAACCGTCAAACCCGGCCAGTTTGCTGTTGATAGCGCTGGCGACGGTCAAAATTTTCTGGTCGCTGAAATGTGCAGTACCAACATAAGCCACGTTGTACAGCTGATACAAACAGCTGGTCAGGCTGCTGTTGCTGATGGCGTCAATCAGTGCCTGGTCCTGCAGTGGCAATAAATCAGCCGGGCTGGTGCAGCCGGCGGCCTGCAAGCTGGGAGCATCTACTGCTTGTTCGTTGCTGGTCTTTTGTATTTTGGCGGCTGACTGGCTGGGCTGATCTGCGGTTAAAAATGCTTGTTGTGCCGCGGTTTGCCATTTCGCCGGCAAGGTCACGCCATGCTGCTGCGCATAAATCTGCGCCTGAGTTTTCTCAAATTCTGCCGGCGACACCAGCCGCGGCTGTTGCGGCGCCAGCAAAGTGCCGGGGGTTTTGGTGGTTGCAGGTGACTTTTGTTGTTGCGCCAAACGCTGCTGCAGATGCTGTTGCTGTAAATCCTGATCCAGCTGCCCCGGATGCGACAAATTCACATCCTGCGCCATAACCAGACCACTGCCGAGCAAAAGCGACAGTGCCAGAGGTTGAAGATTCATTGCTGATGTTCCTGTTTTGTTATGTATCGTTATCTTTGTGTAACCTGCGCAGGCTGATTTAACTTAGCATAAAGGATATTGTATACAATATCCTTTATGAGTTTATTTTGCGCATAGCTGTGGCTTTTTAAGACAAATTGGTTATAAAAGCAGCGGGGCGGGGGCGGTAGGTGCGCGGTAGGTACGTGCGAGCGAAGCCCGCTGGCCAGTGGCGTACATGGACTCACGGCAATAATGTGTCGTATGTTCACCGCAGCCGTAAGGAGTCACACATTGGACAATCAATCCTGTAGCCGCAGTTTTTTTAACAACTGTGTGAATGAAGGGTTAGTAACGAACTCTGCGAGTTCATCCCCACTTTGAACCAGCAGTTCAAACAATATTAGGTACAAGCGCTTGAGAGCCTTGGATTTATGCGGTAGCGTGAGGTTATCTGGAAAAGGCACCGGGGATGTTCAGCACTTTACAGCGAGGGGCGTCCTGTCGATGAAGTTGTTGTAAACCACAGGGATAGTTCATTTGAATGTCAATGCCACGTTATACGGCGAATTTGTACTCATATTTGCGTTAATCATGGGCGCATTGTGTTATTTCGTGGCTCGCCGTAAAACCCAAAGACCAAAAATGGCGGGTTTATTGGGTGCTGTATTATCAGTTATTCCGATTCTTAGCGTTATTTATCTGTTCGTACTTTTGTATAAAAAAGATATAAACCCCACTTCTAATGCAGTAAGTCGGTAAGGTGTTTTATAACAATCAAAAGGCAGCTAACACTTACCGCGCAGCTGCATTTAGCGTTATGTACCAAAGGATTGATGAGTATCTTAAGAAATCTATTTAAATGGCAAAAAGGTCGCCAGAAAACAGGGTATGAAAAAATGCTATTGGCTGGAGCAATTTGGCCAATCAAATTTGATTTTTATTTGCTCAGATTCCCTGAAGGATGTGAGGTTCCACCCCACACAGATAATGTAAAAAATGGCAGACATTACCGTCTGAATATTGTTCTCAAACAAGCAAAATCAGGCGGTGATTTTATCTGTAAATCGCCAATTTATTGCAGCAAACGTATTAAGTTTTTTAGACCGGATATTTGTGAGCATTCAGTAACTAAGGTCATTTCGGGTAATCGCTATTTACTTAGCATTGGCTGGGTTCGTTGAACATATAACAAGCGTCAGCACACAGCGCCTGCTGTGCCGGACTCGCATCAAGTTGCTCGACACTCAGGCGATTGTTATGTTCATTAGGAGAGTGGTGATGAAATCAAATATTTTTGCATGGATTGCAGGTGGGATATTTACTTTAATTGTTTTCTTTGGCGGCTTTATATCGGCCTTCTATTTAAATTATTCGACTTTAGCGAATACATATACAAAAGAGCACGTTGATAACGGTCGTTTTATGCTTTGGGCTTTAAAATTCCTGGAAAACGGTGAAACAGAAAAAGCTAAAGATTTTTTGCGCAGTCAAGTGACAACTAAAGTATTAATAGTTGATGGTTCGCGTTTACCACCCACCAGTCAAAGAGAGCTTGAGTTAATTGAAAGCTTTTATCTTGAAGTTATAAACTACTTCGATGCTAAAGGTGGATTGAATGAAACCTGGCAGGTTATGGAAAACGATGTTTGGGTCACTAAACCAACACCCTCAATGAAAATTCTTGAGGAGTTTAAAAGTGAACATAACAAATAAATTTTATCGCTCGCAGATAGTGTTGGCTGCGACGGATAACGCGTGCGTGTTTTTTCCGCTGTTAATTTGGTAGTTCAACCAAAACCATGCCCTTTACCATCTCACACGCCATCGCAGCTTTTCCGCTGCATCATCTGACCCGCAGAAAAATCCCGGTGATGCCTGTGGTGATTGGCAGTATGTCGCCGGATTTTCCCTATCTGTTGTTTATGACGCCGGTACACGCGCCAGGGCATTCAATCCCTGGAGTTTGGATTTATTGTTTATTGCCGGCGTTGTTGATGCTTGCGCTTTGGTATCGGTGGCTGGAAAAACCCATATTAAATTTGCTGGCGCTGCCGCGGGGCCAAATAGTGTGGAATATTCGCGAAGGCCTGCTCGTGATTTTGGGCGTGCTGCTTGGCGCTTATAGCCATCTGCTGTGGGATGCGACCAGTCACAGTTATGGCTTTTTTGTGCAGAACAGTGAGTTTTGGCACGCTGAGCTGTTTGGCTTGCCGCTGTATAAGCTGAATCAATATGGCAGTGGCGTGTTGGGTTTGGCAGGGCTGGTGTTGTGGTATGCAAAACTTAAAACAGAAAGCCAGCAAGTGGTTGAATCAACTCACTTAAAAATGGCGTTTGTCATCTATACCGGTAGTATTTTGTTGTTTGTGCTGGCGGCTAATTTACTGCACGAGTCCGCCGGACTGTCGTATGTTGTGGTGCGCTCGGCTATTGGCTTGATAAACGGCATCGCGATAGGCTGTGTTATTTATGCTGTCTGGAGTAGCCGAAGCTCGCAAAAAAGCCGGTAGCAGTTCCGGGTGATCAATAATCCTTGAAGGCGCAGGTATGCAAACCAATCCGAATAAATTTCTGCTCGCTGCCGCGCTCTGCTGTGGTCTCGCGGCCTTGGCGCACGCCGGTTGCATCCTGTTTGGCGCAGCTTGGTACCGGTTTTTTGGTGCCGGTGAGCAGATGGCGCTGCTGGCTGAACAAGGGCACTGGTATCCGGTGGTAGTGACTTTGGTGATCACGCTGCTATTGCTGGTGTGGGCCTGTTATGCGTTGTCCGGTGCCGGTGCTATCCGGCGATTACCGCTGACGCGGTTGGCGTTAGTGCTGATTAGCACTATCTTGTTGCTGCGGGGCCTGGCCTTTGTCTGGTTGATGCCGCTGTTTCCTGAAAATAGTCTGTTGTTCTGGCTGAGCAGTTCCATGATTTGCCTGCTGATGGGCACTTTGTTTGCGGCAGGTAGCTGGCAACAATGGCCGAAACTTAGCGCCAAAACAACAGCGCTTGCCTGAAGGCTTTTTAAGTCTGAAAGCTGTTTACCTGAATCCTGGTTATTGAGCACGGAGCCTGACCATGCCTGACACTAACACGACTGAAGACAATACTTTCACGACCAGCCGCAGGTTGCCATTTCCGGCGTCGGCGATATACAGCGCTTTTGCCCGTGCGGAGCAACTGGCCGCCTGGTGGGGGCCGGCTGGTTTTTCTAACCGCTTTGAGCTGTTTGAATTTACCCCCGGCGGGCGCTGGCATTTTGTCATGCAGGGGCCGGATGGCCAGCAATATCCGAATCAGAGTGTTTTTGCCGAACTTGAAGCCAACCGCAAAATCGTTATCCGCCACGACTGCGCGCCGTTTTTCACTTTAACAGTCGAACTGACGCCGCTGGAAGCCGACACTGTGCTGCGCTGGCAGCAGGTGTTTGACGATGCCGATATTGCACAGGCGGTGCGGCATATTGTGGAGCCGGCCAATGAGCAGAATCTGGACCGGCTGACGCAGCTGCTTTGTGCCGCAGGCGGATAAGTTTTTTCATCGTGCTGGCGCGGATCAATTCGTACCGCACAGCAACAATTCGCCAAAATGCCGAACTTAATCTGGTAAGCTCGGGCTTTCTCCGGTCAAACTACTGAAGCTATGGCAGTCGAGATTTATCAGCAGTTGTGGCAACAATTTTGCGACGCGTTATCGGCGCAGCAACTGGAAACCGATGCTTTGACTGACGACCCGGCCGACGATCGGCGCGGCATCACGGCACTGGCTTTTCTGCAAACTAACTGCCCGACGGCTTGTTTGGAAGTTGAACGCTTCCAGCAGCAAATGAAAGCGTTGGAACCTGCGCAATATCTGCAGCCGGCGGCAGAGCTGCATCTGACCGTGCTGTCGATTATTTCCTGTATCAGTGGTTTTACCCTGCAGCAAATAGATGCAGCGGCATATATCCGGGTGTTTCAGCAGGTGTTGGCGGAGCTTAACGAAGAGATCCGGCAGCAACAGGTAGCGCCAATCCAAATTGAACTGCGCGGTGTTACCGCATCCGCGTCCTGTATTTTGCTGCAGGGGTTTGTCCAGGGCGAGGGGCTGAGCAATTTGCGCGATAAACTGCGCTTGGCTTTTGGTCAAAGCGGCCTGCGACAGAGTATCGACAGCCGATACCGTCAGCAAAGCGCGCATTTAACGTTATGCCGCTTCACCCGGCCGCTGCAGCAACCTGAGGCGGTATTGGCGCTTTGCCAGCAATATCGCGATTATCATTTCGGCAATCTGCCACTGCAGCAAATTGAGCTGGTGTTTAACAACTGGTATCTGCACAGCGCCATCACCCGGCCTTTAGCTGTGGCAGCGCTGCCCGGCCCTGATGTGTGGCGCTGATGCCTTAGCGGCGTCAAGGCTGACTTTTACCGCCAAAGCAGATTTAGGCGGCCAAGGCGCGCCCTTGCGTGTACAATACAGGGTTCAGGCTTTGCGCCGTTATTGTTGATTGCCCCTCTGTAGGAACTCTGATGAAAAAAAATTTCTCCTTTACGCACCCAAAAATTCAGCCGGCCCGTGTGGCTGACGCCGTCAAACACGAAATCAAAAAATACTTAAACCGGGAGCGACGTAAAGCATTGCCGGCTGGCATGGATTACTGGACTTTTGATTGCCGCTTTGGCGCAACAGAAGATGCTGCAGAAAAAATCTTCACTTCGGAAATTAACAAGCGTATTGATGCGGCGCTGGAACAGCAACTGGCTGGTTTTTATGTCGAAATTCTGGCGCGTGCTTGCCAGCATCAGCCACGTGAATCGGCCGAGTAATCCGGCCACATTGCACAAAATGCAAACAATGCTCTGCGTCGGGGCGAAAATGCTGTATATTCCGCCGCTCTTTTTTGATGGTCGCTTTCCACCGAGGTT
>Ga0247724_1000371_pt1 | contig 10756 bp, 12 predicted proteins | sample OKSTACKMC2E_FD_182776 | JGI IMG/M metagenome (GOLD analysis project Ga0247724, IMG submission 182776) | Subsurface sediment microbial communities from gas well in Oklahoma, United States - OK STACK MC-2-E | ecosystem: Environmental > Terrestrial > Deep subsurface > Rock core/Sediment | place... | reverse complement strand
TCTTCCTTTTCGCGCGGAACGAAAAGGCTGGAACGGAAAGGAAAAGGTCATGACCGACCGCGAATTGAAACGATTGTCTCGAATGCCGTTGGATCACATGGACCAAATGTTGCAGCATGGTCTGAGCGAGTCTTGGGTGTCGAGCTCATGCCCTGGCAGCGGCACGTACTTGACGGTCAGCTTGCGTATGACGCTGATGGCAAATGGTGTAATCCCATGTCGCTCGTCAGTGTTGCCAGACAAAACGGCAAGACGGTTGCGCTCAAAGCATTGCTCGGATGGTGGCTTACTGATTACCAACTTGAAGCCGGGCCGCAGAACATCCTGACAACAGCACACCGACTTGATTTAGCAACTTCGTTGTTCCAAGATTTAGCGCCAATCCTTGAGGAAAAGTTCGGTGCCAAAGTGGTGTGGCAATACTCAAACAATCGTTGCGAAATTGGGCAAAGTAAATGGTGGGTGAAAGCTGCGCGTCCTAGCGCTGGTCATGGCATGAGCATTGATTTGATTATTGCTGACGAAGTATTCGGCATTGATTCTGAGACACTCGACATCGGATTGCTACCGACGCAACGTGCCAGGGCTAATCCGCTTTGCTCGATGTGGTCAACCGCAGGCACCGAGGATTCGATTGCGATGTTGCGGTGGCGTGAGCAAGGGATACGCGCCATTGATGAGCGCAAAGCGACTGGTATTTATCTGGCTGAGTATTCGCCGCCACCTGATCTAGATCCGATGAGCGCAGCTGCGTGGGAGTACGCCAACCCGGCGCTCGGCCACACGCTCGACATTCGCACCATCGAGCAGGAAGCCAAAGGCCCGAACCGGGCTGGGTTCCTGCGTTCTAGCGTGAACCTATGGGTACAAAGCGAACTGTCCTGGCTGCAGCCTGGGCGCTGGGAATCGTTGCATACCGAATCGCGGCCCGTACTAGGCGGAGTGTTGGCGTGCGAAGTCTCGATAGACGATGGGAGATACGTGGCGGTCAGAGTGAACGCCAATACTGCTGGGATTCTGACTGCGACTGTCGCATTCATGTGCGAAACCGTGACACAGGTATGGGATAATGTGCGTCAACAGTTGCGTGACAATCCAGGGCTCACGCTGGCGATAACGCCCACGCTCGACACGAACTGTCCGACTGATCTACAGCGCAAGCGCATCATTGTCGGCTATCAAGAGATTGGCCGTTTCACGCAACTCGTCCGGCAACTAATCAACGAGGGCCGCGTCAATCACACTGGCGAAACGATGCTGGCTGAACACATCGGCCGCGCAGTAGCAGTCAAGACACCAAGCGGCTTGGCATTGTCATCCACAAAATCAAGTGGCCCGATTGAGTTGGCCCGGTGTCTCGTGTGGGCTGTTGGCTTGATGAGCAGACCGCGCCCGATGGTGAACAGACCACAGATTGCATCGAGCGCCTAGACTGACTGCACGATGGCAATTTTCTCCCTAAAGCGCGCTACACCGAACACTCCTAACGCCCAAGTGGGTGCTGCTGGCGCTGCTGGCAACCCATTCGTCGGCAACTTCATGACGTACACGGCCGGATTCGACCGCCAGGCCGCCATTCAGATTCCTACCATCAGCCGTTCACGCGATCTCATTTGCGGAATGATTGGATGCTTACCGATTCGCCAGTACTCAAAGCAGTGGATGGATGACGAGTACGAAGATATTGAAATGCCTGATGACACTTGGTTTCATCAGCCAGACCCGAACGTCACTAGATCATTCATTATGTCATGGACGGTTGATGACCTGATTTTCTACGGCCGCGCATTCTGGGTGATTACCAGCCGATTTGGCAACGGATTCCCAGCCACGTTTACCTGGATTCCGGCAGCCGATGTGCAGACTCGTGACCAGGGCGGCCCACTGTGGTTTGGCCCCAGCAAAGAGGTGTACTTCAACGGCAACAAACTGATTCCAAATGATGTGGTGCAGTTCATCAGCCCGATTCAAGGCCTGTTGTCAAGCGGTGCCAGGGCAATCCGCACCAACCTGAATCTCGATACGAGCGCTGAGCGTTTCGCGCGCAACCAGACACCAGCAGGCGTATTGAAGCAGACCGAAGGTGAGCCGTTGAGCGCCGAGGAATTGAGCGAACTCGCTGCAGGATTCGCCAGGGCACGTGAAGGCAATGCGATTGCCGCGTTGAACCAGTACGTCGATTGGAAAGAGTCGTACATGGATCCGAGCAAGTTGCAGTTGACGGAAGCCCGGACATATCAGGCGCTGGAGATGGCGCGTGTTGCGAACATTCCGCCTTACCTTGTCGGCGCACCGACAGGTTCAGGCATGACGTATCAAAACGCATTGCAAGCGCGTCAAGACCTGTATCTATTCGGTGCCAAACCGTACATCGAGTGCATTGAGCAGACGCTCAGCATGAACAATGTGACACCACGCGGCCGATACATTTATCTTGACGTTGATTACTACCTGGAGGAAGCAAACACTGTGCCGGGGGAGGACAACGCTGCACCTGCCCCGGCACTACCTACAGAGAGTGAGAACGACTAATGCTGAAACTAACCGCTGCTGACACATTCGTAATCGCCGAGGAAGGCGAGTCGCCACGCACCATTTCAGGTGTCGCGGTGCCCTGGGATACCGAAGCCACCGTCTCGGATGGCACTCGCGTCAAGTTCGCCAAAGGCAGCCTGCCAACCACTGGCAAGAAACCAAAACTGCTCAAGTACCACGACGACACCAAGCCTGTAGGCGTGGTCACTGGCCGGGTGGACTCGGACAAGGGCATGCTGTTCACGGCCCGAATCAGCGCCACGTCAGAGGGCAACGACATGATCGAACTGATCAAGGATGAAGCCATTGACGCAGTGAGCGTCGGTGTCAACCCCATTGAGTTCAATTACGACGACTCAGGCGCAATGGTCATCACCAAAGGCGATTGGGTGGAGTTATCATTAGTGACAGCACCTGCGTTCCGCGGTGCTACGATTACAGAGGTTGCAGCGACCGAACCACAACAGGATGAGGAGTTACAACCAATGACCGACAAGATCGAGACTGCCGCAGCAGTCGCTGAAGTTCCAGCCGCTGCACCTGTCGCCCCTGTGTGGGCCGAGGCCAAGCGCGAGTTCAAGATGCCATCAGCCGCTGAGTACATCAGCAAAGTGATTCGCGGTGGTGCAGAAGCACACCAGTTTTTTGCCAACCTGAAGGCCGCTGCGCCCGATGTCGTCACGACCGATACGCCCGGCATTCTCCCTGAGCCGATCGTCGGCCCGGTGTACAACAACTTCCGCGGCTTGCGCCCAGTCGTCGATGCAATCGGTGTCAAGGCAATGCCAGGTGGTGGCAAGGTGTTCCGTCGCCCAGAAGTGACGACCCACACGACTATTGGCTTGAGCAACGGCGAAAACCAGCCGCTCGATCAGGGCACGTTTGTTGTCTCCAACAACAACGTGACCAAGAATGTCTACGGCGGTTACGTCAAGTTGTCCGAGGAGGACATGGATTGGACAGAGCCCGAAGTGTTGGGCCTGCTGCTTGATGACATGGCGCGCATTTACGCCAACCAGACCGATGACGTTGCAGCTGATGCACTGGTGACTGGCGCAACCCAGACCACGACATTTAGCAGCCCGATGACCGACCCGTCAAACTGGGCCGCATGGATGTACGACGCATCATCGGCAATCCTGACTGGCTCAAACGGCAACCTGCCAACGCACCTGTTCCTGTCTCCTGACCAGTGGGCAGCGCTCGGCAAGTTGAGCGACGATGCCAACAGGCCGCTGTTCCCACAAGTCGGCCCGATGAATGCCTTTGGCGCACTTCAGCCGGGTGGAACCGCTGGCAACGCATTTGGCCTGACGGTCGTTGTTGATCGCAACTTCGCCAACGGCACCATCATCATTGGTGACCCAAGCGGATTTGAAATCTTTGAGCAACAGAAGGGCGCAGTCCAGGTCGAAGCGACCGATGGTTCACTGTCTCGCATCATCAAGTTCCGCGGCTACTTCGCGACGCTGATGATTGACGAGCAGAAGTTCCGCAAAGCCGTCTGATCTAGTTCGCATCCTCCAGGCGACTAACTATGGCCACGCTGACGGTTACCCATAAACAGGTAATCGAAGGCGTGGCCGTAGTTCAGATACTCGAACCCATCAACTTCGAGGTAGGCCAGAGCGTCACGCTCAGCAACATGGGCGCGCCATTCAACGGCACCCACAAGATTTTGGCCCTGCCAGAGTACTACCTAATTGGTGTCAGTGATGAAGGCGATTATCAATACGACTTCGCGCGCATCATCACCAACCAGGTGTTGTTCGCGCTCAACACTGCCGATGTAGAGCGTCAGGCTGTTACCGCAGGCAACGCCACCTATTCAATTACCTGCACGTGGATTGCCCTGGGCGATCTTGAGGATTACCTCGGCTACACATTCACCACACCCAGCGCCGACCTAGACATTGCCACGATGGCTGTAGGTGCAGCCAACGCATTTGCATATCGTCGCAGGCAAGAATCCGGCTATTTCGATAGCCCCAGCACAGTGCCCGGCCTTGATGTCAAACTAGGCACCGTGCAATACGCGGCCATCCTGTACCGCGAAAAAGGCAGCGTCGAAGCTCTGGCATCGTTTGACCCACTCGCGACTGGTGGTCCAGTGGCAGGCAACTTTGGTCAGATCATGCGCCTGTTGGGTGTCAATAAACCGCAGGTGGCCTGATGCCTGGCATGTTCGCTGAGGGCTACGGCCTGCTGGTCACCAAGCTGCAGACGATTACCGGGCTGCGCGTATTCGATGACCCACGCACATTGAACCCACCATGCGCGCTGGTCGAGGCACCCAGCATTGTGATGCACACAAACGTGGAAGCCGAAATGGAATACCGCGTGGTGCTGATCGCCCAGGGCGCTGGCGACAAACGAACGATGGACACGCTGCTTGATTTGGCTGACCTGATTAGAGCTGCAAAGATTGGGCTGCTCACGGCCCGGCCAACCACGATCAGTTACGGCGGCCTTGACTATGCCGCGTATGAACTGACAATCAACACCAAAGTAGTGCCATAGGGCTACTAGACTGCCAACAGGCTTGCAGCGAGCCTCCATCAAAAGGAGTTTCGCTACATGGCAACTGCAGTCACCTACCTCGCCTCCCCCACGTTCGGCATCGGCGTGAACCTCGCTGGCATCAAAGACCTGTCAGACCAGTGCAAGGCAGTGGTCATCACCAAGTCGCGTGAAGCGCTCGATGCCACCAGTTTCGGTGTCACTGGCCGCCAGTACGTAGGCGGCTTGACCAACGTGACCGTCACAGCCACGCTGCTCATGGAATACAGCGCCACGCCCGGCTCGTATGTCGATCTCACGGCCCTGGTAGGCACCAATGTGTACGTCGCAGTCAAGCCGACCAGCGCAGCTATCAGCGCGACGAACCCGGAGTTTCAGATCACTGGCGGCTATCTCGAATCGCTTGATGTAGTCAATGCCACGCTGGGCGAACTGTCCGAAATTGAAATCACGATTACAGGCGGAACTCTGGTCGAAGATGTGACCGCATGAAGTTCAACATAAAAGTGGCGTACCGTACTCCGGCTGGTGCGGTGGTTGAAGAAACAGTGGTGACAACGCTTGCGGATACCGCGCATTGGGAACGCAAGAAAAAGAAAACCGTTCGCGACATGATGAACGGCATCGGCATCGATGACCTGGCATTCATGGCTTGGCATCGGCTCGTTGCGATGGCCAAAGAGAATCGCGACTATGACACTTGGCTTGAGTGCGTCACCGATTTGGATGTGATCGAGGAACAATCGACAAACCCTACGGAAGCGGCAGCCTCCGCAGGCAGTTAGCAGAATTGCTGTTGGCTACAGGCTGGTGGCCACCGGATATCAGATTCGATTACGAGGATTTGGCTACCGTGTTACTTCTAGCAAAGAAAGCGAATAAACGTGGCCGTTAGCACCAACATTGAAGTAGTCGGCCTAAAAGAGGCGTTGCGCGACTTGAACAATCTTGACAAGAAAGCGCGTCGAGATATCACCAAACGATTCAAGGAAGTTGTTGACCCGGTAATCAAAGAAATCCAATCCAATTTTCCGACTAATGCACCACTGTCAGGATTTCAACGAGCATGGAATCCAGCCAGAGGCCGCAGCGCCAGCGCGGCATTGGCAAGACGCGATGCGTTCGCTGCAGTGTTGGCAGAGCAACGCAATCGATCAGGTGCTAATGCAATCTTGCCCTGGAACTATGACAAGAAAGCCGTAGTGGCAAATGTGTCAGGCAAGCGGCCACGCAGCCGCACTGGGCGATCAGGGCCATACACCAGCAACCTTGCAGTATTCAGAATTATTTGGAAGGGCCCTGGCGCTCGACTGTTTGACACTGCCGGGCGTGGTGATCCGCGAACTCAACAAGGCAAGCGGATGGCTGCAGCGCTCACAGCCAAGTTCGGCAAACCATCACGTTTGATGTGGCCAAGTTATGAGAAAGAACGCGACAGAGTCGAAGCGGCGGTGCGTCGTATCATAAATGATGTGATGGAACAGACAAACCGCGACATAAGAGTGTGACATGGCTGTAAGCATTCCTATTGTCTCCGAGTTTGATGGCAAGGGCATCAAGAAAGCCGTTGCTGAGTTCAAGCAACTTGAAGGCGCTGGCGCTAAAGCCAAGTTCGCTTTGCAGAAGGCTGCTGTACCTGCAGCCGCAGCACTGGCTGGATTAGGTGCTGCAGCCACGCTGGCAACCAAAGCCGCAATGGAGGACTTGAAAGCCCAGGAACTGCTCGCGCAAGCACTCATCAACACCACCAATGCGACCGATGAGCAGATTGCCGCTAATGAGCAGTTCATTGCCGCCACAGAGCGCGCTGCAGCCGTATCTGACGAGCAGCTGCGCCCAGCCCTGGGCAACCTGGTACGCGCTACCGGGGATGTTGAGGAAGCCCAGAACCTGCTGGCAGTGGCGCTCGATATCAGTGCCGCTACAGGTAGCGATCTGGAAAGCGTCAGCATCGCACTGTCAAAGGCCGCCAATGGTCAAGTCACAGCTCTGCAACGTCTTGGCATTCCCCTGGATGAAAACGCGGTCAAAGCCAAAGACTTCAACAAGATTCTCGGCCAGTTGTCTGACACGTTCGGTGGTGCCGCATCGGCATCAGCCAATTCGTATGAAGGCCAGATGCGTCGCGTGGCTATCGCTGTTGACAACACCAAAGAAAACATCGGCATGGCGCTCATCCCGGTGGTCGAGCGTCTGCTACCAGTATTGGACAAGGCTGCACAATTCGTACAGAACAACACCAGTGTGCTGGTTGCCCTGGGTGCAACGATCGCGGCCGTGTCGGCCGCAGTGCTGGCAATCAACCTGGCAATGAAGGTGTACACAGCCAGCCTGATCGCAGTCAGGGCTGCACAATGGGCATTCAACGCGGCAGTCGCAGCCAACCCGATTGGTGCAGCAATCGTGGCAACGGCAGCATTTGCGGCCGGGCTGGTCTACCTCGAATCCAAGACCCAGGCAGTCAGTAACAGTTTCGCCCGGTGGGGCGCTGTACTCACTCAAGTGCTGGGGCCGCTGTACGCAGTCGTAGCCCTGATTGGCAAGATATTCAATATCGGTGATATCAAACTGCCAAGCCTTGACAGCCTGGTGCCAAAGTTCAATGTGCCAAGTACGACACCTGGCACGATTGCGCCACGTCTGCCAAGCCCTGACAGTGGCCCTGATTTGCTTGAGCGTAAGTTCTTGCGGCCTGAAACCCCTGGCACGTTGCCTGTGGTGCCTATCGTGCCGATTGGTGGCGGTGGTGGCGGTGGTGGTGGTGTAGGCATCGGTGGCGGTGGCGGTGGCATCGGTGGCGGCGGCGATCTGGTCACAATTATGGGTGGCGGTGGTGGCGGCCTGGGTGCAGTGCTGGGTACCGAGGCAGTGTTGGATGGTTTGACAGGTGGCGGCGACGTAATCAGCGTCACCGTGAACACTGTGACAGCACCAGCCGATTTGGGTGACACCATCGTGGATGCCCTGGTCGAGTACAACAGGCGCAGCGGCCCACTGCAACTGGAAATCGCCTAATGGCCACATCCGTAGTTCAATCCGGCGACTACCTGCTCGAACTTGATACTGGGTATCTCGTCAACGCATTCAGGCTTGACGATTCGATCAAAGGCGTATTGGACAACACCACATATGTGCTTGATGGCACTACGCAGTTCGCTGACATAACACCATTCGTTACCGACATTCGATACAGGCGCGGCCGGCAACGCACCGACTACCAATTCGGTGCAGGCACCATGTCATTCAACATGCTTGACGAAACAGGCATCCTGGGGCCGTATGACGTGAACAGCCCATATTACGACCCGGACAACAACGAGCCAGGACTGGCGCCACTTCGCAAGGTCCGACTATCGCGTGATGGCACGTATCTGTTCACAGGCATTGTCACCGGGTACGACTACAACTTTGTTCTGGGCGATTTAGACAGCGTGACAGTCATATGCGCTGACGATTTCTACCGTTTGGCACAAACGCAGTTAGATACTTACAATGTCAGTGAGGAATTGTCTGGCACTCGCGTGACGAACATTCTTGACCGTACCGAGGTTGATTATCCTGCTGGCACTCGCAGCATCGCAGCAGGCACTGTCGAATTAGGCGGTGTGGGCGCATACACAATTGAGGCAGGCACTAACACGCTGTTGTATTTGCAACAAATTAACGAGGCTGAACAAGGCCGACTATTCATGGCCGCTGATGGCACATTGACGTTCCAAAACCGTATCGGGCAGACGCTTAGCGGCCCGGTCGTCAGTTTCAAGGATGATGGGACAGGTGCTGGGTACACCGATGTAACCATCCAATTTGATGCTGATCGAGTTGTCAATCGCGCCTATGTTGAGCCGCTAAGTGGCAGCAGCGCTACCGCAACCGATAACACCAGCATCGCCAAGTACTTCATCCAGTCGCGTTCAATCACCAACAGCCTGCTGCACATCTCAGGCGAAATCACAGCTCTAGCCAACTACCTGCTTGAGCCTGATTCTCAGCCGCAGTACACAAGCGTGACTACGACTTTCAGCCGTTTGACCAGCAGCCAGCGCGATGACGTGGCCAGCGTCGATATCGGTGACACGATTAGCATCGAGAAACAGATACCGGGGCTGAACAGTCAGATTGCTGAGGAGTTGGCGGTCGAGGGCATCGAGGGGCGTATCACCGTGTCAGGTGGCCACCAGATCACATTCTTTACGAGCCCGACAGTGATTGTTTATGAGTTGATTCTTGATGACTCGGTGTACGGCGTACTTGATGCCAGCAACGTATTAGGATGATGTAACTATGGGTGCTAACCAACAGACTTCAGTTCCAGCATTTACCGCTGGCCAGGTATTGACAGCACAGCAACAAACCGAAATCAACACGGGTGTTCCTGTATTTGCCGACACAACTGCGCGTGATGCCGCGTTTGGCGGCACCGGCGAAAAGATACTTGCCGAAGGCCAGATGTGCTACATTGAAGCCGCACCTAAGCGATATCAGGTTTACAACGGTTCCGCGTGGGTAGATTATTTCATCGAGGCCACAACATACACGCCGACAACTACCGGCATTACATTGGGCAACGGCACACTTACGGGTAGGTACACCCGATTAGGGAAAATGGTGTGGGTAGGAGTTCAGTTCGGTCTCGGTTCAACGTCGGCCATTACGGCTACACCAAGTTTTAGTTTGCCTGTGAATGCACAAGCGGGATCTAATGCAACGGCAAGTTCGGTCACAATTCTGGATGCAGGCGTAACGTTCTATCGGGGTTCGGTTGAAATTACCACAACATTGGCATATCCATTTGTTGATGTTGCAAACGCAACGTATCTCAATTCCCCGACACAAAACATAAGTCCGACAGTCCCCATGACCTGGGCAAATGGCGACAATCTCAAATTTCAATTGGTGTACGAGGCGGCCTAATGTTTACATTCAATCCATTATTTCCAGACGCAACAAACGAACAAAAATTAGAGCAGTTGCGGTTATGGCGCGACCGTGAATTGGCGGATACAGATTGGACACAATTACAAGACGTTTCATGCGATAAAAACGCATGGGCAAAATACCGTCAAGCATTGCGTGATTTACCGGCCCAAAATGCAAACGCCGAACAAATCGTGTTACCTCAAAGGCCAGAATAATGAAATGGCAATACGTGTTAGAGGATTGGGCCAAAGCATTCGTCGCTGGAAGCGTCGCCGTACTTATCACCAGCGAATACGACGTAACAAACGCGCTAAAAGCCGGGCTCGCAGCCGTACTGCCACTGATTTACGCATGGGCCAACACGAAAGACCATAGGTACGGCCGCAAGTGAAATACCCGGTCAAACCAGTCCGGCTACCAGCCGACCTGGTGAACATTCAGCCCGGTCAATTACCTGACTACTTGCTGAAGCCTGTACGCCCATACGGCCGCTTGCATTGGCTTGCAGCTCAGGCATATCACGCCATGCGCTCAGCAGCACGACAGGATGGCATTAGAGGCCTGAAACCAACTTCATACTGGGATACCTACCGCACACTCGAAATACAGGAACGCGGATTCTTGGCGCGATACACCAGGGCACCAATCGCCAACACCAAATCGGTACGCATGTACAAAGGCGAAAAATATTACCTAAAACCAGGGCTCGCAATCATGGCAGTGCCCGGCACCGGATTTCATCCACTCGGCCTAGCAGTCGATATCTCCGAGGCAAGTGGCA
>Ga0247724_1000370_pt1 | contig 10781 bp, 9 predicted proteins | sample OKSTACKMC2E_FD_182776 | JGI IMG/M metagenome (GOLD analysis project Ga0247724, IMG submission 182776) | Subsurface sediment microbial communities from gas well in Oklahoma, United States - OK STACK MC-2-E | ecosystem: Environmental > Terrestrial > Deep subsurface > Rock core/Sediment | place... | reverse complement strand
ACCTTCCGCTTGCAGCATCTCACGCAACTGAAGATGGTTATACACTTCACCGTTGTACGCGATGACATAACGACCTGTATCCGACAACATCGGTTGATGACCGGCTGCAGACAAATCAACAATTGAAAGCCGACGATGTCCAAGCACCACTGGGGAGTTTTCGCTCTGCCATACCCCTTCACTATCCGGGCCGCGATGTGCGATTTTCTGACACATTTGCTGCGCGATTTGCTGATTGTCTATACCGCGTATCCGGCTAAAACCGATGAATCCACACATCAGGGCACTGAAATCCTTTGAAGAGAGTTAAAAATACGAGCTAGTTCAGGCAGTTGTGCTTGCAACGAATACACTGTTTCCACCGCTGCACGACCGGCTTGACCATACTGTTGACATAACAAATCGTCTGTCGCTAAGGCCACCAGTGCATCGAACCATTCACCATCCGTCGCAGCCAGCAGACCCGAACCACTGCCCTGCACAATATCAACATTCGCACCGACCGGCGAAGCGATCACCGGAACAGCACAAGCCATATATTGGATGAGTTTATAGCCGCACTTGCCGCGCTCCCAAGGACCGTCCGGCAGCGGCATCAGTCCCACATCAAAATTACAAATATCCTGCACTTCTGTCGCTTCAGTCCAGGGCCGTAGTTCGACATTACAGCCTGCGAAATGCGGGAGTATATCGGTATTCGCACCGATTAGAACCAAACGGCCACTACAATGCGCGAGTGCTTTACAAAGTGCAGGCGCAATCAACGTCAGATACGATTGTGTGGCCGGCGATCCAATCCAACCGAATACCGATGTTGTGTTTTTCGGCTTCGTCGCAGCAATCGGATAACGAGCCAGATCAATAACGGTCGGGATCCAGGAAATACTTTGGGCACCGGCTTTTAGCGCGCGTTGCTTTAAATAGGAGTTGCCGACACAGACCACATCTGCACTCGCCATCACCTGGTCAATTTTGTTTCCGAGCAAGTTCCGTAGCAGCGGATTCCCCGCAAGATCGTAGTTATGAAACAGTGCATCATCATAATCGACGACAAAGGGGACTTTGCGCCATTTTAGATAACTTTCCAGCCATGCCGGAAAATAAGGCAGCAATTCATACTCCAACCAGACCGCATCAAACTGCTTGATGCGGAATAGAATCAACAACCGTCGCCAATAACACTTCAAAACATGAAGCAGATTCCGGCCTTTTTTCTGATACAACTGTTCAAGATATGCATCATCAAACAGAGACTGCACGATAATGTCGAATCCAGCGGCATCCAGTCCGGGCAAGAACTGCATAGTGCGCAACCGGGAGCTTGCACCAAGGCGGGAGTATTTGCTTAACAACAAAATTTTCATCGAAATCTACTCAGCGGGTTTTGCCATGCAGCAGCCATTGCGGCAGCCAGCGGTATAACATGCCAAAACCACTTAGTGTTTCTTTGAACGCTGCACCGGAGCGTTTTACCAGTGCCAAAGCAAGTCTGGTTAATGGCTCGAGTACCAAAGTTGACAGCAGCACCACAACGTTGCCTGCCGCCGAAAAATGCTTGACCGAATAAAGAAGCCTACTTCTTAACGTATAAAACAACCGTCGGGCTTTGACCTGATTAGAAACGCCCCCCCCCAGGTGAAAAGCACTGGTATCGTTCAGGTAGTAGCTGCCAAAGCCCGCTTTCGCTGCCCGGTAGGCAAAATCAACTTCTTCGTAGTAAACAAAAAATTGTTCATCAAACCCATTCAGCTGAATAAACAGGTCACGGCGGACCAAAAAAAATGCACCAATGACCTGGTCAACAAAACGATTCTGTAGATGATCCCATTCCGTCATCGCTGCGCCTAATCGCGGGATAAACTTATCAAGCCCCAGCGACTGCGCGACACAGCGGGATGGCGACGGATAGCGCGAGCAACTGCGGGCAACGTGCCCAAGTTCATCGAGCAAACGTACACCACAAATTCCGGTCTTACGATGCTCTGCACTTTCCATGCAGCCAAACACTGCAGGTAATGTATCTGAATAAACGGCCGCATCAGGATTCAAGAAAAGAATGTACGCACTAGTGGCATGCAACGCCCCCTGGTTACAGCCACGGGCGAACCCAGCATTTTCTGCAAGAAACACCGGCTGAACCAAAGGCATATTTTCGATAAGCTGCATCGAGTGATCGCTGGAGCCATTATCAACAACGATGATCTTCCCAACGATGCCGGCGTTGAAATTAATCACCGATTCAACACAAGCCTTTAACTGCAAACCGGCATTCCAGTTTACGATAACAACATCAATCACATCTGGCTCCTGCCAACCCTGCTGCGAGAACTTAACAAAAACAACCAGAAAATCATCTGGATCCACTGAGAGGTCAAAGAGAAATACTGATCCTGAAAAAACATCATAACTAATGGATAAGTCGACGCAGTATAAAAGAGAATCCAGCGTCCCCCTTTAACAACCGCATACCGATACAACGCAAAGTGAAACAACAAAAACAAGGGTGGTATAAAATAGCCATAATATAGAAAGTCTCGATAATATACTTCATATACCGTGTATACGTTTGTTGGGAACGGTGTCATTACATATTCTTTTACCAAATCCACAGATGTGACTTCGGCAACCCCCAACTTCTGCATTACCGCGAAGAAGAATCGCAAGCTATTAATACCGTACTCTGGCTCATCAAAGTTATTGAATAATTGAGACATTGCGACAAATGGCGCCGTCGTATACCCGACTATATTCTCCTGAAATGATCTTACATTTTGGCTAAAGGTATTATCGAAGGATACACCTTTACCTGACATGCCCGCGATAAAGACGAACAAAGTAACAAATGCAAGCCCAGTAATGATTAAAGACTTCTTGCTAAAAATCTTAGCTATAAAAAACGGCATAAAAATAAAACAGAACAACATTAATATGTAAGTTCGCCCAGTTGCCATGTAACAATAAAAAAGCGAAACAAGCAAAATCATTAGAAAGAACAGGAAGTTAACTTGCTTATTTTTAAAACCTATTGCAGAGACCATTGCGACTATCATGGATAAAGGCGTGAGATAACCAAATATGCCAAAGTCTCGACCTTCGTAAGTAATACTATTACGTAAAGTCATAAAGCCTATTATCGTAAATATACTTTGACCGTTTGCGAGCTCAATAGCTTTTAGATATGTAGGATAAGCCCCAAGCACCACCAACAAAAACAATGGATAATAGAACCACTTATTAATGATGATAGTTTTCAAGTCAGGAGCTCTGTTAGCCGTTGTTATTCCTGCAGATTTCAGGTAGGAAATTATCAATAGAAACAATGCGAAGTACTGAGAGACAAGGGTTACAAAGACAAACGTATTATCCAGCCTAATAAATAGGTCGCGAGTTAAATAATAACCAGTATAGACAGTAAGCCAAATGAAAAAATAGATCTGATACGGATTTCCTGTACCAAGCCTACCGTGGTTGGATAATACAAAACCAATGAAAGTCACAAGAAGCAATGCTTCAAACATAATGTTTCCTGGCAAAATTGCGCAGTAAGGCCAGGTCTAACAACATCCTGCAACTCCACGCCAGCGCTGCACCGACTGGACCAATTAGGTTAACAAACGACCAAAGCAATAATAAAAAAACGGGCAATTCGATTAAATGGAATTTTGCAGTAATGTCGGCCCGACCATGTGCCTGAATTAAAGCATAATACATTGCAGCCACGGCGTTGGCGAAAACGCCAATACAGAGTACTTGACCTACCTGCGCCATTTGCGGCGTAGATTTGTCCCCCAGCCAAAGTGGTAGCAGCCATGGTAATACAACCGCTAAACAAGCTGCAACCAGCAACATTGTGACCGCAACCCGAACGAGCCAGAGCTGAAAATACGCAGGTAAAAGCTCCGGCTGTGATGAAATCATTCGACTGAAAGCAGGGAATACTGTCGCAGAAACCGCACCAACCAACACCAGACTTTGTACAACAACCTCGTAAGGAATCACATATAAACTGACAACCGCAGCGGATAGCAAAACCCCAATCATAAAACGGTCCGCCTGCAACATAATAGGGCTCAGAATCCCGCTCACAGTAACCCAGCCGCCAAAACTAAACAGCCGACGGGCCAGTGTCCGATCAAAATGTGCATCTGTCGCGGCATCAACTAAACACCGTAGTGCAAGCTTGCGGAACACCAGCAATGCCAATACCCGTGCAATCACCAAAAATAGCACCGGAAGAATCAGTTTCTCACTAAACCACAATGCAACTCCGGGCCCCGCAAAAGTGACAACGCCAAGCAAAATCCTCATGATATTAATGCCCTTAAAACGCTGAGATGCTTCGCAAAGCCCTCGATAAGTGGCACTCATAGCTTGCACAGGGAGGACAAAAGCGACCAGCAGAATGACTGTTTGAAGTTCACTCGCAGTAACTGTGGTTGTATTGAACCACTGCTGTACGTTTCCACTCGCCGCCACACAGAGCAACAATCCAAATACCAAACCGCTGAAAAATGTCAGGGCCGACGTCGTCTTTAACACCGAGCGAACTTCAAGCCGCCACTGCTCGGTTGGCAAGGTTGCGACATATTGCGTGAGTGCTCGACCTAAGCCCAGATCAAGCGACCCGGCGTAGCCAACAATCCCCCACACCAACGCCAGTAAGCCAAATCTTTCCTGCCCCAGCGAAGACAACAAGGCGGGTACCGTAATCGCAGCAACTAAAAGCGGTAAAAGCAAACCAGCCAGATTCCAGCTGATATGGGATAGTTTGATCATGCAAAAGTGTCAGCGTGCACCAACAACTGGCCTTGCTGGTCTTTTGCCGTCAGCAGGGGCTCTGCTCGCAGCTCACGTAACGGCCAGTCAATAGCTAAAGCCGCGTCATTCCATAACAAACTGCGCTCTGATTGCGGGTGATAATAGTCCGTCGTCTTATACAAAAAATCAGCAGACTCACTCAACACCAGAAATCCGTGCGCAAACCCGGCCGGAACCCAGAACTGCCGATGATTTTCACCACTGAGTTCCACCGCCACATGTTGGCCAAAAGTCGTTGAGCTGCGGCGCATATCTACAGCAACATCAAATACCCGGCCATGAGTGACCCGCACCAGTTTACCTTGCGTTTGTTCCAACTGATAATGCAGACCACGCAACACACCATGTGCTGAGCGGGAATGGTTATCTTGGACAAAACGTACTTCATAGCCAGCCGCCTGGTCAAACTTCTGTTGGTTCCAGCTTTCCATAAAAAAGCCACGTGAATCGCCGAACACTTTCGGTTCAATGATAAAAACGTCAGCAATTTTTGTTCTAATAATATTCATTGCTCAAAGATACTCGTTGATGTTTTCCAGTTTACTGCGCCAATCCGAAGGCTCAATCCCGAAAACCTGTTGTATTTTATGACAATCTAGCCGGGAGTTTGCCGGGCGTTTTGCCGGACGGACAAAAGCTTCTGATGTCACCGCTTTCAGTTCAGCTAAAGGCCCGATGTATCCATGCTGACGGGCTGCTGTCAAAATAGCATCGGTAAATTCAAACCAACTGACATAAGGCATACCACTAAAATGGTAGACGCCCCATTGGTCGAATGAATGTTGATGGATGTGCCACATCATTTTTACTAATGCGGATGCGATATCGCCGGCATGCGTCGGCCCACCGATTTGATCATTGACCACACTGAGCTCAGATTTCTCACGGGCAAAGCGTAAAATAGTGCGCACGAAGTTTTGACCTTGCTCAGCAAATACCCAAGCAGTTCTCAGGACAATGACTTTGTGCCAGAGAGCCATCGCAGCTTGTTCGCCAGCGAGTTTACTACGTCCGTAACTACTCACGGGCGCTGGCACGTCGGCTTCAGTAAAGGGCTGCTTACCGTTACCGTCAAAAACGTAATCAGTGGAAATATGCAATAAAACCGCGTTTGCAGCCGCTGCGGCTTCAGCCAACACAGCCACGGCAACATGATTGATTTGATCTGCCTTGAACGCTTCCGTTTCGGCCAAGTCAACCGCTGTATACGCGGCAGCATTAATAATAAAATCTGGAGCATAGTCAGCCACTGTTGCGCGAATTGCAGCTGCATCTGTCAGATCTAATTCAGCACGGCCAAACGCAAATAGCTCAGTGCTGTCTTTTAACAGTGCTGCAACTAAACGACCAACCTGACCTTGTGCACCGGTCAATAACACGCGGGGTTTCATGGCAGATTCCCCGCAGCCAGACGCATAAGATATTGCCCATACTGATTTTTTGCCATTGGCGCCGCAATACTGCGTAACTGATCAGCACTAATCCAACCATTACGCCAAGCGATCTCCTCGAGACATGCAACCTTTAACCCTTGAACATGCTCGATGGTTTGCACGAAAGACGAAGCTTCATGCAAGCTTTCGTGGGTACCACTATCGAGCCAGGCAAAACCCCGGCCCAATAGCTGCACATTTAATTGTCCTTGCGACAGGTACTGTTGATTGATATCCGTAATTTCCAGTTCACCGCGAGCTGAAGGTTTAATGCCTTTGGCAATATTCACAATCTGATTGTCATAAAAATAAAGACCGGTCACAGCATAATTTGACTTCGGCTCTGAGGGCTTCTCTTCTATGGATACCGCACGCATTTGTGCATCAAATTCAACCACACCAAAACGCTGCGGATCTTTCACCTGATAACCAAATACGGTTGCTCCCTCTGTGCGTTGCGCCGCAGCTTTTAACGTCGCAGAAAAGTTATGGCCGTAAAAAATATTATCGCCAAGAACCAGGCAAACAGGGCTCTGCCCAATAAACTCTTCACCAATCAGAAATGCTTGGGCTAAACCTTCAGGTCGTGGTTGCTGCGCATAGCTAAGCGTGACGCCAAAATCACTACCGTCCCCTAACAACCGCTGAAATGAACTGGCATCTTCTGGTGTCGTGATAATCAAAATATCGCGGATTCCAGCCAGCATTAATGTTGACAACGGGTAGTAAATCAAAGGCTTGTCGTACACAGGTAACAGCTGTTTCGATACTCCGCGCGTCAGCGGATACAAGCGGGTACCGGACCCACCCGCTAATACAATACCCTTATATGCGGTCATCTTAGTTGGTATTCCCTAATCGCTCTAACCGATAACTGCCATTCAATACCGCAGTCCACCATGCCTCATTTTCTAAATACCACAGCACTGTTTTCCGTAGCCCGGTCTCAAACGTTTCCGCTGGACGCCAGCCCAATTCACGCTCAATTTTTCCGGCATCGATGGCATAACGCAAGTCATGGCCCGGGCGGTCAGTGACAAAAGTAATCAAGTCTTCGAATCGCTTCAGTCCCGACACTTTTCTCTGTGGTGCCAGCTCTTCTAACAACTGACAAATCAGCTTCACTACGTCAATATTCTGCTGTTCGTTATGACCACCGATATTGTATGTCTCGCCAACGGAACCTTTTGTAACGACAGAGTAAAGCGCACGGGCATGATCTTCGACGTATAACCAGTCTCTGATCTGATTCCCTTTTCCATATACAGGCAAGGGTTTGCCAGCCAATGCGTTCAAAATCATTAAAGGAATAAGTTTCTCAGGAAAATGATAAGGACCATAGTTGTTAGAACAGTTTGTTACTATGGTCGGCAATCCATATGTGCGTAACCATGCACGAACTAAATGGTCGGAACCGGCTTTGCTCGCAGAATAAGGGCTACTCGGGGCATAAGGAGTCGTCTCCGTAAACAAGTCGTCCGTTCCGTGCAAATCGCCAAATACTTCGTCTGTGGAAATATGGTGGAATCTGAATGTCTGAGCCAACTCTGGAGACAATTGTTTCCAATACCCACGACAAGCTTCAAGCAATGTATAGGTGCCAACTAAATTCGTCTGAACAAATTCGCCTGGCCCATCAATAGACCTATCAACATGACTCTCTGCAGCCAGGTGCATCACTGCATGAGGTTTATAAAGCGCTAAAATCCGGTCTAACGCAGCTCTGTCACAAATATCAGCTTGCTCAAATACATATCGGGGCGAGCTTTGAATATCCGCAAGTGAATTTAAATTTCCGGCATAAGTCAGCTTGTCAAGATTAATGACGCGATCTGTTGTGTTTAAGATGATGTGCCGGCAAACCGCAGACCCAATAAAACCAGCACCACCTGTCACCAAAATTGTTCTCACTAAATGAACCTCACAAAAATTGATCAATTGCTTTTAAGCACTGATAGCAAGAACTCAAACTTGCGTATCACCACTGAATCTGCGCCGAAACTCACTCAATGCAGGCGCGAGCAGTACGATTAAAATGCTAAAAAGCACACCGGCAAACGTCAGAAAGATCACGATTACTGCACGGCGCGGAGAAGATTTCTCTTCAGCGACATAAGGCGGGTCGATCATCTTCAAGGCATATTCTTTTTTTACATTGGCTAACAGTAAAGTCTTGGTCTGTTCCTCTATTAACGAATAAAACAAAGTTTTAAGCTGCATGATGTTTGTTTCATCCACTTTATCTTGCAGGTATTGCAAACTCCTCGTCGCCTCGTCAATGTCACGGCGACGGATTTCCTCGTTTACATCGGCAATGATTAATGTTAACCATTTCTGCGCGATTTTTGGTGATGGATGCTCAAGTGAGACTTTGATTAAGCCAGTCAGCTTATCTTTGTCTGCAGTGAACACTTTTTCGAAGTGTTTATACAAAGTCTGTGGGCTTGGTTCCGGCGTCAATGGCGCCTCAACCTCACGGGTCCAAAGTTTTTTATCGTGATCATAAATATCTGCATCATATTCCAATCTGTCCGTGATTGGGTCCCAGCTCTTTACGGCCATTAAATCTATTGCAAGTTGATGTCTGACAAGAAATTCCGTGACGAAATCTCGCGACTTTAAAAGTTGAACCGCCATCTCAGATTTATCACCCGGCTTGTCTTTGCCGATACTAATACCTGCCATAGCGGCTAAGCTACCGATCTGCCCACTCAATCCCATACTGCCGGTATCGATAGCTGCAACCATTACTGCTTCAGACTTATAAATATTGCTCAAAGACAAAGCATAAACTATCGAGCCGATAGCAGAGCTCAACCAAATCAACAACACCAGCCATTTGCGTTGCCACATTTTTTCAACAACGTCAATTAACGTCAGCTTAGTCACTGTTTCGTTTTGAGACTGCAGCAAAATGTCCTTCATTGTTATGCGGTCCTCTAAAACGAATTAATCGCAGCAAGTGCCACTGCACTTTGATAGAAAATCTGTGTGACCTGAGTCCACAACGTCATGCTGTCTTTAAATTCGGTATCTAAAGGCACTACCACGGTATCACCTGGTTTCAGGTTTTGCTCAGCGACAGCAAACCACTTTGAACTTTGTGGCACATAAACTGAACCATCCGCCCGAATGATATAAACCCTTTCCGCATCTGCCCGCTTACGGACGCCACCGGCCAGGGCAAGATAGTCTTCAATCATCAGCTCTTTTTTGTATCTGTGGCTGGAGGCATGCTGGACCTCACCGACCACACTGATGGCAGTATTCATCGGTGGTACGAATAACTCGTCGCCGTCTTCCGCCACGATATCAGAGCCAGGGTCTGCTTTTTCTATGCCGTTGATATCAACAACCAAGCGGCCAACAGGCTTCACTTTCTCTATTTCAGCGATCATCGCCATCGCTTCCTGTGGCGCGATGCCTGCGCCATCTGGTGTCAGGCTGCGCGCAGCGATATCAGCGCGTAGTTGTTGGCTCAACTTCTGGATTTGTTCAGATTCGCGTTGCCGGGTCTGCAAACGGGTGAATACCGCGCCTTCCGCAAACGCCTCAGGCTTCAGGCCACCGGCTCGTTGCAATACATTTGACAGCTTTTCACCCGGAACTATTGTGTACACACCCGGGAAACGGACCATGCCTGTCAGACGTACCTGTCGTTCGATATTCCAATTCGGAATGGCAAAAATGTTTAATTTGTCGCGTGTTTGCAAATCTTCAACTTCGCGACCTGCCAACACATCGCGCAGACTAAAACTGACATGTTTAACCTGCATGTCACCTGTTTCAGGCTCGATAAAAGCACGGGTCAGCTCAGCTCTATCTAAGAAAGCACTCCCCTTTAACCCACCCGCAGCTGCAATCAACCCTTTCACAGAACTGTTCTCAACCAGCGGATATTCACCAGGCACTTTTACCTCACCCGAGATTGAAACGATCCGTTGTCCGCCAAGCGCATTCTTGCCGCTTTTTAACTTCTCAAGTACGCCAAATAACAGTTCAGACCGGCGCAAGTGCACTGTTTTTGCCAGAATTTCCGGATCTGATAAAGACTTATCGAGAAAAGACTGAAACTCAGCCATCAACCATTTCTCTTCATTCGCCCATTGTCTGGACTCAGCAAACAGCTGGGTAGTCTTCTGCTTTTCTAAAATCAAATCAAATGCTTGATCGACCAGCGATTCCACTTGTAGTGCCAAGCCATCTTTCTGTTTTACCTCCGAATTACCATTTTCTTCACGGGCTTTCTGGAACTGCAAGATGGACTCTTCATCAAACCATCCGGCTTTCTCCGCTTTTTTGCGGAAAAACTCATTTAGGATCTGACGATCAAACGCTTTATCTTCATGGTGAAATACCAAAATCTGATCACGCGGTTGCAAAAGCATATTATCCGCGGATGCAGGGTTGTTGACTGCTTCGGCAAGATCGAACTGGAACAGTTTGATCTCGCCGCTGTAATTGACTTCGCGTACCAACAGCGCGTACTCAAGGTCAGCAGTCGTATGTAAATCAGACAAAAAGGATTGG
>Ga0247724_1000366_pt1 | contig 10913 bp, 7 predicted proteins | sample OKSTACKMC2E_FD_182776 | JGI IMG/M metagenome (GOLD analysis project Ga0247724, IMG submission 182776) | Subsurface sediment microbial communities from gas well in Oklahoma, United States - OK STACK MC-2-E | ecosystem: Environmental > Terrestrial > Deep subsurface > Rock core/Sediment | place... | reverse complement strand
CTGCAGCTGGGCAAGCTCGGCGAGCGCCTGCAGGGCGAGCTGCCGGCCTCCCTGGCGAGTTGGGGGCAGGCCTACCAGCAGAGCCTGGCCGGCCTGGATGCCTGGCTCAAGCAGCTCGATCAGCAGATGTACGGCGACGCCGGGATCACCCTCAAGGCCGCCGAGTTCGAGCGCGGCATGGATAGCGCGCTGGGCCATGTCGAGGCACTGCAGCAGGCCACTCTGCAGGCCCTGGACACCCGCCTCGGGCAGTACCGCAGCAAGGCGCTGCGTGCGCTGGTCTTCACCCTGGGGGCCTTTAGCCTGCTGGTCGCGCTGGCGCTCTACGCGCTGGTCTGCCTGCAGGCATCGATCCGCGGCAGCAGCTGGCGCATCACCTCGCTGGCGCAGTCGCTGCGCGATGGTGACCTGCGCCGCCACGTCACGGTCCACGGCAAGGACGAGCTGGCGCTGATCGGTGCCGCCCTCAACGATGCGGTGGCGCAGCTGCGCGATTCGCTGCAGGGGGTCAACCGCGAGAGCGCCGAGCTGGGCGACACCGTGCTGGTGCTCAGTGACGAGGCGCGCCGTGCCCTTGGCGCGGTGGAGCAGCAACAGCAGCAGGTCAGCCAGATCGCCGCCGCCGCCACGCAGATGGCGGCCACCGCGCAGAGCGTGGCGCAGAACTGCGAGCTGGCCGCGCAGGATGCCGGCCAGACCCTGGCGATTGCCGAACAGAGCAACCAGCGCAGCCAGCAGACCACTGCCAGCATGCGCCAGCTCACCGCGCGCCTAGGCGATACCGCGGCGGCGCTGGCCGAGCTGCGCCAGCAGGCGCAGCAGATCGACCGCGTGGTGGACGTGATCAAGGGCATCGCCGAGCAGACCAACCTGCTCGCGCTGAATGCCGCCATCGAGGCGGCGCGGGCCGGCGAGGCCGGACGTGGCTTCGCCGTGGTGGCTGACGAGGTGCGCTCGCTGTCGCAGCGCACCCAGGAGTCGACCCGCGAGATCAGTGCCACGGTCGAGGCCCTGCAGCGTGTGGTGCTGCAGTCGGTGGAACTGATGCAGACGGCCTGCAGCCAGGCCGAGGGCGATGCCGGTGCGGTCACCGAACTGGGCGATCATCTCGGTGAAATCGCCGGCGCCGTGCAGCGCGTCAGCGACATGCTCACCCAGATCGCGGCCGCCGTGGAGCAGCAGGCGGCCACCGCCGAAGAGGTCAGCGGCAATATCCAGCAGGTCGACCACGCCGCCGCCAGCCTGCTGCAGGGCGCGCAGGCGGTGCATGGCGTCGCCGACCGGCTGGGCGAGGGCAGCCGCAGCCTGGCGCAGAACACCGCGCATTTCCATCTGCAGTGAGGCGTTGACGAAGTTTTCACAGGTTGCCTGGCAGAGTTTGGGAGATAAGGCGGATTCCCCGCCAGCACTTGGGGCTGTGATGACTGATGCACAACGTGCCCGCGCCGCTGTCGACTGGCGCGGCCTGGGTTGGACCCTGCTGTTCTTCTGGTTTTTCTCCGGCGTTACCCAGGCGTTGATCTACGCCACGGGCAGCGCGGGTTTCTCCGGCCTGCGCCAGTCGCTGCTGCTGAGCCTGCTGTGGCTGGTGCCGCTGCTGCTGTTCCCGGCGCGGGCGCGGATGCTCGCGGCGCTGATCGGCGTGCCGCTGTGGCTGTGCTCGCTGGCCGGCTTCGGCTACTTCCTGATCTACGGCCAGGAGTTCTCGCAGAGCGTGATCTTCATTCTCTTCGAGTCCAACGTCAGCGAAGGCAGCGAGTATCTGGCGCAGTATTTCGCCTGGTGGATGCTGCCGGCCTTCTTCGCCTACGGCCTGGGCGCCTGGCTGCTCTGGCGCCAGGTACGTCCGGTGTACCTGCCACGCCCGGCGGCGGCGCTGGCCGCGGCGTTCTTCCTGTTCGCCTCGATCGGTTACCCGGCGATCCGCCAGTTCAGCAAGCACGACGATGTCGCGGTGGCGCTGGAGAAGTTCGAGGCGCGCATCGAGCCGGCCACGCCCTGGCAGCTGGTGGTCGGCTATCGCCAGTACCGTTCTCAGCTGGCCAACATGCAGGCGCTGCTGGAGGGCCGCCAGCGCATCGCGCCGCTGACCGACCTGCGCGACGCTCATGCCGGCCAGCCGGCCACCCTGGTGTTGGTCATCGGTGAGTCGACCAACCGCCAGCGCATGAGCCTGTACGGCTATGGCCGCAAGACCACGCCGGAACTGGACCAGCTGCGCGACCAGCTGCAGGTGTTCACCGGCGCGGTGACCCCGCGGCCCTACACCATCGAGGCGCTGCAGCAGGTGCTGACGTTCGCCGACCAGGAGAACCCGGACGCCTACCTGAATACCCCGTCGCTGGTCAGCGTGATGAAGCAGGCCGGCTACAAGACCTACTGGATCACCAACCAGCAGACCATCACCAAGCGCAACACCATGCTCACCACCTTCTCCAAGCAGGCGGACGAGCAGTTCTACCTGAACAACAACCGCGAGCAGAATGCCCGCCAGTACGATGGCGACGTGCTCGACCCGTTCGCCAAGGTGCTGGCCGAGGACGCGCCGCGCAAGTTCATCGTGGTGCACCTGCTTGGCACCCACATGAGCTACCAGTACCGCTACCCGCCGGAGTACGAGCGCTTCACCGACCATAGCGGCGCGCCGGCGCATGTCAGCGAGGACCAGCTGCCGACCTACAACGCCTACGACAACGCGGTGCTGTACAACGACTTCGTCGTTTCCAGCCTGATCAAGCGCTTCGCCGCCACCGACCCCAACGGCTTCCTGCTCTACCTCGCCGACCACGGCGAGGCCGTGTTCGACGCGCCCAAGGCCGAGGTGCTGGGGCGCAACGAGGCGGCGCCGACCGACCCGATGTACACCATCCCCTTCCTCCTGTGGAATTCGCCAAAGTGGCAGGCGCAGCAGCCCCGTGATTTCGCCCAGGTCCTGGCGCGCCCCTTCAGCAGCTCCAGCCTGGTGCATACCTGGGCCGACCTGGCCGGCCTCGACTTCGCCGAGCACGACCGCAGCCGCAGCCTGGTGAGCAACGAATTCAAGGCCCGCCCGTTGCTGATCGGCGATCCGCAGCAGCCGCAGAACCTGATCGACTTCAGCCTGATCCGGCCCAAGCCGGTGGACAGCGAAGTGGCTCAGCAGGCAGCGGCACGCACCCCCGCCCAGCCCCTGTGAGACGGCCGCCCGCCGGCGCTTGACGGCGCCGGGCGGGCGGTTCACATTCAGGCGCAGACCACATTCACGTGGCGCCCCTCGCTACATCCCTCTTCGCGTCCCGCAGTCGCCTCGTTCCTGCCGATCCCTTCAGCCATCGGGGTATGGGTGACATGTCGCAACCTTCTCTTCGCGCCGGCTGCGTCGCCGGCGGCCTGCTCGCCTGCCTGGTGTTGCCGGCGCAGGCGCAGTTCTACGTACTCAGCGATCTCGGCAGCCTGATCGCCACCTCCTACAGCGTGCCGCACGGGCTCAGCGAGAATGCCGATGTGGTCGGCTACAGCTATGCCGGCCTCGGTGCGCACGCCTTTATCTGGACCGCCGAGGGCGGCATGCAGGACCTCGGCACCCTGGGCGGCAGCACCAGCTATGCCTATGGCATCAATGCCAGCCGCCAGGTGGTCGGCTATGGCCCGCAGGCTGGCGTCGACCGCGCCTTTCTGTGGAGCGCGGACGGCGGCTTCCAGCTGCTCGGCACCCTCGGCGGCAGCACCAGCTATGCGCGCGAGATCAACGATGCCGGGCAGGTGGCCGGGCACAGCCAGATCGCCAGTGGCAAGTACCGCGCCTACCGCTGGAGCGCAGCGGCGGGCATGCAGAACCTCGGCGTGCTCGGCAGCGCCAGCAGCAACAGCTACGCCACTGGCATCAACGAATCCGGCCAGGTGGCCGGCTTCAGCCATGTCGGCAATGCCGCGCATGCCTTCCGCTGGGACCCGGAACTCGGCCTGCAGGACCTCGGTACCGTGGACGGCGGCAACAGCTACGGCAAGGCCATCGGCGCCAGCGGCGCGGTGGTCGGTTACGCCAGCGCGGCGGGGGCCGAGCATGCGTTTGTCTGGACCAGCGCAGGTGGCCTGCAGGATCTCGGCACCCTCGGCGGCGCCAACAGCTATGCCAAGGGCGTCAACGCGCAGGTGCGCGTGGTCGGCCAGGCGGACACGGCCACTGGCGCGGTGGGCTTCGTCTGGAGCCTGGAGGAGGGCATGCAGGACCTCAACGGCCTGATTCCCGACCCCGGCGGCTGGACCATCGAGGCCGGTCTCGGCATCAACGACCAGGGCGTGATCGTGGCCATGGGGCGCAATGTCCTCGGCCGGGTGCACGCCCTGCTGCTGGTGCCGGTGCTGGACGAGTAGTTTTCTCCCTCTCCCTCCGGGAGAGGGGGCCCGCAGGGCGGGTGAGGGTGATGCGGCAGGCAAGACCCCTCACCCCGGCCCTCTCCCGGAGGGAGAGGGGGCAGTGAGTGCGAGGTTGCCGGCCCAGTCGCTGGCGCAAGATCTGTGAGGAGCGGCCTAGATACTCTGCCCGCAACGTGGCGCGCGCTGCAGCGGCGCGCTTGGCTGCTGCTCGGCGAGCAGATCGAGCTGCGCCACGCAGCCGTGCTTGAGGGTGGTCTCCAGCAGCAGGCTCTGCACCGGCAGCAGGTCGCCGTCGAAGATGTGCTGCTGGCTGGCCAGGCCCAGGTAGTGGTTGCTGCCGAGCAACAGCCGGTTGACGCCCTGCAGGTGGATCATGGCCTTGCCGACATTGCCCAGCTGGTTGCCGAGCAGGCTGATCTCGCCCGGCAGCGGCGGCTCGTTGCGGATGCGAATGGCGTACTCCGGATTGCCGCTGATGCGGTTGTCGATGATCAGGGCGCGGCCGATGTGCTGGCCGTCGATGCCGCTGCCCTGGCTGTTGCCGATCAGGTTGCCGGCCACCAGCAGGCCCTCGGCCGGCTGCTGCGGGCTGCCGGTGAGGGCGATGGCGCTGGCGCCGGTGCCGCCGATGCGGTTGTTCTGCAGGGCCAGGGCGCCGCCCTGCAGTTGCGCCTCGATGGCGGACTTGCCGATGTTGCCGATCAGGTTGTCGGCGATCAGCCCGGCGCTGCCGTCGCGCAGGCGGATGCCGCTGTGGTTGCGTACGTCGCTGATCCGGTTGCGGGCGATGCCGACCCGGCTGGCGGAAAGGTCCAGGCCGTACTGCTGCAGCTCGCTGAACTGCGAGTCCTCGATCAGCGCCAGGCTGTCGTGCAGCTCCACGCCGCTGGCCATCTCGCGCAGCTCGCTGGCGCGGATCAGCACCCGCGCGGGTGGCGTGGCGGCCGGCTGCTGGGCGCTGCGCCGGCTGGTCAGGCCACGCGCCAGGTGGGCGTTGTAGCCCAGGCGCGCCAATTGCGACTGCTCGATCAGGGTGAAGCTGCCGGCCCAGGCCATGATGAAGGGGCGGAACGGCTTGGCCGCCAGCTGGCTCTGCTCGCCGGCCCAGCTCTGCAGCCGGGCCCGGCGCAGCACCAGCTGGCCGCGGTTGATCAGCGCGGCGCCGGCGCGGCTGTTCAGGTACAGCTGCTGGTCCTCCACCAGCAGCGCGCCCCTGGGGCCGATCAGCAGCGGGTAGCTGAGCAGGTAGCCGTCCTTGTGCGGCTTGAGGATGCGCGGGTCGTTCAGCACCTTGGCCAGTTGCTCCAGGCTCAGGCTGCCGTCGTCCAGCAGCAGCGCCTGCGGGTGGTGCGCCTGGTAGTCGGCGATCACGCGGAACAGCCCGCTACTGACGAAGGGCTCGAAGGGCCAACTGCCGGCCTGGGCCGAGACCAGGCTGGTCAGGCTGACCCGGCCACGCCCGCTCGGCGCGGCGACGGCGAACTGTGCCGGGTCCAGGCCTTGCGCCGGGGTGGCCAGCAGGGCGGCGATCTGCGCCTGCTGCGGGTGCTCGCCAAGGGCCTCGAGCTGGTGATGCAGCAGCGTGCGGGTTTGTGCCGGGCACAGTCCGCAGAAGGCGATCAGCAGCAGCGGTGCGCAGCGGCGCAGGTAGTCGAGCGCGGCCATGGGGTTACCTCGCAACGTGGGGATAGAGCGGCGCCAGGCGTCCGCCGAGCTGGCCGTAGGCGGTCGCCGCCGGACCGGCGCTGGCTTGCAGGCGCAGGGCCAGGGCGTGCTGCGGGTACAGGTCGAGGAAGGGCAGCAGCCACACCAGCTTGTACGGCGGCACCTCGTGCTGCGGCTGGCCGCGCAGTTCGGCCAGGCGCTGCGGGTCGAGCAGGCTGAGGGCGGCGAAGTCGGCCAGGCGCTGCAGGCGCCGGTCATCCTCGGCGCTGAGGCCGGGGCCGTTGTCGCGCGAGGATTCGGCCAGCAGCAGCAGGGGCACCATGGCGTAGTGGGTGTAGTTGGCCGCCAGCGGGCCGCGGCCCAGTTCGTTGGGCAGGTAGGCGTAGGGACCGTGCGGCGAGTCGCTGATCTGCGCCAGGCTACGGCGGAAGTTGCGCTCGCCCCAGGCCACATAGTCGTCACGGCCGAGCAGCATGCCGCTGGCGGCCACGGCCCAGCCGGCCCAGTAGTCGTGGTTGTTGAAGTAGGCAAAGTCCGCCGCCTGGCGCGGCCGGTAGTCGTCCATCACCAGCTCCGCCAGGCGCTGCAGCCAGGCCCGCTGTGCGCTGGAAAGCGCTGGCCGGCCGCCGCTCAGGGCCTGGCTCTTGAGCAGGGTCGAGGCGATGGCCGCCAGCGCCCACTTGCGCGCGGCCAGGCCGGTCTTGCTGGCATCGCGGCTTTCGATCGCGCCCGCCTCGGCCCAGGCCTGCAGCCACTGGTCCAGGCAGGCCAGGGCGGTGCCGGCCTGGCGCGGATTCTTCGCCTGCACCAGGTAGTCGGCGAACTGCGCCAGGCGCTGGGTGTACTCGGCCAGGCGCGCATGGGTTTCCTTGGAGCGCGCCGACACCTTGCCGCTGAGGGTCGAGCGGCTGGCGTCGCTCTGGTCGTACTTGCTATCGATCTGCAACGCCCCGGTGTAGGGCTCGGGCACGGCCTTCGGGCACTCCAGCTGGCGGTAGTCGCCGATCTGCGCCACCAGCGGCAGCGGCCGGGGCGGCCAGATCGACTGCGGCTGGGCCTGCGCCGCGCCGGCGCAGAGCAGCAGGGCGAGCAGCACTCTTAAAGACATAGCCGGGTCTCCACCGCCACGGGCGCGGCCAGGTCCTCGGTCGGCTCGATGAATACCGAGAGCAGGTTGGCGTCGCGGTAGGCGGCGTCCTGACTCAGCTCCAGGTAGTACTGGCCGCCGGCGACGATGGCCTCGCGGCGGTACCACTGCTTGTCGCGCTGGCCGTTGTCGTAATAGACGATGACGTAGAAGTCCTTGAGGTTCTTGTCCGCCAGCTGGATATCGAGAAAGCCCGGCTTGCCGCGCAGGTCCAGGCGCTGCGCGCCGCCGTTACTCAGCAGTTCGTAGCGCTGGCCGCGCGGCAGCGCCGGTAGCTCGCTCTTGCGCTCGCCGAGCACCTGGCCCTTGGCGCAGCCACCGGCAATGGCCGGCAGCAGCTGGCGGTACATCAGCGGGTCTTCCAGGCGGAAGCTGGCCGGCAGCTCCCAGATGATCAGCTTCGGCGGAGCATCCGGCGAGTAGTCCGCCGATTGCAGGTAGTTGAGCAGCGCGCCCTCCTGGCCGGCGCCGGGCAGGGCGACGTTGAGGATATCGACGCTGAGGTATTCCTTGAGGTAGCCGTCGAAGTTGTAGTTCTTGGTGTCGTCGTCGCGCGCGGCCGAGTTGCTGGTGCCGACCAGCACCACCTCCTGGCTGCTCTGCTCGTCGAACAGCGCACCAAGGTCGTCGCCCGCCGGCACGGTCTGGAAGCCGCGGGCGTACTGGAAACCGTAGTTGTTGCCGCAGATCTTCTTCAGCGCGCGGCTCATGGTGCCGTCCTTGGGCACCATCACGCCGGGCTCGGTGCGGTACTGCTTCTTGCTCAAGTCGGCGTAGAAGGGTTGCTGCCGGATGCTGTCGGCCACCAGGCGCGCGGTGTGCATCGCGCCGGCCGGCGTCCAGTGGTGGTCGCGGCGGAAGAAGTAATCCTGTTCGGGCGGGCTGTCGACCAGCGGCAGGATGTCCGGCACCACCGCGCCACCGGCGCGCAGCTGGTCGAGGAAGCTGGCCAGGTTGCGCCGCGCGGTGGCGCAGTCGAAGCCGTAGGCGCTGTCCGCGCGCACCTTGTCGCGGTGCATGATGCCGCGGGTCGGCTGCACGGCGATCACCACCTGGGTGCCGCGGGCGTGGAAGGTGTCCATCAGACGCTTGAACTGCGGGCGCATGGCGAGCGGAATGCCGAAGTCGTTGCTCAGGTCCACCTCGGAGCGGAACAGCCAGGTGTCCTTGCCCGGGGCGACGTACTTCATCGACTTCATGATGCCTTCGCCGTAGTGCGCGGGGTCGGCCAGGCCCGGGCACAGCAGGCAGTCGAGGTCGCACTGCTCGGCCGCGTGCAGGGTGGGCGCGGCGAGCAGCAGGCTGGCGAGGAGCAGACGGGGCAGGCTCATGGCGGCGGCTACTTGATGCTGTCCAGGCCGTTCATCGCGGCGATGGTGCGCACCCCGGCGCCGCTGGGGATCACCACATAGCTGTAGGAGCGGCCCTTCTTCAGGAACAGCTCGTCGAACCTGGCCAGGTTCTGCTCGCCGGCGTAGGCGGCGAAGCCGATCTTGATCTCGTTGACCATGCGCGTGCCGGCCTGCTGGCTGGCCACGCCCTCGACCACCGCGTGCTTGCCGTCCAGGGTCTTCAGCGACAGCGGCTTGTCGGTGAGGTTGTAGAAGGCGATCTGCGCTTTCTTGCTGTCCTCCACATAGTTGTCGGCGATGGCCTTGAGGCTGCTGCCGTCGTACACCAGGGTGGTGGCGCTGCTGGGCTTGAGGTCGGCCTGCAGGCTGGCGCCGCTGACCGTGACCTTGTGCGTGCCAGGCGCGCTGAACAGGTAGTTGCCGAGCTGGCCGGCGCTGACCTTCTGCGCCGCGCTCTTGCCGCTGAGCATCACCTCGGCACCGCTGGCGGACAGGTTGAGTACCCGGATGTAGGCCGAGCCGGCCGGCGCCACGGCGTCGTACAGGGCGGCATTGCCATCCTGCGCCGGGCTCAGGGCGGGCGCGAGCAGGGCGAGGGCGAGCAGCAGGCGGGAAAGGGCTTTCATGGGTTCAGTCTCCAGTCAGAAGAATTGGTTGGCGGCGACCTGCCAGCCGGAGGTCACGGGTTTTTCCGCCAGCAACGTGCGCACCGGGAATTCCCAGATCACCGTGGTGATCTCCGGGTCGGCCAGCTTCTGCCCGGCAAGGAACTGCTCCATGGCATAGAACGGCCCCTTGGCCTCCACGGCCGTGGTCTGCAGGTCGGTGCGCAGGGACTCCTTGAGGAAGCCGGGGAAGTTCCAGTCGTCGATCTTGGTGTAGCTGGAGCCGACCAGCATGATCGGCTGCGCGGCCTCGCCGAACAGCGCCGCATCGCTGGCCTGCTGCTCGGTCTTGAGTGTCTCGAACACCGGCAGCGGGCTCGGCTGGAAGCGTTCCGGCGCCAGCGTGCGGTTGAACTGCAGGTAGTTGCTGAGATCGCCCGGCAGCTCCTTCTGCGCCACCTGGCGCGAGGTGTAGGGCGTGCTGCCGACCAGCTCCGGGTGCTGGCGGGCCAGCTCCTGGGCAGCCAGGCGGGCGCCGTAGGGCGTCCAGTGGGTATCGGTGGGCAGGAACAGCGGCTGCTGCTCCTTCTGTGCGAGGAAGGCCTCGCGCAGCGGTGCCACCTCGATGCGCTGCGCGCGCAGGCCGCTGAGGAAGTCGTCGTAGAGCGCCTTGGCGCGCGCGTCCGGAGCACGGCTGGCGTACTCCTCGTAGACATCCAGCTTGAGCGGCAGCGGCAGCAGGATCAGGCGTTTGTTGTGCGCCTTGAGGATCTTTTCCACCTCGGCGATGCGCGACAGGTGCTCCTCCAGCGCCTGCTGGTAGGCCCCGGGAACGCGGTATTCCTCGTTGCTGAACAGCCAGCCGTCCTTGCCCAGCACCACGCCGCTGGAGCCCTCGCGGAACAGCAGGTACTGCAGGCTGGCCCAGGCCTCCACCGAGGGCTGGCGCAGGAACAGGCCCTTGTCGTAGTAGTCCTCGAACTGGCGCAGCAGCTCGCCGCTCTGGAACTGCTTCAGCGCTTGGTCCGGCGCCTGGGTCTGGGCGAAGCTGAAGACCCTGGGCAGCGAATAGATCAGCATCACCGCCAGCATCAGGATGAACAGCACGCCGTTGGTTTTGCTGGCCGAGGTCATCACAGGAAAGGACATGGCAGCCTCCTAGAACTGGAAGTAGAGGAAGGGAGAGAAGGAACTCGCGGCCAGGCGACTCAGCGACAGACCGAAGGCGGCCCACAGCAGCAGCATGCTCAGCCCGCCGACGTGCTGCATCAGGTAGCCGCCCTGCTGGCCGGCGTAGAAGCGCAGGTTGATACGCCCGGCCAGTACCAGCCAGACCACGGCCACCAGGGTGAAGGCCAGGGTCATCTGCGAGGTTTCGATGGTGTAGGCGCTGAGATCGCCGATACCGTTGAGGCCGAACATGCCACCGATCAGGAGCATGGCGTGGGCGAAATCGCCGGTGATGAAGAACGGCATCACACCCACGATCAGGATCAGCGCCAGCAGGTTGCGCCACCACTTGTAGGGGCCGCCGATCTTGGTCACCCAGCCCATGCGTCGCTCCAGCACCATGAACACGGCGAAGTACAGGCCGAAGGCGATGTAGGCGAAGCTGGCGCCGTGCCAGAAGCCGGACAGCAGCATGGTGGTGAACAGCGCACCGTCCGCACTCATGCGCTTGCTGCGGATCAGCGGTACATACACGTAGTCGCGCAGGAAGTCGGCCAGGGTCAGGTGCCAGCGCCGCCAGAACTCGGTCAGGCTCTGGCACAGCAGCGGCTGGTAAGT
>Ga0247724_1000365_pt1 | contig 10930 bp, 7 predicted proteins | sample OKSTACKMC2E_FD_182776 | JGI IMG/M metagenome (GOLD analysis project Ga0247724, IMG submission 182776) | Subsurface sediment microbial communities from gas well in Oklahoma, United States - OK STACK MC-2-E | ecosystem: Environmental > Terrestrial > Deep subsurface > Rock core/Sediment | place... | reverse complement strand
AAATTGAAATTTGCTGCGACAGGAGGTCAGATTCAGTTTTTTTTCCAGTAACTGGTCGTCGAGATACAGCCATTCGCGGCCGCTGAACATACTGACTTCAAGGCGGATCTCGTGGCCGGCATAATCAAACACACTGGCGACTCTGCTATTGGCGGTTGTTGTCATAGTCATAGTTCCTTTGGGTTAAACAGCACTGACTGCTGCAGTTGCTGTTCTTTGTATCCTGTCGGGTCGCCCGGCGTGACGACAGTGCTGCGACATGGCGCGTCATTGTCAGGTGTTTGTCCTGTCATGGCAGGCACTGTCAGCTGACAGTGCCGCTGTCACATTGATTAATACGCTGATTAATAACAAAAAACGGTTGCAGGCACCAGCGCTGTTCCCTTCAGCCTGTTTTCCGTCCGGGTGGCGATGTTATAGTACGCCTTTATTTTTTTCCTGCTCCGGAGCTTCCTGTAATGACTGAATCTGTGCAACGTATTTATCCCATTGGCACTGTGGGTACCCCTTGGGGCGCTGCAGAAAAAGCGCAATGGCTCAGTCTGCAGCCAGTCAAACGCAGTTATCAGGCCGGGGTGGTCGTCCCGTTACAGCAGATTCTGACTGCTCCGGCGCTGGCAGAGTGTGCGGAATTATTAACCTATGGCCTGCTGGATTACAGTCAGCATAACCTCGGGAGCTATCCCTTGTTTGCGGTAAAAAGCCGCCAGTTTGAGGCCGGCAAGCCGCTGTTATTAGTCACCGGCGGCGTGCATGGTTATGAAACCAGCGGGGTGCAGGGAGCCTTGTTGTTTATCCGCGAACACTTTGCCCGTTATGCCCAAAGCGCCAACCTGCTGGTGCTGCCGTGCATCAGCCCCTGGGGTTATGAAACTGTCAATCGCTGGAACCCGGACGCGGTCGACCCCAACCGCTCATTTGTTGCCGGCGGCCCGTCACAGGAAGCCAATGCCGTGCTGGCGCTGCTCAGTCAGTTCCCAACCCCGCTGGTGCATATCGACCTGCACGAAACTACAGATTCGGACAACAGTGAATTTCGCCCGGCCAAAGCGGCGCGTGACGGCACTGTGAACAATAACTGGAATATTCCGGATGGCTTTTATCTGGTCGGTGACACCGACAAGCCGCAGCCGGAATTTCAGCGGGTGATGATTGAAGCCGTGAGCAAAGTCACTCACGTGGCTGAAGCCGATGAGAACGGCTGCCTGATTGGTGAACCGCTGCAGCAGTTTGGTGTAATTAACTACGCGAAAAAAGCATTGGCGCTTTGTGGGGGTATGACCGACGCGCTTTACGTCACCACCACCGAAGTGTATCCGGACAGCCCGCGCGCCACGCCGGAACAGTGCAATCAGGCGCAGGTCGCGGTGATTTGTGCCGGTTTTGATTACGCTTTAACGGCCACAGGAGTCACAGTATGACCTTGCTGCGGATTGATTTAGTTTCAGATATCGCCTGCCCCTGGTGTGCCATTGGTTATGCCCGGTTGCAACAGGCGCTGCAGGCTTTGCAGGGGGCGATTGAGGTGGATTTACATTGGTGCGCCTTTGAACTGAACCCGGACCCGGCATTAAAGCCGGAGCCGATTTTACCGGCGTTGTGCCGTAAATATGGCGTGCCAGAGGCGCAGATGCAGCAGTCGCAGCAGATGCTGATGCAATTAGCCACTGGCCTTGGGCTGAATTTCACTGGCATGGAACAGCGGCTGACCTGCAATACCTTTGACGCGCACCGGTTGCTGAAATGGGCCGCTGCCACTTATCCGGCTTCGCCTGATCGCGTCTCAGCACAAACGGCACTGAAGCTGGCCTTATTTGAAGCCTATTTTGGCCGGGCCGAGCAGGTCAGTGAGCATCAGGTGTTGCTGCGCTGTGTCGAAGCCGCCGGGCTTGATTCGGCTGGCGCGGCGCAAGTGCTGACATCCACGCAGTTTGCGGATGAAGTGCGCGCCGAAGAGGCTGCCTATCAGCAGGCGGGTATCAGCTCAGTACCGGCTTTTGTCATCAATCAGCGTTACCTGATCTCCGGTGCACAGGAGCCAACGCAGCTGGCAGAGACGCTGCAGCAAATCGCTGCAGAAATGCGCAACAGCTAAGTTTTTGTATTCAGCCTCAGCGTGATTTCAACGCAGCCGGATTGCCATTAAGCGCAGCCGGCGGCGTTGCGTGAAAAAATAAGTGACCTTACATTTATTTTTCATTATGTTAACCCTGCTTAATCACCCTATTTATTCAAAGGTTGCCGCGGCAACCCTCTGAATCAGCATGGAATTTTAATTTTATGTCCGCATTATTTTTAAAGACGCCACTGGCGCTGGCTGTCAGCGCCAGTTTATTTTGGTCTGTTGCCGCTTTGGCTGCAGCGCCGTCAGACCGCGACGTGTTACCGGCCGGTGCCAGCCCGCAACTGTACCAGCTGACCATAGATCCGGATTTACAGAAACTGAGCTTTCAGGGCGAGCTGACGCTGGATTTTACCGCCAGTCAGACGCTCAGTGAGCTGGTGCTCAATGCGCTGGATTTAACCATTGTCGACGCCAGCATCGACGGTAAAAAGGTCGACACCGAAGTCGTCGCCGCCACGCAGCGTGTGCACTTCAAAGCGCCGGTCAGCCCGGGCAAACATCAGCTGCGGGTGCGGTATCACGGCAAAATCTACGAACAATCGGCCGGTTTATTTGTCACTAATTACAGCAAGCCGGATGGCAGCACAGGCCGGATGTTATCCAGTCAGTTTGAGCCGGGCGATGCGCGCAAGTTAGCGCCGATGTGGGACGAGCCTTCGCACAAAGCCGTGTTTAAAATCAGTATCATTGAGCCCAAAGGCCAGCTGGCTTTGTCCAACATGCCGGAACAACGCCGGCAGTTATTACCGGATGGCCGCGCCCGCGTTGATTTTGCGCCCAGCGTGAAAATGAGCAGCTATCTGCTGTATGTTGGCGCCGGTGATTATGAACGGATCTCGGGCCGCTCCGGTGGTATTGAGCACGGCGTAGTGGCGAAAAAAGGCGATGCAGTCAAAGGCGCATTTGCCTTAAATGCTTCATATCAGTTGCTGGATTATTACAACGACTATTTTGGTGTGCAGTACCCGCTGCCGAAACTGGATCATATCGCGGTGCCGGGCGCCGGTGGTTTTGGCGCCATGGAAAACTGGGGTGCCGTGATGTATTTCGAAGGCACCTTATTGCTCGACCCGCAATTCTCCAACACCAGTGACAAACAGGAAGTGTTTGCTGTGGTTGGCCACGAAATGGCGCACCAATGGTTTGGCAATATTGTCACTATGCAGTGGTGGGACGATTTATGGCTCAACGAAGGTTTTGCCTCCTGGATGGAATCCAAAGCCAGCCAGCATTTTTATCCGCAGTGGCATGCTGAATTAGGCGCTGTGGGCTCGCGCAATTACGCCATGTTCCAGGATGCGCAGGAAACGTCGCATCCGATAGTCCAGCCGGTACGCAACCTGGAAGAGGCCAATGCCGCTTTTGACGGTATTACCTATTCCAAAGGCTTGTCGGTGATCACTATGCTGGAAGCGTATCTCGGTGAAGAGGCGTTCCGCGCCGGCGTGCGCGCTTATATGCAAAAGCACCAGTATGGCAATACGGTCACCAGCAACCTGTGGCAGGCATTAGCGCAAGCCTCAGGCCGGCCGGTAGAAACCATAGCCCAGTATTTTACCAATCAGATGGGTGTGCCTTTAATCACCGCGTTAAAAGCAGAGTGTCAGCAGGGTAACACAACACTGACTTTAACCCAGGGCCGCTTTGGTCTGGATGCCGCGTCAAAACAAGCCCAGCAGTGGACAGTACCGGTCACCGCGCAAGTCGCAGGCCAGGCAGCGGCCCGTGCCGAAATTCGCGGTGACGCCCAGCAGACCATGACGCTGCCGGGTTGTGGTGCTGTGACGGTCAACGCCGGCCAGACCGGTTATTACCGCGTGGATTACAGCGATGCGCTGTTTGCTGAGGTAGTAAAAGGCTTTGCAACATTGCCGGCGGTTGATCAGCTGGGTTTACTCAAAGACAGTGTGGCACTGGGTTATGCCGGTTACAGCGACATCAGCCGTTATCTGGCGCTGACCCAGCAACTGCCGGTTGAGGCCAACCCTATTATCTCCACCGATGTGGTGCAGCAATTAGAAAGCTTCACCGATTTATATCGTGGTTTACCGGGCGAGCAGGCTTATCAAGCTTTTGCGCTGAAACGGGCACAGGCATTGTTTAGTAAAGTCGGCTGGGAAAAACAGGCCGGTGAGTCTGATAACACCAGCATCCTGCGCAGCAGCCTGATTGGCGTGCTGGCGGAGCTTGGTGATCAAACGGTGATTGGCGAAGCGCGGAAAAGATTTGCTGCCAGTCAGACCGATAAAAATGTATTACCGGGCGATTTATACGGCGTGGTGCTGAAAATTGTCGGCACTCAGGCCACGGCTGCTGACTTTGCGCAGCTGAAAACGCTGGCTGCCAACACCAGTAACAGCACAGAAAAACGCCGTCTGTTAGGCGCGCTGGCTTCGGCCAAAGATGCGGCGCTGGCCAAACAGGCTTTGGCCTTGTTACTGACCGATTTAACGCCAAAACAATTTGCTCCGGGTTTGTTAAACCGTGTCGCGCTGGAACATACGCAGCTGGCTTATGAGTTTTATCTGGCCAATCAGGCGGCGTTTGACGAGCGCTTGGATCCGCTGCGCCGCGATGGTTTTGATGCTTCATTGTTAGGCTCAGCCCGCGATGCGGCCACCGCAAGCCTGTTACGGCAAAAAGCAGCGGCAGCAACGACCAAGCCGGTGAAAACTGCTTATCTGGAAGCAGCCGCTGGCATTGAACGCCGGTTAGACCGGGTCAAACGCATTCCGCTGCAGATCGACGCCTGGCTGAAAGCGCAGCAGCTGTGACCCTGTTACAGCAACCTGGTTTAGGCGACGCACAGGCGCGGCTGCGCGTCTATGTCGCCAAAGCGCCGCCGATGGCCGAGTTTGCCGCGTTGCAGCACTGTGTGCCGCTGTTGAGCGGTCAAATCGACCAGATTTACCGGCACTGCGGCAATGGCTGGCGCAAGGTGTTTAACGTCTATGCCAAGCTGGTCTGGGCCTTGCCAGCACGCTGGCAACCAGACTTACACGGCGCCCAAAGCTGGCAACAGTGGCGGGATCGGGTATTACTGCAGACGGAGTCTGATACAGCCTTGCTGTTTGGTCAGGTTAGTTTTGCAGCTGACGAAGCAACGCTGCATATCATTGCCGGTCGGCAGCATGCGCGGGATTTACTGGCGCAAGGGCTGTTACCTGAGTCGTTAACTGGTGGTTTAGTCTGGCTGGATGACGAATTTGCCGTGGCGCGGCGGCTGCGGCTGCTGGTATGTCCTTATCTGGATTATCGTCAGCTCAGTGATGTGAAAATAACGCGGTTAGTGCAATTGATCCGGCAGTGGCCTGACGGTGTTGAAGCTAGTTAAATACTGGCCAAAAACAGCCAACAAAAAGGGGCGGAATCTTGCGATTGTCGCCCCTTTTTATCATGCCGGTTGTATGAACCTTTGCCTTTTTTCGCTTTAACCACTCGGGTTCTGAACAGCGGGCTGGTGATCACCGCTTTAAGCATATTGTCCTGAATTTCGCCGCGCTGATGTTGATGCGGCAGTGGTTTTTTCATCGTCAGACTCCTTTTTGTTGTTGACGCGCTGATTAAAAAACCAGCGCAGTATATCAGGTTGTCCGGCCGTTCGTTACTTTTCGCTGAGCAGCGGCCTGACATCAGTCCCCAGCAGCAGCTGATTGATCAATGGCAAGGCGCTGGCCGGGCTTTGTCTCTGTAGCGCCCGGACAAAATCCATCGCACTGGCCGGCGGTAATGGATAGCGGTGTTGCTGCCAAAGCTGACGCAGTGCCGCCATGATCACCGCATCACCCAATTCTGCTCTGAGTCTGGCAAACACCAGCGTGGCGCGGGAATATTGGTCATACGCTTCATCGGCATCAATCAGACTGCTGGCGGCGGCCGTACTACCTGCCTGGGCGCGGGCAAATCGTTGCTGCTCAAAATCCACCAGACCTTGCGTCGCCGCGCGGCCGAACTGCTGTTCTAACAGCGCCAGCTCGGCATATTTGGTCACAGATTCGACCAGAAAAGCACGGTCGCCGGGCACGCCATTGCCGATGCCGTGACCAAACCACTGATGCGCCACTTCATGTGCGGCGCGCCGGTACACCTGACTAAAAGGCGCATCTGCGGTGGGCTCAGCCCGTACACCCACCCGATGATTAATCAGCACCAGCTGCGGCAGCGCATAGCCGGTTGGGCCTATGTCGGGCATGATCACCAGCCGCAGCGCGTCGCCCGGGTAAGCGCCGATGTTGGCGCTGAACCATTGCACTGTGTCCTGCATCGCCTGCATGGTTAAATCAGTCGCTTGATTAAATTCGGGGCTGTAAATCTCCAGGGGGACAGCTGCTGCGGCTTGAGTGCTTTGCTTTTGCCACGGCACCGCAATCAACGCTGGTAAATTACGTATCGGTGCCTGCGTGCGGTAGTGGAAAAACTGTTGGCCATCCGCCTGCCAGCTTTTGAGCAAAGCGCCCGCGGCTATGCCTTGGTAACCAAGCGGCACTGCGATGGTGGTATCCAGCATGGCCCAGTCATAACGCGCTGAAGCGGGTGTGTGCTGCGCGGCCAGCACGGACGGCTGAGTCTCGGACGCCGGCAGTGGTGCCAGCCCGTACCGATCACGCTCGGCGTCGTCGCGCAGGCGCAGGTCCGGCACAAAGCCAATTTGTGGCAGCAGCTGCAGTAACCGCAGATAACTGAATTCAGGCCGGATGATTTGATGTGTTGGTGCCGGAGCCAGGCCTTGCTGTCGCAGTTGATAGGTCAGCTGCAATTCGGCGCTGCCACCCGGCGCCAGTTGCAGGCTGAATACCTGCTGTCCCAGCCCGGCGTTTAAATCGGTAACTTTGGCACCTTGCAGTTGCAACTGCTGCAGTGCGGCTGGCAGCTGCAGGCCGGGAAACCCCAATAACAGCTCTGAAACAGGCTGCTGGTGTGGGTTAAACAACCGCAGTGTGGCAGTGATGCGGGCCTGCTGTGCGTGCGGGTTCAGGCTGGCCAGCAACGTCACTTGTTGCACCACTGGCTGTGGCAGCGCCCGCCAGTGGTGATATTGCTGCTCATAAGCTGCCCGTTTCGCCAGTCGCTCGTCCCGGCTTTGCAGCGCGCCGGCCGCATCGAGCTGTTGATGCAAAGACCAGCCCTGCAACACAGCCAGCGCGGCGAAGACAGTGGCACAGGTCGTGAGTGGCGTCAGAACAGCAGGCAGTTTCGGCCGGCTGATACCGGTGCCACGATGATAAAACTGCAGCGCCAGGGCCAACAGGCTGATGGCCAGCAAAACCCAGAGCCACAGATAAGGCCAGAAACCGCCACTGCTGAGACTGCCGGCAAAGGTTTGGGCGGTGCTGCCCACAGCGCCCTGGAGATCCCATAGATGATCGGGCAACTGTAACTGGCTCTGGCCGATGCGCCAGAGTGGATGTTGCAGTTGTAGTAAATCCGGCAGTGGTGACAAACCAAAGGCCAGCAGGACTGCCACCGCCAGATTGGCCCACAGCGGCTGGCGCCATAACGCATGACAGGCCAGTAATAAGACCGTCCAGACCCAGAGCGGCAGCAACAGCAATAAACCTTGCCGGCTGAATTCGGCAAGGTCCAGAGGTATCAGCAACAACCCTTGCGCGGCCGCGACGGCGCTGAGACTCAGCACGACCAGTAACAGGACCAGTCCGGCTAACACCACAAACTGGCTACTGAACAACAGCCCGGATGACACCGGCGTAGCGGCAATCAGCCCGTCAATCCGCTGCTGGCGGTTGAGCCAGGCTACCTGATGCGCCCAGAAGGCCACAAGTAACAGACCAAACCTTGGGATCACATCGCCACTGACGCGGTTCAGCGCGTCGCGGCTATCCGGCACCAGCTGACTAAAAGCTTCGGCATAACCCAGGCCGGTGCAGACCTCACTGAACACCAAAAGACTAAGCGCCAACAGTGCCAGCAAAGTGCCGTATTGATAAACCAGCTGTTGCAACTGCAGGCGCAGTAATGCGGCGAAGACTGACCAGCTCTGTGTTGTATCCGGCAGACGAGGCTGGTACTGCGTTGAGGTTGTAGCTGTGGGCGTTGGGGTGAGGGCCAGTGCAGCGGCCATTGGGGGGGGAGCCGCACCTGTTAAGGTTGGTTGAAACCGCAAAGCGCGCCAGACCAGCAAGGCTGCCAGCGTCAGCAGCAGCAACCGGTTCAGCCAGAAAGTAAAATCAAGCTGTCCCAGTCCGGCCGGCATTGTTCCCGTCTGGCGTAACTGCGCCAGGACAGGCGCCAGCGCCAGCGGGTCCAGAAACAACATCAGCTGGCTGAGCAGTGGCGACAGGCTTTGGCTGTTCGCCATCAGCGGTGAACCTGTCGCTGCTGCCAGCAGCATATAACCCAGCCAGGCCCCGGCGCCCAGCAGATACATCGCCACAGGTGAGCTGCTACGACAACTACACCACAGCATCAATGTGGTGAATAACGCCAGCGCCGTCAATTGTTGCGCCAGAAACAACCAAACCGACCAGTGCCAGAGATTGCCTTGCCCGGCAAAAACCGTCGAAAACACCAGCGCAACAAACACCAGCAGAATGAGCTGCAGACTCACCGCGCAGAGCCATAAGCCGGTAGTGCGTACTGCCAGACGCTGACGACGGCTTTGCGCCGTGGCCAGAATCAATGCGCTCATTCCATGCTGGGTATCGCGCAACAACGCCAGTGGCGCCAACACCGCAATCAGCAGCGGCTGGATCGTCATCAGCAACAGGCAATGACGCAGCAGCAACGCTTTTTCCGGCTGTGCGTCGATAGCCCCGGGGTTCAGATTCACCAGCGTGGCAAAAGCCAGCGCCAGCAGCATGCTGAGCCAGAACAATGGCTGCACCCGGTAAAACCGCCATTCGTTAATAAGCAGGGCACCAAATTTCATTGTGCGCTCCCCATCTGGGCCAGCGCCAGAAAATACCTGTCCTGCAAAGTGGCGGCGACCGGCTGAAAATCCGCGCCGGGACTTTGCGGCGCAAAGACGCGCAGCAGCGGAATACCGCGCTGATAACTGCGCTGCAGCAGTTGCGCCTGTGCTGGCAGAGCGACAGCTGCGCCATAGGCCTGCCAAATCTGGCCACTCAGCGGGCTGACTAAATCCTGAGTGTCGCCCTGCAGCACAATCTGGCCCTGCAGCAGGATGGCAACGTTCGGGCAGAGCTGCTCGATGTCATCAACAATATGGCTCGACAGCAGTACCAGCCGGTCCCGGCTGATCTCACACAGCACGTTATGCAGCTGGGCCCGCTCCTGTGGGTCCAGTCCGGCGCTGGGTTCGTCGAGGATCAACAGTTTTGGGTCGCCAAGCAGCGCCTGCGCGATGCCAAAACGCTGACGCATACCGCCGGAAAAATGCGCCACGGTTTTACCGGCCACGGCGCTCAGGTTGGTCAGCGCCAGTAATTGCTCTATCTGGGCGCGTCGCGCTGTGGCCTGATGCAGGCCTTTGAGCACGGCGATATGTTCCAGCAAAGCCCAACAGGACAGGTGCGGATAGACGCCAAATTCCTGGGGCAAATAACCGAGTTGCCGACGCAGGCGCTCCGGCTCCTGCTGCACATCGATACCGTCAAACCACAGCGTGCCGCTGTCGGCACTTTGCAAGGTGGCGATAGTGCGTAACAAACTGGATTTGCCGGCACCATTAGGCCCAAGCAGGCCAAACAGCCCGCGGCCGGCCTCAAGGCTTAGCTGACGTAGTGCCTGAGTGCCGTCGGCATAGGTTTTTGAGAGTTGCTGGATTTGTAACATCTGAATGCTTCTGGTTGAGGTTCATGCACCAGAGGCTAAAACCACTGCAGTTGGCGGCTCAAGATGGCAATGACCAACCGGCCTGTTGCGATGACCAACCCAGCAACCCGGCAGAAAACCGGTTCGTCAGGCCAAATGCGGTTTTTGTCAGCAGACAGATGACAATCCCGCTGGCGGCAGGCAGCATAAGGTCATATTTCTGAATTTGCGTTGTTGAGCCACAGTGCTGATAAAATTTGCCGCTGCGATAAAAACCGACCATCTGCCGGCGCTGTTGCCGGTGCTGCTGGCCTGGCTGTGGCTGCTGCTGTCGCCGCAGATGTTGCCGGCCGATGTGGCTGCATACACCCCGCTTCCGCCATTATGGAAATCTGCGTTGCTGTCTGCGCCGCTGTATCTGCCGTTGTTGTGCGCTCAGGGCTGGCTGAGCCATGGTCTGCAAACCGGCGACGGTCCGGTGCTGCCGCTGCGCCTGTCACTGCTGGGTCTGATCTGGATTGCCGCTTTTTTGCTTTATCCGGCGTGCTGGTGGTCTTGGAGTCAAAGTGGCGCGTCGGTCTTTCGCTTCGAGGTCACTGACTGGCTGTTAGTGAGCATGTTGTCGTTTTTGTATTGGTGCCATCTGGCTTATCAGCGCCGGCAACACAGCGGGCCAATGACCGGCTGGTCGCGGCTCTGGTCGCTGGATGCGGTATTGCTGTTGTTACTGATAGTGTGGACCCTTGCCTGGGCCTGCTTACTGACCTCACACCCGCCCGGTTTTGCCGAGCAGCCAATTCCGGTGCGATTTGACTGGGCGCGCATAGTGGCAGAACCCACGTTGTGGCTGTGGTATTTGTGGCAATTTGCTGTGCTGGCTGGCGTGATGTTCGGTTGTTATTGGCTGACGCGATATTATTTAATTCGCCAGGTGCTGGCGCAGCAGGGGCTGCTGACTTTTGTGCTGCTGAGCTTATTGTTGATTTTGGCGAGCTACGCACCGTTGAGTTGGCTGTTGTTGCAGTTGCCGATGAATCAGGGCGTGGTGGTGCCGGCTGTGCCGGGCGGAAATCA
>Ga0247724_1000363_pt1 | contig 10992 bp, 12 predicted proteins | sample OKSTACKMC2E_FD_182776 | JGI IMG/M metagenome (GOLD analysis project Ga0247724, IMG submission 182776) | Subsurface sediment microbial communities from gas well in Oklahoma, United States - OK STACK MC-2-E | ecosystem: Environmental > Terrestrial > Deep subsurface > Rock core/Sediment | place... | reverse complement strand
TACTAACTCTTCCATGCTATCGGCCAGAATGATGCGCTCTATCTCACCGGTGCCGGTGACTTCGAACTGGTACACTTCCCCACGCAGCCCCGGCAACCGGGCACCCCGGGCGGCTTTACTGCAATCTCCCAGCATGTACTTATTGACGCCATTGACCAGTATCGAGAGCGACATCTGATTCAGCTGATTGCCATCGATGCGGACACTGTTCGGCGCGGTATTACCAGCCGCGATAAACGGCTTACTGCGCCACTTCAGCTGCATTGGCAACCCGGTACCAAAGGCGCAGATGTTGCTGCCATCCAGCACATAGACATCACCCGATGCAAGGTCGGTAAACATCGCCGGGTAATGCGCGGTAATCGGCTCTAGCGCTTTGCTTTGCGGGTTAAACACAAAGCCTTTTTTGTTGCCGCCACTGTCCTGATAAAACGCCAGGTAATTGCCATCATACGCACAGGCCTGAATGGTCGGCGGGTTATAGTTGGCTTTCCACTGGCGCGGCGAAATGATGTCTTTGGTTAGGTTAATAACCTGATTGCCACTGATACCGATCAGCCCTTCCGGGCTTGCATAAATCACAAACTCGCCCATATCGACCATTGAGCGGGCCGACACACAGGCCGCATTGGTTTCAATGCGCTCGCTCGATGCGGAGTCTGCGGACACCCCCGACACAATGTACGGAAAGCCCTCAGTCGCAACGACCAGTGCATTTGTCGTCGCGGCCATAGCGACAATATTGTGCATCGTGGTCAGCCGGTATTTTTTCGGCCACGCATAAGCCAGGTAGGATTCAGACAGGTAGATAGTATTTTTCACAAAGCCGGCCAATATGCCGTTGGCCATCATTGTGAGGCCTTTTAAATCCGACGGCGGCATATCGTAGTCGGCGGTGGCAAGGGGCGCACCGAGCGCATCGGATGCAACGGTATCAATCAAACTGGTCTGGCTGATGGGGATCTCTGCCACCAGAAAGAACGACGCGCTATTGCTGCCGCTGGCCGTGCGGTAAATCCGGCACTTGGTAATGCCGTACTGGTTCACCATCAGCCCCGGTAACAGCAGCTGTGCGGCCTGCTCGGGTTCAACCAATACCACACGGTTAGATACCGGCGACGGCGAACCTTCTTCACCGAACTGATTGACGTAGGTACACACGTAGTACCGGGTTTCGTCATCGTCGTAATCGGTATTGGTGCCACTGGCAGCGCCGAGCGTCACAATCGGCGCGGTTTCTGGCGCGGGCACTCCTAATAACAGGCTGTTACTGGGGTACGGCGGGCTTAGTGTTGCAATTGCGGCATGGGTATAACGCGGCGCACCTTGCCCGGTCCAATACAGCCGGTCCCATGGGTCGGCCACGACCGGCGAACGGCAGATATTCACCTCCTGCTGCCACGACATCCAGACAAGGTTGCTGTATCTGTAGATGGATTTCACCGCCGACATCGAGAGCGCCGCAACAGGGCCAGATAAGCCACGAAGCGGAGCCAGCTTGCCCTCTTTGGTATACAGGTTCTGCGCAAGTGCTGCCGCGTACTCGGGCAAGTCCTGCCCTTTCATCACCGGTATTTCACCTTCAAAGCGCCTGAGTTCCAACTTCATATTGGCCCCTGGGTTATGGATTCGCAGCTAAAAGCGTCGTGCCAGAAATTTTGTACTGGCCTGCCTGGTTAAAAAATTCATCAGGCAGATCGCCTTTGCGCTTTGGCGTTGCACCATCCCACAGCACATACCATGACACCGTAGAGCCTGCTGGCACATTGATTAACACATCAGCAGTTTGCGCCCGAACACCTGCGACGGCCGCGTTATATGCAATCGCGCCTTTTGCATAAGTACCGCCTGACAGCTCATTGGCACCATTGGTACCCGGATCATCGCTATGCAGCGATACATGCGTGACAGTGATGGCATTCGCCATCTGGTTTAAGGTGACATCAAACATAGTTACAGCCTCGCTTTCGTTGGTTCGAATTTAATTTTTTCAGGACGCTTCAGCACAAAAATGCTTTTGCCTTGCGGGTCGCGCACCACACACTCATGGGCAAAAGTGCCATGCAGGTTGAGTGTGTCTTGCTCGGTGAACTGGATGCGGATAGCACCGCTGTCGAAGATCAGGCCGAAGCCCAGGGTTTTAGTCAGCACCACGGCACCGTCTTCATCAAACATCTGATATTTGCCGGCAGAGATCGCCGCTAACGGCACTCCGGCAACTTTGTGATTGATGATCAACATGGCGTCCGCAGCCTGGTCAAATTCAGGCGTTTGGGACATAGATTTCTCAGCTGTTGGTATGGATGGAATAAACTTGCTGCGACAGCGTAAAGAGTGTCGCGGATGGTTCTGAATTGGTTAAAACGGCAATGGCAGGCTGACTCGTGGTAAAGATCACCCATTCAGTGACTGGCATTTGTATCGATGCGTTATAGCCAAAAATGTTGGCCTGCACATGGCTTACTGCAGCAAAAGAACCATGTGCGACCTTAAAGCCGTTACCGGTACCGGTGGCCCTTGCCGGGGCGTGAAATGTCCCGGCTGCGCGTTTACTGCCGCTAACATTACTATTTGCCACCGCTGACGCGGCAAAGCCGGAGAACCCGACTTTACTGCCTGACATCGATACGCCGGCAACAGCGCTGGCAGAAAATGTACCGGTAATGATCAGGTTACTGCCGCCTTGCACATAAGCGGACGCAATTACCTGTGCAGAGAAACTACCTTTGGCGATTTTTAACGTCGTGCCAAGGCCAAAGTACACATTGGCTGCAGCCTGAAAACCAGACCGGCCAATTTTACTGCCGGCGACACTCGCCAGTGCATTGGCCGACACAGTAAAGCTCGCTGCAGCAATCTTGTAACCGTCTAGCGCGGCGTTAATTACTGCACTTGCGGCATAGGTCGAAAGCGCGATTTTACTGCCAGACACCAATGCGCCAGCAATTGTTGATGCGGAAAAGGTACCGGTGACAACAGCGCCACCTCCAGCACCTCCGTAGTTAACCCACCAGCTATCAGCAGCGCCTGTAGCGTTAGTGATAGTCAATGTTCTTACTACCGGACCTGATGAATCCCATGTGCTGCCAGAACCCGTTGCATTTGTGTCGTCCCAAGAGGATTGAAGTACACCGTTTATCTCGTGGAAAAACGCATACGTCGTAACTTCACTGGCCGCTGTAGTCGAAAACCGGTGGAGTTGATTAATAGGAAAGTTGGAAGATGTTCCGAAAGTATTTATATCTGTACCATTAAGCGCTAGTGTCATCCCGACACCTACTTCATTCCGTAAAGACCAAGTAAAATCTACGTCAACGGCTACTAATCCGGCACTTGACCTAACACGATCTGTTGCCCCGGTTCTGAAAGCTATTGAACCGTCCGTGTAGATTCGGACGATATGCTGCGTACTATTTGAGGCTCCGGCAATCTGAGCGTTTGCTGTTAGGGAATGAATACGATGCTTGCCGCCTATGCGCCAATTAACACTAGATGCGTTGGTGATAGTAGTCCCGCTAACAGCAAGATATGCTGTCGAACCTTGCCCCTGTGTCGTCAGTGCATAATCCATATCACACCGCCGTTACAGCAACGTCCAGCATGTACTCACACTTCCAGCGCAGTTTGCGAGGGGTACCGTAATAAGGCAGCGACGCCTGGTACACTCGGGCAGCAAGAATACCGTGTACCGCTGTGGCGTGATACCAATCACCGGATGCGTCTTGCCATTGCACGATGATACTGGTTGTTTCAGGCGCTTTACTGTCCAACTGAATGTTAATCCGCTGTGCGGAACTCTCGGCGATTTCCACCCAACCGGCGGGACCAAAATACGCCGCGCAATCTTCCCGGGTCAGGTCGAACACTGGCCGTTGATACTTTGCAAGGTCTAGCAGCTCTTGACCAATTTCCGGCGGAATGACACCCAGGGCCACCGTAGCATTAAACGCATCCAGCACTTTCTGAACCGTAAAGTTCACTTTAAAATCCGGATCTGCCATGTACTGCTCGGTAAAGGTTTCGTTGGCTGCAGATAGCGCGAATTGCTTTTCTTGCGTGTCAGCCACGAATGTTTGCAGATGCAAACGTAACCCACCAGCACCTAAGATGGTTTTTAGCTCCTGATAGTGCAGCTTCAACAAAGATCCCTGCACCGTTTCCATCGGCTGCTTTGCCACAATTTCGGTATACGTTTTGCCGCGCTGGCTTTCCAGATATTCATCTTTTGTCATAACTACTCCGACAATTAGCGATAAGCGCCGCGTCCAAACATCGAACACAGCAGGTAAGCGGTGAAGGCACGGATTTGCACCACACCAAAGGCTAGGGCGGTTTCTAAAAATGCCTTGTCGGCATAGGCCTTGGTGTTGATAGCGTGGACATACAGGTAATCATGCAAGATGGCGGCTTCGAACAAACTGCCCCCGGGGCTCGCCAGTGGCCGCAATGGGCCAGAACTCACACCGTCGGATTCAAAGCCGGCGCGAACCACGGCATAGGGCGTATGCCAATCTTCGGTCACTTTCCAGCGGCGCGGCCCAATGCGTTCGGTGCGCAGCGGGCTGTAATGGTTTCTTTTATAACGGGGCATACACATCAAACTCCAGTTTAGGAAATGTCAACCGAAACTGAGCGCCGATTTCAGCCAGGCCGGCATTCAATCGGTCAGCGCTGATAACATGCACCCGCGTTGCTTCCGGCGTAAAAATCAGGGTTAATTTGGAGTTCGCAACCACTGCTGGCCGGCGGTGTTCGTCGACAACCACCTTGCTGTTCACCACCTGATCAATGATGGTCATCATTTCGCAGTTCGGCAGCGCCACATCAGCGGTGACAGTGATTTGATTGCCTCTTTCCACCCAATACAGATTGCCAACACGGCGCAGCGTCTGCCCTGCCACCACAATATTGGCCACTGGGATGATTGGATATTCAGGCTCGACAATAGGAGCATCGCTAATCAAAGACATTAAGAGATCCTTATATGGCTGAAACCGGTCATAGGCGCGGAACCGACAAGCGCAACTTTTTCGAGGAACTTTGTGTAATCGGAGGGACTGAAAAAGACCAACTTATTCGCCTCAACATAACCGCCCAGGGCAGACTTGCTACTGGGGAGGGTGAAGGACACCGACCAGGTTGAAAATGACGTCACGCCAAGCACAGATTCGCCAATATCAAAATCGTAAATAGAGATGCTGCTTAGCCCGTTGTAGCTATTGAACGTGTAGGTAAATACTTTGTTGCTACCGGTCATGCGAAACAACTTGGTGATCTTAAAAGCCACCGCATATGAATCGGCGTAAAGTGATACCAGTTTTTTTGCAACGGTATCGAACAGCCCTATCCAGTTGTAGCTGGTGTACTGAGTTCCGTCGTAATAGCTATAGCTTTGATTGAATAAAACATACTTACCGAGACTGAAGGTGTTCAGCACGAACCCTTTCAGGTAATTGCTACTAAAACCCTGCGGGGACACAGTGACCCAGTTGCCATTGGCGGTAGAATACGCAAAGGTATGGCTGGCAGTGCTTTCAATTTGCATTGAGCCGCCGGCCTGACAAATAGCAAACAACACATCGTTGGCCGGGTTATATCCAAGCCCAACGATATAGGACGTCGGCAATCCCGTCACGGTATGACTTGCCCAAGTCGCCCCATTGTCGTAGCTGCGCCGAACTAGCTGTGATAGGCCAATGAACACCTTGCCGTTTTTCGCGCAGATACTTCTGGCGGTCGCGTTCGAAGCGCCGGCATAAGTGGTTGCAGCTATTTCCGCGACAACCGTCCCGTCACTGGTGATCTTGGTTAAACCAGCTCCGGCCCCTTGCAACAACCACAAAGTATCGGTATCCGCGTCATAGCTGTAATCGACGTAATTAGCGTTCGCGCTTTTAACTACTGCTGGTGCGACCGTCGGATCTGTAAAGCTAGTGACAGTTCCTACCGAGGTATTAAATGGAAACGCTATTTTCTTACCGGAATTCAGGACAACAATTTCTCTGTCCCCGGCTACCAGACCGCCAGATTTTTGCGACCATCCGGTATTAGTCCCCGCGCTGGTAACTAAGGAGTATGGCCAATACCGGCTATCCCATTTCGTGGTGTCGGTCTCGTACACTCCAGTTTTGAGCCAGCGAGAACCGTCGTCCATGGTGATGTCGGCCACGCCGGTATTGAACATGCGCAGCTCGCCGATGTAGGAAGCCCCGTAATAATCTGTGATCCCTTGACTCAGCATCAGCAGGTCTTTGAGGTCCGTCGCGCCTGTTACCGCGTCGCTTTTTGTATTGCTTAACGCGGTGATACTGCTGGTATTAAGATTCAGTTTTTTGCCCAGCACCTTCAGAATAGCCAGCTCTGTATTGGATGTCGCCGACGTTGCAGCGGCGATCCGCGCTGCGATTGCAGTTTTTATTGTGCTTAATGCCATAGTGGTTCCTCATAACCCCAGCAATGCTAAGGCCAGTGCTAATTCGGCGGTTTCGTTCGCGTTCGGGGCGTTTTCCAACGCCGTGAGCCGGTCGTCCGTGCTGGTTTTCGGCGCGGCCTGCGCAGCAATAGCCTGTGCTACGCGCTCTGCCGTGAACCATCGCCGAGTTGTACTAGCTCCGGCTTCAGCCTCAGTCTGTGATATGTCAGACGCTAATGTCGCGGCATTTCCGCTGTGTATAAGCGTTCGTGTCACGCCGCCAAGCCTCGCAAACAAAGCATTGCTGCGATGCCACATATCGCCATCGTTTAACGCGGTTGGGTCGGCAACTCCTTGCGAGGATAGGTTAAACCCCGCCGTACTCGTCATGTTTGCACCTACGCGCAATCCGTAGGTGACAGTTACCAATCCTGATGACTCCGAAATCGTCAGCGGTACCACGGTACTGCCTGTACCGTTCATCCTAAAAAATCGTAATGTGTTCGACGAATCAACGTCGATATTCCAAGTATTGTTAGTCTGTCCAGAAATAGCCCCGGCATTCGGGAAGCCCAGCACAAACTGGCCCCCCTCACCACCAAATGGCCGCGACACAACGGCCTGCACTGCCACTAAATTTCCGGCGGTCAGTTGATTGCTGAATGTTTTGTTGCCCGCTATCGTTTGGTCGCCGGCGGTCGTCACTGCATCCGTGATCCCAAAGGAGGCCACAGTGGTCGGCTTGCCCGTTACATCTGCCCACGCCGGCACCCATGTGCTGACTCGCGCCCCCACATCGGCCGCTGACAGCGCAATGTCACCACTTAACGCTTTACCATTGACCGTTCTTGTCGTTGGCACTGCGCCAACATCGGCGGCAGTCAACGTAATGTCAGCTGCCAGGCTTTTGTTGTTTACTTTTCGGGTGATCTTTACCGCGTCCGTTGCATCATCCAAATGCACCCAGCCGCTAATTGTTTTGATGATATAGTCGCCGGCAGTGACTGCTTTCGCGCCGTCTACCTCAAAGGTTAATGTTCCAGAGCCAGACAGCTTATATTGGTCGCCTGTCGCCGCACCGGCCGGAAAACCACCGGATGGATTGTGAAATCCCCGAAAGATAACCCCACCGGACACATTGGCGGCGGTTTGCTGGGCATAGAAATATGCTTTGAGCATGTAGTGACGGGCGCTGTAAAGGCCACTGGCTACAAGTACATCTTCGTTTTCAGCAGCCCAGAGCTGTGCCAGCGTGGCAGAGTTTTGTGCGTTGGTCGTGGCAGTCAGCATGTCGCTGTGCTTACTAACAACATCCGCGTGTTTGGTATTGACCGTGGCTTGCCAGCCGTTAATCGCCGAATACCATGTATTTACCTGTCCATGCTTGGTAACGACATCCCCGTGCTTTGTCACCACATCAGCCGACTTTGTGACGACATCACCGTGCTTTGTCACCACGTCGGCAGCTTTGGCCACCACATCGTTATGTTTGGTTGTTACATCACCTTGCCTTGTTGTGACATCGCCAAGCGCGGTATTCACGTTGCCATGCCAGGTAGAGATTTGCGCGTGTTTGCCAGTGACATCAGCCAAGGCCGTATTGGCATCATTGCGATAGTTCAGCGCTAAATCGCGGGCGTTTTTTGCTTCGTTGGCGCTGGTCGTCGCACTTTGCAGCTTTGCATCGACGTTTGACTGCAGGCCTGAAACTGTGGAGCTTAAAGTATTGACTTCTTGCCCTAACGCATCAAACAGAGCGACCGACTCTTCCGCCGTAGCCACCATCGTTTGTAAACGGCTACTTAAATCAGCTAAGCCGGCGTTGAGTTCATACAGTGTTTTGTGCCGGTGCGTGACGCCAAAGGGATCAGTGACTGATACTTCCCCGGGTTTGTACCAAAAGTCATTGAGTGATAAGAAAAACAGCCGCTGCTGCTGCAGCACTGCGCTAATTTCTGCAGAGATGCGCAGCGCCGGCGCAGCACTCACCACCGGCTTGACCATGTACCCGACCGCAGAGAGCGCAGCCGGGAATGTGCCGTGGACTTTTAACTGGCCATCGGCCAGAATTTCAGAAATTTCATACCACTTGTCGCCATCGAGCGAAAACGCATCCCCCGGTACCGGTGGCTGAATGGCAGTTAGCCAGTACGTGTTAACGCCTGTAACCACATTCCCGCCGGCGGCAACAGATACCGTGCCCTGCCGGTACCAATACATTGAAGCAGCCATAGTTCCCCCTAAAGAAAAAGGCCGCTATTAGCGGCCTCTGGCAATGGCTTCATCAGCCGACATCTTAATCCCGAGGGCCGTGTTAAAGGCCTCAAGGTGGAAACGGGCGCGGCCGTTGTTGATAAACGCCTGGTCTTTTGAAAAGCCCCGAAACAGCACATAGTCCAGCACCGGGTTGTAATAGACATCATCAATCGGCAGTACCGCTGTGGGGAGGTCCGCAACTAATGTCGGCGTTGGCCGCAGGCTGTAACTGAGGCGAACTTTCACGCCGGCAGCAACGCCGGGGTACAGGTAGAAATTGCGCGGATCACGCTCGTCATACAGATAATGCTGCGCTTCAGAGGCGTTAACCGGGTTGTGCCAGTCTGGCCGGCTCCGGTCGAGCAATGCCATATCAATTGCGGTGATTGGCCGCAGGCTTCCGGCTTCGTTACGAATGACGCGAATAAGGCGCAGACCATCAGCCGGCAGACTCTGCAACGTCCCGGCCACCGCATCGAGCGCGACTTGTTTAGCATGAGCATCAGGCCTTGCCGCAACAACAGCCAAGACCGCTGCGTTATACCAACCTAATAATTCATCCTCAACCCAATACGTTTTATCCTTGTCGACCAACGTATGACGGGCTTGTTCTAACAAGGTGTTGACTAAAATAGCCACGGCTTACCTCAGTAAAATTGGTGTCTGGTTTGGGCTTCGTAAATGCGGTTCGCTCGGTTTAATGACCACTGCAACGCTTCGGCGCAGCCGGCTTTAAACTCGGTCTTGTACTCGGCCACCTGTGCTTTACTCAAAGCCCAGCCGTTTTTCTCGTCTTGGCCAAGCTCAGCTGCAGCGCCTTTACAAATCACCACCCGAAAGCGCTCGTACAGTTCATCATCGACTTCGGTGGCTTCCTCCATCGGATACAAGGACAAGACCACGCGCAGCTGGCCAGCGCGAGGATTGAACACACGGATATATCCAGCGTCCAATTCAAAGTCTTGTCCCTGCACCAACGGCTTGCCGTCCAATGCAGCAGCAACAATCGAATTGACCTTGCTATCAAACGCTGGGGTCAGCTTGTAGCGGTCGGTCCCGGCTTGGGTCTCAATGTGGTTGGTTTTTTGCCAGCAGTAGCCTTTACGGCACAGTTCAGCAAACGCATCCCGCAGAGCTTCAACAGCCAGGAACGGCGGCGCAGCAATAAAGCGCACCAGTGTTTTTTCAAATTGCTGCAGCGAAGCCATGGATTATTCGCTCTGCGCTAACAGCTTGTCGGCGTTGGCTTTCAGATATTGCTCATAGGTAGCAACGATCCGCGCTTCTTTGGCCGCACGTTTAGTATCTTCCGGCAGGAATACCACTTGCAGCTTCGAAACCAGTTCATGGGTTTCTACCTGCTCGACACGCGGGCAGTTCTTCAGCTCCGTGGTTAAGGCCTTCAGCTTCTCGGCAATGAGGTCTTCTACCGTTTTAACCGGCGCCGCCGCCGTAAATTTCTGCGCAGGGTTTTCGCCAGCCAAATACGCTTTGTGCGCATCAGAGTCTTCCAGCACATAAACATCCGGGTGATTCATCGCCATTCGGTTGGCGATTTGCGCATCCACGTTATTGCCCTGCCCGGGCGTCCAGGTCAAATTAGTACCGTACACCGTGTCACGCTTAAATGGCTTGGTGCCGATATACACCACTACTAAAAACAGAATTGCTACTGATGACATTCACTTTCTCCAGTCTGTTCATGAAAAAGGCGGCTATCTGCCGCCTTCATCACAGGGGGTTACGCGTGGCTCACACCTTCAAAGCGGTATTCAGCCAGTAAGTTGATACTGCCCGTCGCAGGACCGGTTTTAATGGTGGCCACAATTTGCGCCCGGTACAGCAGCTTTACTGGGCCTGCTTCGAAACGCTTGACCGCTGCAGCGGCCATCGATAAACCGGAACCAAAAGCGGCTAAGTCACTGCCTGCTTCACCGCCGACATAGCGATAACCCAAATCAACCGTTACACCCGCGCCTAACGCGCCGTGGTTAATCCGGATTTCGTCAATCGTGGTGCCGGCATCAAAGGTACCTAACACAAGATCATCGTTCACAGCTGCAGCTGCAACAGCGCCAACCAGCGCTGCACGACTGGCATTACCATGGGTGCCGTTATAGTTTTTTTGCGACGCCGTAGCGCCTAAAATGGTAGGCATAAGCCACTCCTAAAAGTACGTGGATAGAACTGACCGCGGTGCGGTCAGTACCTGTCAGACCGTCAGGTCTTAGTTGCCGACAGCGGTATCGATGATCAAGCGGCCGTGGTCGTGCAAGAAGCCGGACTTGTCTTTGAACTGCAGTGGTTTTTTGCCGTTACAGAAC
>Ga0247724_1000362_pt1 | contig 10993 bp, 8 predicted proteins | sample OKSTACKMC2E_FD_182776 | JGI IMG/M metagenome (GOLD analysis project Ga0247724, IMG submission 182776) | Subsurface sediment microbial communities from gas well in Oklahoma, United States - OK STACK MC-2-E | ecosystem: Environmental > Terrestrial > Deep subsurface > Rock core/Sediment | place... | reverse complement strand
AGGCAAAGACTGCGCTGATGCCTCTGCTGTTGCCACCAAAGCAACGGGGTGGTCAGCAGCATAATGGCCGCGGCATACCATAATAAAGTCCCGAGGGTCAGCATCAGACCCAAACACAACAAGGCGCTGATGCTGGCGACCGTCCGATAACGGGCCGGTAACAACTTCAATGCGGCCAACATTGACATCAGATATATCACGGCAAACACCCCATTGACCCAGCCAATTAATGCTTCAAGTTGCTGACTGAATGGTGACGACCCCAGGATCACCAAAGCCATCAGCCCGATGATCAGATAAAGCGCCCGCTCCGGTACCTGTTGCCGGTTCAGTGGCTGAAACCAGGCCGGCAACACACCTTGCTGGCTGAAACTCCAGGTCAGCCGCGCCACGCTGGCAGTGTAGACATTGACCGTCGCCAGACCACTGCAAAGACCCAGCACACCAATCACCCACTGGCCGTAGCCGCCGCAAAGCCGGTCAAAGGCCTGCGCCATCGTCAGCGACTCGCCCGGAGCAGCCAGCGCCCAGAGCAGCGCGCTGCAACCAAGATAAATCAGTCCGACCAGCAATAACCCAATCAGCAATGCCGGTACCATATCCCGGGCTGGATCGCGGAAATCCTGCGCCAGATGTGTCATCGCTTCCACACCGAGAAAACTCCAGAATCCCAGTGCCAGCGCGGCACTGATACCGCTCCAGGCCGGTACCACCAACTCAGCAGCCGGTGCTGGTGCGCCGCGCCAGAAAAACAACCCGATCAACAGGACAACCACAGCGACTATGGCTAAGGTCAGACCCAGTTGCAGCCGGGCAGACAGCTGAAAGCCAACCCGGTTCAGCAGAAATAACACCAGCAAAAACATTAACTGACCGGGTAACTGATACTGATCACCAAACCAGGGTTCTATAAAGGACCAGGTCATCAGCAAAGCCGCAGAACCTCCAACCGGCACTACCAGCAAAAACATCAGCCCCATCACTCTGCCAGCCACAGCACCAAAGGCTTCGCCGACAAAATGGGCAGGCCCGGCAGCGTTTGGAATCGCACCGGCCAAAGCGCCGAAGATCACCGTGATTGGCACCGCCAGCAATGTCAGCAGCAGCCAGACACCTATTGCAGCGCCGCCGGCCTGTTCCAACGATACCTGCGGTAAAATAAAGACGCCGGTCCCCAATAACGTCGTGGCCAGCAATGCTGCGCCCTGGTAACGGCCAATCTGGCCTGTTGCTTTCATCAAAAGCTTCCGTTCAAATAGCTGAAAAGTACATTGTATCGCAGCCTGTACCGCCAGTTTGTCAGCTTTCACCGGCAAAATGACGGTGCCGCCGGCAATTTCACCGGAGCCACCTGACGTGGATAAATTTGATCAGCAAATTCTGCAACAGCTGAGGCAAAACGCCCGGCAAAGCGTCTCAGATATCGCGGCGGCTGTGCATCTGTCGCGTAGTGCCGTGACTGAACGTATTCGCAAGTTAGAACAGCAAAAAGTGATTCTGGGGTATCAGGTTGTGGTGCAATCCGCCACAGAAGCCAGGGTTCGGGCTTACTTTGAACTGCAGCACAAAGCGGCACGCTGTCAGGAACTGATCCCCTTTCTGCGCAGTTTTACTGAATTAAAGTCCTGTCACGGCATTAGCGGTGAAGTCGATTTAATGCTGTTTGTTGAAGCAGACAACATGGAGCGGTTACATCAGATCCGCGAACAGATTGACGCGCATCCGGATATTGTGCGGATCAAAACCCATATGGTGATGAGCCAGTGGTTCAGCGACAAACAGGTAACCCACAGTCTGCTTTAATTTGTCAGGCTCCGCTTACAGCGAACCATGTTTACCCTTTATAGAAATACATGAAATTGTTTGAACTTTTTTTACTCTGGTTTTTTTCAGCTATAAATAAATGGCCGTCAAACGGCCATTTATAAGAAATTCAATAAAAACCTTAAAAATCCAGAATAAATAAGGACATACATGAAAGCTTCTCATTACAACCTGAGCCGCTGCGCCTTAGCGGTCAGTCTGTTACTTCATACCACTGCAAGTTACGCTCAAACCAAACCAGATGCCAGTAAAGACGTGGAACGGATCCAGGTCACCGGTTCTCATATCAAACGCAATGATTTAGAAGGACCATCACCGGTGACCGTGATCACCCGCGATACCATCGACAAATCTGGTTTTGATAACCTGCAACAATTGCTTGAACGGATGCCGGTCAGCGGTGCCGGTACTTTCTCTACCCGCGGCAACAGTCAGGATTCAACCGCAAACGGCGCCGCAGCAGTCAGTCTGCGTGGTTTCGGGGCTGATGCTACCTTAGTGCTGATTAATGGCCGTCGTGTTGCCACCAGCGCCTTTGCCGAAGGTATCGTCAACACCTTCGTTGATATCAACAGTATTCCGGTCGCGGCCATTGAAAGGATTGATATTCTCAAAGATGGCGCTTCTGCCATTTATGGCTCGGATGCAGTGGCCGGTGTCGTGAACGTGATCCTGCGGAAAGATTACGTCGGCACCGATATGGCGCTTGGTTATGGCGGTACCACAGGCCCTGGTTATGATGAAACCACCTTCAGTACCGTCTGGGGCACCGGCGATGAAAAAAGCAATGCCACTTTGATCTTTGATTATTTCAACAACGGTCAAATCGACAACTCCGAACTCGGCCGTTTTGGCACAGCAAACCAGGCGCCATACGGCGGTCAAGACTTCCGCTCCAGCCGTGGTTATCCGGGGCGTTTTATCGTCGATGGTAAAGTGACCCGCGACCCAGGGTGTCCGGCAGGCAGTATCGCCGGCCAGACCTGTGTATATGACTATGGCCCACACTCTATTGCTGTGCCGGCGGCGGAACGGGCCGGTGCAATTCTGAACCTGCGCCGGGAAGTGAACGATCAGCTGGAAATGTTTGCTGAACTGGCCGCACAACACAATATCTCGACCGCCGGCGGCGCTGCAACACCGCTGGATGAAGGCGCCGGGCTGACAGTTCCGGGTTCACATCCGAATAATCCATGGAAAAAAGATATTCGAATCAGCCGTTACCGCACGGTCGATGCCGGGAACCGGCGCTGGGATATCACCTCAGACACGCTGCGGGTACTGGCTGGGTTACGCGGTAACGTCAACCACTGGGAATGGGAAGCTGCAGTGCAAAAAGGCCGCAGTGCTGCCAAACAAACTGGTGACAAAGATCAAGGCTGGGTCCGGACCGATTTCCTGCAGCAAGAGATCAACGCTGGCCGTTACAATCCTTTTGGCGGTGTGAAAAACCCACAATCGGTGATCGATGCCATTACCACCAGTCTGGTACGGCGCGGTGAATCTCATTTGACCTCAGCTGATGCACATATCAGCGGCGAACTGATGCAGTTTGGCACAGGCTCAATTGGCCTCGCCGCCGGGGTGGAATACCGCAAAGAAGACGCGCGGGATCAGCCGGATGATCAATTTGTCCGCGGTTTGATTTTCGGTACTGAGTCGGTCTCTGCGGCCGCGGCGCGCTCGCAAAAAGCCGCTTATCTGGAATTATCCATCCCGTTGGCGCAAACGCTGGAAATGCAGGTCGCAGGTCGTTATGACCACTACAGTGATTTTGGTGGCACCACCAATCCCAAAGTGGCGTTCCATTTCACGCCGGATGAAGATTTGAGTTTCCGCGCGTCCTGGAGTCAGGGCTTCCGCGCGCCGTCACTGGCACAGGTTGGCCTTGGCCCGTCACAGGAATCACAGTTCTTTATTGATACCTTCCGCTGCCCGGTTTCCACACCAAGCAATCCGGCCTGTGTATCCACCGACTACACCATCGTCTTTGCCGGTAACCCGAATCTTCAACCGGAAGAATCGGAAAGCTGGAACGTTGGTGCTATCTGGCAAGTCAGCGCCGACCTGGATTTCAGTGTGGATATCTGGAGCATCACTCAGGACAACAAAATTGATGAAGTCCCGTTTGGCGATGTTTATCAGGCAGAATGTGGTAAACAGAACAGCACCATCTGTGTGCGCCAGGCACCATTACCGGGCCAGACACTCGGTGAGCTGGAACGGATCAACAATACTTTCTTCAACGTCAGTTCGCAGGAAGCATCCGGTGTCGATTTATCGGTGAACTACAAGATGGATCTGGCTGACATGGGTCTGCTGAAACTGAATGCCGAATGGACTTATCTGCGTAACTTCGAAAAAGATAATCTGGACTATACCGGCGAATATAAATATCCACAGTATCGCTGGGTGACCAGTGCAGACTGGGCAATCAATGACTGGGGTCTGGCGGCGTCTTTATCCTATATTGGCGAATTTGAAGATACGCCAGATATCGATTTCGACGGTAGTCTGGACTTCACCGAAAATACTTCGCGGATGGTGGATGCGTATTATTCACTGGATACCCAGCTGTACTACAACCTGGGTAAAGAAGTGAAATTTACGCTTGGCGTCAGCAATCTGCTGGACGAGGAACCGCCATTTGCTATCGGTGACGGCGACGGTGACTTGTATGGTTATGTCAGCAGTATGTATAACCCTCGTGGGCGCTACATCTACGGCAAAGTGAATTACCGCTTCTGAGCTATGCAGTAAAATAAAAAAGCCCGCGCTGCGGGCTTTTTTTTTCAATCCGTTATTTGGCCATTTGCATGGTCGACTGCAGCAAAATACCCTGCGGCACCGCTTTCATCTGCATGCCGACCTGCATATTAGTTTGCATCAGCTGCGCCAGTTCAGCCGGAACTGGTTCGCCTGTGCTTTCCAGCGTTCCTTTCAGCACACTGAAGAACTGCTGGTAATCCAGACTAAAAGCCAGTAAACCCGCTTTGTTCAGTGCTTCAGTGCTGAGTGCTTTCGCCTGTTGCTGCGCTTTGTCGCCACTGAAAATCATCAGATGATGTTCAGACGCCATCAGGCTCGGTTTGACACCAAGCATCGCCAGCTCCGGAATTTTATCCGCCAGCGGTAAAGTTTCGCCTGCTGCGGGCAGCTCAACTGTCGCCAGGGCTGGTTGCAGGGCTTTGACACTGTCAAACAGCTGCTTCACATTGCTGGCACTTAACACAAACAGCGCATCGGCGCTTTTGGGCACCTGTTGCACCGGATCAAATTCCAGCTGATTCACCTGCAGCGAAACCCCCTGCACGCCAGCGGCCATCCCCGCCATCATCAGCATCGGCATCGGATTGTTTTGTTTCAGTGCAGTTTGCCATTCAACCAGAGGTGCGCACTGGTATTGGGTGGTCGTCAGATTCTCCCAGATTTTACCTGCAGCGGCCGACAGCTGCCCAACATCAAGGCCTAATCCCAAAGACAACATCGCCGAAGAACCTTTCAGCTCAGCAAAACCAGCCGGAATAAAACCTTGCAGCTGCTGTAACGCTTCCACGGTTTTGCTGTTTTCAGTCGGGATCAACATTTTGCTGTGAACTTTAGTGGTGCCACTACCGATTTCAAATCGATTTGAGGCAAATAACCCCGGCCAGCTGGCTGCAATAGCAGCAACATCTGTCTGACAGCTGGCTTCACGCCAGGGTGCCAAAGCGACGCCCAGTTCAGTGCCAAACAACAGCTCGACATCTTTCGCCAGCCGGTTGCCGTCTTTACTGGTCAGCACTTTGCTGAATTCAACACTGCTCAGATAGCCAACAGAACCCTGATCTAACTCGTATTTTTTACTGATTTTCTGCAGGTAACCACTGCTTTGCAGGTTCTGCTCCGGTTTTTGCGTACCCAGTGCAATGGCCAGATGTGACGGGTCAAGTTTGTCTGAAGTTAATGTCAGCGTGGCCCAGCCATCTTTGACACTGACCAATAAATCCAGCGCCAGCTCTTCATGGCTTAACTTGTACTGCCGGTACTTTTGCTCACTCAGCGTTTGCGGGCTGTGATTCAGGCCACTTTGTTGCTCAATCGCATCAAACATCGCCCAAAAAGCGGTTTCGTCACCCAGTTCCACTTTTAATACCGGCGCTAAACCCACCATGTACAGCAGGCTGCGCATCTGCGCTTTGATGCCGGTTTTGCTGCTGATCTCAGCCGGAGTCGCCAGCGCGGATAAATATTGTTTACCAAGCGCCAGCACAAATTTTTCACTGCTGCTTTGTGCGGCCTGTAACTGTTCATCCAGTTGCGCCAGCGCGGCCGTGTTGTAATACTGCGGTCCCATGCCGATGCTGCTTAAGTAACTTGGCAAATCAACCGGTTCTAACTGTGCGGAAAACACCGCCGTATCCGCTGGTACATATTCCAGCGCGCCCAGCTGGCCGGCACTTTGGGTGGCGCCGAACTTGTACCAGGCAAATACCCCAGCTGCAATCAGCGCCGCAGCGATCAGACTTTTCCGCATTCCTTACTCCTTGGTTGATGACCGGAAATAGCGCCGGTCACGCATCAGATACAGTTAACGCCGGCTGACCGTGATAGCCTGACCGGTCATCGCCAGAGCCACAGCTTCAGCCACTTTAATGCCATCAATACCGGCCGACAGAATACCCCCAGCATAACCTGCACCTTCACCGGCTGGGAATAACCCCTTGGTATTCAGACTCTGATAGTCGGCGCCACGTTTGATACAAATTGGGGATGAAGTGCGGGTTTCCACACCGGTCAGCAGGCCATCAGCGCGGGCAAAACCTTTGATTTGCTTATCAAAAGCCGGAATAGCTTCGCGAATAGCGGCAATAACATAGTCTGGCAGCACCTGCGATAAATCCGTCAGTTTCACACCAGGTGTGTAGCTCGGCAGCACATCGCCAAATTCAGTCGAAGGCACACCGGCGAGGAAGTCGCCGACCCGTTGTGCCGGTGCATCATAGTTGCTGCCACCCAGCACAAAAGCCTGTGCTTCCAGTTTGCGTTGCAACTCAATGCCCGCCAGCGGGTGACCCGGATAGTCGCGCTCCGGATCAATGCCAACCACAATGGCACTGTTGGCATTGCGTTCATTACGCGAATACTGGCTCATGCCGTTCGTGACGACCCGGCCTTCTTCTGAGGCCGCGGCCACTACAGTGCCACCCGGACACATACAGAAACTATAGACAGTGCGGTTGTTACTGCCGTGATGCACCAGTTTGTAGTCCGCTGCGCCCAATAATGGGTGGCCGGCGCTGGCCCCATACCTGCATTCGTCGATCATCGATTGCCGGTGTTCAATGCGAAAGCCGACCGAAAATGGCTTGGCTTCGATATAAACGCCACGCTTGTAAAGCATTTCAAAGGTGTCACGCGCACTGTGGCCAACCGCCAGCACTACATAGCGGCTATGCAGTTCAGTACCATCACTCAGGCGCACGCCGGTCAGCTGCTCACCGTCGCGCAGAATATCGTCGACGCGCGTACTGAAACGGATCTCACCGCCCAGTTCGATAATACGCGCACGCATTTTTTCCACCATGGTGACCAGCTTAAAGGTGCCGATATGGGGTTTACTGACATACATGATTTCTTCCGGCGCACCGGCTTTGACAAATTCAGTCAGTACTTTACGGCCATAATGTTTCGGATCTTTGACCTGACTGTAGAGTTTACCGTCAGAGAAAGTCCCGGCGCCACCTTCACCAAATTGCACATTGGATTCGGTATTCAGTGGTTTTTTCCGCCAGAAACCAAAGGTATCTTTGGTGCGTTCGCGCACTTCTTTACCGCGTTCCAGAATAATGGGGTTAAAGCCCATTTCCGCCAGCAACAAACCCGCGAACAACCCACAAGGACCAAGGCCAATCACCAGCGGGCGTTCGGTCAGCTGTGCGGGTGCCGTGGCAACAAACTTATAACTGGTATCCGGCGCCGGCCGGATTTGTTCATCTTTACTAAAGGCCGCCAATACGCGGGCATTGTGATCCGTTTGCACATCCAAAGTGTAAATCAGCTGAATATCAGACTTTTTCCGCGCATCAACGCCGCGCTTAAAAACATTAAATTCAATAAGTTGCTCTGGCTTTAGTTTCAGCCGGGCGCAAATAGCGGCGGGTAAATCAGCGTCGCTGTGATTAAGCGGTAATTTTAATTCGTTGATGCGGATCATCGGGTTTTCCTGTTGGTGTCATGGCGTAAGCGCTGATGCGCTGGCTCACAAAGCAGAAATAAAACCGCTATTTTACGTGAAAGCCCTGAATTTGTCCGGTTTTCTGCGCTTCGCACTGACCTTGTAATTTCGGGCCGCTGCATTACAATTCGCCGGAATTTACCGGCCTTCATTTCAGGAATTGATGTCATGGCTTTTGTAGTGACCGACAACTGCATCAAATGCAAATATACCGATTGTGTCGCTGTGTGCCCGGCAGATGCCTTTTTTGAAGGCCCAAATTTCCTGGTGATTAGCCCAACCGCCTGTATTGACTGCGGTCTGTGTGAGCCGGAATGTCCGGCCCAGGCCATCTACCAACAAGACGCCGTGCCGCCGGGACAAGAAGCCTTTATCGAACTGAATGCCGAACTCAGTGAGATCTGGCCCAACATCACCGAAGTGCAACCGGCGCCGGACGATGCCGACGCCTGGAATGGCGTGACGGACAAACTGAAGTTTCTGCAAACCTGAACATTCGCCCGACTCAGGCTTGTTTCGCTGTCACGGCAAACAATTGCTGCTCCAGCGTCTGTCCCTTGGTTAACTGGCGATAACGCCAGCCAAACTGCCGCAGCGCCATCAACAACGTTAAATCAAAATCCGGCGCCAGTTCAGCGTCAAACTGCAACACATATTCGTATTTCTGACTGTCACTCACGGTAATAACCCCCGGCAGCGCCCGGAGTTGTGGCAATACATCGGTATAAGCACCGGGTTCGAGCGTCAGGGTGACATAACCCTGCGTCGCCGCACTTTGCACCGCACTTTGTTGCACCAGCTTGCCGTGTTCCAGGTACAACACGGTGCCGCACAGCCGTTCCAGCTCAAAAATGTTATGCGAACTGATGATAAAACTGGCCTCGCCGGACAAAGTTGCGATGAGCTGACGGACCTGTAACGCATTGACAGGATCTAAACCGGCAGTCGGTTCATCCAGCATCACCAGCTCCGGATTGCCCATCAATGCCTGCGCTATGGCCACTCTTTTGCGCATGCCGTGACTGAGTGCCGTGGCTTTTAAATCGGCGCTGCCGGCCAAATCAACCAGGCTCAATACCCGGCGGCTTTCTGCCAGAGCAGCAGCTTTACTCATACCCTGTAACTGGCCGAAGAAACTCAGTTGAGTCAGCAATGAAAAATTCGGGTCCAGCATCGCATCCTGCGGCAGGGCGCTGACGCGGCCAAACAAAGCGCTGCTGCCGGGTTTATGGCCTAACACCTTTAATTCGCCGCTGCTGGCCGGCAGATAACCACACAATAAGCTGAACAATGTGGTTTTACCGGCGCCGTTGGGCCCGATCAGCGCGATAGGTTCACCGGCCGGAAGGCTGAAAGTCAGGTCCTGCAATACGGCTTTCTGACCAAAAGATTTACTTAAATGCCGGGCTTCAATCAGATAACTCATAATGCTTTCTCCTGCATCACGATACGGCCAATCAGCAGCAGCACCGCGGTTTGTAATAATGGCAAGCCACAGTGTTTCAGCGTATCCCAGCCTTGTGCACCCAATAACATCGGTAATTGCGCCCCAGGCAGATATTCCAGCACCACACGCAGATCCGGGAAGTGCCAGACCAGATAGCCCAGCAGACCGGTGACGACACCGATACTGACAATCGCCAGACTAATCGCCAGCCGGCTGGAACGGACCAGTGCAGAACACAGGGCCATCAGCGCGGTAAATGGCAACAACACAATCAGCAGATTCAGCCAAATCACCAGCGTTGCATTGACTGCAGACAACGGCAGTTCACCAACCCGCCAGACAGCCACTGCCAGCGTCGCGGCTAATGACAAGCCAATCAGCAGGGCCTGAACCAGAATTTGTCCGATAAAACGACCGAAAAAGATACTGTCGCGGCTGGAACGCAAAGTCAGAAAACGTAAGGTACCGCGGGAACGGTCCGAGCAGGTTTGATCGGCAGTGGCAAACAATACCGCCAGCGGCATAAAAAACACCGTCAGTGCCCAATACACTGACAATTCAGGTAAAGACCAGTTCAGCAGATTATACATACCCACCATGCCGAGCATACCGCTCAACATTTGCTGAATTTCCGGCTCTTGCAATTGTACGCTGGCCTGATAGATGGGATAACGCAGCAGGAAATACCAGATAGTGGTAAAGGCCGCCAGTGCAAACCAGCCGCGCGGGGTCAAAAATAAACGTTGTAATTCAAAACGGCTGTAAAGCCAGGTCTGACGACCAAACACAGATAATGCGGCTGGCATTGGAACATCCTTTTGACGAATAAGATGTCATTGTCTCGCAAGGATAGTACCAACAAATAACTTAATGAAATTTAATACTTTTTCTGTTTATGTTTTTTGCCGGCATTATAAAAAATGCTAAAAATTAGTCAATCTGACAACATCTCAGGCCGAATCGCTGTATTTCAGATGCCGCTGGCTAAGCCAATAACCCAGCCAGGATAAGAACAAACAAGGAAGTAAAGCCAATAATCGTTGCGACCAACGGTGTTGCTGGTCCAACAAAGTCAGCAAACAAGGCGCATAAACACCGTAAATCAAAAAAAATGTCAGGACCAGACCTGACCAATCCATGGCCAACAATTCCATTGGGACACTCCAATCCGCGCAGTATCTATAACGTAACGTCATAACGGGTAAATGGCAACAATTAATTTACCAAATTACCTGTAACCTATGCGTTACCACCACTGATCCTTGAATTTGCCATAGTGGAAATAACCCCATTGGCCAACCCGGCGTAGTGGCGCCAGCGGAAACTTTGGTAAAGCCGACTGATACAGCGGTAAATCCGGTTGTGGTAACCCCATCACTTTATCCGCCAGTCGTTTGCCGGCTTGTACTGAAAACGACAAACCGCTGCCACAATAGCCCATGCTGTAAACAACATCACCGTGTGCATCTGCCTGATATAAATGTGGAATATCGTCCAGCGCCATA
>Ga0247724_1000361_pt1 | contig 11018 bp, 4 predicted proteins | sample OKSTACKMC2E_FD_182776 | JGI IMG/M metagenome (GOLD analysis project Ga0247724, IMG submission 182776) | Subsurface sediment microbial communities from gas well in Oklahoma, United States - OK STACK MC-2-E | ecosystem: Environmental > Terrestrial > Deep subsurface > Rock core/Sediment | place... | reverse complement strand
CCCCCCCCTTTCCCTCCCTCCCCTTCCCCACTGTCTCAGGACTTCGATCGAAGTCTTGGGACCAATGCAATAATCCTTAATATTTCACCATGGTGAAATTAAAGAATATGTAAATGAAATTTAAAAATTTCTGAGTCATATTTTTAAAAATTAAATATAATTAAAGTAGTATTGGCATGGTGAAATATTGGAAACTGTCTGTCTCAATTTAAACATCAAAGTTAAATTACTTTAGTTTTATTACATTGGTCCTGGACTTTGAAACTGAAACGATCCAAGTCTTTTTAATATTTTTTAATTTCACCATGGTGAAATATTTAGACATAGAGACAGGTGATGCTAGCTGAGAGCCATAGAGATACAGTGATGTTTTTGAAAACACAAATATTTCAGATGACAAATTGAAAATTTAGCAATAAAAATGTTAATTTTAGTGTCAAATTCTACTTATAAGTGATGTTTAAGTGTGTTAAATATACAAAGTGACCCTTCTGAATCTATTTCTGCCAAAAAAGAGATATTCGGTGACTTTTTGACCGCCTAACAGACAAAAGAAAGGTAAGACAAATTTCGACTTTCACCTAGCCTCACTACGAATTAGTTTTTCGGTCCGAAGGAGTTATCTCCCTGATGTCGGTCCTATATGTGCTGAAAGCCCTTGCATTGAGGATTATTTTGGTGTGTGGTAGATTTCGGAGCTACAAATATTGGCTGAGATATTAAGGTTCAAAGTGGCCGCATCATTCGGCAAATTTATAATTTTTCGATTTTGACTTAGCCTCACTAGAATTAGTATTTCGGTCTGAAGGAGTTATCTACCTGATGTTGGTCCTATATGTGCTGAAAGCCCTTGCATTGAGGATTATTTTAGTGTGTGGTATATTTCTGAGCTACAAATATTGGCTGAGATATTAAGGTTCAAAGCGGCCTCATCATTTTTTCAAAATTTGGCGATTTTTAAAATCTGGGAAACATTTTTAAAATTGAATTTTCTAATTCTGGACTTTCAGAGCAACATTTTCTAAATTTATTTTGATTTAAGCAGTATTCAACCTTCATTTTGACATGGTGAAATATGGAAAATATTTTGAGACACTCTGCCTGTCTCTCCATCTCCACCGGTTCAACTTGCTCGGCGCGCGCGCAAGCAAGAAGGTCCGTCTCTAACACTCTTTAAGCAAGTTGAACCGGCCGCCGCGCCGCGAAACACGGTTAGACGAACGCGCGCGCCCAGCGAGTGTTAGAGACCTCTTTGTGACGCGCCCCCACGTCTTTTTACAAAAGAAGCCACATGGACAAACTTTCGCTTAGTTTAGTTATTGCGCTCCCCGCAAGCTAAAGGATTTTTTTTCAGCCATGATTAAATTTTTTTATTAGTCAATCTACTAAAGAGGAGGAAGGCTCTTGACCTCCTTGTGCAAAAATCAGCTTAATTTTACAATTTGATTCAATTCAGCAGCCTACTGAGTCATTAGGTGACAGTAGAGTCATAGACTATAAGAGACTGCTGAATACCAATCAACTTGTGTGCGAGTAACAGAAAAGGGTTGCAAGCAATGGTGCTACATATAGGACTTTTTTCAGCCATGATTAAATTTTTTTATTAGCCAATCTACTAAAGAGGAGGAAGGCTCTTGACCTCCTTGTGCAAAAATCAGCTTAATTTTACAATTTGATTCAATTCAGCAGCCTACTGAGTCATTAGGTGACAGTAGAGTCATAGACTATAAGAAACTGCTGAATACCAATCAAATTGTGTGCGAGTAACAGAAAGGGGGGAAATACCCCAGCTTCCAGCCAAAGCAGGCATTCGCTGGGGCAAATGGATTCATTCACCCAGCTTCCAGCCAAAGCAGGCAGGGGGGGGGATTTGCACAGCTTCCAGCCAAGACAGCAGGAGGGGGCTGGGAGATTTCACCCAGCTTCCAGCCAAAGCAGGCCGGGGGGGGGGCTTTGCCTATTCGCCAGCAGCGAATGGCAAACGCAAAGAGAATGCACAGCAAATACCCCAGCTTCCAGCAAAGACAGCAGGCGTGCAACTCCAGCAGGAGGGGGGGGGGAAGCTACAATCCCAGCCACAGCTCATTTGGCAATGTAGCAGGAGATTCCCAGCCAATTCATGCAGCGAATGTGGCAGCAACACTGGCAGGAGATTCCCAGCCACAATCCCAGCCACAGCTCATTTGGCAATGTAGCAGCTCATGTGGCATTGTAGCAGCAAAGGGGGCCAGCCTTTAAAAGATCGGTCCCCAAAGCTTTTGGTCTCAGTCCGTTCTAGGATGGAGTGATGAAATGCCAAATTCCTGGGACGTCTTTAAAGTTACTGTACTCAGTATTAAACATCGTTTGAAATCTTGGAAGCAAACATTTCATTTTCTTTATAACTTACAGATGTCTCTATGAGCTAGAGTGTTAGATTTCACTTGGCTTGAAAAGCTTGCCAGGGACAGACTCTCTAGCTCATTTTGGCCAATAAGTAAGTTACACGGAAAATTATTTGTTGTTCATATGGCTCCACCTGGTCATAATTAAATCATTTCATTTTCTTTGTAACTTACAAATGTTCCAATAAGTTGGAGTGCTACATTTCACTTGGCTGGAAAAGCTTGCGAGGGACAGATGCTCTAGCTTATTAGGCCCATAAGTATGTTACAAAGAAAATTATTTGTTGTTCATATTGCTCCACCTGGTCATAATTAAATCATTTCATTTTCTTTGTGACTTACAAATGTTCCAATAAGTTGGAGTGCTACATTTCACTTGGCTGGAAGGGATTGCCAAGGACAGATGCTTTAGCCTATTGTGCCAGTCCATGTAGTGACAGCCACATACATGACAATTTTTGCTCTCACCTTTGCTACAGATTCACTGCCTAAGATCAATGCTATACATTTTTTATAATCGTAACTAATTATTCATAACTATTTGCCCAATTGTGATGATAAAGTTAGCTGCTAGCCCTCGCAGTCCCATCATGGGCTAAACTATAATAGGCTCCATCCTTACTCAAAAACATTAGACTCGGGTGGAGTTTGTAAAAATTGACATATACAGCAGTTATAAATAATTACAAACATAAAAATATTTATTGTGTAGGCTGCTGTTGTCAATGTTATAAAACTTTTTTCTTCTTAAATGATGATATCATGTAAATTTTTAAATTAGTAAGGCGTGCTATGAGGGTACTGTGTAAGCGAGAGAGAACGAAAGTAAGTTTATAAGGATTGCTGCTTCTGCTCGGGGTTAATTAAAGTGTGTGTGTGTGTGTGTGCATGCCAGTGATTGATTAAAAATGTGTGTATTGATTAATTTTCAGTCAATGGGAGAGCGCACGCTTTGTGTTTAGGCTTGCCCAAATAATTTATTTTGATAAGTATATAAATGGTGGTTGACTTAGTTTTGGAGTCATTTTGTAAGCGACTGCTTTCTGGATAGGTTGACTGAAAGAAAAATATATATATATATATATATTATTTTGTATCCAATTTTGTAGCTTTATATTTTTTTACCATTTTTTGGGCTAGATGGTTCTCAATGCCTGCTGCTGTCATTGCCTGTCTGTCTTAATGGCTGCTGCTGTCGTTCTCAATACAGTTGACCTATTTGTGCAAAGTAGTTTAAATCTGCTCCATTTAGTAATGATAACAATATACCTTTTTTACAAAAACACACTATCTTGGTGCTACATATATGACTTTTTACCCAAGATTCAGCCAGTCTATCTACTGAAGGGGAATGCTCAATAGAGTTGACTTCCTTGTGCAAAGTAGTTTAAATCTGCTCCATTTAGTAATGATAACAATATACCTTTTTACAAAAACACGCTATCTTGGTGCTACATATATGACTTTTTACCCAAAATTCAGCCAGTCAATCTACTGAAGGGGAATGCTCAATAGAGTTGACTTCCTTGTGCAAAGTAGTTTAAATCTGCTCCATTTAGTAATGATAACAATATAGCTTTTTACAAAAACACGCTATCTTGGTGCTACATATATGAATTTTTACCCAAGATTCAGCCAGTCAATCTACTGAAGGGGAATGCTCAATACAGTTGACCTCCTTGTGCAAAGTAGTTTAATTCTGCTCCATTTAGTAATGATAACAATATACCTTTTTACAAAAAAACACTATCTTGGTGCTACATATATGACTTTTTTTTTACCCAAGATTCGGCCAGTCAATCTACTGAAGGGGAATAACAATTTAGGCTTAGAGTGTAAACAAAACTGTCGGTATACCGTCATTGTCTGTCATTACTGTAATTGTCGTCGTTATACGGCTCCTAACCTTACCTGCCAACATTAGACTAGGCCATTCTATAAAATAAAACTTTTTTTGTATCATTAGTAAAATAGAATAGCTTAGTTTTGGCTCTATTAAAATAGAGTGTTTGTAATAAGGTAGCTTTTTCTATCATTATATCCATCTATAGATGTATCAATTATTTAATCAAAGATATTTAAAATGAGATATCTATGATGTGCTGTGATTCATATGTAATTTAATATTTAATTTTGAAATGAGCTGATTACATATTTGTTAACTCGGCAAAACTAGCAAAGAAAAGTTTTTAAAAAGATTTTGAAATTGCATTCTATCTAACAACACCAAAAGATCGATACCAAAACAGAAAGGGGAGGAATTGAACATATTTTCTTTTTTTACCCTGAGAAGGACAAAGGAAAGTATGACCATGTCAAGAGATTGCAGATTAAACTCAATTTACTCAGAAAGGGGATACAATGCCAGCTTTCACAATCCAAAATTTTGGCTGAAAAGGTAAATTGTTATCATTACTAAAAGGAGCCGATTAAAAGTACTTTGCACAAGGAGGTCAAGAGCCTTTCCCTTCAGTAGATTGACTGGCTGAATCTTGGGTGAAAAAGTTCTATATGTAGCACCAAGATAGCTTGTTTTGTAAAAAGGTAAATTGTTATCATTACTAAAAGGAGCCGATTTAAAGTACTTTGCACAAGGAGGTCAAGAGCCTTTCCCTTCAGTAGATTGACTGGCTGATTCTTGGGTGAAAAAGTCCTATATGTAGCACCAAAATAGCTTGTTTTGTAAAAAGGTAAATTGTTATCATTACTAAAAGGAGCCTGATTTAAAGTACTTTGCACAAGAAGGTCAAGAGCCTTCCCCTTCAGTAGATTGACTGGCTGAATCTTGGGTGAAAAAGTCCTATATGTATCACCAAGATAGCTTGTTTTGTAAAAAGACAAATTATTAATCCAGAGCCCATTCCCTTTGAAAAGAATCTAACAGACGAGGTGTCAATGCTATGAAACCTTATTTATCATAAATTACAAAAGCTAGTCTGTTTGATATACAAATGCACTAGCTTATGACAACAATATACAATTTATGATAAAAAAATGTTTTTCCAACACGTGGACATGTAGGAAATTCTCACACATTTAGGAACCCTCAAGCCTCATCCCTGCCTTTGGAGAATGCAGATAGAGAAATATTGAGAAAGTAAGAGAGGAGATTGAACGGTTGAATTAAATATTAAATTGTGAGTGAAAGAGTCTTGGGCAGATAAACAGAGAAAGATAGAAAAAGGAGAAAGTAAGAGAGAAAGATTGAGAAAGGAGAAAGTAAGAGAAAAAGATTGAGAAAGGAGAAAGTAAGAGAAAAAGATTGAGAAAGGAGAAAGTAAGAGAGACAGATGGAGAAAGAGAGAGAAAGAGAGGAGAATGAATGCACAAAAATGCTCAAAAGTGCGCAAGTGCGCAAAGATGGATGTGGAGCCGGCTTTGTCAGCCCCAAAGGCTTGCCAAAAAGCAGCAGAGCAGTGTTGATTGTAGCTGGAACCACACACACACACAACATTGGGTGATGGGTTAGATGGCTGTGGGATGCGCAAATACCACAGTAAGGGGTAAGATGGATGTGGAGCCGGCTTTGTCAGCACCAAAGGCTTGCCAAAAAAGCAGCGGAGCAGTGTTGATTGTCACTGGAACCACACACACACACAACATTGGGTGAGCTGGAACCACACACACACACAACATTGGGTGATGGGTTAGATGGCTGTGGGATGCGCAAAGACCACAGTAAGGGGTAAGATGGATGTGGAGCCGGCTTTGTCAGCACCAAAGGCTTGCCAAAAAAGCAGTGGAGCAGTGTTGATTGTTGTTGGAACCACACACACACACAACATTGGGTGATGGGTTAGATGGCTGTGGGATACACAAGGCACCACAGTAAGGGGTAAGATGGATGTGGAGCCGGCTTTGTCAGCACCAAAGGCTTGCCAAAAAGCAGGGGAGCAGTGTTGATTGTAGCTGGAACCACACACACACACACAACATTGGGTGATGGGTTAGATGGCTAAAAATGCATGACTGAGAGAGAGGGGAACATGATTTCATTATAAAAGGGCTGATATGTTTGCAAAATTCCATCAGTTTCAATCTGATTTCATCTGGAATCAACTTCCTCTTATAAAGCTAAAGGTAAAGAATTTTCTAAAACATGAAACTTGAGAGAATGAGAAAGTAGGAGAATAAACTAAAAAGAGAGAGAGAGAGAAAAGAGGGAAAGATGGAAAGAAGGAAAGAAGGAGAGAGTGAGAGAGAAAGAGAAAGACAGAGAAAGGGCGCAGTAGATTGACTGGCTGAATCTTGGGTGAAAGCTTCCCCTTCAGTAGATTGACTGGCTGAATTTTGGGTGTAAAAGTTCTATATGTAGCACCAAGATAGCTTGTTTTGTAAAAAGGTAAATTGTTATCATTACTAAAAGGAGCCGATTTAAAGTACTTTGCACAAGGAGGTCAAGAGCCTTTCCCTTCAGTAGATTGACTGGCTGATTCTTGGGTGAAAAAGTCCTATATGTAGCACCAAAATAGCTTGTTTTGTAAAAAGGTTAATTGTTATCATTACTAAAAGGAGCCGATTTAAAGTACTTTGCACAAGGAGGTCAAGAGCCTTCCCCTTCAGTAGATTGACTGGCTGAATTTTGGGTGAAAAAGTTCTATATGTAGCACCAAGATAGCTTGTTTTGTAAAAAGGTAAATTGTTATCATTGCTAAAGGGAGCCGATTTAAAGTACTTGGCACAAGGAGGTCAAGAGCCTTCCCCTTCAGTAGATTGACTGTCTGATTCTTGGGTGAAAAAGTCCTATACGTATCACCAAGATAGCTTGTTTTGTAAAAAGATAAATTATTAATCCAGAGCCCATTCCCTTTGAAAAGAATCTAACGGACGAAGTGTCAATGCTATGAAACCTTATTTATCATAAATTACAAAAGCTAGTCTGTTTGATATACAAATGCACTAGCTTATGACAACAATATACAATTTATGATAAAAAATGTTTTTCCAACACGTGGACATGTAGGAAATTCTCACACATTTAGGAACCCTCAAGCCTCATCGCTGCCTTTGGAGAATGCAGATAGAGAAATATTGAGAAAGTAAGAGAGGAGATTGAACGGTTGAATTAAATATTAAATTGTGAGTGAAAGAGTCTTGGGCACATAAACAGAGAAAGATAGAAAAAGGAGAAAGTAAGAGAGAAAGATTGAGAAAGGAGAAAGTAAGAGAGAAAGATTGAGAAAGGAGAAAGTAAGAAAGAAAGATTGAGAAAGGAGAAAGTAAGAGAGAAAGATGGAGAAAGAGAGGAGAATGAATGCACAAAAATGCTCAAAAGTGTGCAAGTGCGCATAGATGGATGTTGGGACGGTTTTGTCAGCCCCAAAGGCTTGCCAAAAAGCAGCAGAGCAGTGTTGATTGTAGCTGGAACCACACACACACACACAACATTGGGTGATGGGTACGATGGCTGTGGGATGCGCAAGGCACCACAGTAAGGGGTAAGATGGATGTGGAGCCGGCTTTGTCAGCTCCAAAGGCTTGCCAAAAAAGCAGCGGAGCAGTGTTGATTGTAGCTGGAACCACACACACACACAACATTGGGAGATGGGTACTATGGCTGTGGGATGCGCAAGGCACCACAGTAAGGGGTAAGATGGATGTTGGGCCTGCTTTGTCAGCACCAAAGGCATGCCAAAAGCAGCGGAGCAGTGTTGATTGTAGCTGGAACCACACACACACACAACATTGGGTGATGGGTTAGATGGCTAAACATGCATGGCTGAGAGAGAGGGGAACATGCTTTCATTATAAAAGGGCTGATATGTTTGCAAAATTCCATCAGTTTCAATCTGATTTCATCTGGAATCAACTTCCTCTTCTACAGCTAAAAGTAAAGAATTTTTCTAAAACATGAAACTTGAGAGAATGAGAAAGTAAGAGAATAAACTAAAGAGAGAGAGAGAGAAAAGAGGGAAAGACGGAAAGAAGGAAAGAAGGAGAGAGAGAGAGAAAGAGAAAGACAGAGAAAGGGCGCAGTAGATTGACTGGCTGAATCTTGGGTGAAAAAGTCCTATATGTAACACCAAGATAGCTTGTTTTGTAAAAAGGTAAATTGTTATCATTACTAAAAGGAGCCGATTTAAAGTACTTTGCACAAGGAGGTCAAGAGCCTTCCCCTTCAATAGATTGACTGGCTGAATCTTGGGTGTAAAAGTTCTATATGTAGCACCAAGATAGCTTGTTTTGTAAAAAGGTAAATTGTTATCATTACTAAATGGATCCGATTTAAACTACTTTGCACAAGGAAGTCAACTGTATTGAGCATTCCCCTTCAGTAGATTGACTGGCTGAATCTTGGGTGAAAAAGTCCTATACGTAGCACCAAGATAGCTTGTTTTGTAAAAAGATAAATTATTAATCCAGAGCCCATTCCCTTTGAAAAGAATCTAACGGACGAGATGTCAATGCTATGAAACCTTATTTATCATAAATTACAAAAACTAGTCTGTTTGATATATAAATGCACTAGCTTATGACAACAATATACAATTTATGATAAAAAATGTTTTCCAACACTTGGACATGTAGGAAATTCTCACACATTTAGGAACCCTCAAGCCTCATCAGTGCCTTTGGAGAATGCAGATAGAGAAATATTGAGAAAGTAAGAGGGGAGATTGAACGGTTGAATTAAATATTTAATTGTGAGTGAAAGAGTCTTGGGCAGATAAACAGAGAAAGATAGAAAAAGGAGAAAGTAAGAGAGAAAGATTGAGAAAGGAGAAAGTAAGAGAAAAAGATTGAGAAAGGAGAAAGTAAGAGAAAAAGATTGAGAAAGGAGAAAGTAAGAGAGAAAGATTGAGAAAGAGAGGAGAATGAACGTGAAAGAGTGAGAAAGATTGAGAAAGATTGAGAAAGTAGGAGAGAAAGAGAGAGAGATAGAGAAATATTGAGAAATTTCTCACCCCCATATATGCTCTAAGCTGCAGGCGTGCGCTCGGCTGGCCCACAAAACCTCCCCCCCCCTGACTGAGTTATTAAGGTTCAAAGTGGCTGCACCGATTGAGACAAATTCAGTCAATATTTGCAAAAATTTGCATTTTAAATTTCACCTAGTCTCACTTAAACTTGTATAACTATATCATTGCGTAATCTCCCAGATGTTGATCCTTGATGCCCCGAAAGCCCTTGCATTGAGGAACATTTTGGTGTGTGTTAGACTTCTGTAGCTTTAAAACTGACTGAGCTATAAAGGTTCAAAGTAGCTGCACCAATTCGGCTGAATTCGGTCAATATTTTGAATTTTGAATTTCACCTGGTCTCACTAAAACTTGTATAACTATATTATCAAGTAATCTCTCAGATGTCAGTCCTATATGCAGTGAAAGCCCTTGCATTGAGGAACATTTTGGTGTGTGTTTGGCTTCTGTAGCTTTAAAACTAGCTGAGCTATAAAGGTTCAAAGTGGCTGCACTGATTTGGCCGAATTCGGTCAATATTTCGAATTTCGAATTTCACCTAGTCTCACTTAAACTTGTATAACTATATCATTATGTAATCTCCCAGATGTCGGCCCTATATGACCCAAAAGCCCTTGCATTGAGGAACATTTTGGTGTGTGTTTGGCTTCTGTAGCTTTAAAACTAGCTGAGCTATAAAGGTTCAAAGTGGCTGCACTGATTTGGCCGAATTCGGTCAATATTTCGAATTTCGAATTTCACCTAGTCTCACTTAAACTTGTATAACTATATCATTATGTAATCTCCCAGATGTCGGCCCTATATGACCCAAAAGCCCTTGCATTGAGGAACATTTTGGTGTGTGTTAGACTCCTGTAGCTTTAAAACTGACTGAGCTATAAAGGTTCAAAGTAGCTGCACCAATTCAGCCGAATTCGGTCAATATTTTGAATTTCGAATTTCACCTGGTCTCACTTAAACTTGTATAACTATATCATTATGTAATCTCCCAGATGTCGGCCCTATATGACCCGAAAGCCCTTGCATTGAGGAACATTTTGGTGTGTGTTAGACTTCTGTAGCTTTAAAACTGACTGAGCTATAAAGGTTCAAAGTAGCTGCACTGATTCGGTCGAATTTGGTCAATATTTCAAATTTTTCTGCTAAACTAAAATATTGATTTTTTTGACTGTGCTGTCATCTGAGATTTTGTGGGCCAGCCGAGCACAAGCCTGCAGCTTAGAGCATATATGAGGGTGAGAAAGATCTAGTAATTGTTCAGTCTGTGTTGAGCCATTGTCAGGACAGCAGTTGAATATAAAAAAAATATATTCTTTTTGTAATTTCAACAACTTTTTCTTTTAAATTAGCAGTTGAATATAAAAAAACTATTCTTTTTGTAATTTTAACAACTTTTTCTTTTAAATTTATTCTTAATTATGATAAATATTGAGTGACATATATAGTTTGTGGGTCTGCACCTTAAATGCTCCACTCTTTTTCTGTAGCCTAGTCTAATGTTTTTGGGTCTGCACCTAAAATGCTCCACTCTGTTCTGTAGCCAAGTCTAATGTTTGTGGGTCTGCACTGTAAAGTGCTCCACTCTTTTTCTGTAGCCAAGTCAAATGTTTGTGGGTCTGTACCATAAATGCTCCACTCTGTTCTGTAGCCAAGTCTAATGTTTCTGGGTCTGCACCATAAATGCTCCACTCTTTTTCTGTAGCCTAGTCAAATG
>Ga0247724_1000360_pt1 | contig 11055 bp, 7 predicted proteins | sample OKSTACKMC2E_FD_182776 | JGI IMG/M metagenome (GOLD analysis project Ga0247724, IMG submission 182776) | Subsurface sediment microbial communities from gas well in Oklahoma, United States - OK STACK MC-2-E | ecosystem: Environmental > Terrestrial > Deep subsurface > Rock core/Sediment | place... | reverse complement strand
AGGATTAATTGATTTTTCGTACGAAACAACCGGTTTATCATAGCGTCCTGCAGCCGTCTCAAACTTATGATTATTATGTTTTCGCCGTGGCGTGCGTTGTTTTTGCACCAGAAACAATGTGCTTCAACAACTACTAATGAATTTATACTAGCAGCCTATTTTGGTAAAGGGCAGCAAAAATTGGGGCTATTCAGTGTCTTGGCTTAAAAAACTTGTCATTATCCTGTTGTCGTGTCTGACCTTAGCTGTTCTGAGTGTTGGCATCACTTATCTATATCTGAAAAATGACCTGCCGAGCGTGGAAACTCTGAAGGACGTCCGGCTGCAAACGCCGATGCGTGTATTCAGTCAGGACGGTGAACTGATCTCCCAATTTGGTGAGAAACGCCGCATTCCGCTGAAACTCAACGAAATGCCACCGATGCTGATCAAAGCGGTGCTGGCCACCGAAGATTCGCGTTTTTATGAACATCCGGGCATTGACCTGATTGGTGTGATGCGGGCCGCTTCTGTGGTCGCCACCACTGGCGACTATAGCCAGGGTGCATCCACTATCACGCAACAATTGGCCCGTTTGTTCTTTCTGAGCCGCGAAAAGAAAATTATCCGCAAAATTAAAGAAGCTTTTTTAGCCATCCACATCGAAGAGCTGCTCACTAAAGATGAAATCCTTGAGCTGTATTTAAACCGGATTGAGCTCGGTCAGCGCGCCTTTGGCGTCGGCGCTGCGGCGCAAGTCTATTTCGGTAAAAACATTCAGGACCTGACGCTTTCTGAAATCGCCATCATCGCCGGTTTACCACAAGCACCTTCTGTGTTGAACCCGGTGCGTTCACCGAGTCGCGCCCGCGCCCGCCGTAATATCGTATTAGGCCGTATGCTGGCAGAGAAGTACATCACACAGCAGGAATATGACGACGCCATTCAGGCTCCTATCGTGTCGAAATTACACGGTGCACAGGTTACTGCCTCAGCCCCATATCTGGCCGAAATGGTACGGCAGGAAGTGGTCGCCCGCTACGGCGAAGAAGAAGCTTATTCGAAAGGTTTTCAGGTATTCACCACTGTCGACGCCCGTCAGCAGACCCGCGCCGTCAATGCGCTGCAAGCCAATCTGCACGCTTATGATGAGCGTCATGGCTTCCGTGGCCCGGTTAAAATCGTCTGGCCGGCGGAGAAAGTCACCAATACCGACGGCACTATCAGCTTTAAAGAAGACAAACGCTTGTCGGATGAAGCTATCCTCGCTTATCTGGACGAGCAGGACGGTATTGAGAAACTGCAGCCGGCAGTTGTTACGCAGGTCATGGCGCAAAGCGCCGAAGTGATGATTTCAGGCGGTCGTAAAATTGAATTACCGTGGGATGGATTAAAATGGGCCCGCGCTTATATCAGCAACGAACGTCAGGGTAATGCCCCAAGTGCAGCCGGTCAGATTCTGGCTCCGGGCATGCTGATTTATGTGCGGGAGCAGGAAGGCCAGTGGCGCTTAAGCCAACTGCCGCAAGCCAGCAGCGCTCTGGTGGCAATGAACCCCAAAGATGGTGCCATTCGCGCACTGGTCGGTGGTTACAGCTTTAGCCAGACTCAATTTAACCGGGTGACCCAGGCCAACCGTCAGGTTGGTTCTAATATCAAACCTTTTATCTATTCAGCGGCCTTAGAAAAAGGCTACACCCTGGCATCAGTGATTAACGACGCGCCCATTCATGAATGGGACGAAGGTTCAGGCCAGGCCTGGCGGCCAAAAAACTCGCCGGAAGAATATGATGGCCCAATCCGTTTACGCGAAGCCTTAGCGAAATCGAAAAACGTGGTGTCGGTCCGTTTGATTGGTGGTGTGGGTATCGAACCGACCATTAATCATCTGGCCAAATTTGGCTTCCACGCCAAAGATTTACCGCGCAACCAAACTCTGGCGCTGGGCTCAGCCTCACTAACACCGCTCGAACTGGTCACGGGCTACGCGGTATTTGCCAACGGCGGCTATCTGGTGAAGCCTTATGTCATCACCAAAATTCTGGATGACCAGAATAACCTGATTTACGAGCACCAGGCCGTCAGCGTTTGTGATCAGTGTGAAAAGCTTGCAGCTCAGACGGCACAGTCTGAAGCAGCATCGCCGGAGGAAGAGGATAGCGCTGCAACAGATAACGCGTCAGCAACAGATTCAGCAGTGACAGATCCGGTTAAACCGACCGAACAATATGCGCCCCGGGTGATCTCAGCGCAAAATGCCTTTTTGATCTCTGAAGCGATGAAAAGTGCCATTTGGGGCGGCCCGGGCTGGAACGGTACTGCACATAAACTAAAAGCGTTAAAACGCCGTGATATTTCCGGGAAAACCGGTACCACTAACGATGTCAAAGACGCCTGGTTCAGCGGTTTTACGCCGGATTTAGTCATCACCAGCTGGGTTGGTTTTGATGATTCCGAAAGTGTGTTGGGCCGTTCTGTCACCTTAGGCGGTGAATCCGGCGCCACCACGGCACTGCCAAGCTGGCAGAACTTTGCCGAACTGGCGCTGGAAAATGTACCGGAACAATTCCCGCCAACCCCAACTGGAATAGTTTCAGTGCGCATCGACCGCAAAACCGGTTTGCTGACCCAGGCCAGCGACGACAGCAGCGAATTCGAATACTTCATGCAGGGCACAGAACCGACGCAGTTTGCCGACCCGGTGAATCCGCTGCAACCCGACCAGCAAAAACCGGCAGAGATTGATATTTTCCGTTAATTCCGGATTTTGGGTCTGAAATAACAAAGCCGCAGCAATGCGGCTTTGTTATTTTTATCGTTTGGTGAAGCTAAGTTTAAGCCAAAGCTGCAAACCAGGCTTCAGCAGCTGTCAGCGCCTGCCCCACCTGCACCGGACAAGTACCACCCAGTGCCGAGCGTTTCGCCATACCGGCTTCGATAGTTAATGCCGGATACACATCTTCGCTGATGAGTGCGCTGACTTCCTGTAGTTCCGCCAGGCTCAGCTGCTCCAGCGCCACTTGTTTGGCGGCCGCTTTTAGCACCAGCTCACCGGACAATTCATGCGCATCGCGAAAGGCGATGCCTTTACTGACCAGATAATCGGCCAGGTCCGTAGCATTGCTATAACCAAGTTCTGCGGCTTTACGGCAACGTTCGACGTTGACTGACAAATGAGGCAGACAAGTCGCCAGCACCAGCAAACATTGTTGCCAGGTGTTCATCAAGTCAAAAAAGCCCTGTTTGTCTTCCTGCATATCTTTGTTGTAGGCCAATGGCAGGCCTTTGAGGATATGCAGAATGGCTACCAGATGGCCCAAAACCCGGCCGGTTTTGCCGCGTAATAACTCGAACACGTCCGGGTTTTTCTTCTGCGGCATCAAGGATGAACCACTGGAAATGGCATCACCCAGTTTAAAGAAACCCGCTTCGCCGGAGCAGAAGAAAATCACATCTTCGGATAAACGCGATAAATGCGTCAGACAGATACTGGCACAGGCAGATAATTCAACAACATAATCGCGATCTGATACCGCATCGAGACTATTCCGCGCTGCTTGGCTAAAGCCTAAACGCTGTGCCAACGCCTGCCGATCCATCGCCACGCCGGTGCCGGCCAAAGCGCCTGAACCGAGCGGGCAGCTGTCGAGGCGCTTCAGTGCATCCTCAATCCGGCTTAAATCGCGGCGGAACATTTCAACGTACGCCAGTGCCCAATGACTGACCAGCACTGGCTGCGCGCGTTGTAAATGGGTAAAACCCGGCATCACAGCGCCGTGATGCAGGCGGGCAAAATTGAGTAAAGCACCAATAGCGCCGGTCAGTGCCTGCTGCACCAGCTGTGCATTTAACCGGCTCCACAAGCGTAAATCTGTCGCGACCAAATCGTTGCGCGACCGGCCAGTATGCAGTTTTTTCGCAATGACACCGATTTTTTCACCGAGTTTTAGCTCGACCCAGCTGTGAATATCTTCTTCAGAGGTCTGTAGCGGCAGCTGTGGATTAGCACTGACTTCATCAGCCAGCTCTGACAGCGCGAGGTCAAGCGCCTTGGCTTCGTCGGCGGTGATGATGCCGCCTTCCAGCAGACCACCGGCCCAGGCGCGCGAACAGGCGATATCCTGCTGCGCCAGCAGATAATCAAAACTCAATGAATCATTAAATGCCCGGAATTCTTCCAGACTCGCTTCCTGAAAGCGGCCGCCCCACATCGCCATAACAAACCTCAACAAATCTGATGAACAAAAGCCGGGCAAGCCCGGCGTTTTTTAAACTTTTTCCGGCGTTATTCTTTCACGCTGTGCAGCGCACGGATGCGGCTTGCCAGACTGTACAGACGGATAAAACCGGCGGCATCTTTCTGGTTGTACACTTCATCACCGTCAAAAGTGGCGAAAGCTTCAGAATACAGGCTGTTTGGTGAGCGGCGTTTCGCCACAGTGACCTGACCTTTATACAGTTTCACTACGATGTCGCCGGTCAGTTGCTCTGCCAGTGAGTTCGACGCGGCAAACAGCGCATCTTTTAACGGCGTGAACCAACGACCGTCATACACCAGTTGCGCCACTTCCAGGCCCACTTCTTCGCGGTATTTCAGTGAGGTGCGGTCATAGACCAGCGATTCCAGTGCCCGCAGCGCGGCCACGATAATAGTGCCACCCGGAGTTTCATAGCAGCCACGCGATTTCATGCCAACTAAACGGTTTTCAACGATATCAATCCGGCCGACGCCATGGATAGAACCGGCTTTGTTCAGTTGTTCAATGGCTTCAACGCCTGACACGGCTTTGCCGTCAATCGCTGACAGTTCACCTTTTTCAAAGCTGAGCTGAATATATTCAGCTTTATCCGGCGCTTGTTCCGGAGAGTTGGTCCACATCCAGACTTGTTCAGACGGCTCGTTCCATGGATTTTCCAGCTCGCCACCTTCGTGGGAAATGTGGAATAAGTTAGCGTCGCGGCTATAAATTTTGGTGGCAGTAGCAGTAGTAGGCACTTTTTTCTCGGCCAGGTAATTCAGCAGTGACTGACGGGAGTTAAATTCCCACTCCCGCCATGGCGCAATCACTTTTAACTGTGGGGCTAAGGCGGCAAAAGCGCCTTCAAACCGCACCTGGTCATTGCCTTTACCGGTACAACCGTGACAAAGCGCGTCTGCACCCAGTTTCAGCGCCAGCTCAACCTGAGCGCGGGCGATAATTGGCCGCGCCATTGAAGTCCCGAGCAGATACTGGCCTTCATACACAGCACCGGCTTTGATGGTCGGGTAAATTACTTCTTTAACAAACTGCTCTTTTAAATCGACGACATAACAGCTGCTGGCACCGGAATTCAACGCTTTTTGCTCCACACCTTCTAAGTCTTCCGCCCCCTGACCGACGTCGGCGACAAAGGCGATGACTTCGCAGTCATAATTGTCTTTCAGCCAAGGCACGATGGCCGAGGTGTCCAGACCACCGGAATAAGCTAAAACGACTTTTTTCACACCTTTTTTTAATTCGCTCATCACGCAAACCTCAACTGAATAAACTGACTAAAACGGCATTTTGCGCATGCATCCGGTTTTCCGCCTGCCGCAATACCAAAGAGTAATCGCTGTCCAGCACTTCGCTGGTCACTTCCTGTCCGCGATGCGCTGGCAAGCAATGCATAAAATGTTTAGCACCAAGGCGCTGCATCACGGCGGTATTGATTTGATAAGGCGCAAAAGCCTTTTCAATCTGCGCCGGATCGGCTTTGTTGCCCATCGACAACCAGGTGTCGGTATAAATTGCATCGGCGCCGGCGGCTGCAGACACATGCTGACTCAGTGTCAGTTTGGCGCCGCTTTGTGCTGCCAGGGCCTGTGCCCGCAACAACACATGCGCATCCGGACCAAAGCCCGGTGGCGTCACCACAGTTAAGCTCATGCCAAGAATAGCTGCGCCTAACATCAGTGAATGGCAAACGTTGTTACCATCACCGACAAAAGCCAAATGCACTTGTGACAAATCACCAAGCACTTCCTGTAACGACAATAGATCAGCTAAGGCCTGACATGGATGGTACAGGTCACTGAGCGCATTAATTACCGGTTTTTTGCTGCTGGACGCCAGTTTTAACAGCGTCTGCTGCGAATAAACCCGCGCGACAATCGCATCACACCAACACGCCAGGTTAGAGCCGAAATCTTCCACCGATTCGCGTACACCTAAGGCGCCATTCTGTTGGTCCAGATACACGCTGTGACCACCGAGTTTGTAAATACCGACATCAAAGCTGACGCGGGTACGCAGCGAAGGTTTTTCAAATAACAAGGCAATGCTTTTGCCTTTTAACGCCTGACTATAGTCGTCTGGGTTTTGTTTAATCTGTCCTGCCAGCGTCAGTAACTCCGACAACTGGCTTTTACTTAAATCCGCTAAACACAGTAACTGCGATAATTGACTCATGTTTCACACTACAAGGCCGCTAAGGGCCACCTTTTTTTGAGGAAATCTGCCCGGCAAACGGGCCTTGTTCCATCAAAGGGGCCCGCGCTTTAGTGAACAGATCTCAGTGGGGTTACCAACTGATACAAGTGCCAACTTCCTGCTGTTGCATCAGCTTTAATAAATCTTCCGGCTGTTGCCAGCCTGCCACGATGATAGGTCGTCGCAATGCTGCGGCCGTTTCCAGCGCCGCGTCGAGTTTGACTTTCATGCCACCTTTAATCACACCAGTGTCGACCAGCGCCTGCGCCTGTTCGCTGTTCAGTGACTTAATCAGCTGCCCATTACCATCCAGAATGCCCGGTACATCGGTTAACAGCACCAGTGTGCCCTGCACCAACTGACAGATTGCCGCGGCTGCGATATCGGCGTTTACATTTAACAACTGGCCGTCATCACTGAGGCCAATCGAACTGAACACAGGTATAAAACCGTTTTGGACCAGCGTGTTGACCAAAGTACCGTCGTTGGCACGGGCAATACCGACCGCACCTAATTTGGTATTGACATCAAACTTCAGGCTCTGCCCTGCTGCCAGCGTCAGACCAACGGCGTTTAACCCGGCCAGCTGCGCCCGCGCCACCATCAGGCCATTCACTGCACCGGCTAAGGCCCCAGTGATCACTGGCATCTGCTCAGGCGGTGACACGCGCTGACCATCAATTTTTTGTGTTTCAAAGCCAAAAGTTGCCAGCCAGCTGTCGACCTGTGCGCCGCCGCCATGCACCAGCACTAGCGGATATTCAGCGGCAAGGCCTTTAATCACTGTCAGTAAATTGTCCAGCGCCTGCATGTCTTCCAGCAGCCGCCCGCCCATCTTCAGCACTAATGGTGACTTATTCATGACAAACACCACCGCCGAGTAAACCAGCTGTTTCCGGCTTGCCGAATTTGACGTTGGCAGCTTGCATCGCCTGTGCGGCAGCGCCTTTGAGTAAGTTATCCAGGGCTGACACCACGACAACCTGCTCACCGTCGATTTGCCAGAAAATATCGCAATACGGCGTACCAGCCACATCCGCCACGTTCGGCGATGTGCTTAATAACCGCACCAGCGGTTTACCCTGATAAGCCTGTTCAAAGGCGGCTTTGACTTGCTCTGCAGTCACACCGGGTTTTACCGTCACTACGCTGGTCGCCAGAATGCCGCGTTTGAAGTTGCCAAGATGCGGCGTGAACACGACTTTGCGGCCTAAATTTTGTTCAATTTCCGGTCTGTGTCTGTGCTTAAAGAAGCCATAGGCATTGAGGCCGACTTCACAAAACGAGGTGCTTAACGCAGCCTTGCGACCGGCGCCTGAAACACCGCTGGTCGCGCTTATGACCGGAATATTGTCATCGGTCAGCAGGCCTGCTTTGACTAACGGCAACAAAGCCAGCGATGCGGCCGTAACATAGCAGCCAGGCACTGAAATCAGTTGCGGTAACGGTTGGTCCAGCCATTCCATCAATGAATACACAGCTTCATTGATTAGCGCTGGATGCTGGTGGGCATAGCCATAATATTTTGGATATAAATCAGGGTCTTTTAAGCGAAACGCACCCGACAAATCCACCACCACGATACCGGCGGCCATCAGCTTTGGCGCCACTTCTTCACTGGCTTCATGCGGCAGTGCCAAAAACGCGACATCGACTTTGCCTTTGATATTCTCGATCTCAGCATCGGTCCAGGGTTCTACCAATAAATCCAGCTGGCCTTTGTGGCGTGGATACAACGAAGAAAAAGACTCTGCCTGCCGCCCGGCAGAGGCATAGGCATGGCAGAGTGCAAAGTGAGGGTTACGCGCTAACAACACACAAAGTTCGGCACCGCTATAACCGGCGGCTCCTAACACTGCGCTGCGAATCAATGAACTGGTGGCAGATTGTGATGACATCTTGTGGTCAGTCTCCAAATGCTAAATAAAAAATGGCCACACCAAAAACTGCGGCCAGTGTATCGGGGCTTTCATGCACTTTCAAGAATTATTATGCTGTTTTTATGAATTTTTATATTATTCAAATTCACTTTAAACTGCTGCATAAAGATGCATAGCGCGCCAGTGCACGCCAGACAAGGCCTGGCGCGATATGCCTGCTATTGTCGCAGACTGTAACATGCATGAATATGAAAATTTAGCAGCCACAGCGCGAAGCGCCAGTGCGCCCGCGCGGTGCTCTCAGAAGGGGGAGCAACAAAGTTATAAACCGGGATTATCCAGTGCGGTCAGCCCGGTGAATTCATCCGGCTGACGTTTAGGAAGCAGCTTTAATGCATCCGCCAGCGTCGGATAAAACGACAATAAGCCATCGATGGGTCTGACTTTGGCTTTCGCCAGGGTTTTGAGTACCTGAAATTGCAGGTCGACTAACATTACATGACAATCGGTTTTCGCGGTCGCTGTCAGGAATTTATCAAATGCGGCAAGCCCACCAGCGTCAAGCAGTGTGACACCATCCATCAGGATCACTACCTGTTGCTGCTCCTTACATAACAACACAAGCTCTGCAAAGACCCGGTCGGCGGCGGCAAAAAACAACGGCCCGCTGATGCGGAATACTTTATGACGTGGCGCCAGTTTTTCGCTGACCAGCTTCGGATTTTCTGTGACGTCGGACACTTTGGTCATTTCCGCAACTTCACGGACAAACAACAAGGCCGCAATGATAATGCCGCAACTGATGGCAATCACCATGTCAAACAACACGGTAAATGAGAAACAGACAGTAAATACCAACACGTCGCTGCGCGGTGCGGTATTGATCAGGTGCAAGGCTTTTGGCGCTTCACTCATATTCCAGGCCACAACCAGCAATAAGGCCGCCATACCGGCTAATGGCAGATAGCTGAGCACTGGTGCTAAGGCAAACAGCGCCAGCAACACCACCCCGGCATGCACCATAGCTGCAACCGGCGACACAGCCCCAGCCCTCACATTGGCCGCAGAGCGGGCCAGTGCTGCAGTCGCGGTAATACCGCCAAAAAATGGCGCGACCAGGTTACCAATCCCCTGCCCCAACAGCTCACTGTTAGCACTGTGACGCCTGCCTGTCATACCGTCCAGCACCATGGCACAGAGCAGCGATTCAATAGCGCCGAGCATTGCCATGGCAAAAGCGGCTGTCAGTAAATCTTTGACCAGTTCAGAACTCCAGCGCAATGGCTGGCCATCTGCGCCCGGTAAATCCCAGGGCCATTGTAGACTCGGCAGCATATCCGGAATACCGGCGGCAACACTGCCATCGGCCGCAGTGAATTGGAAACGACTGCCGATAGTCTCTACGGGATAACCGTAATAATTGAGTGCCCATGCCAGTAAAGTCGCGCCGACCACTGCGGGTAAATGTGGTGGAATGCGGCTACCAAGCTTAGGCCAGGCCAGCATCAGCCATAAAGTGGCGCCTGCAACCAGCATGGCCGGCCATTGTGCTGTATCTGCAGCTTTTAACAGCACCTGCAGTTTTTCCAGATAATGCTCTGGCATTGCTACCACACTGAGGCCAAACAGGTCGCGTAGTTGCAAGGTAGCAATCACCACAGCAATACCGGCGGTGAAGCCTAAAATAACAGCTTCCGGGATATATTGAATAAACCGGCCCAGGCGTAACATCGCCATCGCCACCAGAATGCCGCCAGACAGCACTGTGGCCAGTAATAAACCACTTAAGCCATATTTCTGTACAACCGGATACAGGATGACGATAAAAGCGGCGGTGGGGCCTGATACGCTGTAGCGGGAGCCGCCACAAAGCGGAATTAAAAAGCCGGCGATGATAGCCGTGTACAAACCATACTGTGGCGGCACACCAGAGGCGATGGCCAGCGCCATCGCCAGCGGGATGGCAATGATGCCAACGCTGATGCCGGCCAGCACATCTTTACTCAGGGCAGAAAAACCGTAACCTTCAGCGGCAGCTTCACGCAGCGCATGAAAAATCCGTAACGAGAACAAGTGAGCACGGTGCGACATCAGAGGCCCTCACCACAGTAAAACTCTATTGTAGGGATAAAATCAGGGCGCCAGAAATTTGTTTTGGATCTTTTGTAAGATTTTCCAGCGGTTAGGGTCGAGTAGTAAAGACCAGATACAAGCATCAAATAAAGTTTTCAGTGTTAGTTTGACAGCAATTTGATGCTCATAAAGGAATGGTACGGAATCGCGATAAAACGACGGGTCTTGTGTGTAAATAATGTATTCAACAGCCTGCAAACAAGAGAAAAGAGAAGAAACAGCCAATAAAAACGCCATCAGCATAACTTGCGGGAGATTTACCTGAGCTTTTGCCTGAAAGAATTTTAGTAACGCCCGATCATTATGATAATGGACGATCCAAAAGGCCATAATTAAGTCTAACAACGCAGAGCACAAATAATAATAGAGCGCGTTTTCGAAGTTATTCAAAAATAACGATATTGGGAACTGAAGAAGCTTAATGATGAGTATGAGAGTTAGCAGCGGGAGCGTATGAGGTTTTTTTAAACTAAAGAGCACTACACAACTAAAAGAAATGTATGAAATTACTCGAACGATATCCGAATTGCTAAAGTTATTCCTCTCAACAAGTTCAGGGAAATGAATAGACAATTCCAGATAAATTGCAGCCGCGCTTGAGATTAAAAAAA
>Ga0247724_1000359_pt1 | contig 11099 bp, 10 predicted proteins | sample OKSTACKMC2E_FD_182776 | JGI IMG/M metagenome (GOLD analysis project Ga0247724, IMG submission 182776) | Subsurface sediment microbial communities from gas well in Oklahoma, United States - OK STACK MC-2-E | ecosystem: Environmental > Terrestrial > Deep subsurface > Rock core/Sediment | place... | reverse complement strand
GATTGATCCGGCAGCTCTGCAGCAGAATCTGCAAGCCTGGATCCGCATGACCAGTGTTGTCGCCAACAGCACTGTAGATTTTCGCAAGTAATCGGCTGATCCGGGCCCGGCAACTACCGGGCCTGGATTGAGCTCAGCCCGACACCCGCTTTGGCATAACATGATGGCTCGGCCGGCGTTGCAACGCCCGCATCACCCAGACTTGAAAACCGATCACCGCCAGCACCACTGCCGACGGGTACATCAACATATTTTCACTGTATACCAGCAGTGATACACCTAACGTCAGATAGCTGAAAGGCAGCATTTCATAACACCAGAATGGCAGCGAGCCATGTGCCTGTTGCGTCAGGCGATGACGGATCCGCCTATGTTCTGAACGCACCACCCAGACCACAGCCCCGGCAAGAATAAATAACAACGCAGAGGACAAAGCATAAGGGTTTTTTACCGAACATAAAATCGACATGCCAAGTCCCAGATAAAGATACGGCAAACTCTCATAAACCCGCTGTGATAACATCGGTTCATCCCTCCCTTCACAATCACAATATCTTTGCAGTCTAGCTGAAAGTCCCCCGGCTGCCAGTTGAGCTTCTGTCACTTTTGGCAGGAGGAAATCACCGTACTGCATGGTCTGACTGCTACAGGCCGCGTATAATCCGGCTTATTCCACATTGCTGATCTGAAGTATCGAACATGGCCAATGATGAACTTGAGTTGTTTTTACAGGAAATGTCTGGTGTCAAACGACTGGATGCCGACGTGTTAGCCGACGAAAATGGTGCCGGCGCGCCAACACTGGCGCAGCTGGCGCGACGCAAGGCGGCAGAGCTTGAGCCGGAATACGACCCTAATTATCTCAGCATGGAATATGTTGATTTAGTCAAACCCGACGAAATTCTTGCCTACAAAAAAGATGGTGTACAGGAAGGTGTGTACAAAAATCTGCGGTTAGGAAAATATCAGGTCGACGCCACGTTGATGTTGCTGGGAAAATCATTGGTCGAAGCGCGTTCGGCTCTGGCGCAGTTCGTACTGGATTGTCATCAGCGCGGTATCAGAACTTTACTGGTGCATCACGGTATGGGCCGTGACAGTAAACCTCATCCGGCTATTTTACGCAGTTATACCTTTAAATGGCTGCAACAAATTCCGCAAGTGCTGGCTTGTCATACCGCATTAAAAGCGCAGGGCGGTTACGCCGCAACTTATGTGTTATTACAGAAAAATGCCGAGCAAAAACGCGAAAACCGCGAAATGCATCAGAAGAGATAATGTTTGTGGTCAGCTGGCGCTCAACTCAGTAATAAAACGGCGGCTTCTGCGCTGGTGAACAAGGCCGAACAGGCCATCAGGATAACAAGCACTGCGATGGCAGTGAAACCAAAACCGCGGCTGGATGCTTTACGCATGGGGGCCCCTCATTATTTTTGTTGTCTGGGTAAACACCACACCCGGTAGGAGTTACGGCTATACAGCCTGCGCTGACCAAAGGAGTCAACTGTTCCTGAACCGGGATCTTCGCCAGTGTAGAGCGTTTAAAGTCGGATCACAACAGCACTAACCAATTGATCCGACACTTTATTCAGTTTTGTTTAAAACTGGCCAGGCGGCTGTGCACAAAAGCCGCATCAAGGATTGCCGTGGCGTAATCCACTGGTGCCGCGGAAACTTCGGTCTCTGTTTGAATCAACACAAAACCCTGCTTTTGATAAGTCGATAATGCTGCCGGATGATCGTCACTACAGGTATGTAACCAGACGCGTCCCTGACTCCACTGCTGCGCCAACGCAATAGCAGCCTGCACTAAGCCTCCGCCAAGTCCCTGCCCGACAAATGCCGGTAGCAGGCCAAAGTATTTCAGCTCTACACTATTGTTATCTTCCGGATGGCGACACAACTCAAAGAAACCTGCCGGCGTACCGCGCTGATACAGCACAAAAGTGCGTACCTGACCCGAACTCAGATGTTCAGCCCACTGCTGATAGGTCCAGCCAAGCCGGCCATACCAGCGCCAGGGCGCACCGACGGCGACAAACAAAAACTGACTAAACTCCGGGCTTGGTACTTCTGCCTCCTGCAGGTATACGCCTTCCGGCCAAAGTGGCAATGTCAGTTCAGGCCCCTGATAATCCAGATGCCAGGTGGTCACCAGTGGCAGCGATTGCGTGCTTTGTGTCATCGAGTCGGTAAATCCTGTCAGTTATTTTTTTGGATACGGGCCAGCAAGGCTGCAATGTGTTGTTGCGCCGCATCGGTCTGCAACGACTGAAACTGCTGGCGAAACTCAAAAGCGACTGCATCGTCCTGCCGGTAACAGCTGCGTAATTGCAACATGGAAGTTTTAGTCTGGCGTACCAGCGCGGTTGGAATGGTCGACAAATGGGCGCACAACTGTTTGGCACGGGTCAGCAGCACTTCCTCATCAACCAGTTCTTTAACAAAACCCTGCGCCAGGGCCTGCTGAGCCGACAACCGTTCACCGGAGAAAATCATCGCCGCAGCCTGCTGCCAGCCGACCAGTTGCGGTAATAACCAGGTGTGGCCACCACCCGGATGAATGGCCAGATTAAAAAACCGGCTTTCGAACCAGGCTTCCGGACTCGCCAGGCGAATATCGCAGGCCATCGCCAGGTTCATGCCGGCGCCTAAAGCCGGGCCATTGACCAATGCGATGGTAAATAACGGGCTGTGTGCCACAGAGGTAAAAGCCGAATAAATCTGCTGCAGTTCTTCACCATCGCCCTTTGCTGCCTGCTGCAGCGCCGACAAATCAGCACCAGAACAAAAAGCACCGGCGCGGCCCGTCACCGCTAAGGCTTTGACTGCCGGGTTGTCCAGCAAACCTTCCACCGCTTTGGCGATTTCCAGTGCCGACGCCGGCGTTAACAAATTACGTTTTTCGCTGCTGACTAACGTCAGTACAGCCAGATGTTCGATGATTTCTAAAGTATAAGCAGCCATCAGTATCCTCTTGTGCGGTCGACCTGATTCACCATCGGCAGGCCTGCCTGCACCCGGCGGTAGTTTTCGGCAATTTGTGCCACAGCGGTATCGGCATTAGTCACGGCCGAAATATGTGGTGTCAGCAGCATACCCGGTGTGTGCCAGAATGGATGCTCTGCCGGCAAAGGTTCTGTGCGGAACACGTCCAGACAAGCCGCGGCAATCTGACCACTGTGCAAGGCCGCTAATAAAGCCTCGTCATCCACAATAGCACCACGCGCCACGTTGACCAGAATAGAACCCGGTTTAAGCTGCGCGAGCCGCGTTTTATTCAACAGATTTTCGGTCGCCGGCGTTAACGGCAACAGACAAATCAGCATATCAGCTTGCGCCACTGCGGCGGAAAACTGGTCGGGGCCGGCGAAACACTGTACGCCGCTGATCTGGCGTTGACTGCCAGACCAGCCGCTGACCTGATAACCCAAAGCGACAAAATGTTGCGCCGCTGCTGCGCCCAGTTCACCTAAGCCCAACACACAAATCTGCTGAATTCTCCGCGGTGAGCGCGGTTTCCACAGCTGTTGCTGCTGATTGGCGCTGAATTCATCAAACCGCAGCCGGTAATAATTCAGCACAGTATCGAGGTATTGCAGCATAGACGCGGTCAGGTGCGGGTCGACGATACGCGCCAATGGCAAGTCTGGTGGCAAGGTGCTGTCTGACAGAATACTATCAACGCCGGCACCAAAGGACTGCAGTGCTTTGAGATTGGGCAGAGCTGCGACCACGCCAGGCGGCTGTTTCCACAGCACCGCAAAATCGACAGCAGTCGGGTTTTGCAGCTGCGGCCAGACTTCAATCGCCACCTCCGGCAACTGTTGCTGTAATGCGGCAATCACGCCATCTAGTTTTCGGTCCGGAATAATCAGCGCAACGCTCATAACTGGCTCAATCGACAGAAGATATGGCGTCATTCTAAACAGCCCTATCCCTGCCTGACCAGTCAGAAATCCAATCATCCGCCGGAAATTTCAGCAAATTGCCATAATTCTGTGACCGGACTGTCATACAGCCTGCTTAGCCTTGGCGTGATACCGAATGACCCGGCACCGAGGCAAGCATGTTAAATGTGGAACAAGTCGTGGAGCGGCACCTGCCGCAACTGAATAACAACAGCTGGCTGGCCAAACCGGTCAAAGGCGCGCTGAAACATCTGCTGCATGAAGATGAATTTCAGCGCTTTGCAGCGCAATATCCGCATCTGTTTGGCCTGGAGTTTGTCGAGCAGGTGCTGGATTATTTTGCGTTTCGCTATCAGGTGCGCGACAACGAATTAGAGCGCATTCCGGCGGCCGGCCGGGTCGTCATTATCGCCAATCACCCGATTGGCTCGCTGGATGGCCTGGCCCTGATTAAGCTAGTCAGCGATATCCGGCCTGATGTCAAAGTGGTGGCGAATCAGTTACTGAGCAGTATTGGCCCGCTACACGACCTGCTGCTGCCGGTCAATAACATGCAAGGCAATACTGAGCGGCGGATGTTGGATAATATCGGTGCCCATCTGGCGGCTGAAGGCGCGGTGATTTTGTTTCCGGCCGGTGAAGTGTCGCGGCTAAAACCGAACGGCGTGCGTGACGGCAAATGGCACGGTGGCTTTTTACGCTTCGCCCGGGCCGCGAAGGCGCCGATCCTGCCGATTTATATCGATGCACGCAATTCACTGCTGTTTTATGGCGCCTCGATACTGTACAAGCCGCTATCGACCATGTTGCTGGTGCAGGAGATGTTTAAGCAAAAGCATAAACATATTGGCCTGCGCATCGGTGACATGATCCCGTACGACAGCTTTGCCCAGCCGTTGTTTGACCATAAAACTATGGTCAAAGTGTTTAAAAAACATTTGTATCGCCTCGCCAAAGACAAAGCACCGCTATTAAAAACCCAGTCGGCTATCGCCCATCCGGAAGACCGGCAAATGCTGAAAAAAGCTATTAGCCAATGCCCACGCCTTGGCGAAACTGCTGACGGCAAACAAATTTATCTATATCAGCCAGAACCGAGCTCCGTGCTGCTGCGCGAAATAGGCCGGTTACGTGAAATCGCTTTTCGGGCGGTTGGCGAAGGCAGCGGCAAACGCCGTGATACCGACAAATACGACAGTTATTACCAGCAGCTGATTTTATGGGACAACGACGAGCTGGAAATTGTTGGTGCTTATCGTTTTGCCGAAGCGGCACCTGTGCTGGCCGAACATGGCCCACAAGGCCTGTACACAGCATCGTTATTTCAGTTCAGTGAACAATTGCAGCCGGTGCTGGCGCAGGGACTGGAGCTTGGCCGCAGTTTTGTCCAGCCGAAATACTGGGGTAAACGCAGCCTGGATTATTTGTGGTACGGCATCGGCGCTTATTTAAAACAGCGCCCGCATATCCGGTATTTGTTTGGCGGCGTCAGTTTATCGAACAGTTATCCAAAAGCTGCGCGCGATTTGCTGGTGTATTTTTACACTTTGTATTTCAGCAGCGAAGATGACAGCGCCCTGCCAAACCAGCCTTATGCGCTCGACATCACCACGATGCAGCAGCTGCAGCAGCATTTTAGTGGTACCAATTACACCGAAGATTTTGTCGAGCTGAAACACCTGCTGGCTAATATGGGGTTGGCGGTACCGACTTTGTACAAACAGTACAGTGAACTGGCCGAACCCGGTGGTGTGCAGTTTTTATCTTTTGGTGTGGACCCGGAATTTGCCGATTGCATCGACGGGTTGGTGCTGGTGGATATCAGTAAGATTAAAGCGGCAAAACGGGCGAGGTATTTGGGCGACGCCTAAAAACAAACGCCGGCAGTTGCCGGCGTTTTTGATCATCCGCATTTAAATCTGTGGCTGCTTAATCTTCGAGCCAACCAGACCGTAATAACAGATGTAGACGTAACAGAACACCGGCACGATAAAGCTCAGTTGCAGGCCAATGGTATCGGCGAGCACCGCCTGTAACACCGGAACCAGTGCACCACCGACAATCGCCGCACAAAGCACACCACTACCATTACTGGTGAAGCGGCCAAGGCCTGTCACCGCCAGACTGAAAATTGTCGGGAACATAATAGAGTTGAACAAACCAACCGCCAGCAATGACCACATCGCCAGATGACCGCTGCCAACAATAGCCACCACGACCAACAACGCAGCAACCACGGCATTAAAGGCCAGCACTTTCCCGGCAGAGATTTTTTGCATGACCGCAGCACCGATAAACCGGCCGACCATAGCGCCGCCCCAGTAATAACTTAAATAAGCTGCCGCCTGTGCTTCCGGCATGCCGGCAATATGCGGCTCACCTAGGAAATTCACCAGATAACTGCCAATCGACACTTCGCCGCCGACGTAAACAAAAATCCCCAGCGCGCCCAACACCAGATGGCTGTATTGCCAGGCTGAACCCGGATCAGCATTTACTTTTTCATCGACATGGTGCTCTGACACTGTCGGCAGCTTTAATTTGGCAAACACAGCAGCCAGCACCAATAAGGCTCCGGCCAGCATCAGATAAGGAATTTGTACTGCTTGCGCTTCCTGTAATTTATGTTCAGCAGTGCCGGCGGCCGCCGTCACAGCGCCCATGATCATCAGACCACCAAACCAGGGCGCGATAGTAGTGCCGAGCGAGTTAAAGGCCTGAGTCATCGACAAGCGGCTCGATGCAGTTTCAGCACGACCAAGCGCGGTCACATAAGGATTGGCTGCCACCTGTAAAATGGTGATGCCCGACGCCAGCACAAACAATGCGCCTAAAAACAACGCATAGGTCTGGGTTGAAGCGGCCGGATAAAACAGCACACAACCACTGGCTGCGATCAGCAGGCCAATGACAATACCACGCTGATAACCGGCGCGACGCACCAGCAAACCTGCCGGTAACGACACCAGGAAATAAGCGCCAAAGAAACAGAACTGAATTAAGGAGGCCTGGGTATAACTCAGGTCAAACACATTTTTCAGGTGCGGGATCAAAATGTCGTTCAGACAAGTGATAAAACCCCAGATAAAAAACAAAAACGTCAGGCTGGTCAGGGCAAAACCATGATTCTGCCCGCTGGCGTTGGTGGTATAAGCCTCGCCGGATGGTGTGGTTACTGACATACAATTTCTCTTGTTATGGAAGTGTCTATCCTGTGCGTGACTAAAACGGCTAACGCGGTCTCTCCCCTCTGTCAGTCAGTGCTGACGAAGCCCGCAGCCAGATTTAGCTGTTTGTACTATACGCATCAATCAGCGGCTTGCAAACACCTCAACCCTGCCATACGTATGTAAGTTTCCAACATTTTGTCGAAAATGTACCTCTTTATCCTCCACAAGCTACCACTTCAGCAAAGTTTGTTTCATATCAAAGTTTGGTGCTGCAAAGCGGCTTGTTGCGGCAAAAGCTTGATCCAGCCCAAAGTTTTGCCTGCGCAGAAGCGCACAATGCCCGCAGTTAAACAAGACCTGTGTCTCTGAAGGAAAATAACATGAACACTAAACTGAACCTGTTTGCACTGGCCCTGGCTGGTTTTACTACCGCCGCTTCTGCCAATATCTCTGTCAACGTTGGCGCTATTACTGTGGCACCGAACGACAGCAGCAGCTCACTGAACGTAGTGGAAAAAGTTGCCGGTTTACCAACAGGCTCCACAGCAGTCTCTGTCGACAACAACACCCAGCTGGGCCTGACTATCGACTACAAATTCAATAAAAACTGGACCGCAGAACTGATTGCCGCCACCCCTTTCAGCCACGATATCGCAGTAAAAGGCTCAGCCATTGACGGTCTGGCGATTGGTAACACCAAACATTTGCCACCAACTTTAGTGGCGCAGTATCACTTTGACGTCGGTAACAGCAACTTTGACCCCTTTGTTGGCGTCGGTCTGAACTACACCAAATTCTTTGATGAGTCTGCCTCAGGTGCGTTAAAAACCACTCTGCAGGCACTGAAAGTGACCACAGCTTCTGATGATGTCGACCTGAAGTTAAAAGCAAGCTGGGGCCTGGCGCTGCAAGCCGGTTTTAACTACAAACTGAGCGATAACTGGGGTGCTCACTTTGCGGTCAGCAAAATGGATATCGACACGACTGGTGAAGTCCGCGTCAATGATAACGTGATCCAAAGCGTCGACGTGCAAATCGATCCATGGGTTTACATGGTTGGCGTGCGCTGGAGCATGTAAGCAAGAATTTATCCTGCGGCAAACAGGGTAGACGCCGGCAGGCAGCCGGTGTAGCAGCACGGAAGGTGCAGAATAAGGGGGAACAAAACAGCGGCTATGCCGCTGTTTTTATGTCCAGGATGGACGGTATGCCGAAAATGCATGGAGCAATTTTCGGCGATGTCCAGGATGGACGGTACAGTGAAACAGGGATCTCAAAATGCCAATCTGTTGGCATTTTGCCTGTGAACGCCATGAGCTCTGCGAATGGTCAATGCAGGCACGTGGTGCCCAGTACGTGGTACCCAGAGCCTTCGGTGATGCTTAGGGTCGAGACTGTAATTAGTTAGGCAAACTTCTAAAACCGAAGTTATCAGTTGGGCCCCTGCTGCAATGCCGGCAAGGTCAACACCCGGTCTGCCGAGGCAATAGTCTCAGGCCGGTGCGCGATAATAATCCGGGTGATCTGCAATTGTTGCAGTGCGCCCGACACCACGGCTTCAGTGGCCATATCCAGATGGCTGGTGGCTTCATCTAAAAACAGAATCTTCGGCCGCCGGTACAAAGCGCGCGCCAGCAAAATCCGCTGTTTCTGGCCGCCAGATAATGCCGAGCCCATATCGCCAATCAGGCTGTGATACCCCATCGGCATCCGGCTGATATCTTCATGCACCGCCGCGAGTTTGGCACACTCCTGCACCCAGCTATCATCCGGCTCATCAGCAAAAAAGCAGATATTGTCGCGGATGGAACCAGATAACAGCTGGTCGTCCTGCATCACTGCGGCAATCTGATTGCGATAACAGGCTTGATTGACCTGACTGAGTGGCACTCCATCGACCCGCACTTCGCCTTGCTGCGGCGTAAAAAGCCCCAGCATCAGCTTTAACAATGTGGTTTTGCCACAGCCGGAAGGGCCAACCACAGCGACAGATTCACCGGCGGCGACGTCAAGGCTCACCTGCTGCAACACCGGCGCACCCGTGCTGCTATAGGCAAAACTTAAATTATCCACGCTGATTTGGCCGCTGAGCACCAGCTCACGCTGCGCTCCGCTAACCTGCTTATCTTCGCGCGGTGTGGCAACAATATCCGCCAGCCGGGCAAAATGCAGATTGAGCATTTTCAGCGCCAGGCCTTTATCGATGAGCCGCGACATCCGCTCCATAAACTGACTTTTATAGGCGATAAATGCGAACAACATACCGGTACTGAAACCACCGTCCAGCACCAGCAAAGCGCCAAAATAAATCACCAGCACATGCTCAATACCGGTCAATAACTTATTGATATGCTGAAAACTCAAGTTAAATACGCCGAGCTGAATGCCGCGATTGGCAGCAGCGACATACAAATGCTGCCAGCTGGCTTCACGTTTGGCTTCGGCGCTGAACAACTTTAACGTCTGCATCGCGCGCACGGTTTCAATCTGATGGCTTTGCACCTGCGCCTGCGCCACGATTTGTTGCTCAGACACTTTGCGGTACTGGTGGTACATCAGCAGTTGCACCACGCCATAACAGAGCAGCGCTATCAGCACAATCAGACACAATAACGGGCTGTACCATAGCAATACCGCCAGAATGGCCACTGCCATCAATCCGTCGATCAGCGCTTCCATCACGCCACTGGTCAAGAGTTCGCGCACTTGTTGCAGCGAACCAAAACGCGACAACACATCGCCAATCTGGCGTTTTTCGAAGTAACTCAATGGCAGGCGAATGAGGTGATGCAGCAGATTGGCCGCCATCTGGATATTCATCGCGCTGTTAAAATGCAACAGCACAAAGGCGCGCAGCACCGAGGTACTGATCTCAAACAGCAACAACAGACCAAAACCAAGTGCCAGCACCAGCAACAAACTGCGGTCTGCACTGAGCAGCACATCATCGACCACCAGCTGCAGGTAATAAGGCGCGACCAGCGTAAACAGCTGCAATAACAACGATAAAGTTAAAATCAGCGCCACCGAGCGTTTCAGCCCGCTGATACCGGACCAGAAATCACGCAGCCGCAGGCCTTTATCGGCCGGTCTTTGGCTGAAATCCTGCGTCGGTAACAGCTCCAGTGCTACGCCGGTAAAATGTTCGGAGACTTCGGCCAGGCTCAGTGTGCGCTCGCCACGCGCCGGGTCGTGGATCACTGCTTTGCCGCGCCGCACTGATTTCAGCACAACAAAATGATTCATATCCCAGTGCAAAATCGCCGGCAGCTGTAATTTACCAAGCGCTTGCGGTTCGAGCTTCAACGCGCGGCTGCTGAGCGCCAGCGTGCTGGCAAATTCGACCAAATCTTTCATGGTGCAGCCGGCAATCGAGCTGCCAAATAAAGCGCGAAGCTGCTGAATGTTTAGATTATGGCCATAAAAACCGGCCACCATGCCAAGACAGGCAATACCACATTCGGCTGCTTCGGATTGTAATAACACCGGCAGCCGCTGGGCGGGCCATAACTTCAGTTGACTGGCAAGCTGACTCATCAGAATTGTCCCCGTAAGGCCAGGATCGGGTCAAACAACCACTGCCATAAATTACGTTGTTCGGTGATTAAATCGGCCTGTAACGTCATGCCCGCTTTGAGTGGTAACTCCCGCTGATAAGCCTGAATGGACTGTCCGTCCAAGCGCACTTTCAGCCGGTAACTCGGCTGCTGCAGTGCTACTTCCGCTACTTCGGCCGGCAATAACACGGTGTTACTCAGCTCATGTACGGTACCGCTAAACACACCAAAGCGTTGAAACGGAAAGGCGTCATAGCGAATGCGCACCGGCTGGCCGGTACTAACAAAAGCGATAGCCCGGGTTGGCACATACAACACGGCTTCGAGTTCAGCATTGGCTGGCAACAACGTCAGCGCCACAGCCCCGGCATCTAAGCTTTGGCCGGCACTGACACGCAGCGCACTGACCTGCCCGTCCACTGGTGCGGTCAGCCAAATCTCATGTTGCTGCTGTAGCTCGG
>Ga0247724_1000358_pt1 | contig 11136 bp, 12 predicted proteins | sample OKSTACKMC2E_FD_182776 | JGI IMG/M metagenome (GOLD analysis project Ga0247724, IMG submission 182776) | Subsurface sediment microbial communities from gas well in Oklahoma, United States - OK STACK MC-2-E | ecosystem: Environmental > Terrestrial > Deep subsurface > Rock core/Sediment | place... | reverse complement strand
CGGGAAGCCTCGGGATGGAAGGTGATTATGGACGCACCGGCTTTGGCAAACTGCGGCACCAGACTGTCGACCGGCTCCACCATCAGATGCACATCAATCGGCGCTGTGATGCCGTAATTGCGTAAGGCCTGGCATAACATCGGGCCAAAGGTCAAATTCGGTACATAATGATTATCCATCACATCAAAGTGCACCACATCGGCCCCAGCCGCCAGCACCCGGGCGACATCATCGCCGAGGCGGGCTAAATCCGCCGATAAAATCGAAGGTGCAATCCAAAACGGTAACATTTGTCTCTCCTTTCACACGAGGCCCAACGTACGGCCCGCCACAAAGTCGTCACTGTAGCCGATTTAGCGATGCAACGCAGCCGCTTTACCGCAGATGCCACAGCCACAGCGCCCAAAAAACAAGCAAGGCTGCACCATTATTGCTCATCTGCGGTTGCCAAAAGGCAATAACAAAGTCTATCTTGTTGAAATGTAATATATTTCATTGATGGCACAGAAATGGAATTATCTTTGGCGACCATTACAGATAAGGGCAAAGCAAATGAAAACAATGGCAACTAAAACAACAAGTTCATTGAAGCAGGGAAAAAAACTGGGCGCTATCGCAGTATTAGCTGCCAGCTGTTTTACAGGTTCAGCACAAGCCGTCGCATTAACGGGTAACGTTGGGTATGTGTCTGACTATTTATTCCGCGGTATTTCTCAGACCAACGAAGGCATGGCGTTACAAGGCGGTTTCACGCTGACTGCAGATTCTGGTTTTTATCTGTCGACCTGGGGTTCAAACATCAAGTTTGGTAACGGATCGATGGAACTGGACATTCTGGCCGGCTGGACCGGTAAATTAAATGATGACTGGACTATCGACGTCGGCGCCATGCAATACCGCTACCCGAATGGCGACAACCAGACTGATCAATTTAACTTCAACGAATTCTATACCAAGCTGATTTATAAAGATTTAGTACTCGGCTTTGCATATTCTGACGACTATTTCGGCACCGGTGTTAACGAGTACTACTACTTATCCGCAGACTACACCTATGTGCTGAATGACAGTCTGAGTCTGTTATTACACTTAGGTCAAAACCAGTTTGACGACAACGCACAATACAATACCTTTGTTGCCGCAGGACCGCTGCGGGGTGATGCCTATCTGGACTGGAGTGTTGGTTTGGGGACTACCGTGTTAGGCTCAGCCGTGCAGCTGAAATTTGCTTCCACCAATATCGAAAGCAGTGCGGGCTGCAATCTGTGTGATGGCCGCTTAGTACTGAGTTTGAGCAAGACTTTCTGACCACAGAAAGATAAAACATCATAATAAAAAACAGCCTTTGTCCACACCCAAACCGGCAGCCGCGAGGTCGCCGGTTTTTTCTTGCTACCTGAACTGTGCTGGCGTAAAATCGACCAGCTAAAGTTGCATGGATAAAGTGATGAAACATAACACGCTCGTGAAATCTGCATTATTGCTGTTGCCATTGGCAATCGCTTTTGCTGCTTCGCAGTGGACAGGAACTGAGACTGTAGTTGCCAGCTGTCAGCAGCAGCGTGTCATCACTGATTCAGGCCTAGAAAGCCTGCAATTGCAATGTACCCATACCCCACAACAAAGCTGGTTAGGCTGGGCTCAAGGGCAAAGCCGCTCCACACAATTCCATTTTATTGATTTACTGGAATTACTGAACCGGCTGCATAGCCAGCAAGAAACCAAATAGCAGATCAACAGACTGATGACAGGCCATAAGCCCGGACTCAGACAAATCCTCAAAGCTGTATGCGGCGCCTTCATTGGCGTGCAATCCGAACAACAACGTCAGCAGGACTTCCAGGCGCAGAGCCCTTTACCTTACATCATTGCCGGTGTGGTTTTGACCTTGTTATTTGTACTGGGGCTGGCGCTGATAGTCCGGCTGGTTCTGGCCTGAATTGTCACTTCTGCCGGTAGATGGCAAATAATTCGGCAACTTTACCGCGACTACTGCCTTTCTGACTGATGGAACGGCCAACCTGAATCGAATCCAACTCTGCGCCGGCATAAATTTTTCGGGTCAGCGGTGTGTCATGATTACTAATCACTACGGTATGGCCCGCGGCCTGCGCCGCTTCAGCCAGATTTGCCAGCTCAGCCTGATCATCAAAAGTGAAACTGTTTTTGGCATAAGAAGTAAAACTGGCCGTTTTAGACAAGGGCACATAAGGCGGATCGCAATAAATCACTGTCGGCGGCTTTGGCAGCCGGGCAAAAAGTTCCGGATAACTCAGACAAGTGAACTCTGCTTTTTGCGCTTTTTCAGCAAAGCGCCACAACTCTGCTTCCGGAAAATACGGCTTTTTGTATTTACCAAAAGGCACGTTAAACAAACCGGACTGGTTATAGCGGCAAAGACCATTAAAACAATGCCGATTCAGATACAAAAACAACAGCGAACGCTCGAGCGGATCCACACTTTGATTAAACTGCTGACGCAATTGCAGGTAACGTTCTTTATCGTTATTTTGTGCGCTGAAAAACTGCTGGGCAGCCCGGATCAACATATCAGGCTTGTTTTGCAACAAACGGTACAGGCCAATTAAATCAGCGTTGATGTCATTGAGCAGATAGGCCGGATAATCCGTATTCAGAAAGACTGAACCGGCGCCGACAAATGGCTCGACCAGCAGGTCACCGGTTGGCAAATGCTGGCGAATAGCTTCCGCCAGATTGTATTTGCCACCCGCCCATTTCAGGAACGCCCGTTGTTTGACAATTTTTACGGCTTTAGTCAACGCAGCTACCCACTAATTAGTACTGATTTCACTGTGGATATCACTGAGCGGCTTGGCAAAGCCCTGCTGCAATGGTGCCGGCAGCTGTGCCGCATGCTGCTTGGCGGCAGCCGCATCAGCAAAAGGTGCCATCACCACCACTAACTGACGTTTACCGTCTTTACTGCGTTCATAGGTGTAAGTTTGCAGTTGACTGTAGCTCTGGCGGAAACTCTGTAACGCACTGTCGTTGGAAAAAACCACCAGCTGTAACGCGTATTGTGTGCCTGACAACGACAAAAGCTCAGACTCTGCATAACGATAACCGCCGGTCGGTTTGCTCGTCGTTACTGCAGTTGTCGTTTGTAGCTCTTTTGATGCTTCAGCAGCTAAATCCTCTTCTGGCTCGTTTACTGCCAGCTTTGGCGCAGCAGCTGAAGCAGTCTCCGCCGCCATTTCAGCTTCTACTGTCGCTTCAGCAGGCAACACAGTAGTTGGCGTGGTCGTGTCGGCACTAATTTCGGCGGCCAGGTCTTCTGACTCAGTTTGGCTTTGCCCTGGTTTTTCGCCCTGTCCCTGGCCCGCGGTGCCTGTTGGCATTGCAGAATCAGCCAGCAGTTCTTGCGAAGCAGTCCCGGCATCGGGTTCAACCACAGTGTCTTGCTGAATGGTTGGCTCAGCCCCGGTGTTCGCAGGTGACGCTGTCGGTTCAGCAGCAGCCGTGCTGACATTTTGTTCAGTGAAATCGACCGGTTTTTCCAGCCCTTTCACCTGAGCGGTACCGCGCTCCGCTTTTTCCAGTTGATTCACTAACTGTTCAACCACCGCTTTTTCCGCCGGAGGCGGCGGCGGAGCTTCTTTGACATTAGCAACGACCGTAGCAACTTCCTGCTCTTCAGGCAGATAAGTCAGAGTCCCGATCCCAGTCCCTTGCTGTAACTGACGTTCAGTCCAGAACCAAAACACCACAACACCAACGATAATCGCCATCCCGACGGTAAACACCCACAAAGGGCCGGCGATTGAAGCAGTTTGCACTGTGGTATGGGTTGGCCGGGCGGCCTTTGCCGTCAGTTGTGGATTGAGCAGCACATGCAAATTGCCTTGCGCCTGTGCCAACCGTTCGGCAATAGTCAGGGTACTGAAGGCAGTATCGGCCAGCAGAATCTCGGCATCTTCCATCGTCACAGGTGCCAGTGGCAGATTCAGTTCAGCATGAGCGTCAGCCTGTTCCGCAGCTGCAATCACCAGGCATGGCACATCGGCGAGTTCCGCCCATAATTCCGGCGGTAAATCATCGGCCTGATCAAGAATTAAAGCCAGCGGCTGCCGGCTTTCGCGATCACCAATCAGACTCAGTAAGGGCTTATCTGTGACGATGCCATGGCCAAACCATTGTTCCAGCAAATGTTGACGGATTTTACCGGCGCTGAGCTCAGGTTCAACCTTTAACAACGCCAGATTAAATTCATCGGACAATAAATCAGCGATCGCCAGCGTCAGGGTCGATTTACCTGAACCCGGTCCGCCAACCAGATAAATTAACTGATAAGGATTAAATTCAAGCTGGAATACCAGCCGCTCCAGCCATTGACGCTGCGAAGGTAATAAGCCCTGCAACGTCGCCAGTTTTTGATGTAAATCAGCCATGTAAGGTGCCAAATACCTGAATTAATTCTTGTTCTGTCACGTCATCGACGATGATGGCACGTCCGGGTTGCTGCAACAAGATAAAGCGCATCTGGCCGGCTTTGACTTTTTTATCGGTTTTCATATAAGGCAGGAAATCAGCAATTGTCATGCCCACTGGCGGACTGACCGGTAACTGAGCTGCTACTAATAAATCGTGGATACGGGTTACATCTTCTGCTGAGATCCAGCCCCGTGCCGCCGACAGTTTTGCCGCCATCAACATTCCAACCGCAACAGCCTCGCCATGCAACCAGTTACCGTAACCCAGCCAGGCTTCAATGGCATGGCCAAAAGTGTGGCCCAGATTCAGTAACGCACGCTCGCCTTGTTCAGTTTCATCCCGGCTGACAATATCCGCTTTCATCTGACAGCAATGGCGGATCATCTGACTGAGCGCCGGTTCCTGCTTCGCCTGAATTTCCCCCTGATGCTGGCTTAGCCATTGCAGAAAGTCAGCATCCCCAAGCAAACCGTATTTAATGACCTCAGCCATGCCGGCAGCGAATTCACGCGCCGGCAAAGTCTGCAGCATGTCAGTATCAATCAGCACGGCTTGCGGCTGATTAAAAGCACCAATCATGTTTTTGCCGAGAGGATGATTGACGGCGGTTTTACCGCCGACTGAGGAGTCCACCTGGGATAATAAAGTGGTCGGAATTTGCAGAAATGCAGTACCCCGCTGATAACAGGCGGCAACAAAGCCGGTCAGGTCACCAATCACACCGCCGCCTAAGGCAACCAGCAAACCATCGCGGGGGAATTTTTGTTGCAGTAAAAATGAACAGACCTGTTCAAAAGATGCCAGCGTTTTATAAGCTTCGCCATCGGGCAGCAGTAATTCGCTGACTTCAGCATGGCCAAACAAAGCGCGGACTTTGTCCAGATACAAACCAGCGACCAGCGGATTAGAAATCACTGCTACTTTTTTGTATTGCCACAATGTGGTGAATTCGGGCTGCTCAGCGGCGCTTTGACACAGCGCCGGAGCAATCAGGATGGGATAACTGCGCAGACCAAGTTGAACCGCAACTTTTTCCATCGCCAGCTCCCTTTCTGTAATTAAAAACCCAGTTGTTCGACGATTTGGTTTGCGACAGCGCGGGCGCTTTGCTCGTCAGTGCGGATAGTGAAATCAGCGATTTCTTCGTACAGTGGATTACGTTCTGCTGCCAGACGCTCCAGTACATGTTTTGGTGCTTCTTCGGTTTGTAGTAACGGGCGGCGTTTATCACGCTGCGTGCGTGCTACCTGTTTCTCGATAGGAGTTTCCAGATACACCACGATACCGCGGGCGGACAGACGATTACGGGTTTCACGGCTCAGTACAGAGCCCCCACCGGTTGCCAGCACAATGCCCTGCATGCCTGTTAAGTCTTCAATGACGTTTTCTTCACGCACCCGGAAGCCAGCCTCACCTTCGAGATCAAAAACCCAGGCTATATCTGCGCCGGTGCGACGTTCGATTTCCTGATCCGAATCATAGAATTCAAGGTGCAGCATTTCTGCTAAGTGACGGCCAATGGTACTTTTTCCTGCGCCCATTGGGCCAACGAGGAAGATATTGCGTTTCTCTGCCATATGTCGTAATGCTAATTCAGCTAACTCAAGAGGGTTGATGTCAGGACCAAAAAGCTCCCGTGAAAATTTTAAGCGCTGAATTATGGCAGTATTGGCGCGCCCTTCGCAAGCTAAAATTCAAAAGGGACAGGCTTTTGCCTGTCCCTTGTGCTGTCTTGCCGGCCCTTTGGGCTATTAACGGTTTTCGTTAATGATTTTTGGCGTGACGAAAATCAGCAGTTCTTTTTTCTCAGTTTTATCTAGCGAACGGCGGAACAACACACCAGCGTACGGAATATCGCCAAGTACCGGAATTTTCGATACGGTATTGATGGTTTGCTGCTGATAAATACCGCCCAGCACGATAGTTTCGCCATTGTCCACCAGCACTTGTGTGGTGATACGCTGGGTATCAATCGCCACCGCATTACCGGTTGGTGTTTGCACCACTTTGCCTTCAGTATCCTGCGTCACGGTCAGGTCGAGGATAATTTTATTGTCTGGCGTGACCTGCGGCGTCACTTCAAGACTTAACACTGCCTTTTTAAATTCAACAGTGGTGGCACCGCTGGAAGCTGCCTGCACGTAAGGAATTTCCACACCCTGTTCAATACGGGCTTTTTTCTGGTTAGCTGTAGAAATACGTGGTGATGCCACGATTTCTGCTTTGTTCTCCACTTCCAGCGCCGACAGTTCGAGGTCAATCAAGGTGCCATCGCCAAGCTTGGAAATATGGAAGCCAATTTTGCCGGCACCATCAGTACTGACCGGCAGATTAACGTTATAACGGCTGTCCAGCGCAGGGATATTACCATTAGCCAAAGATTCTGCTGCGGCTGCAGTACCTGATACCGCTTTGGTCAACTGCTGGTCACTGAAGCCCCAGCGAATCCCCAATTCTTCCGCCACGCTGTCTTTAACCGTGACCATGCGGGATTCAATCAGCACCTGTTTCACCGGCACGTCCAGCCGTTCAACCAACCGGCGTACGTTTTCAATGGCTTTGGCAGTGTCTTTTAACAGGATTGTATTGGTGCGTTCATCCACCGATACATTCCCGCGTGGAGATAACAGCGATGTATCTTTGCCGTCCAGCAGCTTGGCCAAATCCGCCGCTTTGGCATAATTCACAGAAATAAATTCAGAATACAACGCTTCTAACTCTTCGACTTTTTGCCGCGCCTGCAGCTCTTTGGCTTCGCGCTCCGCCAGTTCGTCAGTCGGTGCCACCATCAGGATGTTGCCGTCCATGCGTTTATCCAAACCACGCACTTTTAAGACTATGTCCAGTGCCTGGTCCCACGGAGTACCGTCGAGCCGCAAAGTGACATTGCCACTGACTGAATCGCTGGTGACCAGGTTAAAGCCGTTATAGTCAGCGATGATTTGCAGCACGGTCCGTACCGGAATGTCCTGGAAGTTCAGTGAAATGGCTTTGCCTTTATAATCTTTGCCGCCCTGCATAAAGCTGCCTGCATTCGCGTCTTTTTCCACGCTCAGGCTGAAAATATTATCTACCTGCTGATAAGCAAAGGTAAATGCCGCAGTAGGCTCAATCACCAGGCGGGTGATCACGCCGTCTTTAAAGGTTTCAATACCTTTGACTACAGTGCCAAAGTCCAGCACGTCCAGCTGATAAAGCAAGTCATCGCCGATGTCGGTGTTGTGAAACTCAACAACAATTTTGCCGAGGTTTTCGCGGACATCCACGGCTGCCGAGCTGTCTTTCAGGAACACCAATACTTTGCCTTCGCCTTTTTCACCACGGCGAAAATCGATGGCCTGCACTTTATTGATATAAGCGTTTGCATCCGGTTTGGCTTTGCTGACTGAGCTGTCGCTGACCTGCAAATAAAAAGTGTTGCCTTCCATCCGGGTTTTATACAACTTCAGATGTTCCAGGAATACCGAGGTCTTAATACCTTTTTGCCAGAATTCAGTACGGGCATTTTTTACGCCGGCTTTGTCGATAGTGACATCGGTCAGCTTTTCTTCAAACTCGGCTTCCGGGAACACGAGTTCAATCCGCGACGGTTCATTATAAATCTGTACTTCCGGCGCGCTGCCCAGCGCTTCGTCAAACACAAATTCAATTTCCGTTTCACCGGTGCTAAGTGGTGAATACCTGACGTCATACAGAAGTGGAGCTGCCGTTGCGGAGCCAAGACTCAGCAAAGCGCATCCAAGCGCTATCCGGCACCAGGCTGATCGTTGTTTTTTCATATTTGTTAGTTGATCCATATGATGCTCACACCTTATTTGCGCGCTGCGGCATTGGGGTCGGCCATTTGCATGGTCGTCGTCCGCTCTTTCCAGCAGCCGGCGCCGTCCGGGATTAATTCAATTAATTCAATCTGGTTAGGATCGACCTGAATGATCCGTCCGTGAAATAAACCAATGTAGTTATTTTTGCTGACTCTGTGCAAGGTTTTATCAGCTGCTTCGATCAGCGCCCAGACATCCTGGCCGTCACCCAGGGTGCCGCGCATCGCCAGATTATCCAAAGCAAATTTTTCCAGTGGCTCTTTTCGACGCGCCGGATCCGGACTCAGACAGCCCTGCGACTGTGAGAATTGTTCCTGCACCGCCTCTGGACGCGGAGCACTGAACGGGCTGCGTGCATTCGCCGACTGATAGCTGATATGTACAAAAGGTTTGGCCTTTGGCAACGGTGGAATACCCGCCGGTGTATTGGCCTTCACCGATTCCATAAACTGTTGAATGTCAGTGAGCGAGTCATTACAACCCTGCAACAGGGTCAATGCGGCAGTCAGTGCCAGAACCCGGCCGGTTTGACGACTCATGGCGCCTCCTTATACCGGTATGTTTTGGCAACAACGTTAAAAACCAGCCGATCGTCTTTGTCGGTGGTCACTGAAAAGTCATGGAGCGACACAATACGTGGCAATTTGGCCACTTCACTGACGAAGTTACCAAACTGATGGTAATCGCCGACCACATCAATCTGAATCGGCAGTTCAGTATAAAAATCTTTTTCGATTTCCGGCATCCAGTTGATGCGGACAAAAGTCAGGCCGGTTGAAGTACCGGCGTAGGTAATGTCGTCCAACAAACCAGGGGTTTCATGGGTAGCCGGTAACTGCTTTAACAGGTAGGAGAAAGTTTCTTCCATCTCAACCATCTGTTGTTTATACAGCTCTAAATTCACTGCTGCGGCATACTTGGAGCGGTAAATCTGACGCAGCTCCTGCTCACGCGCTTCAGCTGCCTGCAATGTGGTAATTTTTTCATCGACCAGCAAAAAATAGCTGAGTACCGCAACTAAAATACTGAACACCACAATCATCATGGTTTTGGCAAACGGCGGCCAGGAACCTATGTTGGCTAAATCCAGATTATTCAGCTCTTCCAGATTAATATTCAGGCTCATTTTGTGCCTCCCGCTGCTGGTTTCGGCTGATTAGATGCGCCTTGAACTGCTTCGAAACCTTTCACCATCAGGTGCATTTTAAAATCACTGAGCAGCTGGGTATCATCTTTGCCAGCTTCAATAAATTCCAGCAGTGGCGACGTCAGTAACTCTGACGCCTCAACGGACCTGATCATGTTGGATAACCGGTTGTTGGATTCACTTTTACCCACCAGTAATAAAGATGGGCCTTTTTTTTCCAGATTAGTCAGATAAACGCCGGCCGGAGTGACTTTGGCGATTTCGTCCATAATTTGTGTGCCAAGATTCCGGCTGCTTTGTAACTGGGCAATCAGTTCAATCCGCTTTTGCAGATTCTTTTTCTTTTCGTCCAGTTGTTTAATTTCGGCAATACGTTGGTCAAGTATGGCAATTTCACCCTGCAGGTAGTTATTGCGACCATCCTGACCTTCAATCATCGAGCTATAGACTGCACTGATAGTAAAAACCAACAAAAAACTACCGACACAGGCGGCAGTCATTGTGGTCATAAAACGAGCTTGTTGTTGTTTTTTCTGGGCTTCGCGCCAGGGCAGCAGGTTCAGATATGCCATGATGAGAAACTCCGCATCGCCAGGCCACAAGCCACCATTAATTGCGGTGCCAGTTGCATCAGTTGTTGCCGGTCCACCGCAGACCCAACTTCCATGTGCTGGAACGGATTCGCCACAACAGTGTGAATGCCCAATTCTTCGGTCAACAGTTTGTCGATACCTTCAATCAAGGCAGTACCGCCTGAAACAATCAGATAGTCAATGCTCTCCCGACCCGAAGTAGTCAGATACATTTGAATGCCACGGCGCACCTGCTGCAAAATCATAGTCTGGAAGGGTGCCAGCACTTCAAAAGTGTAAGTCGGCGGTAAGTCGTTCGTGACTTTAGCCTGCTCAGCTTCTTCGTAAGTTTTACCGTAATAGGAAATGATGCTGCGGGTATATTGCTCCCCGCCAAACATCTGGTCACGGGTATAATGAGTTTTGCCGCCTTCCAGAATACTCATCAGTGTCATAGTGGCGCCGATGTCGACGACAGCAATCAGCTTTTCATGCGCATCGGGTGGTAACTGCTGAAAACACAATTCAGCAGCGCGGCTGAGGCAATAAGATTCTACGTCCACTACTTTAGTCGCGAAGTTGCCTGCATCCAGCGCTGACACCCGGCTTTGCACACTTTCGGTCCGGGCAGCACTCAGTAACACATTCACTTTGGAAGGATCGTTGACGTTTAGATCCAGTTTCTCAAAGTCCATGCTGACTTCGCTGAGTGGGTAAGGGATCAGGCTGTCTGCTTCTACTTCAATCTGACTGGCTAACTCGTCATCCGACAGACTGGCGTCCATAAAAATCACTTTAGTGATGACGGTAGAACCAGAGACGGCAGTGGCGGCAAACTTGATATTTTTCGGAATTTTTTTGCGGATTTTGGCGATAACAGTGCCGACGGCTTCGATATCCTGGATCTCGCGGTCCGTCATCGAACCTTTAATCATAGGTTCTATTGCCAAGGCTTCTACTTTATAATGCTCGCCATGTTGGCTCAGCAAAATAGCCTTAACGGTATGAGCGCCAATGTCGACGCCCAGGATTAATTGATTTTTCGTACGAAACAACCGGTTTATCATAGCGTCCTGCAGCCGTCTCAAACTTATGATTATTATGTTTTCGCCGTGGCGTGCGTTGTTTTTGCACCAGAAACAAT
>Ga0247724_1000357_pt1 | contig 11154 bp, 22 predicted proteins | sample OKSTACKMC2E_FD_182776 | JGI IMG/M metagenome (GOLD analysis project Ga0247724, IMG submission 182776) | Subsurface sediment microbial communities from gas well in Oklahoma, United States - OK STACK MC-2-E | ecosystem: Environmental > Terrestrial > Deep subsurface > Rock core/Sediment | place... | reverse complement strand
CGGCAGGCCAGGGCGGCGGCGCGTCGGGGGGCTGGTAACCCATGAAGACCGAACACCTGTATTTGATGGCTGGCGGCGTAGTGCTGGCGGCTGTCATCTATGCCAGCACGCGGCCCAAGGGCTGGGCCGGTGATCTGGCGTGGACCGTGGGGGGCACGGCCGTGGACATGGCGGACGGCCTGATTGGCGGCGCTGTGGTGGGCGTGGGCCAGTTGGTGGGCATTCCGGCCACCAACATGAACGAGTGCGAAAAAGCAAAAGCGGAGGGGCGCACCTGGGATGCATCGTTTGCATGCCCTGCGGGCGACTTCATCAAATACCTGTGGAACTGAGAGAGGGCGGGACTATGAAATTTATTCTTGATCGACTGCGCGAGCCGTCCACCTGGGCGGGCGTGTCGGCCCTGGGGCTGGTGTTTGGCCTGCCTCCGGGCCTGATTGATGCCGTGGCACAAGTGGTCATGGGCGTGGGTGGTGTTGCGGCCATCGTCATGAAAGACAAGGCGGGCGAGTGATGGATGCGGATTTGGCCCGCTTCATCTTGGCAGCGTTTGCCGTGTACGGCGGCATCCGCTGGGATTTGGCGTGGATGCGGGCAAAGCTCACATCACACGAAAAGCGTTTAACTCAACTGGAGGGCAAGCACCATGGCAACGAAGCGCAAGCGTAAGACACCCGCACGCGACACCAAAGGCCGCTTCAAAAAGAAGCGTTGACCAGTCGCAGGGGTTCGTGGGGAACGGAAAAGGCACCTTCGGGTGCCTTTTTTGCGGCAATTTCGCGCAGTGTTGTATTTTCTTTTCTGAGCATATCAGTCAGGCTTTTTTGCATCTGGTACCCGTTGTAGAGCTCGCAGTAAAGCACCGACTGGCCGTAACTGGATAACCAGAAAAGTGCCAGCAAAGCCGGCCGTGGCGCGTCGTTTTTGGCCTTCCATGCGTACACCGTGCGGGCGTTGACGCCAAGATATTTGGCGATTTGTGAGGCGTGCGGGTTGCCAAGGTCACGCAAAATGGTGTGAAGGTCTGGTAAGTGTCTGGGGGCTAGATTTCTCATGGCTGCAGGCAAAGGTCGCCATCAGAAAACAGAACGTCGAGAGTGCGCAAGCACTGCGAAATCAGCCAGGATAAAAATACACAATGTATAGCTTGTTCAGTCTTGATAGAAGGCATATCAGACTGACCGCTAGCGCCTGCTGCGTAAGCGTCATCAGCTACCAAAGTTGTAGTGCCTGCGACTGCAATTAACGCAGCGGCCACGCCTGGAGAGGCCATTTGCAGCCGCTCCGCAACCATCTCCCACAAGCTTCGCGCTTCCTCTGTTTTGCTGCGCTGTGCCTGCATGTGCGCGGCCAGCACCAGGGGGTCAATACCGGCCGCTTCGGCCAGGATTTGGCACATCTTTTCGTCTGGATGTGAGCGGCCTTTGCGCCAGCCGCTGACGTTTTGCGGGCTAAGTCCAAACGCCTTGCAGACGGCGTAATCCGATTTCAAAGAATGACGCTCTTTGATGCGGTCTAGGACATTTTCAAACGACAAATTTTGCATAGCAGGCTCCTGGGGGGAATGTCAATGTAGTTCGTGATCTGACGCTCTACAAGTTCGAGGGTCTTTCAATATACGAGCCTCTCGAAGTACATTTCGACTGCCAGCGGGGAGTGGTCAGCCGAACTGTTTTGCCGTTCCCCTACGTTGCCCACGTCGCACACCCCGCTGGCCCCTTCGTGCGGAAGGGCAGGGGACGGCGAAATGGGGAAAAGACGTGCACTACCGAGTAATTCCGACGCAATTTGCAGTGGCCTATCAGGACCGGCATGGAAACTGGGTGGCCGTGTCTGAGGGCTGCAGCGCTGCAGCGGCCCAGCAGCATGCCGCCAAGCTGAATGCAGCCTGGGCCACCGAGCAGGCCAGGACGGCCGCGCCATCGCAGCGCCTTGTGCCGCCTGCCCAGCGCCGGCCGGTGCGCTATTTCACGGATGACGCGCATGCATGAGGTAGCTGCACTTTTCGTGCGCCGTGGGACGCCCTATGCGGGGCTGGGCTGCGATTGCTACGACATGAAACGCGATGCACTGACGTGGCAAGGTGGGATGCCTGGAGTTTTCCATCCACCGTGCAGAGCATGGGGCCAGCTGGCGCATTTTGCAAAACCACGAGAAGGGGAGCGCGAGTTGGCCTTGTGGGCCATGGAGCAGTGCCGAAAGTGGGGCGGGGTGGTCGAGCATCCTTTTGCATCTGGTCTATGGAATGAGTCGGGGTGTATCGGATTCGGTCTTCGCGACAGATTCGGTGGCGTATTGGTGCCAGTTTTGCAAAGCTGGTGGGGCCATAGGGCACCAAAGAAAACATGTCTTTACATCGTAGGGCCTGTGCCTGAGTTGCCATTTGATGGCGCTATGGCGGAGGGCCGTGTCGAAAGAATGGGTAAGGCCGAGCGCGAAAGAACGCCGGCTCAGTTTGCCGAATTTCTTGTTGGGGTGGCAAGGTCATGCGCTATGCGAGGTTGACCCCTGACGCCACATGGGCGGCGGGCCTTGTGGCCGGTCTGCCTGCAAAGTGGGAGCGACGTTTGCTGAGCCGCTGGGAGCGGCTGCGCACACCACGTGCCAAGACGTTGCGGGCCGAGCAGGAGGCGAGATTCAATGCCAACACGTTCATACGGCGCACCACAGCTGCGCTCGAGCGTGTGCGCGTTCCGCTGGATGCTTCGGATTCCACCATCTGCGATTCAGCCGAACGCATGGCGCTGCGCTGTGCGGAGTTGGCCACGCTGTTCCATGAGCCTTGCGCGTTGCGTGCGGCCATGGAACGCATGTGCCAGGCGCACGGCGTGCAGCCCCCCGGTGAGAGGGTGGAGTTTGGCCCGGCCGTGGCGCGCATGACGGAGGCGGGTTGGTGGCGGCGCAAGCTGCGCGAGCACCACGGCCAGACGCTGGAGGGCGCGGCGCTGGCCCTGGGCTATGTGCACAAGAATGCCGAGATTTATTGCAGCAATGAGGCGGTGTACCTGGACCAGCAGCGGGAGGTGCGAAGCGCGGCCATGATGGAGGCCACAGAGGCGCGCAACGAACTGGGCGAGGTGTTTACGCTGGCCGAGCTGGCGGCAAAGAGTACGGCGAACAAGGCCATTCGCCGGGCCGAGTTGATGACGCGTATTGCTGGGTTCGAGCGGATTGCGGGTGCTTATGACCACCAGGGCATTTTTGTGACCCTGACGTGCCCCAGTCGCATGCACCAGTGGCGCACGGTAGGGGAGCGCAAGACAGAGCCGAACCCGCGCTATGACGGATACAGCACGCCCAAGACTTCGCAGGCGTATCTGGCGAACGTGTGGAAGCTGATAAGGGCGTGCCTGCACCGTGAAGGCATTTTTCAGTATGGGTTCCGGGTGGCAGAGCCAAACCATGACGGCACGCCGCACTGGCACCTGCTGGTGTTTGTGGAGCGTGAGCACATCGAACGCTTTCAGGCCATTTTTTGGGAATACGCACTGCGCGACAGCCCGGACGAGCCAGGTGCAAAAAATCACCGCATCAAGGTGGAGCTCATGCACCCCGAAAAGGGCACGGCATCGGGCTACATCGCCAAGTACATCGCCAAAAACATAGACGGCTATCACGTCGGTTACGACCTGTATGGGAACCCAGCCATTGAGGTGAGCCAGCGCGTGCAGGCCTGGGCGCGGACATGGCGCATTCGCCAGTTCCAGCAGGTCGGCGGGCCAGCGGTGGGGCCATGGCGTGAGCTGCGCCGGGTCGAGGTGCTGCCAGACGGTGCCCCTGAGCATCTGGTCAAAGCACACAACGCAGTCAACAAGGTGGCCGTGATCGAAGGCCGTGGGCATGCGTCGGTGGCGTGGGACCACTACTGCGAGGCGCAGGGCGGCGTGTTCTGCGGGCGTGATTACCGCATCAAGCTGGATATGCAACCACAGGAAGGGCTGAACCGCTATGGCGAAGAAAAACCGAAGCGCCCCGTTGGCGTATGTACGGCCGGTGTCGAGTACGTCACCCCGGAATGGATGCGCCACATGCCGGGCGCTGTGGGCTGCATGGAGCGCCATGTTTGGTGGGAAGTCGCCAGCAAGCGGCACCGGTGGGAAATCGTAGGGCGGAAGTCGGGTGTTCAAAGCGCGCATCGCGCGCCTTGGACTCGTGTCAATAACTGTACGGAGGGTGGGAAAAGTGGAAGCAATGCAGAAGGTGGAAGCGGCGGAAAAGGCCTGGGAGGGGGCGCCGGCCCACGTCAAGGTCATGGCCGGGGCGTATATCCGGCCAGTGTTGGAAGCGCTGCGGGCGCTGGCTGGGTCGAGCTGCCCTTCGGCGGCTGGCGAGAAGGTGACGCCGGATGGCTGCAAGGGTCTGAGCTGCTGCAGTGGAAAAAGCAGCACCTGCATGGCCCGTGGCTGTCAGCTGGAGCAGTGCGGGGGCCAGTGTTCCGCATCGGCGGGCAGTTCGTCCAAAACGGGCGCGTCATCGGGCCAGCCGGTGGCGGCGTGGCCGTTCCAGGGGGCCTGAGCCATGCAGGACAAGTTCCGAGTGCATGACGTGGCCTGTATCCGTACCGGCAAATATGCGGGGCTGATGGGTACGGTAACGGAAACAAGGGATGCGGTGGGCGTGCGGTGGCCTACGTTGTGCGTGGTTCAAACGCATGTGCGCGTGAAGGTGGAGGGCATGCGCGATGACAAGCCGGTGAACGCGCATGTGTGGTTGAAACGGTCGGCAGTGGAGAGGAAAAGCAATGGCTAGGGCAAAAAATCTGGTGGGGCTGTGCACATGCCCGGAATGTGCATTCGATGAGGCGGAAGTCAAAAAGACCAAGGCCGGGCTGGCATACCGCTGGTGCCCGGAGTGCAACGCCCAATATTTCCCGCGCTGTGAAAGCACATCCACGCGCCTGATCGGCAAGTGCCACACGCTGGCCGAACCGGTACCGGATGCAGAGCCAGCGGCGCAGCCGGTGGCGAAAACCCCGGCCATGGCCCCAGCGCCGGTACCGGAGCCGAAGCCAGCGCCAAAGGCTGCCAAGCCTGGGCCGTTTGATTTCCTGTTGAAGGGGGCCACAGCATGAACGGACTGAAACCAACCAGCACCGACAGCCAGGCGGTCGAGCAGCACCTGGGCAGCACCGAGCAGGCGGCGGACCTGTCGGCGCTGCAGGCCATGGCCGGGGAGGGTGTGCAGCCCGTGGGCGAGACGCAGGAAGTGGCGGCGGCGGTGCCTGACCTAGCCGGCGAGATAGCGGGGCTTGTCACGGCGGCGGTCGGCATGCTGGCGCCCATGTTCCCCAGCCTGCCGGGCATCTACACGCCACAGGCCACACAGGCCGCTGCGCAGGCCGTGGCCGGCGTCTGCCGCAAGCATGGATGGCTGCAGGACGGCATGATGGGCCGCTGGGGAGAGGAAATCGCCTGCGCGGTCATCGTCGGCCCGCTGGCCTTCGCCACCTATCAGGGGGTGCAGGCTGACATGGCGGCACGCAAGCCTGCCGAGCCAAAGCCAGGCGCGATAGCGTTTGACCAGCCGGTGGCCGTGGACGCATCCATGGCGCCAGGTGCCAAAACCGTGAGCGTGGGGGTGCCTGCGTGAAGACGGTGGACGGTCGCCTGTACGTGGTGGCCGGGGCTTCGCGTTCCGGCAAAACCGCGTGGACGAAAAAGCGGGTGTCCCGAGCGCGGCGCGTGTGGGCCTGGGACCCCGAAGCCCAGTGGTGCGAGCTGCCAGGGTGGCGCAAGGTCACGGACCGGGGCCAGCTCCTGGCGCTGGCACAGTCTGCAGGGCCGCAGAAGGTGGCCTTCGTGGCCGGTGGTGATCTGAAAGACGCGTTCGACTTCTGGGCGGCCTGCGTCATGTACGCCGGCCGCTACGTGGGCCCGCTGGATGCCATCGCGGAAGAACTGGCGGACGTGACCACGCCCAGCAAGGCCCCCGGAAACTGGGGCATCCTGATTCGCCGGGGCCTGAAACGCGGCATCAGCCTGTACTGCATCAGTCAGCGATGGTCGGAGGCCGACAAGACGGCCGTGGGTAATGCGTCTGACTTCGTGATCTTCCGGCAGGCCAGCGGGGACGATGTGCGCTATCTGGCACGCAAAACGCGGGTGCCGGAGGCGCATATCGAGGCCCTGGTGCCGTTGCAGTTCGTCCACATGGATGCCCTTACCGGGAATATTTCAGCCGCAAAACTGCGGTTTTGATGCTGGTTTGAGTACGGGAACGGGAACGGATACAGCGCCTGGTCGGGCGCTGTTTCTTTTTGCACAGTGCAGCTTTGCGAGGGCCGGGGGGCTTTCTTAAATGTGCAACTGTTCCAAGGGAAATCTGATGGATTCCAACCAACTTACCAAACTGGCAATTGCCGGTGGCATCCTGTTTGCGGCCTACAAGTTCGGCGGCAAATACGGTGCAGCCGGTGCCATCGCTGTGGGCGCCGTGATCGTCGCCAAGCGCGTGCCCTACGTCAACGAAGTGATCTAAGGGGACGCCATGAGCTTGGGCAAACTCTACCGCTACGGCCTGCCGTTCTCCAACGTGGTGCCCACCGGCACCGCCACCAACAACGTTACGCCGGGCCGCACGCTGGAATCGCTGCGCCTGCGCTTGGGCGGCACGGCGCTGACCAAGGCCATGCTGCAAAAGATCAAGATCAAGGCCAACGGCAAGGTCATCATCGAAGGCAGCGGCAACCAGCTTTCGGCGCTGCAGGCATACCGTGGTCTGCCTGTGGATGCGGCCTTTCTGGATGTGGCGTTCGCCGATTTCTCGCTGAACAATGAGTTCGACCGCATGGTGGGTGCGTTCGACACCTCCGTGGGCATCAGCAACATCACCACCGAGGTGGAAATCAACGGTGCCACCGCGCCCACGTTGAAGCCCATCTTGGTCGAATCGGCCCAGCAAAAGGCACGCAGCGGCGAGTACCAAGCGTTCGCCCCGCTGATCTCCAAGGTGCTGAGCTACCCCTACAACACGGCCACGGGCGGCAAGCTGCCGGTCACGGTGCCTTTCGGTCCGCAGTCGGGTTCGATCATCAAGCGCTTGCACATCTTCCACGGTGGTGCCGTCACGGGTGCAACGGTCAAGCTGGACGGCTTGGTGGTCTGGGAAGCCGACAAGGCGGAAAACGAGTTCGAGCAGAAGCAACACGGCCGCGTGCCGCAAGCGAACTGCTTCACCATCGACTTCTGCGTTGACGGTGCCGTGCAGAAGGCCCTGGACACCCGTGGTGCCAAGTCGCTGGAATGGCTGCTGGACCTGTCGGGCGCTGACGCTGGCGAAATCCTGGTCGAGTACCTGGACCCGCTGGGCAACCTGTAAGGGGCTGGCATGGACTGGTCCACATGGGTGCAGGGCGTATCGGGCGGCCTGATCGACAAGTGGGGGTCTGCACAGTTCGTGCAGCCCTACGAGGTGCAGAAGATGCAGATGCAGGCACTGGGCCAGCTTGGCTACTTCAATGAGGGGCAGGCCGGACTGGTGGCGAACCGCAACGGCCTGCAAATTAGCCCCGGCCTGCTGATGATCGGCGGCATTGTGCTGCTGGTTGTGATGATGAAGGACTGAAATTGTCTGCAACCGTCGCAACCGGGCCAGCAGCAGCGGCTGCGGCAATGAATCCCTGGGGGCAGATTGGCGGCATGTTCGCCATGGGCCTGGGGCAAAGCCTGGGCGGGGGGCAGCCAGGCTTCGCCACGGGCACAAATAACAGCCCTCTGGATTCCAGCGGCTGGAACGTCAATTTTGGGGCGGGCCGGATTGATTCCGAGTACTCCAAAAAGGACAGCCAGGCGGGGCAGATGGATGCTTATTTGCCCTATGCGCTGATGTTCGTGGCAGCGATGGTCGTATGGCGAATCACCAAGAAATAAGCATCGCTGCGGGCCCCTGGGGCCAGGACGTGGAGCCGTGGCTGGCGCAAGCGCTGGCAACGGCCACGCTCCAAGAGCTGCGCCACCAGCACGAAGCCGGGGCCGCGCTGTTCCGTGTCATGCACGGGGCGGACGTGGTGGGCGCCTTCTTGCTGCGGGTGGACAGCACCGAGCAGGGGCCACAGGGCGTCATCGTCGCGGCGGCGGCAGAGCTGGCCGGCGTGGACATGATCGCCACGGTGATGCCCGTCATCGAATCGAGATTCCGGGGGGTGCGGTCCATCCGCTACCACACCCAAAAACCGGCCCTGGTGCGCAAGATGGCCCGACTGGGCTACCGGGCACAAGAGGTCATTTGTGTGAAAGAGATTGCATGAGCTACAGCAAGCGTCAGCTTTACGCGGCCGGGGAGCCACTGGGCGACAGCGTGACACGCGCCAAGCTGGGCGGTGGCTACGTCTGTGGCGGCGGTGGTGGCTCCAGCAGCAGCCAGTCGAGCGCCAACTATGACCAGCGCGTGGCTGTGCAGGATGGCATCGGCCTGTCGGCATCCAGCGGCAACACCATCAGCGTGCAAACCGTGGACGCTGAGATCGTGGGCAAAGCGCTGGACAGCGTGAACATCGGCAGCGCCCTGGGCGCGGAAAGCTTCTCCAAGCTGCTGGACGTGCAAAAAGAGATGTTCAACACCAGCCAAGGGCTGATCGGCCAGACGCAAAAGGCCGTGGCCGACGCCTACGGGCAGGCGCAAAACGACAAGGCCGGCACCATCGATAACCGCACCATCATCGTCCTGGCCGTGGCCGGCGCGGCGGCGCTGGTCGCCATGAACCACAAGGGGTAAGCCATGCAGACGCATTCGCAAGTGGTATTAGCTGGCATCCCCTGGCGCCTGCATGGCGAGGGCAGCTACTTTCGGCTGATGGAAAGCGTGGAGGCCGTCAACGTGCGGCTGTTCCGACTGGGCCGCGTCGTCTATGACGCCCAGCGCGTAGAGCCGGGTTTTTACTCCGTGCCAGATGGTGGTTTTGATGCCGTGGAAGTGGCAACCACCGTCAACCCGCAGGCAGTCAAGGTGGCGATTTCGCAGGGGCAGGGCGGTTACGACCGCTATAGCGGCAGCGTGGAGATTTCCACGGGCAAAAGCGTGGTCAACACCGGACTGATCAACGTGGCGGCGGTGGCTACACCATTGCTAGCGGCCGACACCAAGCGCAAGGGCTTTCGGGTGCTCAACAGTGGGGCGAACGTCATCTACCTGGGCGGCGGCGGCGTCAGCCTGGGCAATGGCTGCCTCAAGCTGAATCCGGGAGATTTGTGGGTGGAGAGTGAAGCGCCTGGCGCTGCGTGGTTTGCCGTCGCGGACGGCGGGCCGGGCACGGTCAAGGTGCAGGAATTGTTGGGGTGATGCATGGCGCGTTCTTTCAAGCGGCATGTGGGCCTGAACGGCGTTTACAACGGGGAAAACGAATTTATGGCCGGTGAATCCATCATGTTTAGCGGGCCTGCGGACAAGATTCCGGCAGGCTACCTGATCGAGGACGGCTCGGCGGTGGGCCGTGTGGCCTATGCCACGCTGTTTGCAGCCATCGGCACCACCTACGGTGCTGGCGATGGTGCCACTACGTTCAATCTGCCAGACAGCCGTGGCGAGTTCTGGCGGGGGCTGGATTTGGGGCGCGGCGTGGATGTGGGGCGCGTGCTAGGGGCGGACCAGGGGGATGCTATTCGAAATATCACGGCTAGCGCGACGGCTAGCAATACGTGGGGATTGATTCGGAGTAGCGCAATGATTTCGGGGGCATTTAAGGTGGCGGCAGCCACTGCAGTCGATGACCTAATGGGCGGTGGTGCATTGGACACGCTAGGCCGTGCTCTGGAATTTGATGCGTCATTGGTGGTCCCCACAGCCAACGAAAACCGCCCGCGCAACCTCCCAAAAATCCCGCTGATCAAGTACTGACATGCAGCAAGTCCACCACTACACAGAAAACGGCGGCTTTTACCTGGGCAGCACGCCTGCGCGCATCTCGCCCATGGAGCCCGACAAATACCTAGTGCCGCGCTGCGCAACCCTGGTGGAGCCGCCGGCCGACCTGGAGGGCATGGTGCGCGTGTTCGATGGCACGGCATGGGGCTACCAGGACGCGCCGGCCGAAGCGCCAGCGGGCGAGGGCCAGTAATGCGCCAGGGCGTGCTGCTGATCGCGGCTGCGGCCATCGGCGCGGCGCTGCTGGTGGCGCGCAGGCAAAGCAGCAGCGACGGGCTGGCTTGGTACTGGGGCGACAACCTGGGCCAGGACTACATCAACAACCTGGGCGGCGGCGTGATCGACGGCCTGGACAGCATCGCCGGCAGCGCGTCGGAGCTGTGGGACGAATTCACGGGGGCAATTTTGGGCATTTCCAGCATGAAAAAGGTCACGGCGGCGGACGTGGCGCACCCGAACGTGCAGGCGTTCCTGCGCGTCATTCGCCGCGGCGAAGGCACGGCCGGCGAAAACGGATACCGAACCCTGTTCGGCGGGGGCCTGTTCACGGGCTACGCGGACCATCCACGGGTCAAGGTCAGCAAAAGCGGCTACACGTCCACGGCGGCGGGGGCTTACCAGTTCCTGTCCAGCACCTGGGACGAAACCGCCCGCGTCATGGGCCTGCCCGACTTCACGCCGGCCAGCCAGGACCGGGGCGCGGTGGGTCGCATCATGTACCGGGGTGCCCTGGACGATGTGAAGGCCGGCCGGTTTGAGCAGGCCATCAAGAAGGTGGCCCGCGAGTGGGCCAGCATGCCGGGCAGCCCATACGGTCAGCCCGTCATCAGCATGGCAACGGCGCGCAGCGTCTACAGCACAGCAGGGGGTGCATTCGCATGAAGGGCAAGGAAATAGCAGTCTTGGCGGCGGCCGGCGTGGCCGTCTACATGATTCTCAAGAACGGCAACCTCATGGCAGGCGGCACGGGCGGCAAGTACACGGCCGCAGCCAACCCCTACAGCCCCTGGGCCGGCTACAAGTGGGGTACGTTGAACCTGCCCGGTTACAGCCTGTTCGATGGCGCCATGGATAGCTTGGGTCTGACCAGCACCAACACCGGCTACGGCACCACCGGCAACGGCCTGGGCCTGAAACCCGGCAGCGGCTGGGGTCTGAGCTATGCCGGGCTGACGGCAGGCCAGGGCGGCGGCGCGTCGGGGGGCTGGTAACCCATGAAGACCGAACACCTGTATTTGATGGCTGGCGGCGTAGTGCTGGCGGCTGTCATCTATGCCAGCACGCGGCCCAAGGGCT
>Ga0247724_1000356_pt1 | contig 11185 bp, 8 predicted proteins | sample OKSTACKMC2E_FD_182776 | JGI IMG/M metagenome (GOLD analysis project Ga0247724, IMG submission 182776) | Subsurface sediment microbial communities from gas well in Oklahoma, United States - OK STACK MC-2-E | ecosystem: Environmental > Terrestrial > Deep subsurface > Rock core/Sediment | place... | reverse complement strand
AAGCTGCTCACTGATTTGCTGCCGTAACTGCTGTTGCTGCTGGCGTAAATCTTTGTCGTCGCCGGTGTCCACCTCATTGAGCGCCTGCAGTTGCGCGCGCAACTGCGCTTCTGTTAACTGGGCAAATGGCACTGCACTGACTTCTGCCAACAACACAGTGATATTTTGCCGCCAGGCATCAAGCTGCGCCGATTCCGCGTCGCGCTGCTGCTGACGACGGGCAAAAAATGCATCACAGGCGCTGCGGAATTCGGTCCACAGCTGCTGGTCCAGCTTGCTACCGGCAAAACCAATTTGCTTCCAATGCTGTTGTAACTGTTTCACCTGCTCAACCTGAGGGCCAAGGCCCTCGGTGGCGAACGCAGTCGCCTGGGCAATCAACTGTTGTTTTGCTGTGGCGGCTTGCTGATAGGCCTGTTGTTGCAACTGTTTCAGCGGCGCCAACGCCTCTTTATAAGCCTGTTGTAAAGCGCCAAATTGTTCGCGACCCACAGGGCCGGCTTGTTGCCAGGCTTGTTGTTGCTGTTGCAGCAGGGTATCTAAAGCCCGGCCTAGCGGCGGATTGGCCTGTGCGGCTAATAGGGTATCGATGACAAGCTGGCGACTAATAGCTGCCTGAGCTCTTTGCTGATCTTGTTCAGCATAAAATTCCCGGCACGGTGCAAACGCCTGCTCAGACAATTGATTAAACTGCTGATTCAGCGCTTCATCCAGTTCAGCATCGGCACGCCCTAAAGTGTTCCACTGCGCCCGCGCTTGTTTAATCTGATTGGCTCTGGCACTGATAGAAATCGTCTCATCAGCAATGAGCGCCTGCAGCTCCGCAATCAATGCCTGTTTACGTGGCGTCGCGATATAGGCTTGTAAGTCTGTCAGTTCCGCAATGAGTTCAGCACAAAGCTGCACTTCTTTTTCAAGCTGCGCCTGTTGCGTCGCATTCAGCTGCACCAGATCCTGTTGAATACCTTTCCATAAGCCAAACAACACTTTAAAGCGGCCTTCGCCGTGCAGACGCTTAAACTCCGCGACTTTGCTACGCAGCTGACGTAGCTGTTTTTGTTGTTGGGCTAATAACGGCTCACAATGTTCCCGCCATTGCGTGGCAAGCGCGGTGTAACTATCTGAGAATTGCGCTGGCAGTAAAGCACCGGCGCTACGACTGACCTGCTGCCAGTTTTTTTGCCAGACCTTAAAGCCCTGATATGCCTGTTCGACCTGATCCGCTTGCGGCAATGGCTGCGCGGAAAGTTCTGCTAACAAACGCGCCGCCAGGGCTAATGACTCGGCCAGCTGCGGGATTTGATCCAGTTGCTGTTGCAACTGCGAAATATTTTGTTCCAGTTGACGCTGCGTCTGACCATCCAGCTGTTCAGTACGGATTTGCGCCTGCAGCGTATCTAGCGCCTGTTGCAGGCCACTGGCCGACTCCAGGTCGCCGGACGCCAGCAACTGACCTAAATCGCGCTGCAGCACCTGCAATTGCAGACTAAATTGTTGCAACAGCTTTTGCTGTTGCTGTTGCTGCAGTTGTCTCGCCTGCTCTGCTGCCAAAGCCGCCAGTTTTGGCGCAAACATCGTCTCGGTCAGCTGTACAATCCGCTGATATTTGCTAACGCATTCGCTCGCTTCTTCAGATGGCAATACACTGAGTTCAGGCTCCAGCTGTTGCCACTGCTGCTGCAGTTCCTGCCATTGTTGCTGCGCCACCGCGATATCGGTTTTCTCCCGCACAGCATTGAGACGAGCCAGTAACAGCACCAGCTGTTTTCGCAGCCGCTCCGGCTTCTGTTTTTGCTCCAGCCGGTTGGCGAGTTCGGCCTGTAGTACCGTCTGTAATTCAGGCTCGCAGTGCCGGCTGGCTTTTTCCAGCGCTTTATCGTCGCTAATTAATCCGACTAATTGCTGCTTTTGCTCAAAAGACAACACTGCATCGGACAGCGCGGCTAAGTACAAATCCTGGCGTTGCAGGCGCTGCAACAACAGCAGTTTTAATGCGGCATCAGTTTCATGCACCGCCAGCTTTTCCAACACACTACTGCGGTGACATTCAGCGATAAATTGTTGTTTTAATTGTGCAGAAACCCGGTTATCCAACAACATCTGCACCAGTTGCTGCTCGGCAAACTGGCGTAGGCGTTCAGCCGGCTCATGTTTACTGGCCTGCCACCATAATGAAAACTCGTTCAGGCGTTCCAGCGCTGCCCGGCGCACCGCCTCAGTGCCATCGTTAAATGCCAGCTCGTGCAGGATCTCTTTTTGCTGCGGTGTTTGTTGGTCGAGCTGCGCTATCGCAGCTTGTCGGACAGAAGGATTTTCGTGTTGCCATTTTGGCTTAAACCAGCGCTTAAAGATCATCGTGTGCAAACCTTGCGATTGACTGCTCAGCACTGAATTGTGCTTTCATTTCCGTTTTTGATTTGATCACCATCTGGCCATCGGCGCCGACAGTAAAAGGCTCTGCTGACTTCAGCACGCGCGCCTGATAAGCCATCACCAGCTGCATGCTTTGCTCCTGCTGCTGCGACGTTAAAGGCGTACCGTCTGCCCAACGGCTAGTCGCTACTGCGTCCAGCAGCTTTTGATAGGTGTCAGCCGACATCGCGCTGACCATCGCCATAAAATCCACGTTACGTCCTCTTAAACATCACCATGCGGACTTTGGAAATAATGTAACCGGCAGCCCCCACGGCCATCACCGCATAAGTAAGCCAGGACTGCCAGCTGCCTTCTTCCGGTGCGCGGAAATACCACCAGACAAAACTGCCCAGCAGCAATACCACCGACAACATTGCATGATTGTTGATGCTCTGTGCTAACGCCATGCGTTTATCACGTTGAATTTTTTCAATTTGTTCCGGGGAAACTTCGGCAAGACTGTTGCCACAATGTTGGCAGCTGGCTGCCTTACTGGAGATTTTTTTGCCACAAAACGGGCACGCCACTATCGCCATAATTACCTACCTGAAAAACCCACGGCACTATAAAACAAAAGGCCGGCTTTGCAAACCGGCCCGCTGTGATTATACCCGCGTCAGATCACAACAGATCAATGACCGCCCGCACCGCAATCAGCGTATCATTGCCAAGTTTTTTCGAACGCACATCAGACCAGCCAAACTGCGCATCCGGCAAATTCGCGTTGTCTTTAAATGGCATCTCAAAGGTGTAAGCCAGACACTTAAACTGTTCAGCAACCCAGGTCGAAGCAATGGTCAGATTAGCCTGGCCCGGCGCGTCCAGCTCATAACCGAATTCGGTCTGGAACTCCGGCGTCACTGCCAGCAATGTTTGTTTAAATACTGTTTCTAACTGTGCCATTTTGGCATTGTAAGACGGCACGCCTTCAGCGCCGGCGACAAAGTTGTATGGCAGGTTTTCGTCGCCGTGAATGTCGAGGAACATATCAACGCCGGTCTCGAGCATTTTTTGCCGGACTAAAAAGACTTCAGGGCTTTTTTCCATGGAAGGCGTCTGCCATTCGCGGTTCAGGTTGACACCCGCGGCATTGGTTCGCAGATGACCACGCACGCTGCCGTCCGGGTTCATATTCGGCACTACATAAAACACCGCTTTATTCAGCAGTTCACGGGCGACACCGTCATCTTGATCCAATAAGCGGTCCAGCAGTCCTTCGACAAACCACTCCGCCATGGTTTCACCCGGGTGCTGACGTGCGGTTACCCAGATTTTTTTCTTGCCATCGGCTGGTTCGCCAATCACCAGCAAACTCATATCGCGGTTATCCAGCGTATTGCCTAAATCCACCAATTGCGCCAGGCCTGTCGCTTGTGCCTGACTGAGCAAATCCATATGCCGCTCGTAGCTGTATGGCGCAAAATAAGCGAAATAACAGGACTCAGCTTCCGGATAATGCGTGATCACCAGATGTTCACCGTCATAAGCGGTATCTACCCGGAACCAGGTTTCGCGGTCATAAGAGGCAACGGCTTTGTAGTCGGCCCAGCCCTTTGGATAAGCGGAGGTATTCACGTTGGTCAGGCGAATGGTGTGAGGTTCAAAGCTGTCGCTGTGCAGCCGGAAATGAAACCACTGATAAAATTCAGACATATTGTCTTTGCGGATCGCCAGACGAATGTCGTCAATGCGTTCGGCTGAAATCACGTCGATATTGCCACTGTCAAAATTACAGGTAATTTTCATTATAAGAGTTCCGCGCAGGGTAAAAAGGACCGGCGCAGCCTATCACAACAGCGCCCCGCCTGTCTCGCGATGTGCACTGACAAGCGGATGTTGAGCCGGGCTGCAGACAAACAAAAGCCGCCCACAGGCGGCTTGCAAAACCAATCGCAGCTTAGTTACAGCGCAACCGGCAAGGTTGGATACAACACACCGGCCATTTCGTTCATCACGCGGATAACCTGCGTGCTGTAGCCAAACTCGTTATCGTACCAAACGTACAACACACAGCGGTCGCCATCGACGATAGTTGCTTGTGAATCAACTACACCGGCGTAACGTGAACCGACTAAATCGCTGGAAACGATCTCAGTGGAGTTGGTGAAATCGATCTGGTCCTGTAAATCTGAAAATAACGACACTTTTTGCAAATAAGCATTCAGCGCATCGCGGTCGGTCGCCTTATTCAGGTTCAGTGACAAAATTGCCATCGACACGTTTGGCGTTGGTACGCGGATCGCATTACCGGTCAGCTTGCCTTTTAATTCCGGCAGTGCTTTGGCCACCGCAGAAGCAGCACCCGTTGAGGTAATGACCATGTTCAGTGGCGCAGCACGGCCACGACGCTCGGCTTTGTGGTAGTTATCAATCAGATTCTGGTCGTTGGTGTACGAATGCACAGTTTCTACGTGGCCATTGCGAATGCCATATTCGTCATTTAATGCTTTTAACACCGGCGTGATGGCATTGGTGGTGCAGCTGGCGGCAGATACAATACGGTCATCTGCGCTGATCATTTTATGGTTGACGCCATAAACCACGTTTTTCACTTCACCCTTGGCCGGTGCAGTCAGTAGTACTTTAGCTGCGCCTTTGGCTTTGAAATGGATAGACAGTTCTTTGTCATCTTTCCAAATACCAGTGTTATCAACGACTAAGGCATCATGGATATCGTAAGCTGTGTAATCCACTTGCTCAGGAGAGTCGGCATAAATTACTTTGATAAAAGTGCCGTTGGCTTTGATGCCGCCATTTTCGTTATCGATAGTGATGCTGCCGTTAAAAGGTCCGTGGATCGAATCGCGACGTAATAAGCTGGCACGTTTTTCTAAATCGCCTTTGCGGCCGCCACGTACAACAATGGCGCGTAAACGCAATTTGGCGCTTGGGCCGGCGCGTTCAATCATCAGACGTGCTAACAGCCGGCCAATGCGGCCAAAACCGTATAACACCACGTCAGTTGGTTTAATTTTGTCATCCTGACCGAGTAAATCCGCCAGTTCGCGTTGTAAGTACTGCTCAAGTGTTAAACCTTCGGCAGCATTTTTGTAAGTGTAAGCGAATGCCAGTTTACCCAGGTCGATCCGGCCTGGTGCCAGATCTAATTTGCTGATGGCTTCCAGCACCGGGAAACTCTCACGCAGACGCAGTTTTTGTTGCTCAAAACGTTCCACTGTTTTGTGGGCTTTGATGACGTCGATCGTAGTGGCATTCACCAGCGGCTTGCCATAGACCACCAACTCAATGCCTTTATTCCGATACAGCCGGCCAATAATTGGCTGCATATTTTCGGCGTATTCCTGGCGTTCCTGCCAGCTGCGTTGATACTGTTCTTCGTGAGATAAGGTCATGCTGTTTTGCCTTTTACTTCAGTTATCGAATGTTCGGGGACAGGTGCCACAGCGGGCGGCACATTGTAATTGAATTCGTAACCCTACAACAACAATTACAAATGATTTTTTCTGCGCATTTGCGTATGCTGGTCATTCTGAGATCGGAGGAATTATGCAAAAACCTTGGCCGCTATTGCCTTTATTGTTCATGTTGGGTGCCTGTGGTGAGAAAGAACTGAATATCACCCAGGTCTGTCAGGAAAAACCGGGCCTTTGTACTGATTTAGTTGAAGATGGCCATTGCCGGATTGAACGGTCCGAAACGATTCTGGCGCGTTATGGTGAACAGAAACTCCCCTCCGATGCCAACAAATACCGGCTGCTGCTCGATTTCGAAAAGTACTCCAAATGTATGGAGCTGGCCAAAGGCATTGAACACATCAAGCTGAAAGAAAAAACCACTGCGCGGGTTAACAGTTATATGGTGTCGTTAAATGAAATCAAGCGTCTGACCGAGGAAACCAGGACCTCCGAATATCCAGGGTTGCTGTATTATCATTGGTCACGGCACCAAAGCCAGGAACATCTGGAAAAGTTTGAACGCGCCGCCAAAGCCGGCGAGTTGAACACGCCGGATCTGAAATTTGCACTGGCTCGTTATTACATCGAAAAAGACAAAAAGCTGGCGATACAAACCATGCTGGATGCATTAAAGCTGTATAAAGCCGGCGACGTGGTCGACACCGATATATACACCAGCCTGACCACTTTGTATTTCAAACAAAACCAGCTGGCAGAATCTTACCATTGGGCTTTAGTTGCGCAGGAGTCCGGGGTTGAACGGATTGAATTTGATTTGATCTTAAAATCAGCCAAGGACAGCAGCGCGCTGGACAAAGATAAGATAGAAACGCTGGCCGACCAAACTGTTGCCGGATTAGAAGCAGGCCAGTTTAAACCACCGGTGTTTTAAAGTCCGGTTCTATTCAAATTAAACAAAAAACGCGGGTACTTCCCGCGTTTTTTATGTTTAGTCTTTAGTGCCATCAAAAATCAACGACACCGAATTGACACAATACCGTTGTCCGGTTGGCGCCGGGCCATCGTCAAACACATGGCCTAAATGGGCGTCGCAATGCTGGCAGAGGATCTCGGTGCGCTGCATGCCATGCGACAAGTCAGGCGCATAACGCACTTGTCCCGGTATCGCCGCAGAAAACGACGGCCAGCCGCAACCTGCGTCAAACTTAGTCGCGGAACTGAATAACGGCTGGTGGCAACAGACACAGCAATAAGTACCGGTCGCTTCGTTATACAGTAAAGTGCCGCTAAAGGGATACTCAGTGCCTTTTTGCCGCGTGACGCGGAATTCCTCATCACTGAGTTTTTCGCGCCATTGTGCATCACTGAGTTTCATCACGCCGCTCCGTCCGTTCAGTTACTTCACTTTGACCATAGGCCGGCCGGAAACGCTCCAGTCGACATGGAAAAACTTGCCTTTGGCTTTGTCGGTACGCTCAAAGGTATGAGCACCAAAGTAATCGCGTTGGCCTTGCAGTAAGTTCGCCGGCAATACCGCAGTGCGATAAGAGTCATAATAACTCAGCGCAGAGCTTAACGCCGGCACCGGCACGCCAACCATAGTGGCTTCAGCCACAGCCCGGCGCCAGTTCATCTGGTTGGTTGAAATCTGTTTGGCAAAAAACGGGTCTACCAGCAGATTGGCTAATTCGTCGTTGCGTTCGTAAGCATCAGTGATCGACTGCAGGAACACGGCACGAATAATACAACCGGCGCGCCAGATCTTCGCAATTTCAGCGAAATTCAGTTGCCAGCCGTGTTCCTGACCGGCTGTTTTCATCAGGTCAAAACCTTGCGCGTACACACAGATTTTGGCGCAGTACAGTGCATCATGCAGCTGTTTAATCAAGGTTTCACGCTGAGATTCCAGAGGTTTGTCATGACTGGAACCGGCCAGAATAGTTGAAGCGGCCACGCGTTGTTCTTTGTTGGTCGAAATAGAACGGGCATACACTGCTTCGGCGATGGTTGGTGAGGCACAGCCCAGTTCCAGACTACTGACTGCAGTCCAGAGGCCAGTGCCTTTTTGTCCGGCTTTATCCAAAATGACGTCTACCAGCGGTAAACCGGTTTCAGAATCCTTAGTGGCTAAGACTTCGGCACTGATCTCCATCAGATAGCTGTTCAGGATGCCCTGATTCCAGCTTTTAAACACGTCAGCCACTTGCTGCGCGGACATGCCGAGCGCATCGCGCATCACCTGATAGACTTCGCAAATCAGCTGCATATCAGCGTATTCGATACCGTTATGCACCATTTTGACGTAATGGCCAGAACCAGAAGGACCAATATAAGTAGCGCAAGCGTCGCCTTCTCTCACCGGATTACCCGGCTCGTAGCGTTCAATGGCTCGACCGGTGGCCGGGTCAACTTTGGCGGCAATTGCACGCCAGACCGGCTCAATCCGTGTCCAGGCATATGGGTCGCCGCTTGGCATCAGACTCGGGCCAAAGCGGGCTCCGACTTCACCACCTGATACGGCGGTTGAAAAGAAAATAAATTTACCTTCGTAGTGTTTTTCGCGGCGGACTGTATCAGTCCACAGGCTGTTGCCGGTATCTACGACGATATCGTCAGCGGCAATGCCGGCATCAATTAACTTACAGCAAACATCGTCGACTGGTTTGCCAGCCGGTACCGATAAAATGACTAAATGCGGCTGCGTCAAACGGGATAACAATTCTGTGTAGGAACTGCAGGCCACTACCCGACCACCCAGGCCATTAGTTTCCTGCAAATCCTGCGTGATCACCGATTCAAGCTTTTTATGGTCCAGGTCAAAAGCCGCAACCCGGTAGCCATGATCCGCCAGGTTCAGGATCAGATTTTTCCCCATCACGCCGGCACCGACAAAACCGATGTCACACAGTTGGTTTGACATTGTCATTCCCATTCCTCAATAGCAGCTGTCGCAAAATGCGCGCGATTATACTGGAAAATCGTTCAATCGGCAGTGCAGCATGGAAAAGTTTATGCTGTTCAGACCATTAGGCCGCGGTGATGGCGGCGGCTGTCGGGTTATGTACCCACAGCGACAGCGAATGGGCCTGCTGCTCATAAGCAGAGCCAGCGAGTTGCACCGGCGATACCAACCCCATTTCGACCGACGTATCCATGACACAATGCCAGGGTTTGTCGGTCAGCTGCAGACTGATAGCGCTCGCGCCGGCGTTGATCATCAACAGTATTTCCGCGTCATTACCATCGGTGGTTACGACAAAATAACAATACTGAGTTGCCGGCAAGTGCCAGTCCGCTTCGGTTTTTTCGCTGCCATCTGCGTTCAGCCAATGCACCTGATGTTTATTGCCATGGCGCTGATACTGATCATCTAACAATGATAGTTGCTGCAAGCAGGGATATTGCTGGCGCACCGCAATCATCTGCTGAACAAAACTCTGAAATTGAGTGGAATGATAATCCAGCTGCCAGTTCAGCCAGCTCAGTTCGTTGTCCTGACAATACGCATTGTTGTTGCCTTGCTGACTGTGACTGAGCTCATCCCCGCCGAGCCAGTGGATCATGCCCTGACTCAACATCAGGCTCGCGACCAGATTGCGTTTGTGCTGGTATCGTCGCTGCAGAATATCAGCATCGCTGCTGGGCCCTTCCATACCAAAATTAAGACTGAGGTTATGGTCATGACCGTCGCGGTTTTGCTCGGCATTCAGCCAGTTATGTTTATGCTGGTAACAAACCACATCGTGCAGCGTAAAGCCGTCATGATAAGCCAGATAATTGACCGAGCAAGCTGCAGGTTTATGATGTTTCTGGAAGATGTCACGAGAGCCCAATAACCGGGTAGTGAATTCGTTCAGACTGCCGTGGTCACCGCGCCAGAACGAGCGCATCGAATCGCGGAATTTATCATTGAGTTCCGACCAATGCGCCGGAAATTGCCCGAGTTGATAACCATAAGGCCCAACGTCCCAGGGCTCAGCGATGAGTTTGGCTTGTGATAATACCGGGTCTTGCGCAACAATTTGCAGAAAAGTCGCCACCGGTGTAAAGCGTTTATGCTCGCGGGCTAATGTGACGGCCAGGTCAAAGCGGAAACCGTCGACCTGCATCTCTGTCAGCCAGTAACGCAGCGCGTCCAGCACCAGCTTTTGCGTAGCCGGATGGGCGATATTCAGCGTATTACCGCAGCCGCTGTAATTACAATATTGCTGGTAGTCTGTAATATCTGCATGATTTTCAAACAGATAATACTGACGATTGGCAAGACCACGTAAACTCAGGTTATAGCAGTCGGCCTCGGCGGTATGGTTAAACACCACATCGAGAATCACTTCAATGCCATGCTGATGGTAAGTCCGCACCAGCGTTTTGATTTCCTGCACAGCATCAGAATGTTGATAGCGCGGGTCCGGCGCGAAAAAACACACCGGGTTGTAACCCCAGTAATTGGTCAGTTTTAACTTTTCCAGCCTCGGCTCCGTCATAAAAGCCGCGACCGGCAACAACTGCAGCGTGGTGATGCCGAGGTGTTTTAAATGGGCGATAACTGCCGGGTGATACAAGGCAGCATAAGTACCGCGCAGCTCGGCCGGCACCAGCGGGTGCTGCATGGTCAGGCCTTTGACATGGGCCTCGTAGATAATAGTTTTTTCACGTGGGATTTTCGGCTTTTGGCTGCCCTGCCAGTCAAAATCAGTGTCCGTTAACACCGCTTTAGCCAGCATATAATGGCTATCGCTTTGGTACAGCCGTTCATTAAAGACCACTGCGCGATTGAGCTGGCGGGCATATGGGTCAATCAGCAGATGCCGCGGCTCAAATGTCAGGCCCTGGGACGGTAAAGCTGGCCCGTCGGCACGCAACAGGTACAGGCTGCCAGCCGGCACGCCCTGCACCTGCAGATGCCAGATATCGCCGGTTCTGGCGACAAAAGCCAGTTCAGCCAGCGCCTCTTCGGTATCGGCGCAAAATAAACATAACGACAAGCCGGTGGCATCAGGCGCATAAACGGCGAAATTCCAACAGTCGTTGCCCAGACAACTGGCCCCCAACGGGGCCGCAGCGCCAAATTCAGTACTCAGCACAACTTGCATATCAGTCTCGCTTTAACGGCATTGGCGCAGGTATAAGGTCGATAACGGTGGTAATTCCAGCGCCAGCTGCAAGTCGTCGCCAGCCTGCAACTGTGGCCCGACCGGGTAATTACTGCCCCAATAATAGGCAGAATCCGAATTCAGGATCACTTCATACCGCCCTGCCGTAAGCACTGGCAGGCGAAAGGCAGTTCTGGGCACCGGCGTAAAATTGCTAACGACGTACACCACATCGCCTTCGCTGTCGATACGACGGAACGACACCGTACTGTGATCGGCGTCCTGATGGTCTATCCAGGC
>Ga0247724_1000353_pt1 | contig 11231 bp, 8 predicted proteins | sample OKSTACKMC2E_FD_182776 | JGI IMG/M metagenome (GOLD analysis project Ga0247724, IMG submission 182776) | Subsurface sediment microbial communities from gas well in Oklahoma, United States - OK STACK MC-2-E | ecosystem: Environmental > Terrestrial > Deep subsurface > Rock core/Sediment | place... | reverse complement strand
CCGGCACCGAGCACTGCGGCTTTGTTGATGGCTTTCTTCGCGGTTTTAGCGGCTTGTCTGGCTTTGCTTTTAATCAGCTGGTCGTTCAGGAATAAACCGATTTGTGCGGTGGCTGCATCAGTTTTCGCCAGTTTGGCAAAACCGGCATTTTCCAGCGCCACTGCGCCAGCGCGGTCTAAACGGGCGGCTTTTTCAATAGTTTCCACTGCCAGCATCGGCGCCGGATAATGTTTACCAGCCTGCGCGAACACCATACCTTTGGCGGTGCTGAAGCTCATGATGGCTTCTGTTTTGTTCAGTTGCAGTGGCTCTAATTTGGCCTGACGTTTTTTCCGCCAGTTCAGTTTGCCGGCGATGGCATCCTGTACCATCGACAAGGCCGCTGCTTTTAATTTGTCCGGTGCGACGACAGCGTCTACTGCACCTTCTTTTAAGGCTTGTTCAGCACCACGCTCTTTGCCGGTGGTGATCCACTCCATCGCGGTGTCAGCGCCGACGATGCGCGGCAGGCGGGCAGTGCCGCCAAAGCCTGGCATCAGGCCCAGCTTCACTTCCGGCAAACCGATTTTGGTGGTAGTGTCAGCAACACGGTAGTCGGCGGTTAAGGTCCATTCACAACCGCCGCCAAGGGCGAAGCCTTTAATAGCGCAGACGGTTGGAACCGGTAAATCTTCCGCCAGGTCAAACACGTCTGACGCTTGTTTAATCCACGGCACCAATTGTTCTTCTGCTTGTTGGAAGGTGCCAAGGAATTCAGTGATGTCTGCGCCGACAATAAAGGCGTCTTTGCCGCTGGTGTAAATCAGGCCTTTTAAGGCGCTGTCTTTGTACAGAATGTTGAGGGCCGCGCGGCAGTCCGCCAGCGTTTGCTGGTCGAATTTATTGACCGAGCCGGCCGCGTTAAAGGTAAACTCGGCAATACCGTCAGCAATGTATTGCACGGTAATGCTGGAACTCTGGTAGATCATGGATGTTCTCCTTCGTCGCGTAGGTGACAGATACTTTTTTGAGATCGTCGCAACAGGTCAGATGAGTCTTGTGCGCAAGCAGTGTGTCGCGGTTCAGGAAAAAATTCAACCGTTATTTAAACGAGCGTTTGAATCGGCCGGCGACAACCAACTAACTATAGGTGGATTTTCGAAACATGGGGCAATTGAAGTCCGGGTTGGCAGTGTTGGTTTTATGGTGCGGTGCTGTGATAGCCCCCGCATTGGCCGCGCCGTCAGATGCCGTATTGCGCGAACGTTTTCTGCAGGCTGAGAAAAAAATTCACAAAGTGCCGCTGGTGCAGGCGGAAAAAATGCTGCGCGATTTACATGCATACCCGCTGAAACCTTATATAGAACTGGAGTATGTCAGCCGCACTTTAGGCAACACTGAAGCGGTACAGAAATTCCTGCAACAATACAAAGGCACACCGCTGGAATGGCCTTTGAAAAAACGCTGGCTGCTTTATCTGGCTGGCGTACAGCTGACGCAGCCATTTCTGAAACATTATCAGATGGGCACTGACACTGTGCTCGATTGCACGGCGTTGCAGCTACGCTTGCTGAATGAACCACCGGCACAGGTTTGGCCTGAGGTTACGCATCTATGGCTCGACGGTGAATCCTTACCGAAAGAATGTGACCCGCTGTTTAAGCGCTGGCAAAAAGCCGGTCAGCGCACGCCGGAAGTGGTGTGGGCTCGCTTAGTGAAAGCTGCTGATGGCGGCGATAGCCGGATCATCCCGTATCTGCGCACACTGATGCCGGCCAAATTGCAGTATCTTGGTGACAAATGGAAACAAGTGCTGGATGAACCTGCCTTGGTCAGCCGGCAAAAATTCCTGCCGCTGAAACACCCGTGGGAGCGCGAGATCCTGACCTTTGGCCTGAAAAAGCTGGTGTGGAAAAAACCAGACCAGGCACTGGCGGTTTGGGCGCGTTATGAAATGGACCCGCATTTCACTAAGTCGCAACGCATTGATGTGGCGCGTAATTTCGCCATAGCACTCGCCAGTAAAGACGACAGCCGCGCCGCCAAGTTTTTAGCCATGGTGCCGGTGGAATTAAAAGATGATTTATTCCTGCAATGGCAAATCACCTGGTATCTGCGTCAGCAACAATGGCCGCGCGTCATCGAAGTACTCAACGAATTACCAGAAGAAACCCGTAAAGACGACAGCTGGCAGTATTGGCTGGCACGTGCTTACGAGCAAAGCGGCAACATCGAACAAAGCAAACAGCTGCTGACCGCGCTGGCCGTGACCCGCGGTTATTATGGCTTTATGGCGGCTGCCAAGCTGGGGTTACCGCCCAGCCTGGCGCATAAACCGGTGCCGGTCAGTAAAGAGCAGTATCAGGCGTTTCGCAACAGCGACAGCATGCGGCGGATGCGCGAATGGGAACAATTAGGCCGGCCGAATGCCGCCAAACGTGAACTGACCTTTTTGCAAAAATATGGTACTCCGCAGCAGCAACTCAGTGCGGCCAAACTGGCCTATGACAACGGCTGGTATGACAGAGCCATTTTTGCCTTAGCGGATGCCGGCTATTGGGACGATGTCGAGATGCGGTTTCCGATGGTCTACAACAAAGAAATTCAGAAACATGCCAAAGCAGCACAGGTTGACCCGGCCTGGGCCATGGCGATCACCCGGCGTGAAAGTACCTTTATTCCCACTGCAAAGTCGCCGGTGGGCGCTCATGGTCTGATGCAAATCATGCCGCGCACCGCCAAACATATCGCCGGGCGCAATGTCAAAGTGGAAGCGCTGTATAACCCCAATACCAATATTGATATGGGCACCGACTATCTGCGGTATTTGCTGCGCGCCAATGACAATAATCTGGTGTTCGCGACGGCAAGCTACAACGCAGGTTACAGCAATGTGCAGCGCTGGATCCCGAAAAACCGCGAGATGGAACTGGATGTCTGGATTGAAACTATTCCATTTAAAGAAACCCGCGAATACGTCAAAGCGGTACTGGCCTATTACCAGATTTACAATATCCGGATGAATCAGGAACGAGACGTGTTTGCGCCGCTGGCAACGATGAAAGTCGGCCAGACCGGCTGAGATCAAAATTATGTTAAGCTACTGAAAGACATCAGAACAGGACACGCTCATGCGCCCAGCATATCAGGCTCTGTACGCCGCCCATTTGTTTGAACTGCAACAACGCACCAAAGCCGTTTTAGCGCGAGAAAGTCTGGACGCGCTGGTGATCCACTCAGGTCAGGCCAAACGGCAGTTCCTCGACGATATGGATTATCCGTTTAAGGTCAATCCGTTGTTCAAGGCCTGGTTGCCGGTGGTGGACAACCCGCATTGCTGGCTGATTGTCGATGGCGTCAACAAACCCAAGCTGGTGTTTTATTTGCCGGTCGATTTTTGGCACAAAGTGCCGGATGCGCCACATGACTTCTGGTCCGGTTTTTTTGATATTCAGCTGATTGATAAACCGACCAAAGTGGAAACTTTGCTGCCGTACGATAAAGCCAATGTGGCTTATCTGGGTGAACAACTGGAACTGGCGCAGGCGCTCGGTTTTAGTCAGCTTAATCCGGAAGGGGTTTTAAGTTATCTGCATTATTTCCGTGGCTACAAAACCGATTATGAGCTCGCCTGTATGCGCGAAGCCAACTGCATCGCGGTACAGGGCCATCGCGCGGCCGAAGTCTGTTTTCGCAGTGGCGGCAGCGAATTTGACATTCAGCTGGCCTATTTAGCTGCGGTGCAACAAGGCGAAAATGAAGTGCCGTATGGCAATATTATTGCGCTGAATGAAAACGCGGCGATTTTGCATTACACAGTGCTGGAGCGGAAAAAGCCGGCACAGCATCATTCGTTTTTAATCGACGCCGGCGCGTCTTTCCACGGTTACGCTGCTGATATTACCCGCACTTACAGCGCGCGCGATGATGAATTCCAGGCTTTAATCACCAGTATGAATGCGGTGCAGCTGGCGCTGGTTGATACGTTAAAACCCGGCATTAAATACACTGAAGTGCATTTAAAATCGCATGAACTGATTGCCCAGGTGCTGGCCGACTTTGATTTTGTTCAGCTCTCACCACAAGCCATCGTCGAAAGTGGCGTCAGCCGGACTTTTTACCCGCACGGCATCGGCCATCACCTCGGCCTGCAAGTGCACGACGTCGGTGGCTTTATGGCCGACGAACGCGGCACCCATGTCGCTGCGCCTGAAGAACACCCATTCCTGCGTTGCACCCGTCTCATCGAACCGCGTCAGGTCTTTACCATCGAACCCGGTCTGTATTTTATCGATTCGCTGCTGGCGGACTTGAAAGCAACAGATCAAGGCAAATACATCAACTGGCATAAAGTCGATGCGTTCCGCCAGTTTGGTGGTATCCGAATCGAAGACAACGTCATTGTGCATCGTGAGCGCAATGAGAATATGACGAGGGATTTAGGGCTGGCTTAAGCCTGGCTTGCTGCGGTGGCAGGGGCATTGCCCCTGCCACCGTTGATTTCTTATTTGTTATTTCTTAGACGGTCTTGCCGACCAGGCAAAACTCAAGGTCATAAACGACAAAAACAAAGTGCCGCTGACCGCGCCTGGTCACAGGAAAAACGCACTCACCTGGAACAGCCGTTCCACTTCACCGATATGCTTTTTGTCGACTAAAAACAAAATCACATGGTCATCGGTTTCAATGACGATATTGTCGTGAGCGATTAACACTTCTTCGCCGCGCACAATAGCGCCGATGGTACAGCCGGGTGGCAGTTTGACTTTGCCGATCGGTTGGCCGACGACTTTTGACGTGGTGCTGTCGCCATGGGCTATGGCTTCAATGGCTTCTGCTGCCCCACGGCGCAGTGAATAGACGTTGACGATGTCGCCGCGCCGGACGTGGGTCAGCAGTGCTGAAATGGTGGCTTGTTGTGGCGACACCGCGATGTCGATTTCACCGCCTTGCAGCAGGTCGACGTAAGCGCTGCGTTTGATCAGCACCATAGTCTTTTGCGCGCCCATCCGTTTGGCCAGCATCGCTGACATGATGTTGGCTTCGTCGTCGTTGGTGACGGCGAGGAATACATCCACTTCGTCGATGCTTTCTTCCTGCAGCAGTTCCGGATCTGACGCATCGCCGGCATAGACCACGGTATTTTCCAATGCGCTGGATAAATACTCGGCGCGCTCTTTACTGCGCTCAATCAGTTTGACGCTGTGGGTTTTCTCCAGTGCCTTGGCAAGGCCATAACCAACGTTGCCGCCGCCGGCGATCATGATGCGGCGGTAGCTGTTTTCCAGCTTTTGCAGCTCGCTCATCACGGCGCGGATATGTTTGGTCGCCGCGACAAAAAACACTTCGTCGTCGGCTTCGATGATAGTGGTGCCAATAGGTTTAATCGCATGGCCACGCCGATAGATGGTGGCGACCCGGGCATCAATATGCGGCATGTGTTCTTTTAGCGTCGACAGCGCGTGGCCGACTAACAGGCCACCATAGTAGGCTTTGACTGCAACCAGACTGACTTTGCCACCAGCAAATTCAACCACTTGTAGCGCGCCGGGGTAATCAATCAGCCGGCGGATATAGTCGGTGACCAGGGTTTCCGGTGCGATAAAGTGGTCGACCGGTAAATCATCTTTATTAAACAGCTTGTCGCGGTATTTGATGTATTGATTGGTGCGGATGCGGGCGACTTTGGTCGGCGTGTTAAAAATGCTGTAGGCGACCTGACAAGCGACGATATTGACTTCGTCGCTGTTGGTTACGGCGATAATCATGTCCGCATCTTCAGCGCCGGCTTTTTTCAGGATATCCGGGTGCGCGCTGTGGCCGTGTACTACCTGCAGGTCAAATTTGTCCTGCAGCGCACGCAGTTTTTCGGCATTGATATCAACGACAGTGATGTCGTTTTCTTCCCCGACCAGGTTTTCCGCCAAAGTGGCACCAACCTGACCCGCACCTAAGATAATGATTTTCATGCATTCGCCTTTTTCTGCAATTTGGCGTAGAAGAAGCCGTCAGCCTGCGACTGGCCCGGCAATAACTGCCATGTGCTGGCGCTCTGACTGGCACTTAGTGGCACAGCTTCGGCATCCTGCTGAGTCTCGAGAAAACGTTGGATCTGCTGCTGGTTTTCATCCGGTAATACACTGCAGGTTGCATACAACAACACTCCACCCGGCTTTAAAGTCGGCCAGACCGCGGCCAGAATTTGTTGTTGTAACACAGCCAGCGCAGCTATATCCGGTTTTTTCCGCAACCAGCGAATATCCGGATGGCGGCGAATGACGCCGGTGGCCGAGCAGGGCACATCAAGCAAAATGCGGTCAAACTGCTGGCCGTCCCACCATTGGCCGGGTTCGGCGGCATCGGCGGCTTTCACTATTGCTTCATGGCCAAGCCGCGCCAGATTTTCGCGCACCCGCACCAGTCGAGCCGGGTCTTTATCTAACGCCAGTACCTGCGCCTCCGGTGCCAGTTCCAGCAAATGACCGGTTTTACCGCCGGGGGCACAGCAGGCATCCAATACCCGTTCGCCGTTTTCCGGTGCCAGAAATACTGCGGCGTATTGCGCGGCTAAATCCTGCACGGCAAAAAAGCCCCAGACATAACCGGGTAAAGTGGTGACGTCACAAGCTTTATCGAGCAGGATTGCCTGTGGCATCTCCGGGATGGGCTGGCTGAAGCCAATTTCCATCGCGGTAAGATCTGCAGTGAATTTCTCCACTGAACAGCGTTTGGTGTTCACGCGCAGCCACAGTGGCGCTTTTTGCTGATTGGCGGCGACAATCTCCAGCCACTGCTGCGGATAGGCATGTTGCAGCGCCTGCACTAACCAAGATGGATGGTTGGTTTGCACTGAGAGCGGCGCGTCGGCGAACTCAAATAATTCCGGCTGACGCTGCACCGAACGCAACACGCCGTTGATCAGTTTGGTCATCGACTGACCTTTCAAATAGCGCGCCGCCTCGACGGTTTCACCGACGGCGGCATGGTCCGGAATGCGTAAAAATTTCAGCTGATAAATGCCGAGATAGATTAGAAATTGTAGCGGGCGCAGCTGCTTCACCAGCGGCTTACTCATCAGTTGCTGACAAACAAAATCCAGCTGCGGTAGCTGGCGCATCAGGCCAAAACACATTTCCTGCAGCAGCGCTTTGTCGGCCGGATTGCTGAACAGCAGCTGTGCTTTGGGCAAAACGTCTGACAACGATTTGCCCTGATCGACGACCTGATAACACAAGGTTGCTGCGGTAGCGCGTAAGTTGGCCGTCATTGCGGCTGTTCCGCAGCAGCTTGCAGTTGCTGACCGGTCTGGAACCAATCGGCGCGGCCATTCAGGAAATCGACCACCGCCATGGCTTTTTTACCGGGTGGTTGCAGCTGTTCGATCACCAGCAAACCTTCTGCCGTGCCAATCGCAATGCCTTTTTTATCGACCCGCACCACCTGACCTGGCTGTGCACTACCAGCTTCAACCCGGGCTTGCCAGATTTTCAGCTGTTGTGTGCCGAGTTGCAGGTAACTGACTGGCCACGGGTTAAATGCACGGATCTCACGTTCCAACGCGACGGCAGCTTTGTTGAAATCGAGCTGGGCTTCTTCTTTACTCAGCTTTTCGGCGTAGTTGGCGGCACTGTCTTGCTGGGGCTGCGCTTTGGCCTGTAACGCGGGTAAATCCTGCAATGCTTCAACCAAGGCCTGTGGGCCTACCACTGCAAGCTTGTCGTAAAGCGTCGAACTGGTGTCCGTGGCTTCAATCGGTAAAGAAGCGATGCTGAGCATAGCGCCGGTATCGAGGCCTGCATCCATTTGCATGATCGTGACGCCGGTTTCCGTGTCGCCGGCCCACAGCGCGCGTTGGATTGGAGCTGCACCACGCCAGCGTGGCAATAAAGAACCATGCACATTGATACAGCCAAGTTTTGGCGTGTCCAGCACCACTTGCGGCAGGATCAGGCCATAAGCCACGACGACCACCAGGTCAGCATCTAACGCGGCAAGTTGTTGCTGCGCCGGCGCTTTTTTCAGTGATTTGGGCTGAAACACCGGAATGTCATGCTGAAGTGCCAGCTGTTTAACCGGGCTGGCCTGTAACTGCTGACCACGGCCAGCCGGGCGGTCCGGCTGGGTGTAGACGGCGATGACCTGATGTTCAGAATCCAGCAGGGCCTGCAGATGGCGGGCGGCGAAATCCGGCGTGCCGGCAAAAATAATACGAAGCGGTGTGGTCACGGAGATTCCTGTCAGGCTTTGGCAGCGCGGGCTTGTTTTTCCAGCTTTTTCTTGATGCGATCGCGTTTTAACGGCGACAGATAATCGATAAACAGTTTGCCGACCAGATGGTCCAGTTCGTGTTGCAGGCAAATCGCCAGCAAGCCATCAGCTTTGACTTCAAACCAGTTGCCTTCTAAATCCTGTGCTTTGAGCGTGATTTGTGCCGCGCGTTCGACGTTGGCGTAGTTTTGCGGCACCGACAAACAGCCTTCTTCGTAGGTGGTGTCGCCGCTTTTTTCGGTGATTTCCGGGTTGATAAAGATTTGTGGCTGATTGCGTTCTTCAGATAAATCGATCACGACCACACGTTGATGAACATTGACTTGCGTGGCGGCCAAACCAATGCCATTTTCGGCGTACATGGTTTCCAGCATGTCTGCAACTAACTGACGTGTCTCGTCATTTACTGTTGCAACGGGTTTAGCGATAGTCCGCAGACGTTCATCGGGATAATGTAAAACGGTTAAAACTGCCATGGCACCTACAAAATTATGCTTTGTGAATATATCTGTGTTATGGTTCAATTTTAGCCATTAAATCGCTGTAATAACAGCTCCCTATGCATTCTGTGCAATAATTACTGCAGTTCCGGGCCGAAGGAAACTGGCATGCTGAAAACAATAACAAGCTCAATCGCCGCCCTGTTGTTCTGTCTGACGACAACTGCGTCAGCTGACATTCTCGCCATAAAACCTGATGCACCCAAGAGTTACACCGTCAAACAAGGCGATACACTGTGGGATATTTCAGGTTTATATCTGCAGCAACCCTGGTTGTGGCCACAGTTGTGGAAACTCAATCCGCAGGTGGAAAACCCGCATTTAATCTATCCTGGCGATGTGCTGAGCCTGAGTTATGACAAAGACGGCCAGCCGGTTCTTACGGTGAACGGCAGTGCGCTGAAGGTTTCACCGTCAGACAGTGCCGCCGAACCGGGTCAGGGTATCCGCAAGTTATCACCACAAGCGCGCAAATCGCTGAAAAATGTCAAAGCCGTCACAACTATTCCTTTGATGATGATCCGGCCTTTCCTGACATACGAGCAGTCACTGTCTGCTGAGCAGATCGACAGTTTACCTTATGTGTTGGGTGCGGACGACCATGTCAAAAATGCCAGTCAGGGCCATATCCTGTATGTGCGTGGTCAACTGCAGCAGGACGCGGCATATGGCATTTACCGCAAAGGTAAAGCTTATGTAGACCCACAAACAGAAGAGATCCTTGGATACGAGACCATCCTGGTCGGCACTGCCCGCGCATTTCGTGCCGGCGGTACCGAAGTGAACGCACCGGCCTCTGTTGCGGTGCTGGATGTGAAACAGGAGATCCGCCAGGGCGATCGGTTATTACCAGCTGCAGACGGGCAGAGCCTGCCGGCGTTTTTCATGATGAGAAAACCTGAGCAGTCGATTGCGGGTAGTATTATTGATACAACGTCAGACCTGCGGGAATTTTCCAGCTGGGATATCGTTGTACTGAATAAAGGCCAGCAGGATGGGGTCAAAGCTGGTTATATGTTCTCCATTTCCAGGCAGTCACCGACAGTAGTCGATTCCAGCCGTGGGCCCGTTTATATGTCTGATGCATCGAAATACCAGAAAATTATGGGCGGCATCGACGGTGACCGCATCGACATGCCCAAAGAGCAAATCGGCGAGTTGATGGTATTTAAAGTGGCGGAACGCACCAGTTTTGCTATCGTCACTGGAACGAAAAAACCGATTCGGGTCGGTGATAGCATCGGCGACCTGTAACATGTCTTAGTCTGTCCCTGCGGTTGCATCAGTCAGCAACCGGGACATTATCCGGCCTATAGGGGGAGATCATGGACGATCTCATCTGCTGGCTGCGACTGATGGCGGTGCCGGGGCTTGATGCCAATGCATTGCAACAAATCAGTCCGGCTTGTTTAGTTGCCGAGCTGTGTCAGGCATCCACCACCCAATTGCAACAGCTGGGCTTTTCCGCCGCGCATGCCTTGCATTTAACTCAATCCCAACGTAAAGCCGAACAAGCACTGCAATGGCTGCAAAGTGACGCAGGACGCTGGTTTATCCCTTTTACTGATCCACGGTATCCGCCGTTATTGCGTGAAATCAAACACCCGCCGGTTGGTTTATTTGGCTGCGGTGATCCCGCTGTCCTGCAAAAACCGCAGATAGCTATTGTTGGTAGTCGCAGACCAACGCCGACCGGGCGGCAAATTGCGCTTGAGTTTGCCGCTGAGCTGGCAGCGCTTGGTTTTGTGATCACCAGCGGGATGGCAATTGGCATTGACGGTGCCGCGCATCAGGGCGCCTTAAAGGCAAAAGGCGAAACCATCGCGGTGATGGGGCATGGCTTATGTCACCTATATCCGCCGCAGCATCAGGCGCTGCAGCAACAAATCATCGCACAGGGCGCCGTGGTGTCGGAGTTTTTGCCGCAGCAACATCCCAAAGCAGAGTTTTTCCCCATCCGAAACCGGATTGTGGTGGGACTGAGTCTGGGCACTTTGGTGGTTGAAGCGGCGGAAAAAAGCGGCTCGCTGATCAGTGCTCATTACGCCGCAGAATATAGCCGCGATGTCTTCGCTGTTCCGGGATCGATCCGAAATCCGCAAGCGGCGGGTTGTCATCAGCTTATTTTACAAGGTGCTAAATTAACCCGCAGTGTGGCCGATATTCTGGAAGAGTTAGCACCGCTGCTTGCAGCAGATTTATTCAGCCGTTCGGTTGAAAAAAATAGTTGTTTGCCACCCTTGTCCGACGAAGGCTTGTTAGCTAACGTAGGAGATGAGGCAACTGCAATAGACCTGATTGCAGATCGCGCAGCAATGCCGGTAGCCGACGTAACCATAGCCCTGCAACAGCTTGAATTAACTGGCGCAGTGGCAGCCGTACCTGGTGGCTACATTCGAGTGAGGAGGGCCTAGTCATGTTTGATATCCTCGTCTACCTGTTTGAGAATTACATCCACAACGAATCGGAAATTTACGTCAACCA
>Ga0247724_1000349_pt1 | contig 11318 bp, 9 predicted proteins | sample OKSTACKMC2E_FD_182776 | JGI IMG/M metagenome (GOLD analysis project Ga0247724, IMG submission 182776) | Subsurface sediment microbial communities from gas well in Oklahoma, United States - OK STACK MC-2-E | ecosystem: Environmental > Terrestrial > Deep subsurface > Rock core/Sediment | place... | reverse complement strand
GACAGGGGCAAAGTCAACAAGATGCCGCTTATCCACAGAGTCGTTTTTTTCATTATTTGTTTCAAATCATGCCTCCGGTTTTTGTCAGAAGAATTCACAGGCAAAAAAAAACGCCGATGGCTGCCGTCGTGCGGGCCTATCAGCGTCTTTGCTGTGAACTCTTTTATACGCCAGAACTTTGCTGGCTGTTTATCTATTCAGTTTTTATGCCAGTAAGGTAATGATGAATTAAATATATGAATAATTGGGAAATTTTAATTCTCAGGTATGAGGGAGGGCATAAGAAAAAGCGGTTTTTTGTACAATCTTGGTGCGGGAACGCACCAAGATTGCTGTAAAGGCATGAGTTCGATGCCATCAGATTAACGCAGTAACTTATTGGCAGGAACCACAGCAACTGCCTTTTTGGGTCGCCGGCTCGACAAACAGAATTTCATTTTCAAGCAGGATATGTTCCATTAAATCTTCTTTAAGCTCATTCAGACCCAGATATAAAGCGGTCCAGGTATTACAGGCCCCATCTGGCAACTGCAGCTCATGTGCAAGTCTCAACATATCGCCCAGTGCGTCACCATGTTGTAAATGCTCATGCTGCATTACATGGATGGGGCCAGCCGGATAAAAGCCGTTGCACAACATGGGAAACAGAATTTGTTCTTCTTTCAGCATATGGCTTTCCAGCTCTTGCTGCATATGACTTAAATGTTCCGCAAGGCCGGTAGGACATTCTGCATGGTCGCCATGAACGGTCTCGACCCGGCGGGCAAGCCGGATTAATTCGGGTAATTGCTCGCGGTGCTTTGCATGGAAGCGTTGTAAAATATGATGTACCAGCTCTGCTGGTTTCGCAGCACGCCAGTCCCGGCTGGTGCTTTGTTGTTGGAGTTCACTGAGTTTGGCTATGATTTCTGTAGCATCCAAACCCCGTTCCGCAGCTACTTCTGCCAAGGTTCTGGAGCCGCCACAACAAAAGTCGAGTTTGTATTGATGAAAAACGCCGGTGGCCCCCGGGATACTGGTCGCCAACTGGCCAAGACTTTGATTTGCATGGATCATGACATTACTCCGCAACTAATTGAAAAAGCGTGGCCGGTTTCATTTTACAAAAGCACAGCCGGACGCTTTATGTAGTCAAAATCTGGGCCAGAACTACCACCTTTGATTTATATGGAGTTTTGTTTATGTCGGGTAAAATCAACCCTGAATCGTCATGGTGTGAATGACCCGGTTAGGTATAAATGACCCTGTAAGCCCCCTCTGAGTAATAGCTAAGCAATAGGATGACTGGATAAATGCTGGATGAAAGTTTGATAGCCGATTTAGTCACTGAATTGCCGGTTGCGGTGCGGCTGGAGCGTCTGGTTATCACGCTTAAAATGCACTTCGGCTGTCATGCCGTCGCTTTGTTACAGCTTGATCAAGAAACATTAAAGCCGGTCGCATTTATCGGTCTGGTTGAAGAAGTTCGGGGTCGCCGCTTTGAAGTGTCTCAGCATCCACGTCTGGCGCAGTTAGTCGCCACCCGGCAAATTGTGCATTTTCCGCCTGACTCCAGTTTACCGGATCCCTATGATGGCTTGGTTGAATCTCATGCCGGCCAATCCTTAGCAGTGCACGATTGTATGGGGGTATCCCTCTATGTTGAGGGGAAATGTTGGGGAGTGTTGACGCTTGATGCGCTCAGTGCCGGGACTTTCAGCCGGCTGACGGTGCTGGAGTTGCAGCGCTTTTCTTTGTTGGTAGAAGCCATTATCCGGATTGGTCAACTGGAAAACCAATTACGACAAGCACTGATTGCAGGTATTAACCAACCTTTGCCGTTTGACAGTAAACTTGAGCCCCCTCAGGAGCTGATTGGTCAAAGCACTGAGCTCAAAGCTGTACTTTCCGAGCTTGATATGGTGGCCCGCACCGAATTGCCGGTGTTGTTATCTGGCGAGACCGGCGTGGGAAAAGAACTGTTTGCCCGACGGCTGCTACAAAAGTCGTCTCGAAAGCAAAAAGCGATGATTTATGTCAATTGTGCCGCATTGCCAGAGACCTTGGCTGAAAGTGAGTTGTTCGGCCATAAAAAAGGTGCATTTTCCGGTGCAGTGCAGGACCGGCTTGGTAAGTTCGAGCATGCGGATGGCGGAACATTATTCTTAGATGAAATAGGTGAACTGTCGTTGTCCGTGCAAGCCAAGCTGTTGCGAGTGCTGCAAAACGGCGACATTCAGCGTTTGGGCAGTGATGATTGTCGCCGTGTGGACGTCAGAGTTGTGGCAGCCACAAACCGTGATTTGGCCGCAGAAGTTACTGCCGGTAATTTTCGTGCTGATTTATTCCATCGGCTGTCGGTTTATCCCATCCATATTCCACCACTTCGTAAACGGAAAGGCGATATCGTCTTGCTGGCGGGCCACTACCTGGAACTGAACCGGGTGCGGCTTGGCGTGCGGGCACTGCGTTTATCCATCAGCGCCGCGCAGGCGCTCGAGGTGTACCATTGGCCCGGAAATGTGCGTGAATTAGAGCACTGCATCAGTCGGGCTGCACTAAAAGCATTGTCACAAGGTGCGAGCCGGCAGGACATCATTACTTTGACGCCGCCACTATTGGAGCTGAGTGAACCATCGGCTTTTAGCCAAAGTCTTGCCGAGCCGGCTATCCAATGTAGTAAGAGTGCGTCCGAAACTGCTATCCAGCTGCCATTGGACATAGGGTTGAAGGCTGCAGTTGCGCATTTTCAGCGTGAGATGATTGTGACTGCGTTACAAGCGAGCGATGCGAATTGGTCAGAGGCAGCCAGAAAGTTAGCGCTGGACCCCAGTAATTTGCATAAGCTCGCGGTGAAACTCGGTATCAAGCAGTCTGCGAAGCATAGTGAAAAGCAGACACAATGAGCTGCAACTACTTTATCGGATAAGGAATAACGCCATGGTTACTACAATGAACAGTCTGGATTCTTTGCAGCAAACCCGCCGTTATAGCAGGCAAATTATGCTGCCAGCAATCGACTTAGATGGGCAGGAACGATTGCTGAACAGTAAAGTCTTGCTGGTCGGCATGGGGGGCTTGGGCTGTGCGGCGGCGCCATATTTATGCAGCGGTGGTGTCGGGCAGTTAACCCTGGTGGACGGCGATACGATTGATCTCACTAATTTGCAGCGTCAGATTTTATACACCGACGCAGACATCGGTAAAATGAAGGCACAAACAGCAGCGCATTGGCTTTCTCTACAAAATCCGGACGTTCGCATCGACGCGATTTGCCAGTTTGCCGATGAAGAACTGTTAGCAGATTTGGTTGGGCGCCACGACCTGGTGCTCGATTGCACAGATAATCTGGTCATCCGCCAACAAATTAACGATGCCTGCGTACAAACAAAAACACCCTTAATCAGTGCAGCAGCTATCCGCTTCGAAGGTCAGCTGTGCTGCTTCAAAAATGATGGTAGCGGGCCTTGTTATCGTTGTGTTTCCCGCCTGTTTGGCGAACAACAGTTAACCTGTCTGGAGGCCGGGATTTTTGCGCCTGTGGTGGGACTGATTGGCGTGCAACAAGCGCTATGGGCCATGTTATGGCTGTCGGGTGCGCAGGATTTACCCTGGCACCAGCTTAAGATATTTGATGCACTACAAAGCCAGTGGCAGAGTTTCGGCATCTTAAAACAACAGTATTGTGGTTGTGATAAATCGCGGTGAATTTTGCAGAGCTCAATGCAAGCCCAGGTGGTTGTCTGGTAGCAATTCGCCCTGGATGTGCTGCAGTAATTCATAAGCCGCGCTTAAGCTGCAATCTTGTTGCCGCGATTTTTTATAACCAAAAGACGTGACTTCAATGTGCCAAGTAGGAATCACGTCAACGGTTGATAGCGTCTGACGCACGCAATTTAGCGGACAGCCATCAAGCGCCAGCACAGGGCGCCCTGATTGAGCGACTTTGACCAAGGATTTGATTTTGCCGCCAATCCCCGCGATGCAAGACATCTCGGCAATCCCTTCTCTGTCCAGTACAACCGCTAAATCATTGGTCAGTTGTGCCACGTTTGAGCAGCCTGAACAGGCATACACCAGTGGTTTTTGCTTTGCAAAATGAGGCATCCTGAAAACTCCTTCTGAAGTGTTGCACTCAGTCTGCGGCTTGGTTGTGTTTTAGAACTTGATTTAAATCAAGTTGGGATAGTGCCTACTCCTTCAGGGGTAATGCCGCTGACCTCTTTAGTCCCGGTACCGATCAGCCCGGATGTCCATCTGCACGCGGGCTGGTCAGAATTTTCCAATAACAAAGCAAAAACAATAAGAAACCAAACGACCAGCAAAGCGCTGATAACAACACGCCTGTCAGATACCAGTGGCTGGATTGTAGCGGGAGCAAAACGCGGCAAACCATGGCCGCAATCAGGGCTGCAAAAGCCAGCGGCATCCAGCGCGAGACTTTGAGTTGTCGGCCGGTATGTCCCAATGAAACTCTGGACATCATAGACAGAATCATCGCACCCATGGCACCAACTGTCAGCATATGGAGTGCAAGACTTTGTGTCACAGCAAAACCTGCGTAGCGCGCTGCGAATAGCGCTAATCCAGCAGGAATACACCAATAAGCCAGATGTAAAGACCAGAGTAGTGGCTCTCGCCAGGTGATCCAGATTTTCCAGCGGGCCGCTCGCACGGCCAGCAGCGTTGCGGCGACTGTACACAATAAAAAAGGTACCTGGGTGGGAAGCCAGGATTGTAAATGGAAAAATTGAAAGCCAAATACCGCCCAGCAGCTGCCAAGTGCCACCCGATCCAACCAAACCAGCGAGGTAACCCGCGTGGTGCGGGTGCCGTTGGCGGTAAACATCGGCAGTACTCGGCCGCCAACAATCGCCATCACCAGCGTGATCAACAGTACTGCGCTGGTGGAACCATGGTTTTGCAACTGCTCATAACCTGGCGCGAGACCAAGCCACATCAGCGCATTGCAGATGGTTAATACCAGCAACAACGGAATAAAGAATAAGTTGCGATATTGGCGGGCGGCAATCAATGGTTTTGCCAATAATCCGGCAGCGAGTGGTAAAAAACTCAAATCAATCAATATCAAAAGTGGCATGGGAATCGCCAGAGGTGCTGCGTTCGCGAGTCTCGCCAGTAACCAGCACGCAACCAAAAGCGCCAAAGGCCTACCATGTGGCGCCCGTAGCCCTGTCCAGTTCTGCATTGCAGTCAGTAAAAATCCGGCAACAACAGCACTGCCAAAACCAAATACCATCTCATGACTGTGCCAAAATACCAAAGGCAGGGCTGGTTTGACAGTGACCCAACCGGCGAGAATGGCGCCCCACCAGGCAATAGCCAGCGCTGAAAAAGACGCAGCGCCTAAAAATAATGGCCGAAATGCCAGTCGCAGTAACACTGGAATTTTCTGCTCCTGAGCCAGATCTGTGATTTGCATAAAGTCCTCATACAACAACTATTTAATGGTCGTCGGCTAAAAAATTGTCTGCGCGGGCTTTTGCGAGAGCCAGCTGAAATTGCTCACGTTGGTTGGCAAAAAACATCAAAATCATACAAAGCGCCAGCACACCATACAGCAACATGAAACAACCGCTGTAAATGCCCAGCAAGTCCTGAGATAAGCCAAACAGGATGGGGAGTGTGAAACCTCCGGTTGCTGCTATTGCCGAGACCATGCCGGATGCAGCACCAAATCGTTGCGGGTAATAGCGATATAACAAGCTATACACGCTGGCACGGCCTAAGCCCTGGGCGATGCCGACGATAAACAACAGGGCAGTGAACAGCCACACATTAATTTCAATGTGCAACGCAACCTGCTTATCTATACCGCGGATCACTAAGTCGGTGGGCGGGTAACTTAAGAAAAACAGACAACACAGGCAAATCCAGAACACACTCCAGTTGATGGTTCTGCTGCCAAATCGTTGTGCCAGATAACCACCAAGCCCACGGACCATACTGGAGGTCGCGACAAAAAACAGCGTGAAACTGAGTGCTTGTGCCATAGGTAACTGATAGGCCGTCATGTAGTAATGCGGTAACCACAGCAGTAATGCCAGAAAACAACCAAACACAAAATAGTAATACAGTGAAAAACGCCAGAGCCGGCTGTCAGTAAACAAATCTCGCCAAGCTGAAATGGTTCGTTCCTGCGCGACAGGCTGCTGCAAAACTGTCGCATGCAATAGCGGATTGACCGGCGGACAAAACCAGCTGAATAAACTTAAGGCCAGCAAATTAATCCAGCCGAGCAGGATGCCGGCGTCTGATAACAGAGTGACCTGGTCCGCCACCTGGCTGGCAACAAATAACGAGATTGCGGCGCCGGCATTCCCTATGCCAAAAATTCCCAGCACAAAACCTGCTTTTTGCGGCGGCACCAACAGAGTCAGATAGCGGGTGCCGAGAGTAAAGCTGACACCTGAGATGCCCAGCCAAAGCCCACAAAACAGATAGCCGGTAAAGGTTTCGACGTAACTGAGCAGAAAAAGTGGCGGTGTTTGCAGAAGTAACAAGATTTGCCAGAGTTGGCGTGGGCAAATCCGGTCCGCCAGAATACCGGCGGGCAGGCGCAATAATGCTCCAGATAACATCGGGCTTGCCAATAACAGGCCTAATTCAGTGCCACTGAGTTGCCATTGGTCCTGCAATAACAAACCTGCGGCGGCATACCAGGTCCAGACAGCAAAACACCAGCCAAAAGTCATAGTTGCGGCAATCACAACAGGCCAAGGCAGCTTGGTCATGTTATTTCCCAGTCTGAAAGTTGATGGTAGCAATGCTATCGTAACCGGTATCAATGCGCTGTCTGAGTAAAGAGGTACTCCGCAATTGCCATCTTTAACAATGCGAGCAATCAACCTAACCCCAAAGGAGTAGTTTTTGCTGCTTTTACCCGCGTCTGCCGTTGGGTAGGGTCTACCTAGTTGTAGGTATACTCGATATTAATCAACAAGATAGTAGTTAAATACTTTGATGTCGGTCAAAGGAAATGTCCATTAGGCTACCTAAAGTGATGCTGAATTTATAAATAACTGGGATGCCAGTGGAGGACATTATGGCGAGTACCGCCCATGGGGGCGCTGGCAAAGTTGAGTTACTGAACTTTGCCGACCCGAAGATTAAAACTTTACACTTAACCTGGTTTGCGTTCTTTCTGACCTTTGTCATGTGGTTTAACCACGCGCCAATTCTGGCAGATCTGAAGCAGGCATTAAGTCTGACCGATGCACAGATCAAAGCATTGTTGATTCTCAACGTGGCGCTGACAATTCCGGCGCGGATTGTGGTTGGCATTCTGGTCGATAAATTCGGCCCGCGCATTATGTACAGTGTGCTGCTGTTTTTATCTTCGATTTTCTGCATCGGCTTTGCTTTTGCCAACTCATTTGAAAGTCTGGCGCTGTTCCGCTTTTTATTGGGGTTTGTTGGCGCCGGCTTTGTGATTGGTATCCGCCTGGTGAGTGAGTGGTTCCCGTCTCATCAGGTGGGCACTGCAGAGGGCATCTATGGCGGCTGGGGGAATTTTGGCTCAGCTGCCGCAGCGATGACTTTGCCAACTATTGCTTTGATGTTCGGTGGTGCAGAAGGTTGGCGTTATGCACTGGCAAGCGTTGGTATCTTCAGTATGGGTTACGCATTGGTGTTTTATTATGCTGCACGCAATACACCAAAAGGCTCAGTGTATTTTAAACCGAAAAAATCCGGCGCGATGGAAGTAACCAGCTGGGGTGATTTATGGTTACTCATTATAATGAACATCCCGATGTATCTGGCATTAGCGATGCTGGCGTGGAAAATGTCTCCTGCCGGCGTCAACCTGTTCAGCACAACCTATATGGAAGCGATTTGGCTCGGACTGGTGGTGCTGTTTGCGATCCAGTCTCATCAGGTGTGGCGGGTGAATGCAGAGCACCTGCGTAAAGGTGTGCCTGAGCACGAGAAGTATCCATTTAAACAAGTTGCCATTTTGGATATTGCCTATTTCACTACTTTCGGTTCAGAGCTTGCTGTGGTCTCGATGTTGCCGCTGTTTTTCCTGGAAACCTTCAGCAGTCTGACCCCCGTTACTGCAGGTTTGCTGGCTTCGGGATATGCCTTTATGAATCTGGTCTCCAGACCGCTCGGTGGCTGGTTCTCTGATAAATTTGGCCGGCGCAAAAGTATGGTGTTGTTGATTGGTGGTTTGGCGGTTGGTTATTTGCTGATGGGGACTATTAACAGTAGCTGGCCTATCGCCGCCGCAGTGGTCCTCTGCATGACCTGTAGCTTCTTCGTACAAGGTGGTGAGGGCGCTGTGTTTGCCATAGTGCCGTTGATTAAACGTCGGATGACGGGGCAAATCGCCGGGATGGCGGGGGCGTACGGTAACGTAGGTGCTGTCGTGTACCTGACTATTTTCAGCTACGTTGATTATGCGACTTTCTTCTACATGATTGGCGGGACTGCCTTGATTGGATTGATTTCGGTGATGTTCTTGGCTGAGCCAAAAGGCCATCTGACTGAAGTCGATGAAGACGGTAATGTACACCATATCCGGGTCAGCTGAGATGAATAAAACAACGTTGATGGTGAGCCAGGGAATGGCAGAGACTGAGTATGTGTTATCGCCACCGTGGCAACAAAGCGCACAGGTCCGCGACCATCAATTGTTGATTGAAACCGCCGGCAGCAGTATTGCCGGCGGAAAATTACCGAATGAAGATGCGATTTGCCTGTCGCCTGAACTCACAGCGCATGCCCAAATTTATAAAGGATTTGCGTTGGCGCTGGCAGACGGAGTCAGCTCTGCAGAGGCAGGAGCCAGCGCAAGTCTATACGCCTGTACAAGCTTTGTCGCCGACTACTATAAAACGCCGGATAGCTGGAGCACTGATCACAGTGCGGCAACCGTTCTGACTTCTATCAACAGTACTTTGTATCAGCGTTCACACCAATATCAGCAAGATGACCGCGGCCACTTATGCACTTTCACCGGATTGGTGTTGAAATCAGCAACGGCCCGTTGGTTTCATATCGGTGACAGCAGGCTGTATTTGCTACGAGCAGGCAAACTACGGCAAATCAGCACAGATCACACGACCAAGCTCTCCGAAAACCGTCAGTTTTTGGGGCGGGCACTAGGCATGGATGAACAGGTGCAGTGGCAACACGGTTCGCTGCCACTGGAAGTTGGCGATCTGTTTTTGCTGTGTTCGGACGGTCTCAGCGATTTTGTATCCGATGCCGATATTAGCGGCATTCTGCTCGCTGCGCAGTCCTTGCGGCAGCAAGTTGATGCTTTATTACAGGCAGCACAACACAGTGAAGATAACATCAGTGTGGTGCTGGCTAAAGTCTGGCAACTTCCTGATGAATCATTAGACGATTACAACGAGCGCCTGACACGGCTGCCGTTTTTGCCGGCACTGGAACCGGGTATGAAGGTTGATGGTTATGAGGTGATTAGGCCTTTATTTGCCAGCGCCCGTAGCCACTTATATCTGGTCCGTGATTTGGCGGATAACACAGAGATGGTACTGAAAACACCATCGCAAAACTTTGCCGAAGACAGTGCTTATATTGAACGTTTTATCCGTGAAGAGTGGGTCGGTCTGCGTATTGTTCACCCGGCCGTGGCGCGGGTGATCCGGCAACAAAGGCCCCGGACTTTTCTGTATTATCTGATGGAATATCTGCCCGGAGATTCGCTCGATTGTTATCTGGCAACCCAACCTCAACCGATGCGGCCGTCTGTGGCTATCGCTATTTTGCGGCAAATTGCTGAGGCGCTCAGCGCCTTCCACCAGCTGGGGATCATTCATCAGGACTTAAAACCGGCCAATATTATGCGACTGAGTGACGGACAGCTGAAGATTGTCGATTTTGGCTCCGCTTATGTGCCTGGTCTGGCAGAACTGTATTCACCGCTCACACAGGAACTGGCACTGGGCACGGCCAGTTATTCAGATCCACATTATTTGCATGGCCATAATTCCGGCGAGCAAGGCGATGTTTATGCATTGGCGACTATTGCTTATGAGCTGTTTACCGGCAGTCTGCCGTATGGTGACAAAGTAGAAGATTGCAGTTCATTAGCTGATTATCAGCGGCTGCGTTATCAAAGTGCCCGCAGCCATAACAGCAGGATCCCGCTGTGGTTTGACCGCGCTTTACAAAAAGGCGTGAGCTTTGATTTATCCGAGCGCTATTTGCATATCAGTCAGCTGATGCAGGATTTACAGCAACCCAACCCTTTGTTTTTACACCAGCAAGTGAGCCGGGCACAGAAGAATAATAAGTTGCTGTTCTGGCAATTGATGAGCGGATTCTGGTTTATCACCTTTATCCTGCTGTTCTGGTTATTCAGTTTACGCGGTTGATTTGGCCGTTAAACCGGCAGCTGAATCAATAGTGTTCAGGCTTTTGGCCTGAACACTTTCATGATCGCCGGGTTACATTCCAGATAAGGCCCTTCCATCAAATCGATGCAGTAGGGGATCGCTGGAAACACGGCATCCAGACACTGACGAATTGCGCTGGGTTTGCCCGGTAAGTTCACAATCAGGCGCTGCCCGCGCAGGCCCGCCGTCTGGCGCGATAAAATCGCTGTAGGCACATATTTCAGTGATTCTGTGCGCATCAATTCACCAAAACCCGGCATCATCCGATCGCACACCGCTTCGGTTGCTTCCGGCGTGACATCACGTTTGGCCGGGCCTGTACCGCCGGTCGTGACGACGAGGCAACATTGTTGCTCGTCGGTCAGTTCAATCAGTGTTTGTTCAATCAGGCTCTGATCATCCGGGATCAGCCGGTACACTTTCTCCCACGGTGAGATTAAATATTCTGCCAGAGTCTGTTCAATGGCTTTGCCAGAGATGTCGTCGTAAATCCCCTGTGAGGCCCGGTCACTGACCGTCAGAATGCCAATACGTATCTTGCCGTTTTTCATAAACTTGGGGTGCTCATTCAGTTAAAACTTGAGGACTCATTCAATACTGGGTCCGTGTTGGTTAAACCCGGCAAGACGATGCCAGTAGCCATTCACTTCATTTGCCCGCAGGGGCGATGCAACACCATGACTGAACTGGCTGAGTTTTGCCATAAATTCGTCCGGGTCAGGGCTCAGCCGGACATAATTCACTAAACCCTGCATTGAATGCAGGTCGTTTTGCAAATTGTATTTAGCCCCTGACTGCGTCTGAATACCGTTTAACACAAACAATGGTTGTCCTTCCTGACTGGTACTGAGCCGTCCGGTTGGATATTTAATACAACAGAGCTGACAATCATCTTTATGCCTGTTTTCCGAGCGCGCTGTAAAGCAGCGACCGGACCAGGCCAGTGGC